>Ga0070737_10000726_pt1 | contig 61120 bp, 55 predicted proteins | sample Coa_R1_10_FD_66438 | JGI IMG/M metagenome (GOLD analysis project Ga0070737, IMG submission 66438) | Surface soil microbial communities from Centralia Pennsylvania, which are recovering from an underground coalmine fire - Coalmine... | ecosystem: Environmental > Terrestrial > Soil > Unclassified... | reverse complement strand
AAGGAGAACGTATCGTTCATGAAGCCGAAAAATGCTCTCAGCGGGCTCCTCGCAGCCCTTATCGCCCTCCCGATGTACTACATGTTTTACTCGATGTTCACCAGTGGTTTCGAGACAACCACGTTCATTACCGCGCTCATCCTCGGAGTCATCGCCTTTGTTGTGACCTGGTTGATCGCTTCACAGATTGCTCGGTCGAAACAAAGGGTCGTCTGAATCGTCAATCCTTCATGGTAAATCTCAGGATTCTGAGATTGGCCCGCGTTGATCCTGGTGACTGGCTCGCCACAACATTTCTCTGGCGTGGGCGCGTGGGACGGCGAGCAGGAGCAGCCCTCCTGCTCGTATACCTGCTGTATGTCGTCTTGCATCTCATCGTACGGTTCTGAGAGCAGAGCGCCGTGCGAGCGGTGCTGTGGTATGGCCAGACCGTGTCAGCTTGCACACAGCACATATATGTCACCCCCCATTCCCCGACCACGCCTTTGATCTGGTGGTCTCCAGCCTGGCTATCCACAATATCCAAGACCCACAGGGACGCGCGAGTGCTCAAATCTGCATGAACGACGAGCAACCGGACGCAAACAGGCATCACCAGGGGTGGTCATTCGCGGTGCGGTGCGCGTTGTCGCCTCCGTTGCTTCTCGCCTGCATCCTTGTTCTGGGGCGGAACTGTGTCCGACGGATTTGACCCGATGGCGCACCTTACGCAGCGAATTAAACCACCGCCACGAGGCCCGGCGCATGCAATATCGCTTCCGCCAGTCTCCTGAACAGTATCTCGCGGCTCTCGAAGAAAAACTCAGCAAGCAGAGATTGCCGCCGTAGGAAAAGCCCTTTCTTATCTCTAAAGGCTTTGAGGATGGTGCCCAAATCAACAACGGATATTCGTTCTCTTACCAATCTGCGCAAGATCGTGGCCAGTCGTGCAACAGAAAGTTCATCTGGCTATGCCTCACTGATAAGCATACGATGTTCCCCGCCGCTCTCATTCTTCCACTCGTCCAGAGTCAACTGAACTTCTTGTGTGCCAAGCAAAATATCAAGATTTGCCAGAAGAAGCTCCTCCATTTGCGAGAGGATTGCATGATATGCTTCAAGCATGCCATTTGAAGAGTTGTTCACATCAATAGTTTCCGTCACAAAAGGCGTATTGTAGAAGAGTATCTGATAACCATAGTAATGCAAAGACAGGTTGTCACGCAATTGGATGCCGGGAACATGGACACCACGAAAGTTGCATAAAGAAAGATTTGGAAGAGGTACAAAATGTTATATATCCGGTATCCATAGTGGCATAGGCAGCGGTACCGTTTTAAAGTTCTGACCGGTTGCTAGCGAACTTGTCAAACTTCTTCACATTGCACTACTTTTCCGCCCGCCGCCTTCCACAATCTGTCACGTATGGCCAGTCCCAACCCATGCCGATCAAAGTTGCGGCAAAGAATCACATCTACGCATGCAGTTTCCAATGCGCGCAAACCCGCAAACAATGCCGTTGCTATCTGCTGTGGATCATTCGCGCTTCCCAGTGCCTGAATAACCGCATCGATGCCCTCAAAGACCGGCGCATCTTCATCGGCTATGAGTACCCCGACTCGTTCTCCAGAGGAACGCCTGCGCCGTAATTCATCCAGCATTGCATTGCGCATGGCCTCAAGACTACCATCGAAGAGCAGTAATGGAATAGCCGGAGCATAATGTATGAGCATCTGGCCAGGAGCTACCTGGGCCTCTTCTTCACTCACCCGCTCCGGTGCGCGTCTTACCGGCGGTTGGACGCCCGGCAAAACGCTGCGTAAGGCTTCCAGACTCACTCCACCTGGGCGTAAAATTCTGGGTACTTCAGCACAAAGATCAAGCACGGTCGATTCCACTCCTACCTCGCTGGGACCACCATCCAGAATCAAAGGCACACGCCCACTCAGGTCAGCAAAGGCGTGTTGCGCTGTTGTGGGACTGACATGCATAAAACGGTTGGCGCTGGGCGCGGCAATTGGCGAACCGGTGGCGCGAATAAGCGCCAGCGCAACAGAGTGGCGCGGCATACGCACCGCGACCGTATCCAACCCTGCCGTAACTAATCGCGGCACCCGTGGCCCACGTGGCAGGATCAGCGTAAGCGGCCCAGGCCAGAATGTTTGCGCTAACCGCCTCGCCCGTTCAGGAATAGAGGCAGTCAATCGCCCAAGATCGTCTTCCTCAGCGATATGCACAATCAAAGGATCGCTAAATGGACGACCCTTGGCCGCAAAAATTCGCTCCAGGGCCGCCGGTTGAAATGCATCCGCGCCTAGCCCGTACACCGTTTCAGTAGGAAACACAACCACTTCACCTCTCCGTATCAGAGCGGCGGCATATTCGATTATCGATGCTTCGGGATGAATGGCATTTATCTTTAGAACTTCCGTCTTCATAAGCTCCATGAAGCTTCTTCCTTGATGCTTTAGAAAAAAGTATAACATTGTTCATCTAACCACACAACTACCTCAAACGCCAGTCATGAAGAATCAACAGAGGCAAACTGGCAGGTCTTATTAAGTATTTATCCTCAGATTATCGAAATTGTGAAGTAGCTCACAGTTATTTCCCATATTTTCACATAGACTTCTCTGCAAGAGATTTCTTCTATTGTGCCTTCAACTCATGTCTAAATGTAGCTTTAAACACTTGAATGCGAACTTGTTAGCAAAAGATCCATCTACCAGAAAGAGATGTTCATGAAGCACATTAAAAAATGTTTTCTCGTATGCATTTTTGTTGCCACCTGCCTTGCCTTGCAGCTAACAGCGGGAGTTGCCGGGGCCAGCTCCCGGCAAGCCACAATTGAAGCGAAGGTGATCACGAACCATGTGCTGACCGCCGTAGCAGCAATCTCAACCAATGATGTCTGGGCCGTCGGCTACTCGTTCACCAGCAATGGCGCCCCTCAAACATTGACCGAACACTGGAACGGCACACAGTGGACGATTGTCTCCAGCCCCAACGTCGGCACCGGCGATAACTACCTGAATGGTGTAGCAGCCGTCTCGACGAACGACGTCTGGGCCGTCGGGGATTACTACAGCATGGGATTCTATCATGGCCTGATCGAGCATTGGGATGGTTCCAGTTGGAGTGTTGTTACCGCTCCGAGCATGGGGTCTGGCAACCACCTGCAAGGAGTATCGGTCGTCTCGCAGAACAATCTCTGGGCCGTGGGGTACTACTTCAATGGCAGCATCTTCCAGACATTGATCGAGCAATGGAACGGCAGCAGTTGGAGCGTCGTCGCCAGCCCTGATGCCGGGACAAACAACAACTACCTGCAAAGCAGAGCGGTTGTTTCCGGCAGCGCCAACGACATATGGGCTATTGGCTTCTCCTTCACCAGCGATAACATCGCGCAAACCTTGACCGAACACTGGAATGGTTCGGGCTGGAGCATTGTCTCCAGCCCCAACGCTGGAACAAATGGCAGCAACCTCTGGGGAGTAGCCGCGACCTCTCACAATGATGTCTGGACTGTTGGCTCCTACGCCCCTAACAGCACCCTTTTCCAGACCTTGATTGAGCATTGGAATGGCTTCCAATGGAGCATCGTCAAAAGTCCCAATGTTGGAACAGGTGATAACATCCTTAATGGTGTAGCGGTAGTTTCAGCGAACAATGTCTGGACTGTGGGCGCGTATATCAACAGTGCCGGTTCAGATCGCACGTTAATCGAGCATTGGAACGGTTCCAAATGGAACGTCGTCAAAAGCCCCAACATCGGCAAACAAAGCAACAATCTTGCTGCATTGGCAGTTGTTTCCGCCAGCGACATCTGGACGGTAGGCGACTACCTGACTTCCAACCTCAAGTACCAGGCCTTGATCGAACACTGGAATGGTACAAAATGGAGCATCGTCAAAAGCCCTAAATAAATAGACATTAAGCCAATAGTGACATCAAGACTATAGGCGAGATCTCCTGTGCTGTTGAATACATCACGTTCGCACAGCACTCAGGAGGTCTCGCACTATGAGATTATTGCTCGGGTCTCATCATCTCCAAAACTGCCGCCTCTTCGTCATCGTGCGGCTCGTACTCTCCGGCAATCTTGTCGATACGCCAGACGATACCCTGGCGAATAACATATCTCCATTCCAGGCTCGCGCTATTGCTGAAATCAGCGGGCGTTGCCGTCTTGAGCAGATCCAGAACATTGCCTGGAACGGGTGCAGCGATATCCAATTTTCCAGATTGTACATCTTGTATATAATCGGCAAAAACACCTTCGGTATCATCGCGAAAGAGGATGCGATGCATATTATGTAGATTACTGATGGCAGCATCCTGGTGTTCCGGAATTGCCAGATCGTTTATGATGCGGCGGCGCAAAGCCTCGAAAAAGCTATATTGCACCATCCCGCTACAAATGAAATGCAGCATATTCGTTGCCGTATCACTATCCTCATCCCACTTTCTAAAGAGGTCGGCAATAGCGGCTGCTGCATCAGCTACGCTAGGTATAGAGCCGAAATGCCGCTTTGCCAGGCGCTCAGCATACAATGCCGTCATTTCATAGACCGTTTTATGATCGTATAAGCTATTGATGTGGTCAAGCGCTATACCACGCACGTGCCGGAGATAGCTAATGCCATGTGTATCTTCCGGATCATGCGGGTCATGGCGAGATTTTTCGTATGGTGTCTCTGCATACCAATCCACATTCAGCCGTTTGATGCCGACAGTAAATTCCTTGAAAGGATAAATCTCTTTGCGCCAGCTTGCGACATGGGCGCCCTTCGTCGTAACTTCGATCAAAAAAGTATTATCATATCCCTGGTGAGGATCATTTAGCAGGTAGACCAGTGCCGAATGACTCCACGGACTCGCGGTAGCCAACCGGATCAAGCGGGAGAAAAGCTCTTTGGCGCTCTTATTCTCGCGTATTACTACATCGGCAATACGCAGGCGATGCTCTTTATCATGCTTTTGAAGAAAATAATCCAGTGGGTCTCCAGCAACACATACAGGACGATATCCCATATTCAACATCCTTTCCCAACAACATTACTAGCTTATTAAAAAGCTCATAAAAAGTATGCAATTTTACGGCACTGTATTGCAAGGGAAATCGACTTAAATAGCCTCTAGCCGGCGTCCATTTCCCATTTTGGATTTGACATTTCTTGTGCGACGTGCTATAATTAGAACAAGCATTCAACGTAATTTGTACACTAACTCATCATAGATCATCCATTTTATCGTCTAGCTTAGCATGTTACAAGCCAGCTATGAAAATGCCCATAAAGAAAGGGGCGTAACTCATGAGTATCATACAACTGACACAAACAATACAAATTTTGCCATCTGCCTATAGGCCGAGTAAATACCCCTTACAGCCTATGTTGCCAGGGATGGAGCCGGAGGATACAACGCCTGCAATCATTACGAACCGCCAGATTGCCGAAGTACTCTCAAGCGTTGCGAACGTGTTGGAGTCCGCGAACAGCAATCCTTATCGCGTGCAGGCCTACCGTAATGCGGCTCGTGGCGTTCTTGAATTGCAGGAACAGGCAGCAACTATTCTGGCGCGCGGTGAGGAACTGCCGGTCCCAGGCCTGGGAGAGCGTCTACGCAGGCGCATTGCGGAGCTTGTTCAAACCGGCACCATGACCTTCTACAACGATCTCTGCTTGCAAGCTCTGCCAACCGGCGCGCGCGCATTGCTGGCCGTCGAACATGTAGGCCCTCATACCGCCATACGGCTGCACGAGGAACTCGGCATCGATACACCCGAAAAGCTCTGGTGGGCCGCACACCAGGAGCGCATTCGCAGGCTACCAGGCTTCGGCCCACGCAGCGAGGCTCGCCTGAAGGAGGCAGCAGCGCAGGTCGCCAGACATAATAGAGAAACTAACCCGCTGAGCGGAGTAGCATAAACCTGCTCTCGGACGGCTCATGACAATTGTTGCAACAGCTCCGTGAGCCTTGGCGAACGCATCCCCTCTTGAAAGGCAAGATCAAGAACAGCCTGCCCGGGTTCGCTTGCTTTCTCCAACGCAATGCGTTCCCTGGCAGGCAATTGTTTCCAGCCTGAAGGCCGGCGTTCTACATGAGCACGGGCTCGCTCTGACCAGTTTGCATCTTTCGACTCTCCAAGGTATACCTCATCATCAACCCGACGAACCAGCGCTGCATACTAGATGGCTGCTTGCCCATGCCTCATTTGGCGGTACAAAGCCAGCGCCCGGATATGGTAAAATGGTATGAGATGGTATATGAACTGATTGTCCTGGCTATACCTCGTTAGCACTGTCCTATCTTCTCAACTCAGGAGGCACCAATGTCCGAAAATATTCCCTACTATGACATCCCCGGAGCTAATTCGCGCGAGCTGCTGGCTAAACGCCAGCAATTCGTAGCGCGCGGCGTTTCTTCCTACACCAGCATATTTGTGGCGAAGGCCGATGGCGCTATTATCGAGGATGTCGATGGCAATCGCTATATCGATTTCGCTGGTGGCATCGGCGCGATGAATATTGGGCATGCGCGACCGGAAGTGACCCAAGCTATAGCAGAGCAGGCCGCTAAATTCACGCATACCTGCTTCAGCGTCGTAATGTATGAACCTTATATTGACCTGGCCGAGCGCATTGTCAAGCTAGCCCCCGGCGATTTCCCGAAAAAAGCCATTTTCTTCAACAGCGGCGCGGAGGCCGTCGAAAACGCGGTAAAGATTGCTCGCTGGTCCACTGGCCGGCCGGGTATCATCACATTTGATAACGCTTTCCATGGTCGAACACTGATGACCATGACGATGACCTCAAAGGTGAAACCCTATAAATTTGGTTTCGGCCCTTACGCGCCGGAAGTGTACCGCGCGCCTTTCCCCTATGCCTACCGCATGAACATGACCGATCAGGAAGCCTCGGCATTCTGTATCGCGGAACTTGAGCGCATGTTCACAGGGGACGTGGCACCGGAGCAGGTAGCAGCAATTGTTATCGAGCCTGTGCAGGGCGAGGGTGGCTTCATGGTTGCGCCTCCTGGATTTTTACGCGCGCTCAAAGCCATCTGTGAAAAATACGGTATCCTATTCGTTGCGGACGAGATTCAATCGGGTTTTTGCCGCACCGGCAGAATGTTCGCGGTCGAGCACGATGGCGTTGCGCCCGATCTGATGATTATCGCGAAGTCTATGGGCGCGGGCATGCCTATCAGCGGCGTAGTTGGTCGTGCTGAAATCATGGATGCGCCACCGCCCGGAACTCTTGGCGGCACATATAGCGGCAATCCGGTTGCGTGCGCAGCCGCGCTTGCTGTGCTCGACCTCTTTGAAAGAGACGATTATGCTGCCCGCTCGCGAGAGATCGGACACGCTGTCACCGAACGTTTCTTAGGGCTTCAAGAGCGATTCCCAATGATCGGTGATGTACGTGGTCTTGGCGGCATGGTGGCAATGGAACTGGTAAAGGACCGCACAACCAAAGAGCCTGATTCGCACGCGGCCAGCGACGTGTTAGCGGCTGCACATCATCGCGGCCTGATATTGATCAAAGCCGGCATGTATGATAATGTCCTGCGCGTACTTGTGCCTCTCTGCATCACCGACGAACAGCTGCAACAGGGCCTGGACATCTTCGAGGATGCCCTTGCAGCGGTCGCGGGGGCAGCAACCGCGCAGGTCAGCTCCGTTGGGTGAATCGTCAAATAGCGATAAGTGACCCGTCCGTGGTGCAACGCAGCCACCTCGTTGCACCACCACTGTTCACGAGAAATTACCCTGCTCTATCATCTCAATAAATCGCTGCTCCAGCTCGTATGTTCTTGTACCCGGCTTCCCGTCACCAATCATGCGCTCATCAATCTGCACGACCGGAGTAATCTCCCTCGATGACGAGGTGATAAATGCCTCATCTGCGGCCAACAATTCCGTCATCAGGATAGGCCGTTCCTCAATCGCAAAGCGCCCCCGCGCGAGTTCCAGCACGACATTGCGCGTAATGCCGATCAATACTCCCTCGCGCGGGGTCACCAGTGTATCTCCTAGAAAAATGAAAAAATTACTGCGGGTAGCTTCCAGCACGTGTCCCTGTTCGTTGACAAAAAGCGCATCGTTCGCGCCTCGCAATTCTGCTTCCTTCAAAGCGCGAACAGCAGCTATATAATTGGTCGTCTTGGCTTCCGGCGAGACACGCTGCAAACTGCTCGTGATCAGCTTGTATCCCCTGGCAAAGCGCTCCATATCGCGCTCGCCCAGCGGGGTGATCATCACAATCAGTTTTGGTGAGCCGGATGGTAAAATGCCATCCTCGCTTTCACCCCCTGTAACCAGCAATCGCAAGGCGGCATGCCGGTAAGTATTTCGCGCAATAATCTCCTGCACCACACCGGCAATATGCTCTCGCGGCCAGGGAACCGCCATTTCAATCAATTCGGCAGAGTGATAGAGGCGATCCAGGTGATTGTCCAGGTGAAATGGACGCCGGTCATACGTGCGCATCGACTCAAAGACGCTATACCCACGCAAGACTGCAATATCATTTACCGAAAGAGAGGCTTCGTGTGGATGAACCCATTGGCCATCAACGTACCACAGCGCCTGTTTGTCCATGTCGCTTGATTCTTTCCATCTATTCTATCCTGCTCTACAGTAGCTTCTTATCCTTAAGCCAGGCGACGAAATGCTCTGGCACGGCCATCGTCGAGAGGCGCCCCTGGCGTACCAGGCTCCAGTCATCGAATTTGTGGCTCTCTTTGATCTCCTTCAGGGTAACGGGCTCGGCGATACGGCGCACGAACTCGACATCCACTACCCAGCTCTTGTCGTCGTTCGGGTCTGGACGAGGCTCAGATACCACACGAGCCAGGCCGACAATCGCGGCATCACTCTGGCTGTGATAGATCAGCACCTCATCGCCGGACCGCATATCCTTAATGACGCGTACTGCCTGGGGATTCCGTACTCCATCCCAGACGGTTACTTTGTCTCTCTCCAGGTCGGCGAGGGAGTAGTGATCGGGATCAGTTTTTGCCAGAAAATAGGCCATAGAATACCACCATTTCTTCTGAATACAAACGAGACGGCAATAAGCAATTCAAAACTTCTCTAACCCAATGCAGGCTGTCACCGTATATAGGGTGTAGCCGTGAAGATAATAGACGGGTCTACATCCAGCTAGAGCATAGCATATCACAACCCAGGTTGTGAAGCGCATGTACCCATAGGCGAGTATTGTCAAAATAGACCGATACATATTCAAGGAGGAGATGAAGATGACACAGGCAGATCCAAACAATGTTGAACAGAGGCCCAGCTACCAGGAAGAGCTTCAGGTAATGGGCGAGCAACTCGTCTCGAAGGTGAAAGAGTTGCTCCACGAAGGCAATGTGCGCCGCATTATCATTAAGCAAGAGGGCCACACAATTCTGGAAATCCCTCTTTCCGTTGGCGTTGTTGGTGTCCTCGTGGCTCCACTGTGGGCCGCGCTTGGCGCAATTGGAGCGCTGTTAGCCCAGTGTTCGATTGAGGTGGTTCGCACCGAACGGCCAACTTCTGATGAGCCACCTGCTGCCCTCTAAACCTGGACTTCCGCAATCACATGTAGCATACTCTTCCGAGGCCAGTTCTAGCCATTAGAAGTCTGGGCCTCGGAATTTTTATTTGAAAGGAACACATTATGCCAGATACGAACGAGGTTGAAGTACGACACGAAGGCCCCATCACCATTATTCGCATCAATCGCCCACAGGTCAGGAATGCTATCAACAAGACGACGGCTACGGCGCTGAGGAAGGCATGGATGGATTTCGAGGCGGACGGAAACGCGCTGGCCGCCATTTTAACCGGTGGAGACGAGGTATTTTGCGCCGGTGCTGACCTTCACGATATTAACCAGTTCGATGTGGATATAGAGGGCCCAGGCCCACTCGGTTTCACTCGCTTGTTCGTCAGCAAACCTACCATCGCTGCCATTACCGGCTATTGTGTCGCGGGCGGGCTTGAACTTGCCTGCTGGTGCGACCTGCGGATCGCGGACGAAAGCGCTATTTTTGGCTGTTTTGAACGACGATTCGGCATACCCTTGATTGACGGCGGAACACAGCGACTGCCGCGTATCATTGGCCTTGGCCGTGCCCTGGAAATGATTCTGACCGGTCGCGCGTTACCGGCCAACGAGGCGCTCGACTGGGGTCTGGCAAACGAGGTGGTTCCGCGCGGGCAAAGCTTACAACGTGCAATGGAATTGGCTCACATGCTGGCACAATTTCCGCAGGTTGCTATGCGCAACGACCGGCAGGCAGCATATCAAGGTCTGGGCAAGGACCTGGCGGAAGGACTTCGCCAGGAAGCAAGAATTGGAGCTGATACGCTAAACAGTGGCGAGGCGGCAGAAGGCGCGAAGCAATTTCAGCAAGGCAAGGGACGCAAGGGCGATTTCAGCGCCTAATAGTCATGCTCGCAAACATCTACCCATGCTTGCGTATATAATAGTGATAACCGAAATGCTCTATACGCAAAAAGGACCTTGTAGCTATGTCGCGTACACTCTCAAGACGGGCTGCCGTGCGGCGCAACAGCCGCTGGCAGTCATTTGCCTTGCTGCTGTTCGGCATCATCTTCTTGCTATTGGCCTGGCTAAAACCCCTCGACTACCATACGTACCCTGCCGGCGTGCTCATTTTTGGCCTGGCAATACTCGTGGCAGCATTGATCAACCCGTATCGCCTGATAATGGCCGGATTTCTGGTGACATTGATCGGTTTAGCCGTCTACTTTTCCTTTAAACCCACCTTCGCAATTTTCAGAGGTCAGGGCCTGGCATTATTTGTGCTTGCCATTGGCATCGGGCTGTTGGGCATCGCTTTGATGGCGCGGCGTGGCTACATCGCTATTGGGGCCGTGACGCCGGCAATGATCGTGATCGTAGCCGGCATTATCGAGTTTCTACTGGCGGCGAATCTGACGCCGGGTGGCTTTGTGCCGTTTTTCCTTTCATTCTGGCTGCCCGGTACCGGTTCCCTGGTGCTTGGTTTGATTTACTTATTTGTAAGCGTCAGAGCATAAATCCTATGCCAACTCAGCGCCATACTTCTCTCGCAACAGAACCAGGTCCGGGTCCTGTCGCGACCACTCTACAAGCTCAGGACTAAGTTGCAGTGATTCTTTCAACACAGGCAAAGCCTCATCAAGTCGGTTGGCTCTAGCATAAAAGCATGCCAGATTGTAGAGGGTATCTCCTCGTGCGGACGCAGCTGCATCCCATTGTTGTAAGGCATTATTTAAGGCGTGCGCCAGCTTCTCTGCAATGCTCAGAGCTTTGTCGTAATTGCCACGGTCAAAGTAAAACTGCGCCAGGTGCTCCTGCACGTGCCAGTAGCCATTGACCAAAATTGCGGATAAGAGCAGGCGCCCTCTCTGCCAGGCAAAAAGCGAGGTGCTTAATAGATCATCATCGGTCAGTTTTTGTACTTGCTCGATAAGCTTATCGTGACTATCTTTATCCTCAAGCAACACTTCCGGCCACGAACGATAGCGCTGCTCCTCGAATCTTTTCTGATTGCGCCGTTCAACTTCATCAGCCGCGAGTGGCGCATTATCATGTGAGACACCGGTCAGCCGATTAAGCGTTTGCTCTCTCCAAAAAGCGATATGCGCTATGTTATCCTTTATTGACCAATGCTGTGGTGTGCCGGCTTCATTGCGCTCGGCTTCGCTTAGCCCATTGAGTACGTCTTGCTCTTCGTTCCAGGCAAGCTGGAGCAGGTCGAGCAGCTCAGACTTGAGCGTTGTGTTCGCTATACGCTTTTCCTTTCTCAGGATGCACCAGTAGCCGTCCTTTACTTTATGGCTTTTCTCTTTTCACAACCAGGCTTCATACTCCTAATTTTACCGCTCCTAGCACATGACCATTTACCAGCGGCACACCCTTCCTTGCGCGATTGAAAGACTTCAACTCGCTCACTTTGACCGCCTTCACCTGCTCATTGCCATCGCCATTCCAGATGACCAGCAGGTGATCGTGTTCATCTATGATCATTGCCAGCAGCACACGATCCTTCGCAAGCAATTCCGTCGTTACAACACCGCCAGTTGCACGTCCCTTTTGCGGATACTGCTCCAGCGACACCTTCTTGGCCAGACCCGACTCAGTTATCACGAACAGGCTTAGAGAGCCATCTATAGCCTCTTGCGATTCGCCATCCAGGTAGGAAGCGCTTACAACTCTGGCACCCGGAGCAAGAGCAATGGCCGCAACACCCTGACCTACGCGCCCCTGGGCGCGCAATGCTTCGTCGCTGAAACGCAGGGTCTGCGCATTGTCAGTCGTCACGAAGTATTCGCCTTGCCCGCGCGATATCAGCGCGGTGACAACCGCATCTCCATCCGCGAGCTTCATATCCTGCAAACCATCCACATCAGCTGTACGATACTCGCTCAGAGCGGATTTCTTCACTTTGCCCAGCTTGCTAAAGGTAACCAGGTAGCGATCGTCGTCATAGGCATCAACCGGCAAAATGGTTACTATTTCCTCGTTCGCGGCCAGTTCCAGCAGCTTGCGTACCGACTCACCACGCGCGGGTCGCGTCCCTTGCGGAATCTTATGCGCTGCTACCTGCAAGACACGGCCTGCCGAAGAGACACACAACACATAATCTTGCGAGGTTGCGGTCACCACCTGTCGCAACTGCTCATCCCCTCGAACCGGAATGTATTCAGCATCACCATTTTTGCCCTTTGGCTTATACGTCTCTGCCGGTAGCGTCTTGAGCGCGCCATTGCGTGTGAAGGCAATCGTCAGCGGTTCACGTTCATGCAGGCTCGCCACCTCTACGATGGGCGCATGCGCCTGGCCTTCCACCTCGATGACCGTGCGCCGCTCATCGCCAAACTGCTTGATAAGCTGCTGCATCTCTTTTTTCAAGAGTGCAATCAGCGCCTTGCGGTCCGACAGTAGCAGTTCTAACTCTCGAATGCGAGCTTGCAGTTCCTCTTTCTCTTTGGCATACTTACTCGCATCCAGCCGCGTTACCTGAGCAAGTGTCATAGAAGCAATGACCTCGGATTGGATGGACGTCAGCTTATAGGTCGTCTCGATCTTTTTGCGCGCTTCTGCCCGGTCCTCGGCCTGCTGGAAAATCTTGACGATACGATCAGCGTTGGCCGCACCAATAATCAAGCCCTCGACGATATGCAGGCGCTCCTGGGCCTTACGCAGATCAAATTGTGTCCGGCGCGTCAATACATCAATCTGGTGCGCATTCCAGTAGTTGAGGAGTTCGATCATCCCCACCTGCTTTGGCTGGCGCGCGGCCTGCATTGGCTCACCAAAGAGATAGACCATCTGGAACGACAGCGAGACCTGCAAATCCGTCTCGCTGAAAAGCTGCGAGAGAGCCTGCGCCGCATCAGCATCCTTGCGCAGTTCCAACACGATGCGCGTACCCTTCTCGGTATCGCTCTCATCGCGCAAATCGGGCATCAACCCTTCCAGTTTGCGCGCATTGATGGCTTTGACGATTGAGGCCTTTACCTTATCTCTACCAATCGGCGGCAGCTGTGTCACAATCAGCGCACGACTGCGCGGCGTTTCTTCCAGGCGCACTTCTGCCCGCACAATGATGCGCCCCTTGCCGGTCGTCAGGTAATCTCGAATGCCCTCGATGCCCATAATGCGACCACCCTGGCAGAAATCCGGTCCCTGGATATAGGCCATCAACTCATCAACGGTCATATGAGGGCGGTCAAGCAGGGCAATGCAGGCTCGCAATACCTCTGTTAGATTATGCGGCGGAATGTTGGTTGAGAGACCTACGGCGATACCACTGGATGGATTGACAACTGGTGGAATGCGTCCCGGCAGGTAATCCGGCTCCACGACCTTCGGGTCCTGCTTGTAGGTGGGATGCTGCGGAACGGTCTCGCGCTCCATATCTGCCATCAGCGCTTCGGCTAATGGAGAGAGGCGCATTTCGGTGTAGCGATAGGCGGCAGGCGCATCTCCATCCTCACTGCCCATGTTGCCCTGGCCCTCAATTAAAGGATAGCGCAAGGTAAAGGGCTGCGCAAGGCGAACGGCAGCGTCATAGACCGAGGCATCACCATGGGGATGATAATTGCCGAGAATGAGACCGACCACTTCAGCGCTTTTCACCGTCGGACGACTGGAGAGAAAACGGGCCTCGCGCATGCCGGCGAGAATGCGCCGCTGCACAGGTTTCAAGCCATCACGCGCATCGGGTAACGCCCTATCGGTAACCACAGAAAGGCCATATGTTGCGAAGGCCTGCGTCATGATAACGGAAAAATCTTCTTCGCGAATAATCCCAATTTCTGGTGTAGTATTTTCAGTTGCACGAGCCATTTTCTAAACATCCAGTTCTTTAATCTTGCGCGCGTGCTCCGCCAGGAAGGTGCGGCGAGCTTCCGCGTTCTCATCTTCCATCAATTCTGCTACCAGGCGCGCAGCCAGCACGCCATCTTCCATCGTCACACGCTTCAGCGTGCGGCGGCCAGGATCAAACATCGTATCGCGCAGTTCCTTGGGGTTCATTTCACCCAGACCTTTGAAACGCTTGAACTCTAAACCCGCGGCGTCCGTGTGTGTTTTGACAAATTGAATGCGCGCCTCGTCATCCAGTAGCCAGTGGACTTTCCCCTTGTACTTGACCGAATAAAGTGGCGGGCAGGCGATGAAGACATGACCTCGTTCGATCAGGTCGCTGAACTCCTGGTGAAAGAGCGTGAGCAGCAAGCACTGAATGTGCAGTCCGTCCACATCGGCATCGGTCGCGATGATGACACGATGAAACTTCAAGCGGCTACTATCAAACGAATCGCGAGTGCCTGTTCCCAGCACATTGATGATGGTGCGAATTTCCTCATTCTCAACGATACGTTTTAGATCCGCCCTTGCCACGTTCAGTGGTTTCCCTTTCAGTTTCAACACCGCCTGAAATTCCGAGAAGCGTCCCTGCCCGGCGCTGCCGCCCGCGGAATCGCCCTCTACGATAAACAATTCTGAGCGTTCAGGATCAGAGGAATTGCAGCGCAAAAACTTTTTGGATAAGGTCGTATCAATCAATTCGCCATTTTTCTTCGTCCCCGCTCGCGCTAGCTCCTCAACAAGCTGAGCCTCATTGCGCGCCTTCTGCATCTGCTGGATTTTCTTGAGCCACTCTTTTCCGGCGCTCGTATTGCGATCAAACCACTCCTTCAACCCTTCATCGACCACTGAGCGCACAATGCCCTCGACCGGCGCGTTATTGAGGCGATCCTTGGTCTGTCCCTGAAATTGAGGATTCGCCAGCTTTACAGAGATCACCACGTTCAATCCCTGCTGAATGACTTCCGGCTTGAACCCTTCTTTCTCACGACTTTTGATAACACCCATTTTCAGAGCATAATCATTCACGACTTTCGTGAGAGCGGCCTTGAAACCAGTCTCATGTACGCCGCCATCACGCGTGCGAACGGCATTAGCGAAACTGTACATCGCGATCTTATAGCCAGCAGTTGGCTGTAATGCCACCTCAACCTGCACGCCGTCTTTTTCCTTAACAATGCCAATAACTTGTTTGAAAAGGGGCGTGCTGGCGCTCGTCGCGAGATCTCGCACATAATCGGGCAGGCCGTCTCGCGAGTAGAAGACACGGCTGACCTGCTCTTCGGCAGCATCATCCCAGGCATCGAGGTGAAAGGTTACGCCGCGATTGAGATAGGCACCAGCTTTCAGGCGACTTTCGATGGCCTCCAGCGAATAATAGGCATCGGCATCGAAGATGGTGCGATCATATAACCAGCGCAGCTGCGTCCCATGCAACCTGGGATCACAGGGCGTGATCTGGTACGGCATGGCAGTGCCCCGGCTGAAAAGCTGGGTAAATTGTTGTCCATCCTTCCAGATAGTCAATTCCAGCTTTTCTGACAGAGCGTTTATGACGGTCGAACCGACGCCATGCAAACCACCTGCCGTTTTATACGCGCCCTCTTCAAACTTGCCACCAGAATGAGGCACCGTGAGAATGACCGTCGCGGCAGGCAGGTAATCTCCCTGGTAGAGCATGGGATCAAATGGCATGCCTCGAGCCTCATCTCGCACCGTTACCCAACCATTTCTATCAATGGTAATCCATATATGCTTGCCATATCCGGCCACCGCTTCATCCACTGCATTATCAAGCGCCTCCCATACCAGGTGATGCAAACCGGATGATGATGTTGAACCGATATACATCCCCGGACGATGGCGGATAGCAGCGATACCCTCCAGGACCTGAATATCTGCCGCCGAATATTTCCCTTGCTTTTTTGACCGGGCCATACTGTTAGCCGCTGTTGTATTCTTCGCTTCTATTGTATGCGTAATCGAATCTATTTCTTCTGTTGTTCTCCGTGAAGCAAACAGTGAAAGCTGCTCATGATCTGACTCATTTTGCATCACCGGGGATAATTTAGGAGAACGAGCCATATACCTGGATTCCTCTCTATTAAAAGATATTCTTGCCTTTCAGCATACAGTCTTCTATTCCAATTGTCAATAGGAATTTCGGTCATTCGTTCTAACACATGAGGCGCAGAGAAAGCAAGGGCTAAAAGTACTGTTTGCGTGCGTCTATGAGAAAGACGGCAGATTTTTACTATAAAATAGGTCAAAAGAACCTGTTTTTTTGAAGCTAATTCTGTTTTGTAAAATTTTATTGTATAATTGAATAGTGGGCATGAACAGTATAGTCCATTTCTATATCGAGGGCAGGCCGTATGTCCTCATACGGCTGTTTTTGTTTATTCACTTCGTAAGTGTAACACGCGGAAATTTTGAGATTTTTAAATCGATTATCTCATTGTATTACTAAACCAACTTATTCGGTAAAATGTATTGCCGCATTAGTCCATCTTGCTAATCCGGCGAAGAATAGAACGCAAGGAAGGAGGGGATGGATGCATGCCACGTCCGTCAAAACAGGTTCCCCCCAATACCTTAGGAGGACGAATTCGATCCGCAAGACAGATGCAGGGGCTCTCCCTGGCCGAAGTCGCAGGAGAAAAATATAGTACCAGCTTGATTTCACAGATCGAGCGAAATCGTGTAGACCCATCGCGCGATAGCCTGGAATATCTGGCCGGCCGCTTGCGACTCCCCCTGGAAGAGCTCGTAGTATTAGATCAGCGGCATCGTGAGTCTGAATCAGAATCGAATACCTACAAGTTTGCTGAAGATCAAAGGAGAACTGCTGCCCAGTTGCTCTCTGACAAATCCCCGCGGCGCGCTCTGGATGAATTGAAACACGTTGCCATCAGCCAGTTGCCGAACCCCTTGCGTTGGAGGATTCTGGCCTTACGCGGAGAATGCAACTTTGCCTTGCGCAGGTTTGTTGCCGCTCAGCAGGATTTCCTCTCGGCGATCGCTCTGCTTCCAGATGAAATACCGCAGGATCAAGCAATGGAAGTTTTAACACTGCGTCTTCACCTGGCAGCCGCGACCAGGGAACTCGCGCAACTGAAGGAAGCGCTGGATTTTTACCAACAAGCCCTGAACATGATGGATGATTCTACCCCGCTGCGTTATATAGCTGAGGCGCATTGGGGCATGGCACTGGTGGTTTTTGAAGAAACAGGCAAGGTGATGCCAGACAATGCTAACGCTGAATCAGCGTCATCAAGCGATACCCAGTCACAAATGCAGATTGCGATGAGTCACGCGGAAAGCGCCTGTATTCTTTACAACTCCATTGGTGAAAAACTACGCGCTGCTTTACTCAATTGCCAGATTGCTCTCATCGAACAATCAGAGGGCCAAACGAAGGCCGCCAGTAAACGACTCAATGAGGTCTTAACCACCTGGAAACCAACACTTGACCTAATGGAGTCAAATGGGCATTCCAGCAATAATCTTAACGGCAAAAACCGCTATTCGCTAAAAGAACGGGCCAATGTTGTCTCAGCCGCGGCCTGTTACCTGGCCGGAATCGAAAACGATGAGGGTAACCGCGAGAAAGCGCTGGAATATATTCAACTGGCCATCGATGCAGGCAAGCAGAGTTATATCCTACGCCGGGCTGAAGCCTACATGATGAAAGGGCAAATCCTGGCCGCCAGCACGCCTGATGATCCAGAGGTGGAAGAGGCATTCCGAAACGCCATCGCGGAACTTGAGAAGACGGACCGGCTCGCTGCCAGGGCTCGCGTTCATATCCTGCTCGGTAACTACTTGATCAAGCAAGGCAGGGAAAAGGAAGGCAAAGCTGAACATAATATGGCCATGCGCCTCTCCAACATTGGTTCAGCATTCACCGGCTATTCCCCAGACGTAAATGCCGGAGCTCCTATGGATTGAGAGGCTGTAGGGGCCGGTTGATCGCGCCCACCACCGATTCATCGGCCTTTTGAGCGAACAAGAACGCCTCCAGTAGGGACAGCGGCTTGTTCCGGTCCCAGTCAGGGGAACGAGAACCGGGACAAGCCGCTGTCCCTACTGGGCTTTTTAATCACCCTACATCATCCACAAGCAGAAGCGCTTGCGTGCTTGTGGATGATATAATGACATCACTACTAAGAACAATAAACCTTTTGCAAAAGGACACCTTACGATGCAATCTATCACCGGACAATACGAGTGTTCCCACCGCTCTGGAATAGGGCTTGACTTCTTCACCTCGCGTCTAGATCGGATGACATTGCTGGCAAACGGGCGTTTTACCATGATCGTGCAGGAACACAGTCGTCTCACTCACGCTGCTCAATCTGTAATAAGCGGGCAGCAAATTAGTACTCAGGTACCGGAGACAAGAAGGGAAGGAACCTACACCTACCAGGGAAACAGTATTACACTCAATTTTGATGATGGCACGCAAGAGCAGGGTCAAGTTGTCGCCAACGGCATACAGCTTGGCCAGAATATGTTTGAGAAGGTCTCAGACTCTACTTTGTTGCCGCCCACCAGCCGTTTAAAGATGGATATGGAAGACATCGCTAAGGGACTTAAAATCGCCGGTGCCATCGGTGGCGCCGCTATCAAGGCGGCGAAAACTATCCAGGATAGCTTGCAGAGTACGCAAAACGCTCAATCCACTCCTTCTTCTCCGGCACAAACGCCCCCACAGCAACAGGGGCCGGGATATGAGCCCCCACCACAAGCAGGATCAGCCCGGCCAGTTCAACCGGCACCCACAAATTCACAACAACCTGTTCAAGGGGCGATAGACCTTCAGGATGACGAGACACTCTTCTGCGACCAATGTGGCGCTCCTGTTCGTCCTGGTAAGCGTTTCTGCAACCGTTGCGGGGCGCGATTGCCTTAATCAGACCCCTCCTGGCCTTTTTGTGACATATCCTTCATCAGGAATTCATAGGCAGCAATGATACGCTGCATCTGCTGCTGATCCCCACCCCTATCTGGATGATATTGTTTGGCCAGGGTGCGATAGCGGCGCTTAATCTGCTGTCGGGTCGCATTGGCGGGAAGTCCAAGCACGTTGAGCGCCTGCTGGCGCGCCAGCATACCACGAACTGGATTGCCGGGGTTCATCCAGAGCGCGCGCGCGCCTATACGAATCACATCCCATAAAAGAGAGGCAAAACTCTGGTGTCTGGGCGGGGGTTGCGAATTCATACCTGTCTTCCAACCTGGCGGCATAACTTCTCTCATCGAACTTAACGTATTGTACCTCCATATGATACCATCTGCAATGAAACGTCTGACTGAATCGGACCGTGCATACAATAGCAGGATGAGAAGCTTTGATATTCTTCACTGCTCGGGTAATTAGAGAGGTGAGCTCATGGTAACACAGGCAAAGGAATCAAAATCAAAAGAGGAAGTACAACGCATCGCATCCTCGAAAGATGCCAAACAGGTTGAGAAAGATGTCAAACCGATCCAACAGTTCATTACGAAGTTCAACAATGACTGGGTCATGAACTTTGCATCAGGTCTGGCATTCAACGTCTTAACAGCCATCTTTCCCATCCTGATCGCGCTGATCGCCATTTTCGGCCTTGTGATCGGAAATCTGGCACCAGGTTCGGAGCAACAGCTTATTAACGGCATCCAGAATGCTCTTCCCAAACAAATACAGGCCGGTAATCTACTACTGCCGGTCTTTACTTCCCTCAATCGTAATGCCGGTCCCCTGCTCATCATCGCTATCCTTACGGCCCTCTTTGGAGGTTCACGCCTCTTCGTAACACTCGAGGGATACTTTGATATCATTTTTCATACGCGTCCACGCAACTTCATCAGGCAAAACATCATGGCATTCGTGATGCTCCTACTGTTTATCATTTTGATACCTCTTATCGTTTTTGGCAGCGCTTTACCGGCCCTCGTCGTCTCGCTTTTAAAAGCAACTCCGCTGAACAATATTCCCGGCAGCGGGATTTTCTTTACGGCGATCGGTATCGCCTTCGCCATACTCTTCGCATGGATTCTCTTCGAAACCATTTATGTCGTCGTCCCCAACCAGCATATCAGCTTCCGCAATAGCTGGCCAGGCGCGCTGGTAGCAGCGGTATTAGTAGAAATTTACCTCATTCTCTTTCCTTTCTATGTCACCCATTTCATGAACACCTACACCGGAACAGCAGGCTTCGCCGTCATTCTGCTCTTCTTCCTCTACTATTTCTCCGTGATCCTACTGTTAGGCGCCGAGGTCAACGCATTCTTTGCCGAGAAGATACGTGCCACGCCCGCTGACATTCCATCGATGATCCATGAGTTGACCAGCCACCTGCCAACAAGTGAGCAGGCCATTCAGGAACAGGCAGCAGTTTCACACAAAGATGAGCAACCAAAATCTATCCTTCCTAAAGACAAAGCCAGGAATTTGAAACAACAGCTTCAGAAGGATGGCTCTAATGGCAGGACGACAGCAGGAGCCGGCAGCCAGGCGCAAACACCGCCAGAAACAGAGAATGATCATAAGACAAAGAAAGAGGAGGCTCGCATTCCTGGAGTCTCCAATAGATTTACCGTTCTAGAAGTTGTAGCGGGAACAGTCCTGGCCTTTCTGATTGAACTTTTCCGCGAGCGTAGGGGAAAATGAGGAACCCGCTTTCTTAGCTTCTCGATTCTGGCTGGCTGAGTCAATTACAGTGCCTATCGAAGTTGAGAACTGACCCCCTACTTGTAAGAGATAGGGGTCAGTTCCATCATCGAAGCTCCTGATAGCTCTCGAAATTTGTAACCACTCTACTACCTCAGCAGCAGGAGCATAAATGTAGAGACCTCGCGCTATCGTTGCCGCCCCTAAAGCGGCTTCAAAGCCCTGGAATTCTGCCCGCGGAAACTGTATGGAACATGCTATCCAGATGTCTCATGAAGCTTGACGCGTTGATACTCTTCTGTTAAACTTCAGGTAAGTTGGGCAAGCGATTTTCCCAGCGGGTGATTCTATGTTGTGAACTTTAGTAGTGGATCAGTAATATTCATCCTCCTAAGCAGAAATGCGGGAGCTTGCGCCATCCATTGCACTTCACAGACCAACTGTCTCTTTCAAGCGAGCTTCAGCATTATGAACTGTGTCTCTTCAAGAGGTCTAAGGTATGTCAGATGAAAATTTCTCATATTCTACCCAGCAGGCACAGGAACATTTACGCTTACGCGCGGCTCTGCGCGAGAGCGAGATTCTGCGGGAATTGGGAGAATTACTGGCATCATCTCTCAACCTGAATCACATCTTGCAAGTCCTTGTGAAGCGCACCGCTGAGGTTTGCGAAGTTGAGCGTTGCGCGGCGTGGCTCTTAGAGGAGGCTTCACATGCCTTGCGACCCGCTACCTATCATCTTTCCTCACAGGACATCAGCAGCACTGCAATCCAGGCGGCAGATACCATCTGGTACCGCAGTTCTCTATCGTTTCAAGACCCGGTCATCCAGCAACTTTTTCAAGAAAAAGGCATCTTATACATCGCCGACCTGCACACAAAACCTACACTACGCCCGGTCGCGGAGACATTTCTGGTGCGCTCTGTACTGCTCATTGCCCTGGTGCGCGAAGGTCGCCCGGTTGGCATGTTAACACTGGATAACCCCGATATAGCATCTACATTTTCTGCTGAACAGCAACAATTGGCCCGGGCCATTGGTCAACAGGCCGCCATCGCCATTGATAATGCGCGCCTGTACCAGCATGCCGAAGAAGAAAGGCGGCGCGCAGAGCATTTAATTGATCGCGCCCGGGCGATTTCTCAGGTAGCCCTCACTGTCAACTCGGGAGAGGAACTCTCTACCGCCCTTGAAGTTGCGACCCGTTACCTGGTAACCGGTCTGCACGCCAGTGGAGGAGCAATCGCGCTGCTGGACGGCAATCTGCAAGTAGCGAGCGCGGTCAACTTGCAGCAGCATAGCAAAAATATACCTGCTTCTATGTTGAATCACTTCCCACATTGTAGACTCGTCGCTACAACAGGGGTACCACTGCTCGTGAAAAAAGAACAACTGGTGGGTGAGGAATCAAGCTGGTTCAGTCAACTTGGCCTGGAAAATACGCTGATTGTACCGCTGATGGTAGGCACCAGGAGCAGACAGGAAACGAATGCGCCTGAAGCCTCCATTTCTGATGCGCGCTGCGTTGGCCTGGCTTTTGTCACCTTCCATGACTGCAATACTCACCCTTCAAAAGGGCAGCTGGCATTCGCCCAGGATATTGCTGCGCAGTGCGCGCTGGCTATCGAGAAGGCGCGACTTCTGGCTAACGCACATCAAGCGGCGGAACTGGCCACCGAGCGCGCCAACACCCTCGACGCTGTATTTCAAGCTATGAATGAGGGTATCACCGTCATTGATCGTGAAGGACAGGTGCTGGTAAGGAACAATGCCGCTTCCAAATTCCTTGGCGTTCCTTTGAACACGAAAGAATCGCTCACGACCTGGTTAAGCCGCTTCCCCACCTACACCTTACATGGGCAACCGATCAGTGAGGAGGATTTTCCTGTGTCTCGGGCCCTGCGCGGCGAGCTCATCCGTGGTGAGCGCTTCGTCACGACGCGCAGCGACGGCGCTGAACGAGTCATAGAGGTCAATATCACTCCCTTACTTGATAGCTCAAGGGAACAGATTGGACTTCTCTGCGCTTTTCGAGATGTCACTCAACAAATGCGCATTGAGCGCCGCATCCGGCATGCCCTTGAAACCATGTTGCACGTAGCGGAGGCAGTTTCAGGCATTACCGACATCAAAGAGATTTTGAACAGCGTCCTTTCGATGACGATGAAGGTGCTTAATTGTAATCGTGGGATGATTCAACTCTACGATCATGAGAAACTTGCGTTCACCCCGCTGCTGTCAATTGGCTTTACGGAAGCGGTCGAAAAGCAATGGCTCATTGATCAAAATGCCTGGCTTAACCCTGCTCCTGGCGACTATCATGGCTTTCAAATACAGTTGATGGAGGGACACGCGACTCTTGTGAGCGCTGACCAACTCAAGATGCATTCAGACCAGCGGGATCAGTTCAATAACGTTATGATCCTCGCGGCACCTATCATTCATAGCAATCGGCTGCACGGGCTTATCTTGCTGGATCGCTCACAACCTCTCATGAATGATGCAGTGCAGTCCGCGTCCAGGCGGTCCGATACCCGCCGTCAAGAATTCAGTGTGTGGGATATGGCAATACTTGAGGGAATCACGCAACTGGCGGGATTAGCTGTCGAGCAGGCCCGCTGGCAGCAGGAAGCACAAAATGCTCAAACCCGTGAGGCAGCCATGCGCGAAGCCAACATGCTCAAGGACGAATTTCTCGCCATTACCGCGCATGAATTTCGCACTCCCCTTACCGTCATACTCGCCCATTCCCAGATGGCCCTACGGACTTTACGCAAGGCTGCCAGCCAGGAGCAAATCACTGCCGAGCTATCTTCTTACTTCAGCGAAAATCTTGCAACCATCGAGGAACAAACACACCAACTGACCAATATTGTCAATACCTTCCTGGAAGTGACACAGATCAATCGCGGGCAGCTCGCGCTGAAACTGGAAGAGGTCGACGTAGCTGCCCTGGCCGAGCAGGTCGTGAATGACCACAGCGCGACTTCAAGCAGCCACACTCTCACCTGCATCGTTGAACAGGCCGAGCATCCCTACATCGTACAGGGCGATAGCGCGCGCCTGCAACAAATTATTGCCAATCTGGTACAGAATGCGATAAAATATAGCCCACTCGGAGGGCCAATTATGGTCTCGCTGCGCCAGATTTCTAATAGCGAGGGCAAACCGCTTATCGAAGTCTGCGTTGAAGACAGAGGCATCGGCATTCCTAAAGAGGCGCAGACCCGCCTCTTTGAGCGCTTCTACCGGGCGCCGAATATTCAAGGCAGCAAGACCCGGGGCATCGGGCTTGGCCTCTATATCGTGGCTCAATTATTGCGCTTGCATGGAGGCATGATCCGTGTAGAGAGCAGCGGCAACTTTGGCGAGGGCAGCCGTTTTATTTTCACATTACCATTGCTCGTTCTATAGGGACAGCAACTCGTGCCTGTCCGCCCCAAGCGGGTCGTGAGGGATATCTCGGCGCCCTCAGAGAAAAGAGAGATAGATTCGGGTGAATTACCTTCAGAACTGGGTTCTTGAGCTGGCCAGAGAAACTATGGCTCGCGAGGGCAGTCAGGACGCCGCACATGACTTCGATCACCTGGAGCGTGTGATGGCCATCGCAAATACGATTGCGGCACGCGAAGGCGGCGACCTTCCAACCATCTGGGCAGCGGTAGCTTTCCATGACATTGGGCAGGAGCGCGAACGGCGGCATGGTGGAGATCACGCGCTTATCGGAGCCGAAATGGCGGTACAACTGCTCACAGATACAATTTTTCCACAGCAGGCCATCCCTGGAACACAACAGGCCATCCGCGAACATCGCATGACAGGCGGAGTGGCACCACAAACTTTAGAGGGGCGCATTCTCTACGATGCGGACAAACTAGACAGCCTTGGAGCAATTGGCATCGGGCGGCTCTATATGATTACTGGTAGACGCAATCAGAAGGTGTATTCGCCGCTGCCAGCAGAGATTGCTGAGCCCGTCGATCCGCTACTGGTAAGACAACTACGGCACAGACCCGATTACTCCCCCAGTATCGAATTTCAGTTGCTCTTCGGTAACTTACCCGAACGCATGATGACCCATACCGGAAAAGTGTTAGCTCACGAACGCTTCAGCTTCATGCAGGAGTTCTTTACGCGCCTGCGAAAAGAGGCAGCAGGCGAACTCTAATACCTCCTGGAGGATAGGGACCAGGTTGATCGCGTCCGGGCGGGACTTCTGCTCTAAAACAGTTCCGTCAGGAGAATCACATAATTAAACGCTGCCTGCTTTATCGCAGGGGCGCTCAAATGAACGGTGAATCCAGTCTGTGGTTGCAGGGTGACATACTGGACAACCACCGGACCCGGATCTTCGATCAGCGTTACTATCACCACACTGGACGAGGAAATATGTGGATTAGCTACAGACGCCACTTCCTGCCCTCGCTCGAACAGGCCGGCACCAGATAATTTTCCCCGCCTCGTAGTGCTCGATTCAAGCCGCTTCTCAGCTATTGCCTTGCCGCCGTCTTCCGGCTTATGCAACTCGTCACTAACTGCCAACGTTTGCTTGCCGGCCACAGTTTCTCGTTCACGATCGGGATCAACCTTCTCACTTTTACCCTTTTTACCTGATTTTTGTTCAGTCTTAGCAATGGCCTGCAACCGTACTTTGGTCGTTCGCCCACCCAGTCGCTGCTTCTTCTGGCTTCGTCCTGACGTCTCCATAGGCAGTGTGGTGGGGGCCGGCGCCGTAACAATCTTCGCATCCAGCGTCGTTCCTGGCGGCTCGAGACGTACCGCCGGCATCGTTTTTGATTGCAGACTTAACTTAGGAGGAATGATGGGCACGCTGTGTGATTCAGAAACCGGCTCATCAGTTTTATCAGGTACACATTCCTCCTCATCTGCCAGGAGATCTTCCTCAATCGCCGGTTCAGCAAGTGCCTCTTCCACAGAGGCCGATAGATTCAACCGTTCTTTCGCAAAACGCGCATGCCACTGTTGATTCGCCAACTCATCGGTTTCCTGGGGAGATGCCATTGTGTACCTCCTTTGAAATACTCATTTACTCAATCGAATTTACGATATACGATGAAGCATGTAGATGCAGTATAACATACAGGGTTATCTGGGTAGTACAAACTAGCACATTTGGGTCGGAACCGTAACTATTTTCTCTACCGGTTACATACAAATTGCCGAATAATAAAGAATGAGAGTGAACCTGTCCTCGCAGTAAGCAACAGAAAGAAAGAAAGAAAGAAATAGGAATAATTGGTAGTGAGTCATCCTTTTCTTGAAAGTCTGGAGCGTAACCGGTACAATGGTGTTCTGTTAGAGGTTGCATATCACTGGCATCTTCGTTCCGTCTATGCATAGTGATGCCAGTATATTTATTTTCTTCATTTTAGGAAGGGTTCTATGAAGCTTAACGGTTCACACAAGTTTAAAGCCAATAGCTGGCAAGTATTCAATGCCATTCTCAATCCTCAGGTTCTCCAAACGTGTATTCCTGGCTGCCAATCAGTCGAATATCTCGATGCCAACCGCCTGAAGGCCAGCATCACGACGCCTTTGCCGGGCCTAAAAGGCCCCTATGGAGCGGTTATCCAGATCGCGCAACGTCAAGAACCCAACGTACTTGTGCTGCAAGTTCAGCGGAAGGGTACAGGCGGCTCCATTAATGCCACCAGCCAGATTCGGATTGCCGATGAGCCAGATGGGGCGGTCTTGACGTATGATGCCGTGGCCGACCTCGAAGGCCCGATCGCAATTGCAAACAATCCTCTGGGCCAAGGTATTACAAAGAATTCCCTCAAAACATTCTTTGATAAGCTGGATAAGACCATCGTCTAAAAAGCTCATACGTGGTTTTCAGCGTGCAGTTCATACCCAGTAGGGATGGGGGAGCAAGCTTCCCTATCCCTGGCCTGGTGCTGGCGCTAGTGCGAAAAAGCTATACGAGCGAGCCCTACATCATATTGCATCCGCTTCTCCCTACCCTCGTGGGTAACCCCACCAGATAATAGCAGATACCATCTCCCGAATCGGTGGCACTAGCATGCCATTGTCCTCGATCAACCAGTTTCCGAGCAAAGCTCGCAGTTCGTCGCGGGTCTTTTCATCATCTGGCAGAATAAGCTGCTCCAGCAGTTCCTCTACTGCTCCATCGAGCGAGGGAAAGCGAAAGCTGGACCAAAGTTTGACTATCTCAACGTTCGCATAGATGCCTGTTTCATACAGCACATCGAGGGCATGGATATAGCCAGGAGGAAGACAGCGTTCCTCACCATGAAAATGCTTCCAGATTGGAGCTATCAAAGCATCGATATGGGTAGCGCGCATGTAGATGTAGCAGGTATCGCGCGCCGCGTAGTTTAGCTTTTCGAGGAAAGGTACGATATCCAGAATAGGATAGAGGACATGGCTGCAAATCACGATATCGGCCTGCAGATAGCCGGGAGTGTCTTGCCACCTTGTTTGCACAAATGAGATATTGGCTAACCTTCGCTCAGCAGCATCTTTTCGCAAGTAGTCCAGCATAGCAGCGTTGGGCTCGACGGCAGTAATATGCTTCACGTGTGGGGCGAGAGCTAACGTGAAACGGCCGGTGCCCGCCCCTACATCCAGCAGCGTCGTCTCTGGAGTTACTACCTGGCGCAAACGCAGATAAAAAGGATCGTGGGCAACCGTATCCTTTGTCGAACGATGATAGCCACGTGCCCGGCGATCCCAAAAATCGGCGCTGGTGCGGCCTAAACGCGCATAGGCCGCGTCCATTTGTTGTGCGCGCGCAGTGAGGATGGCTTTCCAGCGTTCAACCGCGGTTTCCATAGCTGCTAACTACCTGTATTGGCCGTATCTGGCGTTTGTAGTTTGGCCTTGAGGCAATCGAAAAATTGGCCGGTCAGGCGCTGGGCAGTTCCTTGTAGCAGGCGCGCCCCAACACTCGCGATAGTTCCACTCACGACCACGTCGGCTTTCCAATCCATGCGCGTCTCACCATTGCCAAGCGAGGTGAGTTGCATATCACCGGACATATCAACGGCGCTCCCAGGCGCTTTACCTCGCGCTTTTACAACCATCTGCGAAGGTGCTTGCACCTCAGGTCGTGTGACATCTAACATGAATTTGGCTTTTACAGCGCCAACGCCGACCGCAACGACGGCTTTCCATTGTTCGTCCCCCGTTCCTTCCAGGCTTTGAAAACCAGGCGCGCAGGAGGCAACCTTGTTCACATCCATCAGAAACGCCCAGACTTTTTCAATAGGAGCAGCAATAGTCTGTGTTCCAGAAAATTCCATACGTTCGCTTACCTTTCGTTCTGCACGAGATACTCTTGCGGATTGCGTTCAAACAACCGTTTGCAGGCGGGACAGCAGAAATAGAATTCTCTGCCCTCATAGGTACTGTGATGCCGGGAGCCCGCCATTTCTACTATCATACCACATACTGGGTCAATAGCCGTCCCAGCAGTTTTCGCCGTCTCAACATTTTTGCTCTTAGATTGTTCTTCAAGGGGGAACTCCGTAGCAGCTTCTTTCATGGATAAGCCGCGACGGCGTACCTGCACCAATTCCGCAAGAATGCTGGCGGCGATCTCTTCCGGCGTCATTGCTCCTACGTCCAGTCCGGCAGGCGCCTTGAGACGGGCTACCTGCTGCTCGGTCAGCCCTGATGTGCGCAAGTAATCGCGGCAGGCGTCGGCGCGTTTATGACTCCCAACCATACCCACATAAGCCGCCGGGCTGCGTAATGCCTGCTCCAGCGCATCTTCATCGTATTGGCCATGCGTGGCAACAAGTACATATGTGCGCTCGTCGATACGAACCTGGCCCAGATCGGCAGAATCCAGTTGAGTAACCGCGTAATTCAGAACGGGCGCAAGCTGGCTTAGAGCGGCGATTACAGGCGAATCGCCTATCAACACCAACTGCGCCCGCGGAAGATGTGGTTCCATATAAATATCCAGCACTCCTCCACTGCTACAACTCATCGGAAACATGCGAATATTATCGCGCACAATGCCCACTCCGGGATCCCCCAGGCGCAACAGATAGGGATCATCCCCTTCGTGCATAGCACGCAAAGCCTCTCGCCGCACAACCGGCTGCGCGCAGTTACCGCCAATCCAGCCCGTCATCTGTCCATCGGCCTGAATAATGGCCTGAGCTCCCGGTTTCGCAGAGGTAGGTCGCTCGCACCAGATAACGGTGGCGAGCACGTATGGCTCTCCGGCCTGCTCCAACCGGTACGCAAGTTCAAGTAGGGATTTTGACATGGTATTCCGTCCCATGAAAGTGAGGATAGGATTACTAAGGACGACACCCGCAACAGACAAGGAAAGTACCCACACCGGGGCGGCCCTTGTGGCCGCCCCGACACTCCCATACGTCCTAATCCGCGGCCAGACCTTTTTCCTTTAGAACACTCCAGACCTTCCAGGGTGTGATCGGAATATCGATATGCCGCACCCCTACATGGGCCAGCGCGTCGACAACGGCATTGGCAATCGCCTGCGGAGCGCCGACAGTGGGTGATTCGCCGACGCCCTTGGCGCCGATTGGATGGTGCGGCGAGGGCGTGCAGGTCTTATCGGTCTCCCAACGCGGCGTCTCCATAGAGGTGGGAATCAGGTAATCCTGGAAATTGCCGCCCAGGACGTTGCCGTTCTCGTCGTAAGAGATCTCCTCGTACATTGCCGGAGCGAGGCCCTGCGTCAGACCACCATGAATCTGCCCCTCGACCACCATGGGATTGATGATCGTGCCGCAGTCATCCACGGCCATGAAGCGACGGATATGCACCTGCCCCGTGCCACGGTCAATATCTACAACGCAGATGTAGCTGCCGAATGGGTACGTCAGATTGGGTGGGTCGTAGTAGTTCACGGCCTCCAATCCTGGCTCAAGATAGGGCGGGCAATTAGTATATGCGGCAAACGCCAGTTCCTGGATGGTCTTGCCCTTGTCCGGCGATCCCTTGACGAAGAAGCGTCCCGGCTCCCACTCGAGGTCTTCTTCACTCACCTCCAGCAGATACGCGGCGATTTTCTTCGCCTTGTCGCGCACTTTACGGGCCGCCAGGGCAGTCGCAGCCCCGGCGACGGGTGTACTGCGGCTAGCATAGGTACCAAGGCCATATGGGGCCGTATCCGTGTCGCCATGCTCGACATCGATATCGTCCGGCGACATGCCGAGTTCGGCTGCGATAATCTGCGCGAAGGTCGTTTCGTGCCCCTGGCCCTGCGTCTGCACACCGATGCGGGCAAGCGCCTTGCCGGTAGGATGCACGCGAATCTCGCAGCTATCGAACATCTGAATACCGGCGATATCGAAATGCTTGCCAGGACCCGCCCCCACAATTTCGGTAAAACTGGAGATGCCAATGCCCATGAGCTCACCGCGAGCGCGTTTCTCCGCCTGTTCGCGACGCAGCCCTTCGTAATCGACATTCTTCATTGCCAACTGCAATGCTGCTTCGTAGTTACCGCTATCGTATGTCCAGTTCAGGGCCGAACGATACGGGAAAGCTTCGGGCTTGATGAAGTTCTGCATGCGAATTTGTGCCGGGTCCTTGCCGACCTCGCGCGCCAGCGTATCCATGGCACGCTCGATCAGATACGACGCCTCGGTCACACGGAACGAACAGCGATACGCGATACCGCCGGGAGCCTTGTTGGTATGCGCGGCATCCACTTCCACAAAAGCATTCTTAAAGTCATACGAGCCGGTGCAAATGTGGAAGAGGCCGGCGGGAAACTTGGTCGGTTGCGCCGCCGCGTCGAAAGCACCATGGTCGGCCAGCGTGTAGACCTTCAGCGCCTTCACCGTGCCATCTTTGTCGGCGGCGATCTCCGCCTTGATATGATAGTCGCGCCCAAATCCCGTGCTGCTCAGGTTCTCGGTGCGGTCCTCGATCCACTTGACAGGCTTGCCGGTGACAATCGAGGCGACTACCGCACAGACATAGCCAGGATAGATCGGCACTTTGTTGCCAAAACCGCCACCGATATCAGGTGAGATGATGCGGATACGATGTTCTGGCAGCTTGGCCACAATCGCGAAGAGCGTGCGATGGGCGTGCGGTGCCTGCGAGGTCATCCAGACGGTTAATTTGCCGGTTGCCTTGTTGAAGTCGGCAACACAGCCGCAGGTTTCAATGGGAGCAGGGTGAATACGCGGGATATACATCTCCTGGCGTATCACCACGCCATTTTGCTCAGCTTCGGCAAAGGCAGCATCGGTTGCCTCACGGTCTCCCGTTTCCCAGTGATAGATGTGATTGGTTGGTTGCCTGTCCTTCTTGTCGGGACGCAGCAAGGGCGCGTCAGGCTCAAGAGCCTTCTTAGGATCGACGACCACCGGTAGCGGTTCGTAATCTACCTCGACGGCTGCTGCGCCGTCCGCAGCAGCGTAACGGCTGGTCGCAACGACGAAAGCGACCTCCTGCATCTGATAATGCACGCGGTCCAGCGCCAGCACTGCTTCTGTATCGGCTGAGAGGGTGGGCATCCAGGCAAGGCCGGCGGCATCCAGGTCCTTGCCGGTAATGACGGCCACAACACCCGGAATCTTCAGCGCCTCGCTGGTATCGATATTCTTGATGAGCGCGTGGGCATAGGGGCTGCGCACAATGTCTCCATACAGCATGCCAGGCAGTTGTACATCATCGACATAGTGCCCTTGACCACGAATAAAACGCGCGTCTTCTTTGCGTTTGTATGCTTCGCCCAGGTTATGGGCATGTACTTCGGTCGCCATCATTCGCCTCCTTCACCGGCGCTTACCGGAATTTGCTCGGATTCCTGCATCTTCTGGGCCGCATATTGTATGGCTTTGACGATATTGACATAGCCGGTGCAGCGACACAGGTTGCCGGAAATGCCGACGCGAATCTCCTCTTCCGTCGGATTGGGATTGCGCCTCAACAACGCAAGGCCAGTCATCATCATGCCAGGCGTGCAATAGCCGCACTGCAATGCATGCTCCTCGTGGAAACCCTCCTGCAGCGGATGCAGCTTGCCATTCTGCTCCAGTCCCTCGACGGTCATAATCTCGCGCCCATCGGCTTGCACCGCGAACATCGTACAGGACTTGGTGGCCTTGCCATCAACAAGAATCGTGCATGCGCCGCAAGAGGTAGTATCGCAGCCGATGTGCGTCCCGGTCAGGCGCAGCACATCACGAATCCAGTGGACGAGTAGCAGGCGGGCTTCGACATCGCCTTCATAAGGCGTTCCATTGATTGTGACACGTATATGATGAGTACTCATCTATTCACCTCCTGTAGCGCGAGCGAGCGCTTTGCGTAATGCGCGAACTGTCAACGTGCGCACCATATCGCGCTTGTACTCGGCGGGACCGCGTGTGTCGCTGACGGGCTGGGAAGCAGCGGCGGCAAGATCAGCTGCCTGGTGGATACTCGCATCGTCCAAGGGCTTGCCCAGCAGGGAATGTTCGGCATCGCGCGCCTTGATCGGTGTTGGACCTACATTAGTCAGGCCAATGCCGGCATACGTGACATTTCCATTAGCGTCCAGCGTGATATATACCGCCACACCTGCAATGGCATAGTCGCCTACTTTGCGTTCCAGCTTGAAATACGCTCCGCCACTGCGCTCAGTGGGGGCAGGAATGCGAATCTCGGTAAGTACCTCATTAGACTTGAGCGCGGTTTCGAAAGTCATGTCGGTAAAGAACTCGTCGATTGAGATGGCCCGCTCTCCGGCAGGCCCCCTGGCGACGACACACGCTCCTAAAGCGAGCATCGTAGCGGGATGATCGTTGGCAGGATCAGCGTGGGCAAGATTGCCACCAACGGTGGCCCAGTTTCGCACTACCGGATCCGCCACCCCAGAAGCCGTATCTAAGAGAATGGGGTAGCGGCTGCGAATGAGGTCGGAGCTATCCAGTTCCGCCTCGCGCGTCATAGCGCCAATATGCAGGGTACCATCGGTTTCCTGAATGTACTCCAGGCCATCGATTCGATTGATATCGATCAAGATCGACGGGCGAGCAAGACGGAAACGCAAGAGGGGAATGAGGCTCTGGCCTCCGGCGAGGATTTTGGCCTCATCGCCATGCTGGTCCAGGAGGGCCACAGCTTCGTCGACGCTGTGCGCCACCATGTAATCGAAGGAACCAGGTATCAAAGTGTCACCTCCAACAGTCATACATGCGCAACTTCCGGCGCTTCAAGGGAAAAATACGCCGACCAAACGGGAGGCAGTATACCAACCGGTCAGAATGTGCAGAATCCTGACCATAATTAAGTGTAGCATGTCCTCAAAATAGTTGTTACCTACGAAAGGAGGTAATCAGAAGCATACGAATGGGGGGAACGGCAGCTTACAGCCACCCCTGCTTCACGGCCACCATCACGGCCTCGGTACGATTCTTCACATCCAGGCGATGCAGAATTTCCTGCACGTAGCCCTTGACGGTATTCTCGCTGAGGTATAGCTGGGTAGCGATCTCACGGCTGGAGAGTCCCTGAGCAACGAGGCGCAGGATGACAAGCTGCTGGGAGCTGAGCGGCTCAGGGGAGGGGTCAGATTTGACCGGCGCTCGGCGCAGTTGGGCCAGAACAGCTACGGCCGCCTTAGGATCAATCGCTGCCTCGCCACGCGCCACTGCGCGAATCGAACGTTTCAGGTCAAAGCGTTCGATGTCTTTGATGATGAAGCCGCGCGCCCCTGCCTGGATGCACTCCGCCACCAGGTTCTCATCGGTAAAGGTAGTAAGGATAATAACCGCGGACTTTGGATAACGTTCTGAAACGATACGGCAGACCTCGATACCGCTTCTATCCGGCAGCCGGATATCCAGCAGGATCACATCGGGGCTGAGGCGCTCGACCAGCTCAACTCCCTGCTCGGCGCTGGCCGCATCGCCAACAATCTCAAAATCCGGCTCTGATGTGAGGATGGCTTTCAGCCCCTCGCGCACCATCTCGTGATCGTCGATGATCAACAGGCGGATCATAGCGGAACCACCGCCTTTACAATTAAGCCGCCCTCTTCGCCATTCGCCAGCAAAAACTGCCCGCCCAGTTCCTCAATACGATGGTGCATGCCCTTGAGACCTAGATGCATCGTATTGCTCTGATACATCTGAAATAGCTGGGAAGAAAGACCCATACCGTTATCCTGCACGACGAGCATAGCCTGCTCTGGAGTCACCTGCACCGTCACAATCACAGTCGTTGCCTGTGAGTGGCGGCGCACATTCAATAGCGCCTCTTGAGCTACAGTGAGCAGCGTTTGTTCGATATGAGACGGTAAAGGGCCGGCCCACTCAGCGACGACAAGATCGGCTTCGATAGAGGAGGATTCGCGCAAATTTTGAATTAAGGTATATAGCATGCCTACTAAGCCACCCTCTTGTAGCTCACTCGAAGATAGGGCAAAAATCGCATCTCGTACCTGCGCCGTACCCAACGAGGCTAATTGTTTGATTGCTCCAAGCTGGCGAACCAGTATCGAATTAGAGGGCAAATGCTCCAGAACCCAGTCCGCTTTCAGGCCAATGGTAAACAATGTTTGCTGCACACGATCGTGCAATTCCTGAGCAATGCGACTGCGTTCGTCGGCAAGCATCTGGCGCTTCTGCGCCTCGGTTAGTTCATGATGCAGGGTCTGCAGGTCAGTGGCAAATTTACTTAATTCCTGGTTGCGACGTTCCAATTCGGCTGTGCGCTCGCGAACTTCGCGCTCCAGCATAGCAGCGTGTTCTTCCATAGCTCGCCGCTCGCGCGCTATGAGCCGCGCGTTGTGAATAGCAACGGTTGCCTGCGCGCTCAAGGCTTCAATCAATTCGACATGCCGCGAACTGAACCGGGATGGTCGGGTATCGCCAATCAGAAATGCTCCTAAAATCGTCCCTTCTCGCGTGCGCATTTGCACGCCCAGGAAGCTGCGCACCGGGATATGTCCGCGAGGCACACCTACATAGCGTGGGTCATCATGCACATCGTCGACGACAATCGATTCGCCTTCCCAGAAGACCGGCTCTAACACGCCAAGGCCTTCTACAGGGCCGAGGCGCTGGAAGTGCTTCTCAATGCTTTCTGTCGCGCCGGAGATAGCCGCCATATTGAAGGTGACCTGGTTGGCCGATAACTTTCTATTATCATTCGCAATCTCCGGAATCAGGAAGAACGCGGCATATTGAGCGGCAGTCACCCTGCGGGCAGCATCGGTAATCATTTGTAGCAAGCGCTGCAAGTCAAATTCCGAGGTAAGCGCAATCGCGATACGATGTACCTGTGCCAGTTCTTCGGCACGCTCCTGCAAGTCCGCAAGCAACTGTGTACGGCTCTCATCGATAGTTTGCGACATAGGAAACCTGCCTCTTGAATGAGCATACAAGAACGATGAAATCAGTATAACACATTCGTAAGAACAACCGATATTTCTATGTATGATCTAAGTTTAATTAATTGGCGTATTACTATTCGGTGGTCTGCCTTCTTAAGCACATTTTGAAATCGATCATGTCCTTGAATCCCGACAGCGTTTTAAAATGATCCGCCTTGTTTCTTGGGAGAGGGAAAAATGCATGAAGATTGCAGTTCTCGAGGACAACCCCGATATTCTTGAGTACTTGAAGACCGCTTTAGAGATGGCCGGGCATCGGGTATACACCTTTATCGATGGTTCTCGATTCTTAGAAAGCTTATTCACCGCTACGGCTACCCACACTCCCCTCCCTTACGACCTCGTTACTATCGACTTACTTCTACCAGGCAGCATCTCAGGGCTTGAGGTAATCAAACGCATCCGGCAAGATATTCCCGCTCAACAACTTCCTATTATCGTAATTACAGGAGCAGGAGGAAAAGGAACGGAAGAGGTACAATCCCTATTTCCCACTATCCCGCTACTCAATAAACCGTTTCGTTTGCAAGCCCTGCTCGAGCTCATTGACACCCTTTAGTTACCTTACCCTGCAAAATATGGCCTTCAAATACGCAGTTTCCGGCATTGCCAGGTGAATAGGGTGATCGACGCCATGGGTGTAGGTTTCAAGCAATTGCACCGGCCGTTGCAGGCGTTGCGCGGCCTGAGAAACCACGCCCAGCAAATCATCCATGCCTACAAAGCCCGAACAGGAACAGGTCAACAGAATACCATCCTGCCGCAAGACCTGCATACCAAGAATATTCAAGCGGCGATACGCCTTCAAAGCCTGGGCGCGGGCGTCTCTGGTTTTAGCAAAAGCAGGCGGATCAAGTACCACTACATCAAACAATTCCCCATCCTTGTGCGCCTGTTCCAGGTAATCAAAAACGTCGGCTATAAGAAATTGATGCCCATTTGGCTCAATGCCGTTGAGGATGAATTGCTCACGTGCCGCTTCGATGGCCGGGGCCGAGATATCTACACTGGTAATACGGGCTTTGTTCTTGCTAAGAGCAGCATAAACGGAGAAACCGCCCGTATAGCTGAAACAGTTCAATATCCGATCAGCGTGAGCCGCGTATTTGCGCAAGGCCTCGCGTTTATCACGCTGATCAAGAAAAAAGCCTGTCTTCTGCCCCTCCCACGGATCCACCAGAAACAATACGCCATTTTCTCGCACAGCTACCTGTGTAGGCACACCGCCATGGACTACCTGCGGCTCCTCTACTTCCAGGCCCTCACGCCGGCGAGATTGGCTATCATTGCGCATCAGGATTCCACGCGTTCGTACCTCTTCTACCAGCGCATCGATAACCAGAGGGCGCAAACGTTCTATGCCTAGCGTATGAATCTGCACAACCAGTACCTCGGCAAAGCGATCAACAATCAACCCAGGCAGACCATCTCCTTCGGCGTTTACCAGGCGATAGGCATTAGTTTTCTCGGGGTCGAATACCTGCCTCAATGCTGCCGCGCTGCGAATGCGCTTGCGCATGAATTCTTCATCGATGGCCTGCCCGATGTCACGCGTGAGGATGCGTATAGCAATATCCGTGTTGGGGTTATAGTAGCCACGCGCCACAAAATCTCCCGTGGCCGATTTGACATCGACCAGGCCACCAGGCTCGATCCAATGCGGGGGCTGCTGCAATGCGCCGGAGAAGATCCAGAGGTGCCCGTTGAGCAGGCTCTCCTCGCGACGCGGTTTCAGGCTGGCGGTGGGATAGCGTACCAGTGATGCCACAATGCACTCTTTCTTCTTGCGATCCGTTTTCTCGTATTATCTCACATTATCGAAGAAAGAGACACGTTCTATCAACGAAAATCGGGCACCCCACCTCCCTGGACAGGGTACCCGTTGGGGCCGCAGGACAGGCGCCAGGCGCTGTCCCTACACCTTTCCATCATGCAACTTGATTGCAGCGATAACCGGATCGGTATGATGTTCGCCAAGCCGCATTTCGGCCTTCTTTAGATTAAGGGCGCTGTTAATCAGCGCGATATGCGTGAAAGCTTGCGGGTAGTTCCCCAGGACTATATCATTTTCGGAGTCGATTTCCTCAGAGAAGAGCCCCAGGCGACCAGCATATTGCAGCAGGCGCTCAAAGAGTGATCTTGCCTCGCTGATGCGCCCCTGCATAGCCAGGTTATCGACCAGCCAGAATGTACAGATGGTAAACGTACCCTCGTGGCCCTCCAACCCATCATCGGCAAGATAGCGGTAAACAAAGCCATGCTCATCGGTCAACTGCTCCATAATGCGGTCAACCGTTGAGCGCATGCGTGGATCATCGGGCGCGATAAAGCCAACGAGAGGCAGCAACAAATTCGAGGCATCCAGCGCGGTACTATTGTAGGACTGTGTAAATGACCCTATTTGCGTATTATATCCGTAAGTCAGAATATTGGCGCGGATTTGATCGCGCACCTGCCTCCATTTAGGCAGGTCGGCTTCCAGGTTCAATTGTTCTGCTGCCCGTATGCCGCGATCAAGCGCGACCCAGCACATGACTTTGGAATAGACAAAATGCTGTGGGCCACCGCGGATCTCCCAGATACCGCTATCGGTTTCATGCCAGTGGGCGCAAACATGCTCGACCAGCATGCGCATCATTGCCCACAACGGACCCTCCAGTTTCTCGCCGTAGCGCTCAAAGCAACCTTGACGCCTGTAGAGGTGAATACAATCGAGGACTTCGCCAAAAACGTCCAGTTGCTTCTGCCCGGCTGCGCCATTGCCCACCCGCACCGGCCCGATATCGCGATAACCACTCAGGTGGGTCAATTCACGCTCTGCCAGATCGCGCTCGCCACGAATGCCATACATGATCTGCAAATCTTCGCCATTTGAGTACGAAAGGCGACGCAGCCAGTGCGTAAAGGCATGCGCCTCTTCAGTAAAACCGAGTACATTAAGCGCATAGAGGGTAAAGGTCGCATCGCGCAGCCACGTAAAACGATAATCCCAATTGCGCCCCCCTTTAAGGCCTTCCGGCAGGGACGTGGTCGGCGCGGCGACAATGGCCCCGGTGGGGGCATAGGTCATCATTTTAAGTACAAGTGCGCTGCGCTCCACCATTTCCGCATATGGGCCATGGTAGGTTAGCCCTTGCAGCCATTTGCGCCAGCAATGCAGCGTTTGAGCGAGTTCGGCATCGAAGTTGCGCTGGAGCAGTTCAACCTCGACCAGGCGCCTTGCCGCTTGAGCAGTGCGACCCACACCCAACGCGAACAACAGCCGTTCACCTTCACGCAAATTTACCTGTACAATGACAGAGGGGTGCATTTCATCTTCTTCACGTACAACACACATAGAGAACGAGGGAAGCAGGTGCGCTCCTATAATCGCCAGTCCCACGTGCTGTTGACCGCCGGAGACGACAGCCCCGGTGCCATTGGGTGAGAGGAACACTTCACCCGGCGCGGCGGCATAATTAGGGCTGACCTTGAGTCGCATAGTGATAGACATCTCACCATGTGTGCATTCGGCAATACGTACCAGGCAATGGCAAGAACCATCTTCGCGTGTCCATGTGTTGTTGTTCATTTCCCGGAACTGCCACGCGCTGAGCGTCTCAACCGGCATAAAATCCGTGAGAACAACCTCGCCCTGGATGCTGGAGAAACGAGTTTGTAGCACATTACTGCCCCGCAGGTAGCGTTGAGTTCCCGGTATCATCGCGTCGCTTGGAGCTATTTGAAAGTACCCCCCTCTTTCAGCATCCAGCAGCCTGCAGAAGATGGCAGGGCTATCGAAGTCTGGCAAACAACCCCAATCTACCGAGCCATCTGGAGCAATGAGTACAACAGAATGACAATCTCCGATGACGCCATAAGCATTAATTGGTTGATAAGTTCGAGTAATGGATTTCATCCCACCCCATCCATTTTGTGTGAATTTTACGTAAAAAAATTTTCGGGAAACATCAGTTTCCCTTTATCAGAACAGAACGGAAAAGCCAACTCATCGGTAACAAGTAATTGGTACCAATTTTAAAAGAAAACGTCCGCATATAGAAACTTTTCTTTATCTGTTTCTTACAGTGTTTCAACGTTATTGTTTAGTTGGAGGTAACGAAAAAAGGGACTTTCTTCCAGTTTCTACTGAGTCCTTCATAGCAAGAAACTCGTAAAAGAAAGAGTGGGGAAGTTGGTTCTCTCTACTTCCATATCGAGGAAAGGAGCTACACTTATGAGAAATATTTCACGGCTGATCCACCATCCGGCGGGTAAAGCGGGCCTGCTCATAGGGCTGGCCATTGGAGCCGCGGCAGCCTTGATTGGTGAGACAAGTAAAGCATTGCTATTCATGGGCTTCTGCCGGTTTATCGCGGATCGCTTTGGGCGCTGAAATCAGATTTCGCGACCGCCGGTGTTGTTGGCGATAGATTTTTCGCATCTCTGCCGCCAGGCTTAGCCGCAGGTTCGTTCGTAGCGCTATCCAACCAGCAGCAATGCACAACGATTCGCGTCCCTTTTCCAGGTGTGCTTTCTACCTCTACTTCTCCACCAAGTGCCTTCATGCGTTCTTGCATCGAAAGCAGACCCACGCCCAGGTTTCCGTGCTGAGCCGTATCAAACCCCTGGCCATTATCGGCAATCGTCAGAGTCACGCTGTCACCAGCGATAGCCAGTGTCATTTGCGCCAGGGTCGCATTACTGTGCCGTGCCACGTTGGATAACGCTTCCTGAGCCACACGAAACAATGCTTCCTCGACAGTTAATGGCAGGGTCTGGGTATTCTGTACATCGCGTGCTGGATCAATCCGCACTCTACTGTCACCTTCTACTTGTAAGGTTGCAACGATATTGGTTTGTTTTGTCCAGTCGGTCGCCAATTCGCGTAAGGCCGCGACCAGTCCTTTGCCCTCAAGCGCAACGGGGCGCAATTCGCGAATGAGAGAGGTCAACTCCTGTTGCGCCTGCTTCACTAGCTTTTCTGCCTCGTTCAGACGCGCCTCGGCAGCATTCACATCGCGTTTGAGCAAGACCTTTGTCGCCCCTAGCTGCATCGAGATGGCGAATACCTGCTGCTTGACACTGTCGTGCAGGTCACGCGCCAGGCGATTGCGTTCCTCTAATGTCGCAAGTTTTTGCCGCGCTTGCAACAAATTCTGCAACTGTTCGGCCATACGGTTAAGTTGGCGCGAAGTTTGCCCCAATTCATCCTGCGAAGTATCGTGTGCCAGTGCGGAGAAATCACCGCGCCCCCACATGTCCGCCGCGACAGATAGCCTTTTGAGTCGCCTGGTAAGACCGCGAGCCGTCAGATAGCCGAAGATCGACCCGGCGATGGCCGCGATGATCGTCACAATACCGCCTGTGAATAAGATGAGGTACAAGAAATCCGAAACCAGTTGGAATATATCCGGTTTGACTACTTTCATGATAAGCGCGCCCTTTAGCGTACCATCCCGTCCTACGATGGGCGCTATCGCCACCAGCTTATCATCGGACTCCTGACTGATCTTACTCGTTGCGCCTTTTCCATCATTCAACACCGCATTCAGATTAGCGCGGCTTTGTGGGGACAACTGTACTGAAACCAGGGTATTAATGGGAACCGCATGCGTACCGATCGAGGCTAACGTTTGGCCGCGCGTATCGACAACAGCAAGAAAATCAGGCGGATTTTTGAAAGGGCCTTGATTAGTTACGATGGGACTAATTATTTGTAACCACGCGGTCAGTTCTTGACTGTCTGGCGTAGCATGCACAAAATAAGGCGCGGCCTGCGGCGTTTCCTGCTTGAGATTATTCAGCACAATTGTTGAGACATTCAAACTGACAAACCCGAATACAATGCCAATAAAGGTCAACTCAATGAGCAGAAACGTCACCACCGAAGTCAGTGTATATGAAAGCGTCAGTTTTCCACGTAACTGCCGCAATGGCCGTGTGAAACGTTTCAGCATGATTTTCCTCGATTTCTGATGAACATTCTTGCCCTCAGTATAGCATACCTGATCAGGGATGAAGAGGCCTCCGGCACGTCTCACATCCAGTAGGGACAAGCCGCTGTCCCTACTGGATGAGGATCTATTCGTAACGCAGCACCTCAAGCGGGCGAACCCGTACCGAACCCCAGGCTACCAGGGCAGCTGTACCCATCGCGAGCACTGCCGCGCCTGCTATCAAGCTGACGATGATCCAGGGTGCTGTGCTCAACTTCAGGTTGAACAGGAAGCTTCCGAGCAGAGCTATCGCGCCCGTCGCCAGTAACATTGCCATGAATGCGCCTATCGAACCTACAATACCATTCTCGATCATCACTTCGCTCAAGACGGAGCTGCTGGTATAGCCGACCGATTTGATGATACCCAGTTCTCGCCTGCGCTCCAGCATTGCCAGGGCGACGGCATTCGCGACGATGATGATACCGGCGATTAACGAGAGTGAGGCAATCGCGACCAGCATCTCTAGAATGTTATTGAGCATCTGCGTGATATAGGTTCCAATATCGGCCAGATTCTGAACAGTAGCGTTCGGGACAATCTCGCCAAGTGTATTCAGAGCCTTGTTAACCTGTGCCGGGTCGATTTTCATATACGTGATGGTTGTGATACCAGTCGCTTTTGCACTGAGGTTAGCAACAATGCCGCTTGCCGCCTGCACACTTCCCACCTGCGTTCCGGCTGACGTGCGACCGTAGATGCCGACCACTGTCGCGGTAGTGGTAGTTTTGCCGTCCGTGCTGGCAAACGTGATCGTATCGCCAGGCTTCAGGTGCATTCCAAATGGGCCGGAGCTGGTCAGTAGGTCGCTAATCACAATGTTGTTTGTTCCTGCGTCGCTTGCATTCAGGTTGCGCCCCTGGACAATCGATAACGTTGGTTCGTTCTGCGCCAGATTGTATCCTTCCATCGAACTCAGGAAGCTTACTACTTCCTGGCGATCATGCCCCGTATATCCCAGGATTTGCTGCAAGGGTTGTCCGTTGATGGCAACCGGCACAACCTGTGTATAGGTATCCCTGCGCGTCTTCGCGAGGCCAGGAACCGTATGGAGCTTGCCCTGCAAGGTTGCCGTATCTGTGCCAGAGGTCAGGGCGACGACATTATAGGTCAGGTTTTGCGTAAATGCATTGCTGATCTGTACCTGCAAGTCCTGCCCCAGCGCCAGCACCAGACCTACTGTGAAGACACCGATGAACAGGGCTACCATGGTCGTCGTCGTGCGCGTGCGTTGCCGTCCGATGTTGCGCAAAGCCATCTTCGTGCTGACCTTCCAGCCGCGAGGCATCAATATGACGACGATGCCCAGCAGTGAAGCCGCGAACATCAGAATGCCGAAGACCGGAAGTACCAGGTAGACCAGCGCAGATGCAATCACACCGGCCAGGACCAGGCCAAGAGATTTGAGATTGAAGTGTTCCGGCACCGGCAGCTTGCTGACGATGAAGACCACCAGTCCGAAGAACGCGCTCAGCACCAGCAAGAAGGCGAATGTTCCATAAACCGCTCCGATGCCCAGCAGGACATTGTTATTGAGGATCACGATGGCCAGCCCGCAGAACAGTACCGAGAGGATTACCAGCAGGACAATCGTTAGCGCAATGCTGCTCGCGCCCTTATTTTCCGGCAGTTCGCGAATCACGTTCAACGGGCGAATGTTGGCGGCCTGGACAATCGGCATCAGGCCGAAGATCAGGGCGGCCACGAAGCCGATTGCGACTCCACCCGCCACCGTCCAGGGGTTCAGGATGAACGGGATTGCCAGTCCAAGATTTTGCATTAAGGAGCGAACGATGTAGCTGACGCCGGTAGCTGCTGCCGCGCCGACGACTCCACCGATCAGGCCGAGCATGCCAGCTTCCAATCCAAAGAGCAGGTAAAGGTCAACCTTGCGATAACCGGCAGTCTTGAGCATGGCGATTTCGGTTTTGCGACGCGAGAGTAAGACCTGCATCGTATTGACGATACCTACGCCGCCGATCAAGAGCGCCAGCAGACCGGCAATCTCTAAAAACTCGCTGATATTGTTGATCGAGGTCTGTTGGGCCTTCAGAGCATCCGCAACCGTCTGCGTAGAGACCAGCGGCAGCTGCTGGTTGATGGCCTTCACCGCGGCATCGGTATGCGCCTGATCCACTGTCGTGACATAGACTTCATTATATGTTGCAGGCACGTTGGGAGTGGCCGCCGTGTAATCATGCCGCGAAATCAGCACCAGGCTGCTTGACTGGGCAAATACGCCCGAGCTGGCAACGACTCCATCGATGGTTAGATGCAATGTCTCGCCCGAACCGGCCAGCGACTTTGTATAGACATTCAGGCTATCACCCACATGCTTATGATAGGTATCAAGGAAGTTCTGGGTGACGATGACCCGGTCATTGGTGAGCAGACTCGAGATGTTCCCGTTGCTCGGGGTAACAAATGCTGGCTCCGAGACGATCGGAAAGTTATTCGGATCAACCGCTTCAACTGTAAAAGACGAAAGTGTCGAGCCTGTTGCGCTCAATGTGCCACCCGCAGTGGTGACTGCCGTATAATTGGTGATCGTGCCGTTACTCTCAAGCCGCGTAAAGACGGCCAGGTCACTTGCTTTGAGCGGCACGCCTGTCGAGGTGACGGCAATGTCGCCGCCATTCGTATCGCGCGTGTTTGAAGTAAGCGAGTTTTGCAGCATAGAGCCCGCAAGTTGGAGGGCGACAATCGCCATCACACCGACGGCTACACAGAAGATTGCCAGGATTGTCCGCTGCCCGCCACGGAGCAGCGAACGGGAGGTATAGTTGAAGTACATTGAGGTTTTCATTGTTGTATCTTCCTTTCCTTGGATTGCACCCGAAACTACTGGGTAATTCTGCCGTTGGAATGATCGATCTCGGCTATTCTGCCATCGACGATACGAATGGCGCGGTCGGCATGCGAGGCTACAACTGGATCATGGGTAGCGATGATAAAGGTTTTGCCGGTTTTTTCGCGCAGGTCGGCGATGAGTTTGAGGACATTTTCGCCATTGCGCGCATCCAGGTTGCCCGTCGGCTCGTCGGCGATGACGAAGGCGGGATCGGTTGCCAGCGCGCGCGCAATCGCCACACGCTGCTGTTCGCCACCCGAAAGCTGATTGGGACGATGATCGAGCCGGTGTGCGAGACCAACCAGGGTCAGCAGCTCTTGCGCGCGCGCAGAAGGCGAACCCTTATGCTTGCCAACGTAGAGAGGCACTTCGACGTTTTCCTGCGCCGTCAGCGTGGGGATCAGGTTGAATGCCTGGAACACCATGCCGATTTTACTGTTGCGCACGACTGCCAGTTTGGCCTCGCTCATGCGCGTGATATCGACGCCATCAACCAGCACCTGCCCGCTGGTGGGATTGTCCAGCCCAGCAATGATGCCCAGCAGCGTGCTTTTGCCCGAACCCGACGGCCCGACGATGGAGACAAATTCACCGCTCATAATCGAGAAACTGATGCCCTTAAGAATTTCGATGCGCTCGTGGCCAAGGGGAAGGCTCTTGGTGATATCACGCACATCCATAACGACTGCATTTGCTACCTTCTGGTTTTGCTCTGTTTCGAGGATGATTTGTGTGTTCATATGGTTTCTCTTCTCTCTTTCTTTACTCTTTTTTGCTATCCAACCGTTACCTCAATCAGTAACTGTGTAAAGAATAAGCGAGAAGCAGATTTTTTTGATGCGTCTAGAGTCGTGTTTTCGATAGGTCTGTAGGCGGGGAGAAAAAGGTAACTTAGCGGTACTGGGCTATGCCCCGTTCAAAAGCCTGCCAATCATGATCTTCCAGGCCATACAAAGCCTCTTGCAAGGCAAACGTTCCAGCATAGAAACGCGCGCGCGATAAGACCTGTTCTATGCCTGGATAGGTAGCAGAGAAGCGTTGGAGAAATTCTTCGCCATAGCCAACAGAACAGAGAATGGCGGCAAAATCTGTGGCAGGGTCGCCCCAACCGGCGGAACTGAAATCGATAATCCCGCTAATGCTCTTTGTGCCAGCGTCATAGAGAATATTACTCGGCCCAAAATCGCCGTGGATGAACGCGGGCGCGTAATCACAATTGCGCGGGTCGCTCAAAAATTCTTCAAAATGCCGCGTCGTCCAGGCGCGCGCATCGCGTCGCATATAACGGAACAACTTATCTCGGAATCGCTCGTATAATTCCTGCCATTCCTCACAACCACGAAAGTCCGGTAACTTCACCTCTAACGCCTCAGCAGGGGTCGCGTGTAGCACGCGGAGAAACGTCGCCAGTTGATCCGCCAGGTGCTGGATCAGCGTCTCATCGCGTATCGCGCACAATGTTTGCGGCCAGAGCGGCATCCCGGGTAGCATATGATAGCCCATAAAGACATGACCGATAGTTTCAGTCACCCTGCTGCGATAAATAGGATTGGGAATAGGCAGCGTCATACGGCCCTGCAAGCTCCACAGAACGGCGCATTCCGTCACTAATTTGCCCGCCTCGCGCATTGTTTTTGGGAAACGGAAGATAATTTTGTCGTTAATGATCAGAATATCATTGAACTGGCCATTTTGATTAAGATGGGCCGTCTCAATCTCTAAATTGGGGTACAGACTCTGAAGAACTTGAATATAGCTTGCTTGCCTATCCAAAAACAACTCACTTTCTGTCTATTGATTACCTGCCGGGCTTTAGCCCGGTCTTCGCTCAAGCGAGCGTTTGAGCAAACCCAGCAAAGCGATGGTACCAAACCATACAGCAACCAGTACCCACGATCTACGCTCGTCCATGATTTTTTCCTTTCAGCCTGCAATGCGTTTTTTGTTCACCTGCTGCTGTAGGGACAGCAGCAAACACATTCCCAACTATAGTACCACAAAATACGTTGCGACTTTCTGAACGATATCTATTAGGCGAGCAATTCTTATCAGATTCTTATGGTTTCTTGAACTTTCCTTGAGTTGTTTTCGCTAGTATATATACAGAGAGCTTCCTTCGGGTTGGATTTGTTAGCCAGGCACAGGCACGCGCCATTCGTGGAAGCAGTTGTAGTACGGGTAATCCATGATCAGGCAGGGATGAGTCCAGGGCGATTTTCAGATGGATATGAAGCGAACATTGGTGCAGTCGCCCACAGATTCCACTATGCGCATCAAATTGGACTGATCAGGAAGGAGAGACATGCAGTTTTTCAAAGAGAAGATAGCCGGGAATTCAAAGAGGCTTTTTTCGGTTGCCGCGGCATTTCTTGTCGCCACAACAACACTGGCAGCTTGTAGCGGCTCTTCTACCTCAAACCAGAATAGTAGCGGCGATATTCACAAGATTCAACACGTCGTTGTAATCATGCAGGAGAACCGTTCATTTGACAGCTACTTTGGCACATTCCCGGGAGCCGATGGCATTCCTATGCAGAACGGCGTGCCTACCGTCTGTGTCAACGACCCTCTGACGCATCAATGTGTCAAGCCATACCATGATCCGCAGAACCTGAATCATGGGGGACCGCATGGCGCGGTAAATGCAGCCGCAGACATAGACAATGGCAAGATGGATGGTTTCATTGCCCAGGCCGAAAAAGGTAAGGGGAGTTGCACAACCCCGGATAACCCGGCGTGTAGTGGCAACGGCCAGACTGATGTGATGGGCTATCACGATGCGCGTGAAATTCCCAATTACTGGACATACGCCGAAAATTTCGTGTTGCAAGATCATATGTTCGAGCCGGATGCTTCCTGGAGCTTACCCTCGCACCTCTTCATGGTTTCAGCCTGGTCGGCCTATTGTAGCAAACCAGGAGACCCACAGAGTTGTGTGAACAACATCAAGGGACCCGTGAGCCTCAAGCAAGCCAACGCTTACCAGGCAGATTATGCCTGGACTGACCTCACCTACCTGTTGTATAAAAACCACGTCAGTTGGGCCTATTATGTCGCGCCAGGTACGCAGCCCGACTGTGACGATGATGCGGCATCATGCGCTCCTGTGAAGCAAGGGCCGAAAACGCCGGGCATCTGGAACCCCTTGCCAGATTTTGACACCGTCAAACAAGATGGGCAGCTTAATAATATCCAGTCGGTGAACAACTTCTACATGGCGGCCAAAAACGGCACGCTTCCCGCCGTTTCATGGATCACGCCTGATGGCAAGGAGAGCGAGCATCCACCTGCCTTAGTAAGTGTCGGGCAGGCCTATGTGACAGGCTTGATCAATGCCATCATGCAGGGGCCTGACTGGAGCAGCACGGCCATCTTCCTGGCCTGGGACGACTGGGGCGGCTTCTACGATCACGTTGTGCCGCCGAAGGTCGATCAGAATGGATACGGATTGCGCGTCCCCGGCATCGTAATCAGTCCTTACGCCAAAAAGGGCTACATCGATCACCAGACGCTCAGCTTCGACGCCTACCTGAAATTCATCGAGGACGATTTCCTGAACAGCCAGCGCCTCGATCCAAAGACCGATGGTCGTCCCGATCCACGCCCTGATGTACGCGAGGACGCCTCGATCCTCGGCAACCTGCTGGCCGACTTCGACTTCAACCAGTCGCCGCGCCCACCAATGGTCTTGCCGACCAACCCTCCGCCGGGACCAGCTTCGACACCATAATTGTTATGAGACGAATATGAGTAGCGATACCGGATGACAGGGATCGCTACACGCTTTTCTCACCTGAAAAATGCGTTAGAATCCGGCTATGCCATTCGGGCTCCCGAGCACCGGCAACGGTATCGTCTTTTTGAAAGTCAGCTTGCCTGGTTTCACCTTGTACACACTGATGCTACCTGAGCCATCGTTTGTAACTATCAGCGTCCGACCGATTTGAACCATAGCAGTAGGTTCAACTCCCGTTCCGGCAAAATGAGCCAGGAACGTATATGTACCATTCTTTACAGCGTACAGACCAAAACTGTTCGAGCTCTGCTCAGAGCTAATAAGCTGATTATCTTTGCTATCGTACCAGACCTGCGCTGAATTCGAGCCTTGAGGATCTGACGCAGGACTGCCAGGAAGCGCAGTGAGCACACCGCTAGAATTGTACGTATACGCGTCTGTTTCAGTAGGACCTGCATTGCCGGCGAAAAGTGTTGTTCCATTTACAGCCAGGCCGCCAGGAGAAGGTGGGTTAGCGGAATTCGTATGTTGCAGTGTAAACGAGGTGCCGGAAATCGAATAGGTATTAATGAACCCGCCGATGTAAGAACTGACGAAAAGTTCAGTTCCATCAGGTGAGACAGCAACGTCACCCATGGCATTATTAATGTCGGAGTGTTGTGCCTCGGTCATGGCACACCCAGAGTTTACACTGAAACTATCTACCGGGCCGCTTGAATAGCCATTGAACATAACGACAAAGACGACACCTCCCTTGGGAGAAGCGGCAATACCCTGGACATTGGCCGCTTCAACCGTCGCATGCGTCACTAATGTCAGCGAGCCGTCGGAGTTAATCTGGAACGAGTTGAAGGTACCGCTGCCATCGTCGCTGGCGAAAACACATTTATGGTCTGGGGAAATAGCTATCTGGTTCCCACCATACCCCGATCCACCACCCGTGCCGCCGGTTGCATAAGGAGAGCCTGGAAGAGGGGTTAAACCTTTTTTCGTCAACTTGTAGCCACTGACGCTGTTAGGCGCAGAACCATTGTTGACGTAAATATAATGTGTACCTTTTGCATCAGTGGAGAAACTGGCTCCAACAGCAGGGCGCGTCAAACTTTTCCCATGGTTAATGACACCCCCATTCCCTGCTGCATCAGGACCGTAAGCACTTGCAATGAGCGGATTGGCAAATGGAAGCAAAACCAGGAGAAAAGCTGAAGCTAAAAAGAATCCAATTGAGCCAACGAAACGAGGAAGACGACGTTGCATAATCTGAGTCCTTTCTTTGTTATGGCAACAATCAGACAATCGGAAGCGCGAGCAAACAGGCATGAAGAAGGCTAAACACTGCATAGCAACCATATTACCTTATTGACTCAGCCAGAATGAACGTCAAATAGCACCCCAAAGAAGCAAGTACATCCGCGAGTCGGTAACCCCCATACCAATGCCCGCAATCTAAGTATACTCGATAGTTCAGATTTTGTCACGGGTATGCAAGCCTAAAGCCTCTTAGCCTCTTGCGTCCACCCTGGAATTTATGGTTTGCTAGTATCGAAAGGATTTTTCATCTCAAGGAGAACAAATACCATGATCTGTCTTGCCGTAACCTACATCATCCAGCCAGGGCACGAGGCCGAGGCGCTTGACCTCTTCCACAAAATGACCGGGCATACCCACAAAGAGCCTGGGAATCTGATGTATCTCGTTCATCGCTCACCGGACGACCCGCGCCGCTTCTTCCTGTATGAGCAATATAAAGATCAAGATGCGCTCGAGGCCCATCGCAGCGCTGATTATTTCACACAGTTTATAACCAACGGCCTCTGGAAGATCACCGAAAGCCGGACAGCAGAAACGTATGAGCCGATCTAAAAGTTCGAGAGATAGATGATAGCTTTGCGCAATCGCAACTTTCGCCTGTATTGGCTGGGACAGGCAGTCTCAAATACCGGCAACTGGATGCAAGTGGTAGCGCTTGGCTGGTTTATACTCCAGATCAACAGTTCACCGCTCGCACTGGGATTATTGGGTCTGGCACAATCAGTTCCGTTTTTCATGTTTTCGCTTCCAGGCGGTATGCTCGCCGACCGCTTCACCCGCTTGAATGTGCTGATTGTGACCCAGACTGCATTAATGGTACTGGCTATCGCGCTGGCCCTACTGGTTTTGATAGGGAAACCACCTCTCTGGAGTCTTCTGCTCGTAGCCACCCTGGCCGCTATGGTCACCGCCATCGATAATCCTGCGCGCCAGGCCTTTCTGAGTGATCTTGTTCCAAAAGAGATGTTGCTCAATGCGATAGCCCTCAATGCTAGTGTCTACAATGGCGCAGCCGTAATCGGACCATCATTGGCCGGAATTTTGCTGTTAAGCATAGGGGCAGCCGGTTGTTTTCTGCTCAACGCGATCAGCTTTCTGGCAGTTTTAGCGGCGTTACTGATCATTAGAGGGCGAACTGAGGACAATGTTCAAATAGAAGCCAAAGCCAGTGCTGTATTGCCACAGAGACCTCTGAGGTTACTTACTTTCACCCCATTACGCCATGAATATGCAATTCTTGCGGTACTGGTAGTTGCCGCAGCAGCCAGTCTGCTAGGACGGCCTTACCTGACATTGATGCCCGCCTTCGCACGTCTCGTCCAGCATGTCGGGCCTGCCGGCCTGGGTCTCATGGTAGCTGCCTCGGGACTCGGTTCGTTGATTGGCTCGATCCTTCTGGCTTCACTGAGAACTCCCAAACGTTTAGAAGGTCTGCTGATAATCTGTGGAGCATGTTTTAGCCTGGCATTAGCAACCTTCGCTTTGGTGAGTTCTCTGCTGCCCACATTATTAATACTGGTATTTTGCGGCGCTGGAGCAACTATGACCATGGCAACGGCAAATACACTGCTACAAATGAAAGCTCCTGCTCATGTACGCGGGCGAGTGATGAGCCTCTATACCTTGATTGCCGCCGGTTTCACTCCGCTCGGCGCATTGCTCATCACCGGTCTAGGAACAGCGATAAGTTTGGCAGGAGCTACCGTTGCCGGGGCTTTGGGTATTATGGTAATAATCGCAGGATATCGATTGCTATTGAGCAGCACAATTATCGCAGATCAACACGTTTGAATGCTTCAGCAGCCTCTAGCCGGACAGGTTCCCCTATCTGTGCGGCCCGTTCCCGCCAGCTACGCGCCAACTCCGCCGCATCAGTGTGCTGGCTCGTATGCGCCAGGCGAGCGGCAATCTTGCGTTCCAGCGTTGACTCGATATCGATCCAGATATCCGGCACTTCAGTGGCGAAAAGCCAGGCTTCCGGCACGAGATGAGCCTGTAGACCTTCCTCATGTATCTGTTCAGAAAAAGTGAGCGGATCGCGAGCACAGGGAAATAAGGCATCGAGCGTTGCCCGTCCCACTGCCCGGTGATCAGGATGCAATCGATACGGGGGCGCAGGATCATGGGTAATTACAAGGTCGGGACGATGCCGGCGAATCTGGCGCACAAGTTCACGGCGTAGCGCCAGAGTCGATTCAACTTCGCTATCGAGCCAGTGAAGAAATGTTACCGACTTTACACCCACAATGCGAGCCGCGTCTATCTGTTCGGCCTCACGCATCTTTGCTACCTGTTGTGTAGTAAGATGAGGATCGCTTGTTCCTTTATCTCCAGAAGTGCAGAGAACGTAAGCGACCTGCTTTCCGGCATCAGTAAAACGGCATATTGCACCGGCGCACCACGATTCAATATCATCGGGATGCGCGACGATGACCAGGACACGCTCAATGGAAAACGCTTCCAGGTCATTCGCCGTATTAAGCTGCTCTAAGCGTTGTAAATAATCCATGACGACGGCTAGCCCTGTTCCATCTGAACATCGCGCTGTACCTCGACGTTCTCTCCGGGTTCAGGAAGATCGACGAAACGATCATTTTTGATGTTATTGAAAAAGGGAGAGGTTAATTCGAGATACCCCTCTATAATATGCTGGGCATAAGGCCCCGGCGGTACTGTTGTTTCAAGCACGCGCCAGGACCGTTCGCCTGGACGGTCAGCAGGTTTGGATGTCACCTGCACACCCATCTTGTTCATCAGAACCATATTGCGCTGGGCCAGCGCTTGATGGGGTACATAGCTATAGAGCGGCCCCTCCATAGCGGCAAGTTGCTGCTCGACCTGTTCGGGGCGATGTCCATACTGGGCGCAGGCGGTCCCCACCTCGCGCATCAGGTTTCCTTCTGAAAGGGCAAAGATGGCATCCAGCGCCTGCATCAGGTTCATGCCACGATTGAGCAGAACGCGACGGCCGTGGATCAGGCGTTGGGCCAATCCATCTTCTCCACTCTGCTGCGCTTCGTGTATGCGGCGCGTAAGGTCGGCAAAAGGCAGCATATCCAGCTTGCGATTGAGAAACTCCACCACGCCGGCAGTATTTCCTTGCTGCCAGCCCCGCAGCAGTTCAAGGCACTCGCGGCCTTCGTACCTTGAGATATTCTTGTAAACGCTCAGCAGGCGATCCTTGCATTCACATACCCACAACGAATGCAGGTAACGTACCGAGTCGGACACAGGAAACGTAGAAAAGCGCTTCAATCCATGAACGTCCTGTACAAATGGGAAACTTGCCTCAAATTCAGGTTGCAGTTGCTCGAAAGCCTCCAGCTTCTGTTTCACCAGTTCTTGCATCGGCTGCGTAGTTGCCATAGTTGTCTCCAATGCCAGTCATTCGGAATAGGGACTTTTAACTGATGTTGCACTACATTCAATACGTATCAGGGCAAAGAAGTGATACTACCCAGTCACCCGCAATGTATTATAGCATCCAGAAGTTATCCAGTAAGTTTCTCTCCTATTGCTCCCCTAAAAAACTCTCAGCTTGCGTATACCCATCGAATTGGCAAACAGGTTATGAGAAAACCTCGAGGAAATACATTGCTCTACCAGTTGTCATAGAAGCCTGTTTATATAGTTCAAACAAAGGAGAACACAGATGGCTCTGACTGCCGGGCATGCAGCTTATGCGGCGCTACACGAGAACGGCATCAATAAGTTCGTTCGGAATGTCTACGTAGCGCGACCCCACTACTTTCACTATGCCACCAGCCTGTTTGGCGGCGGCACGACAAATATTAGCCTCCTCACCCCATTACAAGTGCCAGGGTTAGGAGATGTCATCCAATACTCAATCGAGATCAGCCAGCCGGTCATCGATTTTGTGCCTGAAGATGCCGGTTCCACCCTTCCGGCCCCCCTAACACTGGGAACTAATCAGTTCAGTTTGGCCGCCGAGATACGCATGTGTATCGCTTGCGGTTTGCGTGACCAGCGCGAAAAGTGGTCGCCACAGCGATTATGTGCCGTTCTCAATGTGTGGGCCGTGGGTCATCCCACTGTCGAATCGCTCGGCGCAACCGATAAACTGGTGGGCCTGCAAATCGACGATATCGTTGTCAAAAACGTCGGCGACCTGGAACAAATTGTGGAGTGCATCGCGAAGGATATGGTCAATGCCTTACTCACCCAACTGCAACTGAAGGTCAGCGAACTGGTGCTTGGCGCGTTCGGATTGATTCTCGCGGCAGGCCCTGAGATCAGTGATGATCAACTCAAAGTCTGGGGAGACATCGTTTAGCAGCGCAAAGGAGCAATAGATTATGGACGCTACTGTTGCCGTCAGTGAAAGCGGCGCAAATCAATTGTTACAAAAATTACTGGCAACCGAGTCAATCTCGAAGACCGATTCGGCAAGCTGGGGACCTTTTACCGTTGGATATTCCGTGAACGTAGCGCTCTCCGGTGGGACCATCGAACTGATCGATGCTCCTGCTAATATCGTGCGCGTTCACAACCTCAATATATCGGGCAATGTCGGCGCGTTTTTCAGCTTTGACCTGGGAGCGATCTTACCCACAATCTGTATTCCCCCTTTCCAGGTTTGTATTGACATTCCCGTTATCGGCAAGGTCTGTACTCCCCAGGTATGTATCCCCTGGCCGAGCGTCACGGTACCCATCAACCTCCCTTTCTCCGTCGATGTATCGGCCGATTTCGGCATTTCCGTCAACAGCGTCGGTTCAAACTGGGAAGTTGATCTGCTTGTCTACCCATTCTCCCTGTTTATCGACCTTTCACCAATGGTCGGTGTCATTCTCAACGCTGTAGAGAACCAGGTCGATTCCGTACTGAATACGATTCCCTTGATCGGGCCATTAATCTCTTGGCTGGTGAATATGGTGATTGGGGCGCTTAGCAGCGTGCTATCCGCCATTCTCAACGCCATCAGCTCATTCATTCACGACGTGATTCTGCTGCTGGACCTCTTCTCACCAACCATTCCCGTGCCATTGCTCACATTCGCCAAAACGCAGGCTATGCTTGCTGCCGGCGGGCCATCCGATCCTGAAGTAGATATTACGATTGCGGCTCTCGGAGCCACCATCGCGGATCATGAATTAGTAGCTACGGCCGATTTCGCCTAGCTTCACAACAGGAGAATACATCATGGATTTCTTAAATTCGCAACAATTAACCTATCAAGATGGCTACCTGCATGCTTTTCGCGAACCAGGAGACTATGTCTATCGCGTCTCATTCCTACCACCGGGCTACGAAAGCAGCGAGTCAGGCAGAACATATACCATTCACGTACATGAGGGAGACAACAGTGCCGGTCAGGGGCGGCAGCAGGATATCGTTTTGCGTTGGGATGCGAGCCTGCATCGCTATGAACCCGATCCAGAAAGCGTAACGATAGACACGCATGATTTTGTCATCTGGCGCGTCGAGACAAGCACTCCTGCCGCACCACCCTATAGTATTCGGGGTGAAGGAAGTTCAGGAGCTGTATTCGATAGCCGCGCGCTAGGGCAACACGATGTGTTTACCCACCTGTTCATGGCTCATGGTGAATACCGTTACCAGGTTAACGGTAGAGCGGGCGGAGTCGTCATTGTGCGCGATCACCGGGAGCTTCCTTATGAGGCTCATGTAGAACAGGCTTCAAAGGCTCCTCTCATCCATATTGTGGATGGCCAGCCAACTCCAGACAGGACAGAGGTCTACGCGGGGCAAACAGTTGTGTGGTTCATAGAAAAAGGAGAACGCGTGACTATCACGACAAGCAGGCAATCGCAGAAAAACTCACACGGCTCATAAGGTCTGCATTCCTGTAGGGGCCAGGTTGATCGTGTCCCTGGGGAAGAGAAACGTCCCTCATTTTCTTGAAAAGTCAGAGATAGATGCCCTTGCAGAGGTGTAGAGCATCGAAGTGCCTCTACACCTCTGCAAGGGCATAAACGAGGCGTCATTATCCGGTACCAAACCTCATTATCGTGTCATAAAACATCAACTCAAATTCGTGGCTTAACCGCACAGCGCGCGTAATCAGTTGCCGGTCAAGAAGCGTGTTATACCGTGCCAGCAACATCTCGTCAACCGGCGCGACGCGTGTGTCTATTTCTTCGTGGGCTGTGAAGAAGGCTACCTGCTCAGCACTCAATCCATAATTGCGCATTAGAGACGGGCCAACGCGCAGGCAAATCTGGATGAAAATATCCTCGCTCGCACCGACGGCGGCCAGTTTCTCGCCAGGCGAACCATAAGCTAGCACCCAATAGAAAAAGTTGGTCAGAGCCATACAGCCCGCAAGCGGCTCCACTCCATCAAAATCGGCCCGCGATAATCCCAGCGCCTCGCCGAATCGTAGTAGCAGTTTGTATCCACCTACTTTTGGCAGCAACTTTGCGATCAGCAACTCCTGTACCTCAAGGTCGGGAGAGGCAGCAATAGCCAGGGCATCGAGCCGGTATGCCTCGCGTACCAGCCACCAGTCTTGTAGCGCGAACAGGCGTAGTTTCTCCCGTTCAAGCGTTCCTGCCTCGATGCCTTCCCATAAAGGATGATGCAGCAAACGCCCTCTAAGGGGCTCAAGGTTCTCGGTCAAAATACCATCGACAAAACTCATGTGTCATTTAGCCTTTCAGCGGGGTTCGATCCATAAATTCTACGATATGCTGCGCGATCTCCTCGCCCTTTTCTTCCTGCAAGAAATGCCCGGCATCGGAAATGACGATCTCCGGTTGATCCTTCGCGCCTGGGATAAGCGCCCGGAAAAACCTGTCGCCACCTCGCGTGATGGGATCACCATCAGAGAACATCACGAGCACAGGCTTCTCCCAATGAGAAAGCTCTTCCGTTGCTCTGCGCATCTCTGCCGCTCCAGGATCGTCAGGATGAATAGGCACTAGCAGCGGCCAGGCCATTGCTCCGGCCTTATATGTCACATCAGGAAACGGACTTTCGTAGGCCGCAACCACCTCGGGCGCAATTGCATCGCGATGCGCCATGCCTGTAACAATCGAACGCGCAATCGGCAGATCAGTCGAACTTGCCGCGAATTGCCGCCAGCGCATGAAAGCCTCACCCATAGGGAAATCTCCCGTAGGCAGTCCTGTGTTCATAATGACCAGCCTTGCGAATCGATCAGGCAACTGGGTCGCCACCGTTAACCCGATCAGGCCGCCCCAATCCTGAACGACCAGCGTAATTTGTTCCAGAGCAAGCGTATTTATGAAGCTCTTTAACGTATCAGCATGCATCTGGAACGAATACTCGTCGCGTTCGGTAAACTTGTCGGAACGCCCGAAGCCAATGAAATCCATTGCCAATACACGATGATTCCTCACCAGTAGATTCCTCACCAGTATAGGAATCATTTTGCGATACAGATATGACCAGGATGGTTCTCCGTGCAGGCAGAGAATGACTTCCCCCTGGCCCTCATCTACATAGTGAACGCGCGCTCCATTTATATCAATATAATGCGGTTGGAACGGAAAGCCAGGCAGATTCTGAAAGCGTTCTTCGGGTGTGCGAATAATGGGCATGGACAGATATCCTTTCTACTGCTCAGTCATTGGACGAAAAAATAATGAGAAATGTTCGGTACAAGTGCATTATGCCATCTCAAAGGGATGGGAAACAAACCAAAGAAGAAATGGCTAAATGAGCTTCCAAAGGAGTTTTATCGCTATCCTGATTGTGTTATACTGCTTGATAAGAGGCCCGGATAAATATATCCGATAATAGAGAGGTATGATCATGATAGAACGATTGCAAGATATCTTGCCTTATCTGGAACACCTTCCACCAGAAGCACAGGAAGAAGCAGCAACTTATATTGAAGCTCTGGCAGAGGCACTCGAACGTGGAGCTTATGCATCCGACAACTCGAAGTTCGCCCGGAGGGAAAGGGAAACTATGGAAGAGTGGGAAGACCCGGCTGGGGCATGGAGTGACTTGCCTGACACTATGTTCGAAGAACTTGATCAACTTCGTCATGCAAGTCCGCCTACACCACCACTGGAGTACCTATGAGACAATACTTACTTGATACAAATGTCCTGGGAGCTTACTTACAGGGCAGGTCAGGTGCGCTTTCCCTTGCTCAAGCATGGATACATAATGACGAAGCAAGCACAAGCATCGTCGTATACGGAGAACTTACTGAATACCTCAAAGGATTTGTTGAATTTCCTAGACATCAGGCAGCTCTTCGGATCTTGCTCAAGAAAGTACATCCCTACCCTCTGACCTATTCTTTGCTTGAGCAATATGCAGACTTACGGCGCGCATTGCGTCCACCTTTCGGGCCAGGATTAATTGGAGACATCGATACCTTGATTGCAGCTACCGCACTAAATTATCGGCTTACTCTAGTAACAACGGATAGTGACTTTACTCGTGTGCCAAATCTTTCTTTCATGCACATTCCACTGAATGCGCTTAAGGGCTAAATCAGGTCTATTTAGTACGCGAAGCCTCTCAAGCACAATCAACTGAATTTGATTTCTATGATGCAAGTTCCTGCCCACCTGCCTGCAATGTATAACTGAGAATGCCCACGAAAGAAGCGAGCGTTTCACCGCCGCTGACGCGGATGCGAGGAAGCTGGTAAGGGATTTGCGCATCCTGGACGGCGGAAAATATTGAGAACGGATCGAGTGTGGCGCTCACATAGCCATCATTATAAAGATCAGATAGCACGATTTGCTGCTCGGCAACGGGATCATGGTGAAATGGTTCGCCGGATGGATAGCAGAAGAATTGTACTGGCTGCCCGATTTGCGCTTCTAGCGTCGCTTTCGATTGCAGCAATTCTTGCTGGGTGCTCGTCCAGGCCGGCGGTTCGCCAATATTGACGTGGTGTACTGTATGCGATGCTACCTGCATACCGTCTTTCGCCAACGTGCGCACCTGCGGCCAGGTCATATAGCTTCCGCCGATCATCCCGGTAATGATATAAAAGACCCCGCGAAAATGATGTGCCAGGAGCGCTGGCAATGCGTCAGTATACACATCCTCATAGCCATCATCAAAACTCAAGATCACTGGATGCTTTGGCAGCGCTTTGCCGTAGTAAAACGCATCGAATAACTCCGTCTGGGTAATGCTGGAATAGCCGTTTTGCTGCAACCAGTTCAGTTGCGCGTTAAAATCGGTCGTCGTGACCGTCAGGTTGTAATCCAATACGTTCGTGGTCGGCTTATTGGAGACATGATGATACATAAAGATGGGAACCAGCAATTTGACGGCAGGGGGCACGGCAGGAACCAGTATGGGCGCATCAAGGTCTGCGGGTCCCGCTACCAACACACGCCAGTTACCCTTATATTGGATTAGCGCCAGCAAAGTATTTTTGAAGAGACCCTGATTCAGAGCAAGATTGGATGGGGTTGAAAGTAATCCGGCAGGCGCAGTAGCATCAAGGGTCACTTGAAATGTTACCGCGGAAGCGTATTGCTGTGTTGTATCCGGGTCGAGCCAGGCATGCTGCGTTTGCGATGAGCCATCTGTATAGCTTATAAAATGTAAAGAGCCAAATTTGGACTGCTCAAAATGCACGAAATCATTCTCACCCTGCCACAAATGCTGTGCATCAGGCGATAGCATTGACCACAGCCCTGCCCAATCTTTCTGCATGAAATCACGCATAAACTGCTGTGCAGCTTGATTTACACGAGGCCCATTCGCATGGACTGCCTGCGAATGGAGTAGCGCTGATTTTAAATTTTTATGAGGCGAATTTATGAATATAGCTTGAAGTACAAAACTGGCAATCAACAAAGTTATGCCAAGAATTAGCGGTATCAGTCCTCGCAGGTAGCGGGAAGAACGTTTCTTTGATTTCCGCGCCATCGGCAACGTTTGTTGTTGCTCTATGGCTTGTGGCTGGCGTCGTATAGGAATGGTTGGTTGGCGCTCGATCAATGCGCGCCTGGTTATTACCGGCACAGCTAACGGATGCTCTCGACTGTGCCGGGGCAGTGCTCTTGCATCCGGTTGGGTCTTTTGCTGATCTACGGGTGTTTGTGCTCGTGGTTCTGTAGTCATGACCGGTCTCTTATTTGCGAAGAGGAAATACTTGCAAATATATCTACATATCCCTACCGTATAGTAAAACGCAGAATTTGACAGGAAATCGTCTATTCTTCTTCCGTTATACGGGGTGATTACAAAAAATGGATACTGAACAGAAAACACTTTGCAACTATCAAGAAGGTTACACTCAGTGAGTGGGACGCTCGATTAATATCGCAGATTGCGAGCCGGTGTTGTGGATGTTGACGATCTGCTGCATCTCCTCCTGGGTGCAACTCAGGAGAATCTTTATCTCCGCGTCGCGCTTTTGCAGGTCAAGCGCGCAAATAATGCCAGTCAGCGTCTGGACAGGCAAACTGCCTATCCAGACATCAATGCCTTCGCCATCGCCGGATTGTGTCTCCACCAGGTATCCATAGTCCAGGGGATAGCTGAACGACGGGTAACGCGGGTGAACCGATCCCTTTGGGCGATCTATTCGCACAGTATTTGAAGACACGAGTTGATCAAATTGATGCCAGAAGTCCCCATTTATCATTGGACAATTCTCACCTCACTATTCACGCTTTTTGCGCCGTGCAATAACGCGGTCGATGTAGGCTTTATCCAGGCCCATGGTCTCATAAACGATGCGATAAGCCTCGACGGCATCGGCATGGGAACGTGCTTCATTGAGCGCCTGGCGATCAATCTTGGCGGCAAGGTCGTCGATGTAGGCCCATTGCAGGACCGAGCGACGGACGGCGGCTACCTGATCCTCAGTATACGGATAGAGATCATAGCCGATACGCTGCCCCTGCGCGCCATAATTGACATCTTGCAGGGTCATCGCCAGCTCCAGGGTCTGCATGAAGAAAGCAGCGCCAACCATGTTATCGTCATCGAAGGTTCCCCAACCAGAATTGGCGTGTTGATGCCCCAGCTTGCCCTCGCTATGCAAAAGCGCCGCGTATTCCGCCAGGTTCTCGCCATTCATAATCAGGTGCTGCCAGTCCATATTGACCTGTAAGCGCGAAGTATCGACCCCCAGACGGCGCACGCGATCGATGGTATAGAGTGTGGCGGCAATGTTGCGCATCAGGATATTCATAGCAGGTTCGCTGTTCTTATGTTCCAGGAAGACCGTCACGCCTTTGGAAGCCGCGTGAGCAACGACTTCTCCTACCCCTTCGACAAATAAATCCCAGGTGCGCGCATACTCACGCTGGAAATTGTAGTTGTACCCTTCGGCGCCGGGCCAGATAATAAAGTGCGCGCCCAACGCAGCTGCGAGATCGACGCCGCGTTTAAGTGTATCGATACCCCGGCAGCGTAGAGCTGGATCAGGATTGATGAACGCTCCTAGCTTATAAGTTGGGTCGGGGTGCAGTCCGGCAGCGATGCAGTAAATATCCATCGGCCCAAGCGCGGCTTTGATCGCCTCGACGGTATCCTCAGAAATTTCGCCCGGATAGTGATATTCCAACCCATCGACTATATCGGCGAGGCCATCGACGACGCGTTTTGTGCGCGTCACCATATCCTCGTTGGTAACTTCAGGATGGTAGCCGGGTGGTACAAATCGCGTGACGTTCGGACCAAAAGCCCAGATACCGACACTGTTTTTAACGTAAGCGTTGTCCATATGTTCCTCCATCATCTCTTGCTGGGATTGACGCTATGTTGCTTTCGTATTCTATCACGCATTCTCATAAGATGAAGCCCATCTGACATCCACTCATAACTCGGGGTGCAGGGGGTTCACCCCTGCCGGGGTGCGGGGTGTCCCCGCTTGCTTCCCCTCCCGTCCTGACGGGCCGTAGGCCCGCTGCAAGAATTATGAGTG
>Ga0070737_10000725_pt1 | contig 61143 bp, 50 predicted proteins | sample Coa_R1_10_FD_66438 | JGI IMG/M metagenome (GOLD analysis project Ga0070737, IMG submission 66438) | Surface soil microbial communities from Centralia Pennsylvania, which are recovering from an underground coalmine fire - Coalmine... | ecosystem: Environmental > Terrestrial > Soil > Unclassified... | reverse complement strand
AGTCTTTACTTGGCAACCGCGCTCGGGGTAGCCAAGCTTCCATTAAGCCTCGGTGGTGGAGGGTTAAGCCGGCTGCCTCGTCATCGTTCCTTCCAAGGGCTCAGCCTTGCGTGGTCGCGCGCCGGGTGTGGGGAATAGCCGGGCGCTGCCGTTATCAATGGAACCGAAGCCGCGAATGGCCTCCAGCACGCTTATCGATCAAATACGCGCGGGCGAGGCCATGCGCCGCCAACCGAACACGCTGGCTGTGCTCGCCTATCGCCGAGTGGTCACCCGCTATCACGCGGGGGATATGGCTGGAAAATCGCGGATGCTAAACAGTGGCGGCGCGGCGACGGCGTTGTTCCTTGCGCCGGCGACGTTGGGCTTCGGAGCGCTTGCGCTTGCGTCGAACGCTGGGCTTTTCGTAAAAAGCCCGCTTTTTCATCTCTTTGAAAACCCCCTCTTTGGCCAGCTTGCGCTTGAGCACCCGCATGGCCTGATCCAGGGAGCCTTCTACTCTGATCTCCATTACGCCTCCGCAGGGCAAGACCCTTAGGCGCCTAAGCTTAAGGCCGGCCTCGAAGAGTGTCAATCAGGTTGGGAACCAGTGGGGATGTCAAAATACGCGCGGCGGAGCGCTCAGCACCGCCTCAGTGGTGCCAGTCATCGTGCCCGCCGATCGGACACGGGGGTGCAATCTAGCCGCGCCACTGACGACCGCAAGGCTCCTGAAGACCGGTCGGCAGGAGCAGGGCAGGGCTTCGTCGAACGATCCTTACAAAAGCGCGCGGCCGAGCAGCGAATGGCTGGTGGCTGACTCGATTCGTACCGCCACGGTGGTACCGGGAGCTATCTGGCTCGGGGTGGAGAAGACCGCGGTTTTGAACTGCGGTGTTTTACCCATCAGCAGCCCGTCGCCGCGCCGGGCTGCTCCTTCCACCAGCACCTGACAGACCTGACCCACCCAAGCCTGGTTGCGCTGCGCGGAAATGCGCTCCTGAAGCTCGATTACGGCGGCCAGCCGGCGCGCCTTCTCGGTCTCGCTGACTGAATCGGGGCGTGCGGCGGCGCGGGTATGCGGGCGGCGGGAATATTTGAAGGTAAAGGCGGAATCGAACTGCACGGTGCGCATCAATTCCAAGGTGGCGTCAAAATCTTCCGCGCTTTCCTCGCAAAAGCCCACGATCAGATCGGTGGAAAGCGCGAGATCGGGAATGGCGGCGCGTAGGCGTGCGACCAGCGCGAGATATTCCTGCACGCCATAGCCTCGCCCCATCGCAGCCAGCATCCGATCCGATCCCGATTGCACCGGCAGATGCAAATAAGGCTGAACCTTGGCTTCGCTCGCCATCGCCTCGATCACCGCCGGACTCATGTCGCAAGGATGGGGTGAGGTGAAACGGATGCGTTCAATACCCTCCACGCCGGCCGCGGCATGCAAGAGGGCGGCGAAGTCCACCGCCTCGTCGCGATAGGCGTTGACGGTCTGTCCCAGCAGGACCACTTCCCTGACTCCGCGTCGGGCCAGTACACGCAATTGTGCCATCAGCGCGGCTATTGGCACGCTGCGTTCGCGCCCGCGGACATAAGGGACGACGCAGAAGGCACAAAATCGGTCGCATCCGCGCATGATAGTCACATAAGCGCGCACGCCGCTTTCCCAATCTGGGTCGAGATCGGCGTAAGTCTCGTTACGGTCCAGGCGTACGTCGACTACCGGATCGAAACCGGCGTCGGCCAGCATCCGAGGCAACTGGCGATAAGCATCGGGGCCTGCGACCAGGTCCAGGTAAGGTGCCTTGCTGAGCAGCGCGGCGCGATTGTTTTGAGCCATGCAGCCTACCAGCCCTAGGCGCAGCGCGGGTTGCCGCTCCTTGAGCCGGGCCAGCTCCGATAGCCGGCTCAGCACCCGCTCCTCGGCGTGTTCGCGAATCGCGCAGGTGTTGAGCAGGATGACGTCGGCCTGTTCGGGCGCATCCACGCTGATATAACCGGCGCGCCGCAACTGGCCGCCGATCAGTTGAGAATCGGCGACGTTCATCTGGCAGCCGTAGGTTTCCAGATAAAACCTGGGAGTCCAGCCAGCATTATCGATAGGTGCGTGGTCCATGGCGGATGACCCGGAGCGATCTTACCCGCCTGCCGCCGCCGCACACAATGGCGTGCGCTTTGAGATGAGCCTTGAAGAGCCGGCCCGAGGTGATTAATTTTTGGCCTATGACGCAGGCGCCTAAACAAGCTTTTGAGCGTATGGAAGCTACCCTCTTGGCCTGTCCCAAATGCCGAGTCGCGGTGCCCGTGCGCAAGCGTCTGCTGCTGGTTTTGCCCACCGGCGACAAGTACGAGTATGTCTGCCCGCATTGTGGCTCGACCTGCGGCAGTACGGTAGAGCGCTCGCCGCAAGGCGGCTGGTTGGGTTAGCCGGCAAGCGGAAAAATAAACCGAGAGGGTGGGAGCTTACGCACCCACCCTCTCGGTATTCAGCCACACTATTGGACGATCTGGTTGAGGCCGCCCGGCGTCGCGTAGCGGTCCAGATTGAGGAAGCGCTTAGGCACTTCTTGATTGAACCACCAGTTCACGAAGGGAAAGGTCGAAGAATTGTCCACGTTCTGGACATCGGGGTTGAGATGGGCCCACAGCCCGCTGTAGAAGGAATACCCCCCTCCAGGAACGGGCTTGGCGGGATTGTAGTTGTACTGTCCGCGCCAGTACTTGCCATTCTGATCGAAATCGTCGTAGGCGATGGTCATCACCTGCTCTTTATCCAGCCAGATGTAATGGTTGGCTTCGCAGTAACCCGCGGCGTAGCGCGGCAAGCGCTGCGTGGCGAGCTGATACCACACGCGCACTTCCCAATGGCCGCCCAAGGAGTCCTTGGGCCAGATTCCGTAATGGATGTCCCAGTTGCTCTCCTTGGTGGCCTCGATCAGGCGATTGGGCGGTACCACATAGGTGATCTCCTGCTTGGCGCCCAGGAATTGGGCTTTGAACCAGACCGGCGGCAGTTGGATGCGCGAGTGGTCGTCGTAGCTGAAATTGGAAGAGGCGGTAAAGGGGGCGCAGCGCGCGGCCTGAGATAGTTGTAGCACCCGCCGGATACTGGGAATGAAGGCATAGTTCTCCGGGATCCGATCGGGATCGCTGTAGTCCCATTCCAAACCCGATAAATACTGAATCTGAGTCGGAAATTCCTGTTCAATCGAGCTGGCAAAGTATACGCCATCCTTGTCTCCAGGCGAGCCTGGAATAACCATTGGATAGGCCGGATCGCTGTTATGCGACAGGACATAGTTGCCGATCCATCCCAGGGTGTCGGACCGATTGCCATAACGATCAATGGAGATGGTGTGCAGCCCATCTCCGGACATCATCGCCGGCTGGTACTGGAAATAGGCGTCGTACATCAGCTTGAAGCCGGCCAGCGGGTCCTTCATGTCCAGAGTGGGAAAGGGCATTCCGGCCACATAGCCCTTCATCCGATAACTGCCGTCGCCGGTGGGCTCCAACGTTACCTGCTTGCTGTATTTCTCGGTTGCGTCCCAGAAGCTGTGCGGGACCGGATAAGAAACCGTGGGTTTGATTACGATTTGATAATCGGCAGGCATGCTGAGTTGCACCTGGTTCATGGTGCATTCATGCCCCAACACCTCGGTCATGTGATCGAGGTATTGCTGACAGTTGGCTTTGGTTATGACGGTGCCAACCGGGATTTTTGCGAAAGGGTCGGCGTTGGCGGTACCGAGCCCAGCGATTGCCAGTAGTCCCACCGCGACTACCAGACTAATCAGTCTATTCATCCTACTATCCCCCGCTAGTTATTCTTCTCAGATGCGTTTGCTGTCCAAGGGTTGCAAATGACTCTGGCGCGAAGGAAACGAGCAATCGCCATCTTCGCCCCGAGCCACTCGTCGCGGCGTCATCGGGCGCAGCACCGGATTGGCAAACAGGCCACCAGCACGCTCGCGCGGCTCGCGAAAAGCCGCAGGTTTGAGCAGCAACGTTACCGGCTTTAATTTAACCGGCCCGAAGCCCAGATTGAGATAGACGGAAAGCTCGTCGGAGTGATTCCAGTCCGAATTGCCGGCGATGCTAGTGGCTATCGGAGGAGGTGCGTGCAGCGCCTCCATGGCGTCGGCGGGTGGCAATGCGACCACCGCGCCAATGATGCTCAGCGCAAGTACGATTCTGACCAGCATGTGCGGCAAACTTTGTTCCCCCAGTGGGTAACGACCGTTCCCGACCCCAAGCTTCGAGCCGTAGGCCTCTCGCTCCGGCAGAAAGCTCGCACGTATCGCACGCTATGGCTGACCCCTACGCCCCCACTGTAACAAGCGGTGGCCATCTGCAATTGATCCATCCCCACGGAGCAATTGCCGAATTGCACGTACGCTACAAGGTGGGGTTCGCGATTGTCAAGGTGCGATTGCGGACGTGGCCGCGCCTGACGCTGCCATCGGGCTAACGCAACAATGCGACGTCTGACGCTTTGCCAAAGCGTCCGCGCTTTGTAAAGCTGCAAGATAACGCCAAGCTCCGGCTTCGCCGGGCGAGGAGAGAGAACATGGCCAGCCAGGTAGCCTCGCAGATAACCGCGCCGCTCAATTACCTGGGCGAGATGGACGAAGCGCCCTACAGCTATCGTTATGCACCGCCGGCTGGGGTGCCGATGACCAACGTTCGCCACGATCCTCGCCCGCAGCCGATCCATGATGGGCGGCCGCTGGTGGACGAGCTGAGTCTGGATCGCCAGGGCTTCATGTTGCTGCGCAGTCCCACTATGGTGCGTGATTTCTACGACGAACAGGAGGTGCGCGCGGTCTACTATCCGGAGATCGAAGCGTTGGCCAAAAGCGTGACCGGAGCGGAGAAGGTGCTGATTTTCGATCACACCCTGCGCTGCGCCGCCTTGGCCAAGCGAGGCGAGCGCGGGGCGCGCGAGCCGGTCCGCAACGTGCACAACGATTATACCGCTAATTCGGGTCCCCAACGCGTACGCGATCTGCTGGAGCCGGCCGAGGCCAAGCTGCGTCTTAGCCGCCGCTTCGCCGAGATCAACGTCTGGCGGCCGCTGTCAGGCCCCGTGTTGGAATCGCCGCTGGCAATCTGCGACGCTCGCACCATCGCGCCCGAAGACCTCATTCCCAACCAATTGCGTTATCGCGACCGCAACGGCGAGACTTATTCTGCACGTTTCAATCCCAACCATCGCTGGTACTACTTTCCGCGCATGGAACGCGACGAGGTGGTCTTGCTCAAGTGTTACGATTCGGCCCTGGACGGCCGCGCCCGCTTCACCATCCATACCGCCTTTGATGATCCGACCTCGCCGCCATGGGCTCCCGCACGCGAGAGTATCGAAGCGCGGATGCTGCTATTTTTCGCCGCCACCGCAGAGACCTGAACCCGGTTGGCGGCTCGAGGAAAGACCAGGATGCCATATGTAGAAGCGATCGACCGGACCCGCCTCTATTATGAAGAAGTGGGAGAGGGCAAGTCGGTGGTGTTCGTCCACGAATTCGCCGGCGATTACCGCACTTGGGAGTTGCAAATGCGCGCGCTGTGTCGGCGCTATCGCTGCGTGAGCTTTTCGGCGCGCGGCTACCCGCCCTCCGATGTGCCGCGCGACGGCCTGCATTATTCGCAGGACTTGGCGCGCCAAGACGTGATTGCGCTTATGGACCATCTGGGCATAAGCCAAGCCCATGTGGTGGGCCATTCGATGGGAGCCTATACCACCTTGCACGTCGGCCTGCTCCATCCCGAGCGCTGCCTGTCCTTGACCGTCACCGGTTGCGGCTTTGCCTCTCATCCCGACCAGCGCGCCGCCAGCCTGGAGCTGATCGAGCGCAACGCCGACTTGTTTGCGCATGCCGACATCAAGGTCGCTGCTGCCCAGTATGCCGACGCGCCTAATCGTCAAGCCTTCAAACGCAAGGACCCACGCGGCTATGCTGAATTCGTCAGCCGCTTAGCCGAACATTCGGGCTTGGGCAGTGCCCTGACACTGCTGGGTGTGCAGCGCCGCCGCCCCACCCTGTGGGAGATGCAAGCGGAGCTGAGCCGACTCAGCCTGCCCCTGCTGGTAATCTGTGGCGACGAAGACGAGGATTGCCTGGATGCTGGCCTGCTGCTCAAGCGAACCGTGCCGCGCGCCGCGTTGTCGATCCTGCCGCGCAGCGGCCATTGTCTGCCAGTGGAGGAGCCGGCGGCCTTTAATGCCGCCCTGTTTGACTTTTTTGCCACGGTGGAAGCGGGACATTAGGATCGACGGCGGAGTGACGCCGGGCCTGCACGCTTGGCGACGAGCTTGAATTCGACTCGCAAAGCAACTAAACAGCAGGGCATGAGCGCGGGCGCGGTGCTGCCGGCCGGTTATGCCTGTGCCACAGCCTTTACGGGTACTGTCCGCGCGCTGCAGCCGAGGTTATGACCGTGAGCATCCATCAACGCTGAGCAAGCCCAAGGTGCGGCCGTGGGCCGCCACAAAGGAGTAATTTTTTCGATGGCTCTATGGAAACCCGATCCCAGTTTTTATCCTTCGGCCCGTCAGGCCTCGCAAGCCCCGCCCGAAAAACTAGCCTACGTGGTTAGCTTCGATCCCCAGGCTGCTCTCGGTCAGGCTCATGGGCGCCATGATGCGCTCAACGTACTCGATCTCGATCCCGCCTCCTCCAGCTTTGGCAAAATCGCCGGCCGTTTGGAGATGCCAGGGATGGGCGACGAGATGCATCACTTTGGCTGGAACGCCTGCAGCGCCGCCCTGTGTCCCTATGCGCCTCATCCCCACGTCGAGCGGCGCTACCTGATTGCTCCCGGTCTGCGCTCCTCGCGCATCTATATCATCGATACCAAGCCTGACCCGCTGCGGCCGTCGATCGCGCGGGTGATCGAGCCCCAGGAGCTGGCGGCACGCACCGGCTACAGTCGCCCACATACCGTTCATTGCGGCCCCGACGCGATTTACCTAAGCGCCCTAGGTGCGCCCGACGGGAACGGGCCGGGCGGCTTGTTTTTGCTCGATTGCGAGAGCTTCGATGTCCTCGGGCGATGGGAAGTCGAACGCGGAGCGCAGAATTTGGCCTACGATTTCTGGTGGCATCTGGGCTACGACGTCGCCATCACCAGCGAGTGGGGCACGCCCAACATGATCGAGAATGGGCTCGATCTGGAACTGTTGACCGGTGGGCGCTACGGCCACGCGATCCACCTGTGGGACCTGCGCCGGCGCCGCCATCTCAAGACTCTGGACCTGGGCGCCGAGTATCAGATGGCATTGGAATTGCGCCCCGCTCACGATCCGACCAAGGCCTACGGCTTTTTCAACGCAGTGGTCTCGACCAAGAACCTCGCCTCCTCCATCTGGCTGTGGTCCCATGGCGCCAACGGATGGGAGCTCAACAAGATCATCGAGATTCCGCCCGAGCCCGCCGATCCGGCCCAACTGCCGCCCGCGCTCAAACCGTTCAAAGCGGTGCCGCCACTGGTCACTGACATCGTTCTAAGCCTCGACGATCGCTTTCTGTACGTCGCCTGCTGGGGGACTGGCGAAGTGCGCCAGTATGAGGTTTCCGATCCGCGCCATCCGCGCCTCACCGGGAGCGTGGCGATGGGCGGGATTGCTCGTCACGCCGCCCATCCCAAGAGTGGACCCCTCAACGGCGCGCCGCAGATGGTGGAACTGTCGCGCGACGGCCGCCGATTGTATTTTTCCAATTCGCTTTACGGCGCCTGGGATGCCCAGTTCTATCCCGAGGGAATCAACGGCTGGATTGCCAAGGTTGATGCAAACCCCGAGGGTGGGATGGCGGTCGATCCAAATTTCTTTGTCCCCTTTGAAGGCGAACGACCCCACCAAATCCGCCTGCAGGGTGGAGACGCTTCTTCGGATTCTTACTGCTATCCATGATCGCGGACTGGCCGTGGTTGGCGATTTGCCTGATGGGCGCCTACCACGGCCTCAACCCGGCAATGGGTTGGCTATTCGCGGTTTCGCTGGGCTTGCAGGAAGGAAAACGCACCAAGGTTGTTCAAGCCTTATTTCCCATCGCTTTGGGGCATCTGGCCTCGATCGCTCTGGTGGTCGCGCTGGTGGACTGGAGTCGACTGATAATCAGTCCGCGCGCGTTGGAATGGGGTGGAGGCTTGGCGCTCCTAGCCTTCGGCCTGTTTCGCCTGTGCTCCTCGCGCTGGCATTACCGCTGGGTCGGGATGCGGGTCAGCAGCCTGGACCTAGGCGTGTGGTCATTTCTTATGGCTTCGGCCCATGGTGCCGGCTTGATGCTGTTTCCCATCCTGATCAATCTGCCGGCCTGCGGTCTTACGCGTACCATTTCGACCGCGTCTACCTGGGCGGGCGTAATTGAAACCGGGAGTGCGGTCGTGATCGTCCATACCTTGGCGATGCTGCTGGTGATGGGTGCGGTCGCGCTGCTGGTTTACGATCGTCTGGGCCTGGCGATCTTGCGCAGTGCCTGGATCAATCTCGATAAGCTGTGGGCGGCCACGCTGGCTGCCTGCGGCCTGATCGTGCTGCTGGTCTGACAGCGATTAAATAAGCGAGTCCCGATTAAACGCTGCAAAAGATGGAAGGTCCGCCACGACGGCTCCTTTCGTCATTCCCGCGCGCCTGTCTGGCGCGCGCGAGGAATTCCGGATTACGGAAGCCGCGCGCGAGGATGAGGGGGAAGAATCGAGTAAAACAGCTCGGCCACTTTGACAGGCAGGGTTCGGTAATGATGGTAATGGACCCACGCCGGATCGTGAAGCTGCTCCGAATTGACCCCTGGGTTGGGACGCGCGACGCTGGAGCCTTTTTTGTGTTTTGCCGAGATAGTTTGAAACAAAACAACTTTACTGAATGTGCAAAATCGGAGAAAAACAAGATCGGCTCGAGAACCGGCGCGGAGGATTTCGCTGGCCGCGGTTATCTTTATTCACGATGGGTGTAGGGGCTCGTCAAGTCATTAAACGGGGAGTGCTAAACAATTTCATGGAACACAAAACGTTCAAATTCGTGGGCCTGTCGCTGGCTCTGCTCTTGACGTTCAGGGTTGGCGGGGCCCTGGCCGATTCGTCGACCCCGTTGCCGGTGGGCACGGTCATCACCAAGGCCAATTGCGCGAAGTATCTCGACCACATGGTTGAGGTGCTGGGTCACGAATGCACCTCAACCGCCGTCCAGACCAGCATTCCCAGCGACTACCAGATAGTGATTGGACCCACCGGTTCCTACCCCCTCCCCGCCAGCTATTGGGCAGCTACCGAAAAGTACAGCAAGCAGGTCACTTTGGTGCCCACCGCCGACGGCGGCTACCTCATCAAAAACTACATCGCGGGCCAACCTTTTCCCTTCGCCCAGCTCAGTACCAAAGATCCGCTAGCCGGCTACAAGCTGATGTATGACGCCTATTTTCAGTATCAGCCGGCGCGCATGATCGGCTACGGTCTGCGCTCCATCCTTACCGATCGCTACGGCAACCGCAGTGAAACCGACACCATCACCGGGGCCTACATGCTGGAACACAATACCGACCCCGCCTATCCGATGACGATGCCGAATTCGCCCGGTACCAAGCATGGAGTGTACATGGTGCTGTATTCGGAATTGCTTTTTCCCACTCAGCTTCAATATCTGTCCGGAGTGGAATGGGATTACAGCGATCCGGATCGGGTCCCCGAGAATTGGGCCTACATCCCCAGTATCCGGCGGGTCTTGGAACTTTCGCAGGCCGCTCGCTGCGCTCCCTACACGGCTACCGCCAACTTCAGTTATGACGACCATTCGCGCATCCAGCTACCCGCGGCTTGGTTCAAAGCCCAATACCTGGGCACTAAATATGAAATTGGCTACGTGGTCCCCACCGATCGGCTGAAGGCCTCCACCGAGGATAAGAATTGGGAATTTCCCTACAACCAATGGCCCTTGCCCTCGTTGGGCGGTCATTGGGAAACCCGCGCCTACTTGCAATTGGCCACCGAGCGGCTGCCACGTTACGCTACCGGCTATTGCGAAGCCAAGCATTACATCTGGCTGGACAAGGAGCAGACCGCGACGGTGGATTACGACGACTTTGACCAGAACGGTAATTTTTGGCGTGGCGAGTACAACTTCCTGCCAGTCAAGCCGGTTCCGGGGGGAGGCTATTCCTTTTATAACGGCACCTACGGCATGCAGAACCCCGATTTCCAGAACCTGAGCAACTCCACCCTGAGGCCGTTTCCCAAGTTCTGGTACAATCAGGATATTCCCACTCGCTTTATGAACCTGGATCGCTATGCCACTCCAGCGGGTCTCAACGAGGTCGTACAGTAGGCGATCGTTCCAGCGATCACTACTCGGGCCTCGGCAGGCCGCCTCCTGGATAAAAAAGATGGCCTGCTTTCTCAATCTTGTAACCCTGATTGGGGTGAAGAGCGAGGAAGCAGGCCGCGCGCTGTACGCCTCACACAGCTACTTCCAATTTCAGTTACGACAATCATTCGCGCATTTATCCGCGGCTTGGTTCAAGGCTCGATAAAGCCCGCGTCAGGACGGCTCTGAAACTGCCACCGGCTGCGCTCTTCGCCTGTCCAATTTTGTCATTAGCCTCCATCAGTCACTTTTAACATCGCGTGTAATCATAAAATTGCAGATAACAGCATAAATCTGCGTAGGTTAGAGGCTAAATTAAGATTTAGTGAATCATAATTTGTTATTGACATTTAAAATAAAGCTATTACTATCGCCAGTCGGCCTTAATGGCAGTTTGGTGTAGGCGTCGGCAAAACAAGAGGGCGGCATTGCGGCTCTTTCACATCTCGGAGGTCACAGCTGGGGCTAATTTGAGCCCAGAGAACGCTTTCAGAACAAATCGGAACAAAGAGGAGGATAGCCCGTGGAACGAAGTGTTCGCACGATTGAGGCTCTGTTAGTGTTCATTCTGAGCATGGTGTTGGCAGCCTGCTCGTCTGGCTCCAGTTCCAATCCCGCGCCAACGGCCGCGCCGACTGCGTCGCCGACGGCAGCACCAACCGCCGCCCCCACGCCCACGCAAATTCCCGCTACACCGACTCCGACCGCGACGCCATCACCTGCCCCGGCGGCGGCGGCAGGCGCGCCGATGGGCGCGATGGCGCTGGCTGTAACCGGTTCTTTCTCGCCCCCCTCGTTTGTACCCGTGATGCCCTCGGCGTTCCCGACACCGGGCGGTGGGATAGCTTCGGCGGCTGACCAACTGCCCAAGCCCGCGACCACGCTGGCACGGCTGGAGAATTGGATCGGCGGACAGGCCAGCCATTGGCGCCACCGGTTGGGGGAGCGCGAGGCTCTGGCCGCCACGCCCAGTGGCTACATCGCGGCGTACGCCCCGCTTGGGAGCTGGAGTGAGACCACCACCGGCGTAGCGCTAATTCCCATCGCGGGCAGTGGCGTTACCGGCGGCGTCATCGCGACTCCGGACGTAGTCAACTCGTGCTCGCTGGCTCCCAGCGGTACCTTCGTTGCGGGGAGCCCCAACCCCGAAGCAGTGTGCGTGGCCAACGGCACCGACATTTACTTGATCGATGGCACAAGCATCGTGAAAACTCTGACCAGCGGTGGCGCCGTCGGTCAGACGCTTAACTTCAGCGGCGGCTCTTGTACGACCTGCGGCGTGGTAGTGGACGCCTTAAGCGGCAACGCCGTCATCAGCGTGTCAACTGCGCCGGTCTCGGGGACGGTATTCGGCGGGTTTCAGTTGCTCAATTTGAAAAGCCAGGCGCTCAGCAACGTAATTGCGATAGGCCCCGATGATGCCATCGCCGAGCATTTCGGAGTTTTCCCGGTGAGCTCAGGGCTGTTCCTGACGCTCTCGCCGACCGAGGAAAATACCGGCAGCGATGGAGAAGACTATGACATCGTTGCCGTCGCACCGCCGTCCGGCACCAGTTCGGGTGGTAGTCTGAACTTGGCTTTTCTGGGTCGGTCGGCCCTCTCGTCCACGGCAATGGATACGGCGGCGCTGGATTCGACCGGGATCATTTACGCCCAGGACGAGTACACTGGCAATCTTTTCCTGGCCGATCTCACCCAGGCCACGGTCAATTCCTCGACCACTCCGCCCACTTGGAACGCACCCAACCAGATCCAGAGTTTGTCCGAGCTCAGCATAGGCCACATGGACGGGCTGGCGGTGGCCTTTGGGGCGCATGAGGCGCTGACGGAGCAGGAATTTGGCGCTAGCGCGTTCGGCGCGATCAAGCTACCCGCCCAAGCGGGCAGCGGCACGCCGGCGGCATCAGATTGGGTAATCGGTAGTATGCCTAACGATCCCTCAGGCGCGCCGTGGTCTAACCCGCTCGATCCTCACGGTCTGACCGCGGCCTTTGCGTCATACGCGGTGAGCAGCGGATCGATCACAGTTGGTCCGGGGCATGGCTTTGGGCTTCTGATGAACGATGCCCGGACGTACGTGGCGGTGATCGATCTCGATGCCATGCTGGCGGCGCCCCGCCAGGCCACTTCGGGTACGGGTTCGCACACCGTCAGCTCCAGCTATAACCTGGTGGCCAACGGCGTCGTGACGTTTGTGAAGTTTCCCTAGACTTCGGCTGGATTGACCCCTGGGAAGGGCTGGCGCGCAAGCCGCGCGCCAGCCCCGTGTCCCGTCGAGACTGCGGCTATTGCCGGCCTTTTGCGCCAGTTAAGACAGCCCCATCGCCAGCGCCATCGCGAGGATCAGGAATCCAACCCTGTGCCTTTCGTCGCGGTGTCTTCGAAAGGGCGCAGGTTCAGGCCCCATCTGCCTTCGGCGAAGTCCTTTCTCTGGCCGGTCTTGTATAAGTGCGGCAATCAAATCGTGTGCTTGACGGGCGGAGAGGGCTAGAGCGCAACAGGCTAGAGTTTTCGGATTGGTCGGGGCGGCCGGATTTGAACCGGCGACCACACGCACCCCAAGCGTGTGCGCTACCAGGCTGCGCCACGCCCCGACCCGCAAGCCTTTGACAGTATAGTGCGCGCCACCCTCCGGTCCAGAGCCCACGCCGCTCGCAAAGCCGCGTACGATTGCTCACCAGTTCCGTCCACGCCGAAGTTTCAGATTATCCCGAGTGGCCGATGCGAAGGGTGCCTTTCGTGGTAGCGCCGCGCTACAGGGCCTTAAAAGTAGAGCTCAGCTTTTGGGCGCGGGCGGCGCGGGGCGGCGGGCCGCGACCCGCGGCCGCCACTGCGTCGCCGAGCGCAGATCCAGGGCGAAGCTCCAGGCGTTGCGCGGTTGGCGGATCAGATGGACGATTTCGTCAGTGATGGCGGCCGGCGAGACAAAAGCGTCGGGCCCCGCTTCGGGTGCGGCCTCGCGCACGCGCGGGCTATCCACTGCGCCATCGACGTCGAGGGCGGCGGCGTGCACCCCGCGATGCATCAGCTCGTGGGCCAGCGACTCGGCCAGCGCGCGCTGGGCATTTTTCGAGGCGTTGTAAGCGGAATAGAGCGCCGGGCCGCCACGGCTCTCCGATCCCAGCAAAAAGATCACGCAGCCACCCTGCTGCCCTTCCGGACGCGCCAGCATCCGGCGGACCACCGCCTGGGTGCACAGAAATGGTCCGTAGGTGTTAACCTTGAGCTGAAAGTCGAACTCCTCGACGCTGATTTCTAGAAAACTTTTGCGCAGGTAGGCGCCAGCATTGTTGACCAGCACGCCGATCGGCCCCAATTCGCTTTCCACCGACGCCACCGCTGCTTCGACCTGCGCCGCAACCGCCACGTCTGTAGGCGCAACCAGCGCTCGTCCGCCCGCGCGGCGTATAAGGTCGGCGCTCTCTTCCAACTGCGACCGGGTGCGCGCGATAAGCCCGACCGCATATCCCTCGCGCGCCAAGCGCAAGGCTATCTCACGACCGATACCCCGGCCGGCACCGGTCACCAACGCCACTTTAGACTCCGCCATAACTCGCCATCTTAACCGCGGCGCGGGGTGCAGGAAAACGATCGCTCAAGCCAAGCGATTGAAAAAGGGCGGCAAACTCGGGTTGCATCGCGAGGGTATCCGCGCTGATCTTAAGAAGGTGGCGGAAAAAGGGCTTAAGTGGTGGGTTCGATGCTGATTACCGTTGACGTGGGCAATACCAACACCGTGATCGGAATCTACGAGGGGTCGCGTCTGTGTCACCATTGGCGGTTAGCCACCGTCAACGAACGCACCACCGACGAGTACGGCGCGATCCTGAACACGCTGCTGGGCGCGGCAGGCCTGGGCGGCGCGCTCCATCCTGACGGGGTCGCGATCGCCTGTGTGGTGCCGCCGCTCAATCAGGTGATGGAAGAGCTGGCGCAGCGCTATTTCCACAGCACGCCGCTGATGGTTGGGCCCGGGGTCAAGTCAGGGATGCCGATCCTTTACGAAAATCCCAAAGAGGTTGGCGCCGACCGGATTGCCAACGCGGTGGCCGCCTACGACCAGACCCACGAGGCCTGTATCGTGGTCGATTTCGGTACCGCGACCACGTTCGATTACATCACCGCGCGTGGCGAGTATGCCGGCGGCGCAATCGCGCCCGGGCTGGGGATCTCAATGGGGGCGCTGTTCGAGCATGCGGCCAAGCTGACCCGGGTTGAACTGGTGCGCCCGCGCGAAGTGGTGGGGCGAACCACCGTGGGCGCGATTCAGTCGGGCCTCATCTTCGGCTATACGGCGCTGGTCGACGGCTTGGTAGCACGCATCCGGCGCGAGCGTGGCGAGCCCGCCCGTATCATCGCCACCGGTGGCTTGGCCAGCCTCATCGCTCGTGAATCGGAAACGATCGAGCAGGTCGAGGAGTTTCTAACCCTGCAGGGCCTGCGCCTGATCTTCGAGCGCAATCGCAAGGGATGAATGGCGATGGCAGCGGGCGTTGAGCGGGTGGTCAAGGATTCGATGACGGGGCTCAAGCTGCCCGATTACACTCGCCATTCCGCCCTGGTAGCTAGTGTGTTGGGCCAAAATCCTGGTCCGTTCACTGGTCCCGGCACCAACACCTACCTAATTGGCCGCGGCGCCCATCCTATTTTGCTAGATACGGGACAAGGGATCGCAACCTATCCGCCAATCCTGGCTCGGGCGCTGGCGGAGTTGTGCGAAAGCGGCGCGCCCGAGCGAATCGTGCTCACCCACGCCCATCCCGATCACATCGGCGGGGTGGCCCAGGTGCGCGCGCGCTGGGGCGAGCTGGCGGTGCTCAAGCGGCCTTGGCCCGAGCGCGATATTGCAGCGGGGCTGTCTCCGACACCGATCGACGAGGGCGATATCGTCAAAGTTGCGGGCGCCACCCTGCGGGCCATCTTTACTCCTGGCCATGCCCCCGACCATTTGTGCTACTACTTGGAAGAGGAGCAGGCACTGTTCACAGGAGATGTGGTGTTGGGTGCCGGTACCACGGTAATTCCAGACGACAGCGGTGATCTGAGCCAATATATGGACTCATTGCGCCGACTGCTGAAGTTGGCCCCGCGCCGTATTTATCCGGCCCACGGCCCCGTGATCGAGGCGGGCGAGGCCAAGATTCGCGAGTACATCGCCCATCGCGAACTGCGCGAACGGCAGATCGTGGGTGTGCTCAAGGCGGGACCCGCGACGGTGGCAACAATCGTGCAGGTGATCTATCGCGATTTGCCCCAGGCGCTGCAGGGCGCAGCCGCCAGTTCGGTGCGATCCCATCTTAAGAAGCTGGCAAATGAAACGCGGGTGACGGTGGAGGCGGGAGCGGATTACTGGAAGCTTAGGGCATAGGGGCGCGCTTATGCGTAAACGCACAACCGCAATCCTTTTGCTGGCGACTGTACTGGCGACAGTGCGCTGCGCCCGTGCCGCCGGCGCTTCCCCAACCGGAGCCGTTGGTTCGACTCCAGTCATTCAGCCCAGCAACCCAGGCGATTCCGATTCCACGACCGTAATTCCGGTGGCGCCCAGCCAAAGCGTCCAGCCTGAACCCGGCCCCGACCAAACCGCCGCTCCGGCTCAGACCACCGCGCTTCCTCCGGTTTCAGCCATGCCCGACGAAACGGCTGTACCGCTTACCCCATACGTATACAGCCTGCAGGATTTCATGAACGAGGGGGGAGGACAAAATCCCATTGGGGTCGAGGTGCGTGAAGATTGCGGCCGGCTGCACCATGAAAAAATCTGCGGCCTGCAAGTGATGGGTGTTCAGCGCAATAGTCCGGCTTGGCGGGCCGGCATCCGGCCCTACCACGCACTGGGGCGCTATGTGCTCAACGGCGCCGGGATCGCCGCTGCGATGTTCTTTCCGCCCGTAATCGTAGCGGTGGGGATCATTGACCAGACCCACATCGGCGAATCCTATGACATGATCATCGGGGTCGATGGGCAGCGCGTGCGCCATATTATCGATTTAGAAGACTTGACCGCCAATGACAAACCCGGAGACACGCTTTACCTGATGATCGTGCGCGCCGGCAAGCGGATACAGGTCCCGGTGCAGTTGCCGGGCATGGGGGCGGCGACCGCAACGGCCCTGGCCCCTTTCACCAACTGAAAGCCGGCTCGTCCATTCGCGAGCCGGTTCCCATTGCCCAAGGCCTTCCAGTGAGCTTTACAAGCCACGGTCGGCTGTAATATTGATTAATCCGCTTGCGTCGAGGCATTTTGCCCGGCGAAAAGCAGCAGGGTGAGTGGTGAGGATGTAGCAGCCGCCGCGTTGGAGCAGCGGCTTGGTTGCCTGGATCCGTGACGGACCGGGACTCCGAGCAGGCCTGAAGTTGCAGCCTTTCGCACGGATCGCCGGTCGGCGGTCCGTTTTTTATTTCGGCGATTCCTTTTTGGTTTTAAAGAGGCCAGCGATGGAAGCGAAAGTGCGAGTGCCCGATCTGATTCGGATGAAGGAACGGGGGCGCAAAATCACCATGCTCACCGCCTATGACTTTCCCTTCGCCCGGCTCTTTGACCGGGCAGGAATCGACGTGCTGCTGGTGGGCGACAGCCTGGGCATGGTAGTGCAGGGAGAAGAGAGCACGCTGGCCGTTACGGTCGAGGATATAATCTACCATCTACGCATGGTCACTCGCGCACGCAGCCACGCCCTGGTAGTCGGCGACCTGCCTTTTATGACGTATCAGGTAAGCCCCGAGCAGGCGATTGCCAACGCCGGCCGCCTGGTCAAGGAGGGCGGCGCGGAGGCGGTCAAGCTGGAGGGGGGAAGCGCGATGGCGGCCACGGTCCGCCGCTTGGTCGAGGTCGATGTTCCGGTCATGGGTCATATCGGGCTGACTCCGCAATCGGTTCATCGCATGGGAGGCTTCAAGGTGCAGGGACGCGGCGTGGGCAGCGCCGCCGGCTCGCGCCAACGGCTTTTGGAAGATGCCGCCGCGTTGAGCGAAGCCGGAGTCTTTGCTCTGGTGCTGGAAGGAATTCCTGCGGAATTGGCGGCTGAAATCAGCGCCCAAAGCCCAGTACCCACCATTGGGATCGGCGCCGGTCCCGCCTGCGACGGCCAAGTCCTGGTGATGCACGATATGCTGGGTTTGAACGATACTTCCTCGCCCCGTTTCGTCAAACGGTATGCCGAGCTGTGGCAGGTGGCCAGCGAGGCCGCCGCCGCCTATGCCCGCGAGGTGCGCGAGGGAATTTTTCCCGGCCCGGAGCATTGCTATTCCCGCTGATTGGATAGCCGTTCGATGTTGACCCTGGAAAGCTTGGTCGCGATGCGCCAATGGGCGGCGCGGGCCCGCCAAAAGGGTGAAACGATCGCCCTGGTACCTACCATGGGAGCTCTGCACGCGGGTCATCTGAGCCTTATCCAGGAGGCTCGCAAGCGTGCCTCCCGGCTGGTGGTGTCGCTGTTCGTGAACCCCACCCAATTCGCTCCTGACGAGGACCTGGCACGCTATCCGCGGACCTGGAAGGCAGATCTGGCCTTGCTGGAAAGTGTGCCGGTGGACACTGTCTTCGCGCCCAGCGCCGAGGAGATGTACCCATCGGGCGCGCAGACCTGGGTGGAAGTCGGCGAGCTGACTCGCGAGTTATGCGGATGCTACCGGCCCGGCCACTTCCGCGGAGTTACCACGGTCGTCGCCAAGCTCTTCAACCTGGTCCAGCCTCATGTGGCAGTATTTGGAGCCAAGGATTACCAACAGCTGCTGGCAGTACGCCAAATGGTGCGGGACCTGAATTTCGACGTCGCAATCGTCGCGATGCCGATTGTGCGCGACGCCGACGGCTTGGCGCTGAGCTCGCGCAACGCCTATCTTTCGGCCGATGAACGCCGCCGCGCGCTGTCGCTTAGCCGAGGTTTGCGCGCGGCGGCCGCCCTCTTCGCGCAAGGCGAGCGCAACCCGCGATTGCTGGCCGCGGCTGTGCATCGGGAATTGGCGAGCGCCGAAGTCGAGCCGCAATACGTCGAGGTGCGCGATGCCGTCAACTTGGCGGCCGTGGAGCGGGTAGAGGGAGCGGTGGTAGTGGCGGTGGCCGCGGTGATTGGCACCACCCGGCTAATCGACAACGTTGTCCTGGGCCAATAGGGACGATGGGGCCCTGAGCCGAGAGCGGCTTACGCGGGTTAAGCAGCAAATCCGGCAATCGTTGTTAGCTTAACGTCATTCTTTGGGCGCCACGATTTTGGCGACCGGCAAAATTTTGCCGGCCGCGATAAGACCGGCCGAGGAAATAGGTTGGCTTTTCGGCGGCTTTATCCGGCACAACAATTGTTAGGGTAGCTGCCACGAGCTTGATGCTCGGATAAGGGGGCAGCGAGATGATAATCAACGACAACAAAGTGCTGACGGTGCGTGAACTTTCCGATTATCTGAAGGTTCATCCATCGACCATCTATCGTCAGCTCAAGCGCGGGCGCATTCCCGCTTTCAAGGTGGGGAGCGATTGGCGCTTCAATATTGAGTCGATCGACCGCTGGCGCCTGGAGCAGGATGCACCGGTCCACAATGGTGCTTCGGCGGCAGCCTGAGCGGGGCCTAAGTGGGCTGGGGCTGGAATCAGGCAGGGGCGGGCCCGGCGTATTCCAGCGCCAGCCATCCGCGCAGCGGATCGATGGTCACGGGGCGGACCAGAATCTTGGCTTGGTTGGGCAAATTGGGCGCGCCGCGCAGGGTGCCGCGGATAGCGGAGTCGGCCAATTCGGCACTGGCGCCCTCGCGCCAGACCAGCGCGGTGAGCGGGCCGTGCTGCGGCAATTCCGCTAACCAACGCAAAGACCAGTAGCGTTTGGCGCGTCGTTCCAGCTCCTTAGCCTCGGCGTCGGCGCTCTCGGCGCTGGCCAGTACCGCCAGCAGCTCTTCGCTACGATAAACTGGGGAAGGGCGTCCTTCGAGCGCGCCCAGCACTTGGCGCTGAAGCACCAAGTCGGCATAGCGGCGGATAGGGGAGCTGACTTGAGCGTAGCAGGGCAGTCCGATCCCGGCGTGAAAGGCCGGAAACAGCGATAGGCGTGGGTGCTGGTTGGCCAGTTCGCTGCCCATTGAGGGCTGGGTGCGGTAAATCAACTCAAGCTGATTTTCGGCCGCAAAACGGGCCGCCAAATGATTGGCCAGAACCATGTATTCGGCCACCATCAAACGACTGGGAGCGGCGGTATCAATCACCTCGAGCTCGATTTTTTCGCCGCGCACCCGAATTTTGCTCTCGCGCCGCGCGATCAGCAGCGCGCCCGCGCGCCGCCGCCGCTCGCGCAGCAAATTTCCCATTGCGGCCAGCGCTCGCAACATGGTGGCGGTTTGTTCCCCCGCCGGCGCGTTGGCCAGCAATTGATCGGCCTGATGATAGGTCAGGCGGGAAGAAACCACGTTCATACTCGGATAGATGCGAAAGTCGAGCACGCTAGCGTCCGCGCCAAGGTGCACTTCGGTGGTCAGCACAGCGCGCGGCAAGCCGGCGATCAGGCTGGCCTTGTCGCACGAGACTGCATCGGGCAGCATCCGGACAGTGGTCTCGGGCAGGTAGACTGTGGTGGCGCGCGAGGCCGCCTCGCGGTCCATCGCGCCTCCCTTGGGCACCAAAGCCGCAACCAGCGCGATATGGATCAGAACGCGCAGGCCGCCGTCGGTCATCGGCTCGCAGCTCAAGGCGTCGTCTATTTCCACCGTCTCTTCGTCGTCAATCGAAACGGCAAGCATTCGGTTGGCGGCTGGGTATTGCGGGGCGTTGACGGTTTGCGCCTCGTTCAGAACGGTTTCGGCGAAACCCGAGGGTAGCGCACCCACCGCAGCGAAACGTGGTTGCGCCGGCGCCTGTCCCAAGCGCTCCAGGATTTCGTAGGCAGCCTCGGCGGGGTTGAGGTCTGGGGCGGTCTGAGTCAGCTGCGCGGTCAGTTCGCTGGAACGAGTGTGGGGATTTTCGAGATAAGCGCACAATTGGACAGCCAGCGGCTTCGCCTCCTCGGCTGTAATCGCTTCTTGCGAAAGGGCGGCGCGCAGCAGGCTCAAGGTTTTACGGCTGCTTTCGCTCTTGAGCCGCAGCCGTTCGTGCTGTACGCGTAAACGCTCCACCCGCTCGGCGCTTTCAGCGCTGAACTCCAGATGGCGGCGGGTAAAGTACAGCCGGTCGTTGAGCAGGGCCTCCAGCACCACGCTGGTGGCAATTGGCGCCCGGCGGCCAAAAAACAATTCGGCCAACTCCTCGGCGCTGAACCCTCTCCCTTGTTCGCGCACCACTTCCCACAAAAGCTTCAAATCCAGTTCGGCGCTTAGGCGGGTGCGCTCCTGTTCCAGCTCGGCGACGGCGGCGGCAAGGGTAGCAGGCTCGACCGCGGCACGGTCGGAATGGCGCAGCAGCACCAGGTCGCGATGGATCAGCTTTTCGCGTCCGTCGGGCTGCAGCAGCGCCAGCCGTTCGCCCTGTTCGCGGACGATCAAGCCTGGTCGCAGCTTGCCTTGATCCAGAAACTCGACCAGGCGGGAGGGGTTTTTGATAACTTTGGTAGGCACAAAATTCAGCGAAAACAAAGATCCATTATACCTGACGCAATTCAGTGCGGCACATGCCGTGATGGCGCGGCTTGAGCGCTAATCCAGGCAGGTGGCTTTATTATGGGCCTAGAAAGCGTCTGCCGACGAGGATGTGCGCGAGCACAGCCGATGCTTCAGGCGCCCGCACAAATCACAGGCGAAAGCCTGTGCTCCCAAGACCAATTGGGGTGGACCAGAATCCTTCAGTGGGCGGCAGAGCGGGCGATCGCCATCGCTTGCTGGCGCGCCCGCACCAGTTGTAATTCGTTTTGCGCGTTTTGATATTCGGGTTCATAGAAGCTCAGGCGGCGCAACTTTTCTTCGGCTTGCATCAAGGCGTTGGTCAAATCGTCGCCGGTCACGTCCTCGGCCCGTTCGGCAGTGCGTGCCAACACCGTCAGTTGGCCGTCGCGTACCTCCGCCAGGCCGCCCGAAACAAGGTAGAAATGCTGGCCGCCGTCGGCCAGGACGACGGTTAGAATTCCCGGCAGCAAGGCAGTAATAAAGTTTACGTGCTCGGGCAGAACCCCGAACTCACCCCGCACGTTGACCGCGGTGACCTCGCGCACCGGCTGATCGAACAGGATGCCGGTGGGGGTGACGAGTTTGAAGGGCAGTTGAGCCGCGGCCATCGTGAACTCCTTAGCGAGCCTCGCCCCGGGCCAAGCGTTCGGCCTTGGCGCGGGCATCGTCGATCGTGCCGACCAGGTAGAAGGCCTGTTCGGGTAGGTCGTCGCACTTGCCCTCCAAGATTTCCTTGAAACCGCGCACCGTCTCCTTGCGTGGAACATAGGCGCCCGGCGTATTGGTGAACACCTCCGCCACATGCATCGCTTGCGATAGGAAGCGCTCGACCCGGCGCGCGCGCGATACTACCAGCTTGTCCTCGGCCGACAATTCGTCCATGCCCAGGATGGCGATGATGTCTTGCAGGTCGCGATAGCGCTGCAGGATTGCCTGCACCTGACGCGCGACCTGGTAATGCTCATCGCCCACTATCTGGGGGTCGAGGATGCGCGAGGTCGAAGCCAGCGGATCGATTGCCGGAAAGATACCCTTTTCGAACAGTCGCCGATCGAGCACCGTGGTGGCGTCCAGGTGGGTAAAGGTAGTGGCCGGCGCGGGGTCGGTCAGGTCGTCGGCGGGCACGTAGATGGCCTGCACCGAGGTGATCGCGCCTTTCTTGGTCGTGGTGATCCGTTCCTCCAACTCGCCCAGGTCGGTGCCCAGGGTGGGTTGATAACCGACCGCGCTGGGCATCCGGCCCAGCAGTGCGGAGACTTCGGAATTAGCCTGCACAAAACGGAAGATGTTATCGATAAAGAGAAGCACGTCCTTGCCCTCTTCATCGCGAAAGTATTCGGCTACGGTGACGCCCGACAAGGCCACCCGGGCGCGCGCGCCCGGTGGCTCGTTCATCTGGCCGTAAACTAGCGCGGTCTTGGTCAAGACGCCCGATTCCTGCAGTTCCAGATAGAGGTCGTTGCCCTCGCGCGAGCGCTCGCCCACGCCGGCGAACACCGACACGCCGCCGTGTTGTTTGGCGACGTTGTTGATGAGCTCCATGATGGTGACGGTCTTGCCTACCCCAGCGCCGCCGAACAGCCCGATCTTGCCGCCGCGCGCATAGGGGCAAATCAGATCGACCACCTTGATCCCGGTTTCGAAAATCTCGACCTCGGTGGCTTGCTCGTCGAAGGCGGGGGCGGGTCGATGGATCGGCATACTGCGGGCGCGGTCGATCGGTCCGGCCTCGTCCACCGGCTCGCCGATAACATTGAGCAGGCGGCCCAAGGTAGCTGGTCCTACCGGCACGGAAATGGGGCTGCCGGTGTCGGTGGCTGTCATCCCGCGCACCAGGCCTTCGGTGGAATCCATCGCGATGCAGCGTACGGTGTTCTCGCCTAGATGCTGTGCGACTTCCAGCACCAGGTTGCCAGGCTTATCGCCCAGCGCAGGATTACTCACCCGCAGCGCGTTGAAGATCGCCGGCAACTTGTCGCCGAACTGGATATCAACCACGTTCCCCAGTACCTGGGTAATCTGTCCTTGATTGTCCATAAGGTTTGGCTTCTCGAGCTGTCTGCGCGGGCTAACTGAGCGCCTCGGCGCCGCCCACGATGTCCATCAATTCACGGGTGATGCTGGCCTGCCGGGCCCGGTTCATTTCCAAAGTGAGCCGATCGATCAGATCCGAAGCGTTGCTGGTGGCGCTGTCCATCGCGGCCATTCGCGCCGCGTGCTCGCTGGCCTCGGCTTCCAGCAGACCGTGAAACAGCGCTTCTTCCACATAACTGCGCAAGACTTCCGGAACCAATTCTGCCCGCCCCGGTTCCATTAGGTATTGGTCCAGTCCGGTCTGTTGGTCGCCTTCGGCCGGCGGTTTGACGGGCAGAATCTGCTCGTAAGTAGGGCGCTGCGAGAGGGCGGAGCGAAACTGGCTATAGAGCACGCCCACCTCCTCAAACTTGGCAAGCTGAAACTGGCTGAGTAATTGGGTTGCCAGCGCGCTTGCCAACTCTACGGTGGCCAGCCGGGGATGGTTGTTGATCCGCTCGCCTTCACGCGGGTACGAGGCGCGGCGCAAATGGTCGAGGACCTTGCGCCCCACCGCGATAAAATGTACCTGGCGGCCGGCTTGGCTGCGCTGACGGGCGATCTCTTCCGCCATCCGCAACAGATTGGCGTTGTAACCGCCGCATAGGCCGCGGTCCGAGCCGATTACCGCGATTAGCACCGCCGGCCGCGCGCCGGGCGCCGGGGCGCGCAGCGCGGCCTCGCCCGCCAGCAGCGATTCCGCCACCCGGGCCAGGGTTTCCGCATACGGGCGCGCCCGCAGCAGTGCCTCCTGGGCGCGCCGGAGCTTGGCGGCCGAGACCAATTTCATCGCGCGCGTGACTTGCTGGGTGGATTTGACCGACGCGATTCGGCGCCGGAGCGCTTTAAGGGTTGCCATCTATCGGGTGTCAGCCTCTCACGCGGCCTTGGCGCTGGCGTGCTCGGCGCTGAAGCTGGCCGCGAACTCATCCAGCGCTTTGAGCAAACCCGCCCGCAACTCCTCAGACAGTTCGCGCTTGGTGCGGATCTCTTCCAGCAAGCTTGCATACTTGGCGTCGAAAAAGTTGTACAGCTCGTGCTCGAAGGCGCTTACCTGATCGATGGCCAGCTTGTCCAGGTAACCCTGGTTGCCGGCCAGGATGAGTACCACTTCCTTCTCCATCGAGACCGGTGCGTACTGGGGCTGCTTAAGCATCTCGGTTAGCCGCTCGCCGCGATGGAGCAGGCGCTGACTGGAGGGGTCGAGGTCGGAGCCGAACTGGGCGAAGGCCGCCATTTCGCGATACTGGGCCAGATCCAACTTGAGCGTACCGCCCACTTGCTTCATCGCCTTGGGGGCGGCTGAAAAACCCACCCGCGACACCGACAGGCCGACGTTGACCGCCGGCCGAATGCCCGAGTTGAACAAATCGGTGTCCAGCACAATCTGACCGTCGGTAATCGAGATCACGTTGGTCGGGATATAGGCCGAGACGTCGCCAGCCTGGGTTTCGATGATCGGCAGCGCGGTCAGCGAGCCGCCGCCGTACTCCTTGCTCATCTTGGCGGCCCGCTCCAGCAGGCGCGAATGGAGATAGAAGACGTCGCCCGGATAAGCCTCACGCCCAGGCGGCCGGCGCAGGAGCAGCGAGAGTTGGCGATAAGCTTGGGCGTGCTTGGACAAGTCGTCGTAAATCACTAAAGCGTGCTTGCCGCTGTCGCGATAATATTCACCGATCGCGCAGCCGCTGTAAGGCGCGATGAATTGCAGGGGGGCCGCTTCGGAGGCGGTCGCCGCCACCACCGTGGTGTACTCCATCGCACCATGGCGCGACAGCCGTTCCACCACCTGGGCCACGGTGGAACGCTTCTGGCCAATGGCGACGTAGATGCAATGCATGTCCTGGCCGCGCTGATTGATAATCGTATCCAGCGCTACCGCAGTCTTGCCGACCTGGCGATCGCCAATAATCAGTTCGCGCTGACCGCGACCTATCTGGATCATCGAATCGATCGACTTGATGCCGGTCTGGACCGGCTCCTTGACCGGCTGGCGGCTGATGATTCCCGGCGCTTTGAGCTCGATCCGCCGCTGCTGGGTCCCCTTGAGCGGCCCCTTGTCGTCGATCGGCTGGCCTAGCGCGTTGACCACCCGCCCCAACAGCGCCTCGCCAACCGGGACTTCGGCAATCCGGCCGCTGCGTCGCACCTCATCCCCTTCGCCGACCGCCTCGGCATCGCCAAACAGCGCTGCGCCCACGTTGTCGTCCTCCAAGTTGAGGACCATCCCGTAGATCCCGTGAGGAAATTCCAACAATTCGCCGGCGGCAGCATTCTGCAAGCCATAGACACGGGCGATTCCATCGCCGCACGACAACACCCGTCCGGTTTCCCGCACGTCGACGTGACTTTCGAAGCCCTTGATTTCGGCTTTGAGAATTTCGCTGATTTCTGCTGGTCTTATCTCGGCCATAGCTTTTTTGGTTCTTTAACTGGTTTTCGTCATGCCGCCTGAAATTCAAGCGCTTTCAGGCCCGAGCGAGGTCTGAAGGGCCCCGTGGTTCGCATCGATACTTTCACGAGATCAATTGGCTTTGCAGCCGTGCCATCGCGGTTGCCAAGCTGGCATCGTAGGTGCGTCCTTCGACTTCCGCCATCACCCCGCCCAACAAGTTGGGGTCGATTTTGACCGTGGCCAGGACGCGCTTGCCGCTGCGCGCTTCCAGCGCGGCCACTACGGCGCTGGTCTGCTCGGGGGTGGGGGCGATAGCGAACGTCAACTGTGCCCGTACCCGGCCCAAATGACGGTCGAGCAGGTCCTGGTAGGACAGCGCTATCGCGGGCAGATCGGGCAGGCGGCGATGGCGCGCCACAACCATCCCGAACGAGCGCAAGGGAAAGCTCAGACCCAGCTTCTCCCCGATCAGGGCGACGGCCTGTAAGCGCGCGCTGTCGGCCAGTTCAGGAGAAACCAGTTGCGCGGCCAATTCGGGCGCGCTGATTAATTGGGCCAGACGGGTCAATTCCTCGCCCCAGGCTTCGAGCTGGTTCTGCTCGAGCGCCAGTTCGAGCAAGGCGCGGGCGTAGCGGTTAGCCACCGTGGAGCCGGTCACTGGCGTTCCCCATCGCGTACGACGTCCATGAATTCCTGGACCAGGCGGGATTGATCTGCCGGGCCGAAATCTCGTGCGACCAGCTGGCGCGCGCTTTCGATGGCGGCACGCACCAAGCGCGCGCTCAACTCGCGCCTGGCTCGCTCGGCGGCGGCTTGCGCGGTCAATTCACCATCGCGCCTGATCCGTTCGGCGGCGGCGCGAGCCTGCTCCTGGATCCGCCGGGTCTCGTGCTCGGTCTCCGCGCGCATCGCACTCTGCAAAGCCGCCTTTTCCGCTTCCAGTTTGCCCAGCGCGGCACGAGCCTGCTGTTCCTCGAGTTGAGCGGCCTGAAAATCGCTCTGCAAGCGATTGAGATTGCCCCGAATAGCACTCGCCCGCTCGTGGAAGAAATTGCGTGCCGCAGGCGCTGCGTAATGGGAGACCAGATAAACGAAAATCGAAAAATTGATGACGTAGAGTAGCCACACCAGCCAAGAGCCGCCCGCCTCGGCTGTCGCTGGCGCGGCCCACGCCAGAGCTGGCAGCATCCAAGCCGCCAAAGTAAGAGCTGCGATCGACGGTCGTTTCATTCCGCTTTTAGTTATCCGAATAGACCTGGGGGCCGCGGCCGCGCAGGGGCCGGCCTAGCACTTGTTCCGCCAGTTCCGCCGCCAAGTTGTCGCTCAGCGTACCCAATTGTTCTTCGGCCGCGCGCAATTCGCGCTCGATTTGCGCGCGCACCCGCTCCAATGAATCTTTGGCTGCCACCCGCGCCTCCTCAAGCACTTTACCCGCCTGTTCCTCGGCCTGCCGCCGCCGCTCCTCGCGTTCCAACAGCGCTTGCCGACGGGTTCCACTCAATTCCTCCTCCCGTCGCTGGCGTGCAGTGCGTCCTTCTCTGAGCAGCAACTCGGTGCGCTCTTGCAAGCTTTTCAACGTGCGCTCGCGATCGCTCAGAAGGCGGAGGAAAGGCTCGAACAAAAGACGTTTGAAAATAAACCAGAAAACCAGAAAAGAAACAATCAGGACCGCGAAGGTCCCCCAATTTGGTGGTAAGCTGAGCATAATTAGGCGTCTCCCGTGCGGGACGTCTGAGTGGCTTTCATCTGTAAGCGAACCGGGCTGGAACGGGACAAGGTCTAGGTGCTAGGCCTGCTTTTGACCGCCCGCGGCCTGCGCCACGCGCTCCTCCTTGGCGATCGGGGTGACTTTGCGTTCCTCGCGAGCGCTCTCCGCCCGCATCGTGCAATGTCCCTCGAACAGCGCACCCTCATGGACCGCCAGCAGGGGCGTGGTCAAATTACCAAAGACCCGCGCCGTGGGACGAATCTCCACCCGCTTGTTGGCCGTAATGTCACCGCTTATCTTGCCCGAGACCACTACCGACACTGCCTTGATTTGGGCGGTTACAATCGCCCCTTCGCCGATCGTGACCTCATCATTGGCGCTTATCTCGCCGTCTACCTGGCCGTCGATCCTTACCGGTCCCTCGAAGAACAACTTGCCGCTGATCTTAGCGCCACGGTCCAGGTAGGCCCGTGACTCCACGCCTGCAGCCGGCGCTGTGCGCGGCGCAGGATGGGCTTCAAGAGGAGGACTGATGGGCGGGACCGGATTGGCGATAGCCGGCGCGGCGAACTTGTTATTGTCCGCAGGTCGATTCTTCTCCGCCTCTTTATTAAACAGCGCCATGCTTCGCTCCTTAGCCAGTATGCACGCCCGACGACCGCGCTCCGCAGTTCTCAAGGGCTATAACCGATGCCCTGACCGGAGTCAATTTTTGGCCCTACGCATCGGTTAAAAAATAGTGTCAGGCCGAGCCCTCGACGGTCAAGAGCAGACGCTGGCATCCCTTGCGATTAGGGCCCAATAATGGATTGATTGAAACTCGTCCCGGCCCAGGAGGGGCACTGTCATGGCGAGCAAGATTCCCGCTAAATACCTTGATTTGTTCACTGATAAGGTCGCCTTCGCGGTGTTGGCCACGGTGATGCCCGACGGCTCGCCGCAAGCCACTCCGCTGTGGTTTGACTTCCGTTCAGACACGCTGCGGATTAATACCGCGGTTGGCCGGCGCAAGGAACGCAACCTGGATTCCAACCCCAAGGTTGCGTTGGTAGTGATGGACCCAGCCAACCCCTACCGTTATGTCCAACTGCGCGGCCATGTAACTCGACGCACCGACGGGCCCCCAGCCGAGCAACATATCGACATTCTGGCCAAGAAGTATCTCAACCAGGAGCGGTATCCCCATCGCGCTCCGGGCGAGCGGCGAGTCATGTATGAGGTCGCGATCGATAGCTGCCAGGTGATGGGCTGAGCTCACTGCGCGGGATTGCGACGAGAAGCGCGCGATATCCGCTAATACGTTAAAGATAGCTAATCAACGACTACCAATGGAAGCTCCAGAGGCGCGGCTGGCGCCATGCCTCCTGGAGCGCGCCCGCGCGCTACTGGCGGGTCCACTCGCCCGAGAGCTGGGCCACGTTGGCGTTGAGGTTGGAGGTCTTCACTAATTCGCCCCCCTGCGCGATGACCAGCGCCTGCGTGAGCGAGCCCTGGCAATTGGCGTCGCTGTTGTTGGTACCGTATTTGAAAACCGCCAGGCCGGTGCCGTTGGGATTGATGGTATAGGTCCCGCTCAAAGCCAAATTGGAGCAGACGTCACCCTCGGTGTCCGTGTAACTCTCGCTGCCGCTCAAGTTGCCGTTGCCGTCGGCCACCATTACCCCGTTACCGCCGGTGTAGGAGATCGAACCATTGCTGCTGCCCACCGCGACCGCAAAGGAAAGCGCGTAGCTGCCTTTGAGGCTGGCGTTGTTATAGACAGATTGGGCCGAGCTGTTCGAACTGCACCCCGTTAATAGTAAGCCGAGCGAGGTCAAGAGGCACCACGGGACGGATATCTTGAAGTTCATCGAACCCTCCTAAAGCCGCGGACTGGGGCGCATCGTAGCCCACAGGACCGTGCTAGGCGACCGGGTGGGAGCGAGATTAACTCCCAGGCAAGCGCGCCGCCCAACTGTTGAGAACGGCGCCGGCGGTGTAAGCTTGGAGCGCTATGATAGCGGTTACCCAGGTCATTATCGGCACCGCCGGCCATATCGATCACGGCAAGACTGCGCTCATCAAGGCCCTCACCGGCCAGGACACCGATCGCCTCAAGGAAGAAAAAGAACGCGGCATTTCGATCGACCTGGGCTTCGCTTATCTGAGTCTGCCCAGCGGGATGCGAGTGGGAATCATTGATGTGCCGGGGCACGAGCGCTTTATCCATAACATGCTTGCAGGTGCCCATGGCATCGATCTGGCGCTGTTCGTGGTGGCAGCCGACGACGGAGTGATGCCGCAAAGCGAAGAGCATTTCGACTTACTCCATCTGCTCGGTGTGCGGCGCGGCATCTTCGTCATTACAAAGGCTGACCTGGTACCTGCTGCCCGCTTAGGCGAGGTCGAAGAAGAGATTCGCATCTTGGCCGAAAGTACCGTGCTGGCCGAGGCGCCGGTCATCGCGGTGTCGGCGATCAGCGGACAGGGTATCGAGGATCTTCGCCAAGAGATCGCGCGCCAACTCGCCGACTTCCAGGCGCGCCGTGCCACTGGTCTGTTCCGCCTCCCGGTCGATCGCGCCTTCGTAATGAAAGGGCATGGCACCATCGTAACCGGCACGGCTTTGGGAGGCTCGGTTCACAACGGACAAAAGCTGCGCCTTTTGCCCGGCGGGGGCGAGGTGCGAGTGCGCTCAATCCAGGTCCATTCACAGCCGGTGGAAGAGGGTCAACCCGGCCAGCGAGTGGCGCTCAATCTGGTCGCGCCCGAGAAGCTAGAGATCAGCCGCGGTGCGGTGCTGGCCGACGAACGGTTGGACGTGCAGAGCGATCGGCTCGACGTGCGGCTGGAGGTGCGGCCTGCGGCTAAGCGGGCGCTAGCCAACAACACACACATCAGGCTGTTTATTGCCACTGCCCAGGCTCTGGGCCGGGTTATCGTGTTGGAAGCCGAGGAAGAAATCGCGATCAAGTCCAGTGGCTTGGCCCAACTGGTGCTGCAAACCCCGGTGGTCGCGTTGGCCGGTGATCGCTTCGTGATTCGCGATGAAACCAGCCAGCGCACCCTGGGTGGCGGGGTCGTGCTCAATCCGCTAGGCCGGCGCACGCGCCGCCCGCGCGAGCTCTATCGCCAGCGCCTGCAATTGCTGGAAGGACCACCGGACGCGGCCGCGCTGGAGGCATTTTTGAATCTCCAGGACAGCTTCGCGACGGCGGCCCATCGCGTAGGCATCCTGCTCAATCGCAGGCCCGACGAATTGGCCCCAGCGCTGACCGATCCGCGCCTGATTCGCCTGACCCTGGGCGAGGAGGAAGTCTATACCACCAGCGAGAAATGGAAGGAATTGAAACGCCTGAGCCTGGCGGCGGTTCGTGAACATCATCAGGCCAATCCGCTCTCGCCGGGACTGGAGATGGAGCTGCTGCGCGCCCAGCTACCTTTTGATATCTCGGCGCGGGTGTTCCGCACCGTGATCGATAAACTCGGTACTGAAAGCGAGCTGGTGCGCGACGATAGTGCGCTGCGACTCAAGAGCCATCAAATCCGGCTGGCGGGCGAGGATGCACAACTGGCCGACCGCATCGGCACGGTGCTCAAGGATGCAGGATTGCAGCCGCCCGAAATTCGCCAACTCAGCCACTACACGGGCCTGACCGATCAGCGGATGCGCCCGCTGCTGACGGCGCTGGAGCGGCAGGGGCGTATCGTGCGCCTGTCGCCGGAACACTATATCGAGAGTACCCAGCTTGAGCAGGCCCGGCAAAAGCTGCTCCAGGTGCTGGGGCGCCAATCCGGGATCGCGGCCGGCGCGTTTCGGGACTTGGTTGGGGTATCGCGTAAATTCGCGATTACACTGCTAGAATATTTTGATCGCTCCGGGCTGACCGTGCGGGTAGGAGATGAACGCCGGCTGCGCCAGCCCCAAGCGAGCATCCAAAAGTGAGGGAAGCGTTGGTGACGGAGCAGAAGGGCGTGGACCCGCAGCATCGCTTGACCGCGCGCTGCCGGGCCGCGGGTTGAGCCGGAAAACTCGGTCCGGCGGACCTGCACGAAATCCTCGGCCCGCTTAAGCTCAAGGGCCATCCCGATTTGCTGGTCGGCATCGCTACCGGCGACGACGCTGGGGTCTATCGACTTACCCCCGACTTGGCGCTGGTCAACACGGTGGATTTTTTCACCCCGGTGGTGGATGATCCCTTCACTTACGGCCAGATCGCGGCGGCCAATGCTCTGTCCGATATCTACGCGATGGGCGGAGTGCCTCGCACTGCGCTCAACATCGTCTGCTGGCCGCAAAGCGGATTGCCGGCCGAGATGCTGACCGAGATTTTGCGCGGCGGCGCGGCCAAGGTCGAAGAGGCCGGAGCCGTGATCGTGGGCGGCCATAGCGTGGCGGACGAAGAGGTCAAGTATGGCTTGGCCGTCTCCGGCACGATCGACCCGCGCCGCATCATTCGCAACGTTGGCGCGCAGCCCGGCGACGCCTTGCTGCTAACTAAGCCGCTGGGTACCGGCGTGCTGATGACCGCGCTCAAGCGCGACCGCCTGCGTGAGGAGTTCTATCAGCCCGCGGTGCGCACGATGGCGCAGCTCAATCGCGCGGCGGCGCAGGCGATGCTCCAGTTTCCGGTCCACGCCAGCACCGATATTACAGGCTTTGGCCTGATGGGCCATGCGATAGGGATGGCCGAGAGCAGCGGGGTAACGCTGGTGTTCGAGGAGTTCGACTTGCCGCTACTGCCCGGTGCGCTGGAGGCTTGCGAGGAAAAGATGTTGCCCGGCGGCGCGCTGCGCAACCGCGACTACTTCGCGCCACGGGTTGCCATTGGCGATGAGGTGGTAGAAAACCTGGCTACCCTGACCTTCGATCCACAAACTTCGGGCGGATTGCTGATTGCGCTGCCCGAGGCTCATGCTGCCGACCTGCTGGCGGCTTTGCAGCGCGGCGGTTGCCTGGAGGCCGCGATCGTCGGCCGGGTCATTGAAAAGCGCGCCTTCGCGATCGAACTGCGCTAGTTGCTGTCTCGCGAATCTCGTTAACAAACGAAGCTGCTGACTCGTCATCTTGATGCGTGCAAGGCTAACGCCCGCGAGCCTGAGCGGGGTGGGCAGCCGGTGCCCGCGCTAACGATTGGCGGGCACGGCGGCCTACCCCACCAAGCCGGTAGCGGTTTCTGCGATCCCCAAGCGCTCCGCGTAAAATAAGTTGATTTCGAAACTTCAAACTTGCCAGTCGCCTTCCCGCTACGGAAGCGTCCGACTCGCTATTATTGGATATTTAGCGGTTGACGTGCTACTAAGCGTCTGATATCTGATAGCTACTCTAAAAGCCACCCGCGTACCCGATGGCGGCAGCACCTGATCTGCCGTAGGACGCCTGGAGTTCCGCAATGTTGGGATCTCGGCGGATGGCTTGTCGGCGTAAGATAAATTCCCTCCGAGTCGCGTTACCCGCAAAGTCCGTCTTTGCCTCGCCTCGTGCTCAGGCGCACCCGGTGAATCAGTTCCCCCGTCGGCTGCTGTCCGCTAACGAGGATCTGGCGCGATGAGGCATCGATCGCGTATCCGACACTGGCGTCCGGTTTTCAGTCACTCGCGCGGCGACGCCAAGCTATTCTTCTACGCTCGGGCCAGACCGGCCGAAGGACTGTTCTTCTACCATCACCATCACGGTGACCAACAGCCCCATCTGCATCTGGCACAGCCTTCCAGCGGTGCCCGCCGCCATAATGCCATCCACAGTGTCGATCGCCCGTTAGCCGGCGGTGAGCACTCAAGTTCGCATCGGGAAGGCGGCCACTGGCATTTCGCGCCTGCCGCCGCTCCCGTACCCGGCATTCCAATCTTGGTTCTCGCATCGCAATGGATTGTCGAGCCTTCTCATGAGTCTGTGGGCCCGGCGCTTTCGTTAAGCCGCAGCCAATGGGCTCGCCCACCACCTCCGACCGTTTAGTCCGAAAATCTTGGTTTTAACTACCGCGCGCGACGCAATCGCGCCGGTAAGTGGCTTGCGGCCTTGGCTGACCAAGCGGGCGCGGTGTTTTGCCCAGCGTTCAGCCCTGAACTGTCAGCGGCGCGCAATTGCCTTAATGCGCCCCAGGTCGCCCCCGAGCTTGGTTTGGAGGATCAGATGGCCTTCGCGCGATCGCGAGTTGCCAGAGGTATTACCGCGCCTGCTGCGCGGCTAATCTCGACACACATTTTCGCCACCTTGGTGCTTATGGCTTCGCTTTTGTTGCAGGTGCTCACATGCATCCAGGTTTGCGCTGGCGAATTCCAGTTTTCGGGAGTGGTGAAAGACGCCCTGGGTCGGCCACTAGCGGGAGTGCGGCTCGAACTACGAAATCAAACTCACCACCGCTTGATAGCGGCTTCGGACGCCAAAGGTCGTTTTCACTTCGCGCTCAAGCAGCCGGGAGATTACACTCTCAGTGCAAAGCAATCGGGCTTTCGCGCCGCCCGCATGGATGTGATGATCCCGGCTCCGGCACCTATTGAGTTGGTGATGGAGGCGCGGCGAACCCTGACTGTGCCGATCAGCGAAAAGTTGTTGGCCGCGCAAAACGGCCTAACCGCAACCGGGACGAGCAAATACACCCTGACGGCCAAGGACATTCAAAACCTGCCGGCTGGAGAATATACCCCGTTTAACGGCGTGCTGCTGCAAATGCCGGGAGTCGCGCTGGATCAGAACCAGGAAATCCACATCCGTGGCGAACACATGGGCATTCAGTATCAGATAAATGGCGTCATGCTCCCGCTGGATGTCAACAGCGATCCCACCTTCGTGCAGTTGCTCAACGCTTTTTTCGTCAATCGCGTCAGCCTGGCTGATGGCGTCCTACCACCGCGTTATGGCTTTCGAACCGCGGGGGTGATTGAGGTCCAAACCAAAAGCGGTTGCGACTCGGGTTCAGGAAATCATTTCAGTGTCATGGGGGGTCAGCGCGACACGGCCTCGCCAAGCTTCGAAGTGGCCGGATGCCGGGGAAAGTTCAGCTATTTTTTGACCGGACTCTATCAGCACGACAACCTTGGCTTCAGCTCAGCCACTCCCGGGCCTGATCCGATTCACGATCTTAGCGATCAGGGCCAAGGGTTCGCCTATCTCACTTACGACGCCAGCCCATTGACCCGCTTTAGCCTGCTCGCGGGTAGCACAATTTTTAGCTCGCAATTTCCCAATCGACCCAACGAGCCGCCGCTATATATGCTCAACGGCGTCAACCCGGACACGTACCCATCGACCGCGATCGACTCCGGGCTCGACCAGCAGGATTATTTCGCGGTTTTGGCCGCAAATGGCCTGATCCAAGTGGGCAACGGAATTAGCTATCAGCTTGCCTACTCGGCGCACTACAACGCGCAGCGCTTTTATCCGGATCCTGTGGGCGATCTAATTTACGAAGGAGTCTCTTCGCGCGTATTTAACAGCGCCTTGAGCAACAGTCTTGAAGGGGAACTGTTTTACGACGCATGGCAAGGGCACGCCTTGGCGGCGGGCTTTTATATGGGCGAGTACGGCGTAGAAAGCGACGATTTCTCCCTGGCTTTTCCGGCCCCCAACGGCGTGCAGACCTCGTCTTATCCACTAGGCTTTACCAGCAACCTGAACAAGATCAATCTGCTCTACGGAGTGTTCGTCCAGGATACCTGGCGGTTGACCGAAAAGCTCAGCGCCAGCTACGGCTTGCGCTGGGACGGAGTCAGCGGTTTCGCCAACGGCACGCAATTCAGTCCCAGGATTAATTTTACCTACAAGGCACGCCCCGCCACGACCCTGCACGCCGGGTTCGCCCGCTATTTCCAGGTGCCCAACTTCCAAGGTATCGCGCCCGAGACCTATCAAACTTTTGCCGGTACTACTGCCGCTGTCGGCTCGCCCGGTGCGACCTTTCCCAAGCCGGAGCGGGATTATTACTGGGATGTCGGCCTGATTCGGCGGCTCAGCAACACGCTGACGGTGACGCAGGACAACTATTTCCGTCTGGATCATGATTATCTTGATGAAGGGAATTTCGGCTTCGTGCCGATCGACGCGCCCTTCAACTATCGCCACGGCTACGGCTGGGGCGTGGAAAATTCAGCCTCCTACAATCTCGCCACGCTGGCATTGCGGGTGAGCGTATACATCGCGCGCGAAGAAGACGAAGGCGTGGCCACTGGTCAGTTCAATTTCACGCCAGCCGAGTTGGCATACATGAACAGCCATTACTTTATCTTGGATCACACGCCATTGGTGGGAACGTCGGGAGGTGCGGCGTATCGTTGGCGCCAGTACCTGTTCACGGTGGATACACTCTATTCAAGCGGCTTGCGCGGGGGATTCGCCAATACCAACGGCCTGCCCGACGTGTGGCAGGTCGATCTCAGCGCGGCGCGTGATCTGTGGGTGCCCATTCTGGGCAAGATCAACGACCGCATCATTTTGCTCAACATTTTCGACCGGACCAATTTGATTCGACCTCCCACCGGGATTGGGGTCTTTCAGTCCGCATACGGGCCTCGTATTACCGTATACGATGCCTTGACCATCCCCTTGCCGTCGTTTTAGACCGTGCGTTTATTGCCGCCGCGAGACTTACGGGAAGCTCGGCGCTGACGTCTCCGACTCCGCTTAAGAGCGCGGCAGTGCTTCGGCCGCGAAGCGCATTTCAACGGACCGTCAGCTATGAACCAAAATTGTTCCCAATCCCCGCTTGCCACTAAGCGCGACACGATTGGGTTGGAGGGCGTGCTGGAACCGGCGCAACCGAGGCCTCGGGTGGAACGATGCCACCCTATAACCTTAGGTCTCGCGGCCCCAGCCGCCGATCCATTATATCGCCGAGTTCGGGGTGGGGGCGCGAAAGAAATCAGGTAGCGAAGGTCGTGGGTTTCCCGGGTAGGGTTCCTTATTTCTTGGCCCCGGCGCGCCGCCGCTCGCCGCTGGTGCGGCGCCCGACGCTTTTCGCTGTTTTGGCTTCGCCCTCCACGGGCGGGGCCTTTGGCTGCTCGGCAGCTTCGCCCAGCTTCAGCCCGCGCTTCTCCAGCGAAGCCTTGAGCGCGCCCATCAAATCGATCACCTGGCCGCGCCGCGGCTCGGGCGCGGCTTCGGTCACCTGCTGGCCCGCCAGCTTGCGCTGCGCCGCTTCGAGTACCCGCTCGCGGAAGCCGTCGTGGTATTTTTCGGGCTGGAAGCTCTTCTCCGCCAACTCGCCGATCAGGCGCTTGGCCAGAGCCAGTTCGGCGGGTTTGACCTCGGCGTTGAGTCCCCGATCGACCTCGGTGGCGGCGCGCACCTCGTCGGCATAGAACATGGTATGCAGAACCAGGCCTTCGGACAGCGGCCGAATCAGGACCAGATGCTCTTTGCCGCGCATGGTGAAGCGGGCCAAAGCCACCTGCCCGGTCTGCGCCATCGCTTCGGTGAGCAGGCGATAGGCCTTGGCCGCGACCGGTTCGCAGGCCAGCCAGTAGGCGCCCTCGAAATAGAGCGGATCGACTTTGTCCAAAGGCAGGAAATGATCGATCTCGATGGCGTGATCGTCCTGAGCCTCCAGCGCCTTTAGCTCCTCGTCGCTGAACGTCACATAACGGCCTTTTTCAACCTCGTAGCCGCGCACCAGCTCGCTGCGATCGATTATTTTGTCATCTACCGGGCAATAGATCTTCTGCTGGATACGGCTGCCGTCCTTGTTGTGCAGCAGGTTGAAGCTGACCTGCCTGGAAACCGTGGCGGAAAATAACCGCACCGGGATCGAGACCAAGCCAAAGGAGATCGTGCCGTTGGAAACCGGTCGCGCTGCCATTTAAGTCGCCTCCCCGCGGGCATCCCCAACCCCGCTACCATTTTACTGTATAATCCGAGCAAGGCTTTGGCCAACCGGGAAATCGATGGCTCTTGAACGATACCGCGAAAAGCGTAACCCCGAGCGTACCCCCGAACCCTTTGGCTCCGAGCCCTTCGTTACAGGCCAGCGCGGCGGCATCTTCGTCGTGCAGAAGCACGCGGCGCGCCGGCTCCATTACGACTTCCGCCTGGAGATGGAAGGAGTGCTGCGGTCGTGGGCGGTGCCCAAGGGTCCCTCGCTCGATCCCAGCGTCAAGCGACTGGCCGTGATGGTGGAAGACCATCCGCTGGAATATGGCGACTTCGAGGGCATCATTCCCCAGGGCAACTATGGCGCCGGCGCGGTCATCGTCTGGGATCGCGGCGTGTACGAGGCCCTTGAGCCGGATATGCCGGTGGCGAAGGCGATCGCGACCGGCAAGCTGGATTTCATCCTGCGCGGCTACAAGCTGAACGGCGCCTTCACCCTGGTGCGCACCAAGTTCGGCAGTGCCGATAAACCGCAATGGCTGCTGATCAAGAAGCGCGACGAAGCCGCGCTCCCGGGCGACGATGTGCTCACCGCCCATCCTCGCTCCGTGCTCTCGGGGCTGCTGGTGGAAGAGATGCACGAAGCGGCCCGGGTCCAGGAGAAGACGCTGGCGACTCTGGGCAAGCTTGGGGCCGCGCGCCACGACGGGCCGCTGCGTTCTGCCGATTTCCCCCTGGCGCTAGCCAAACTAGTCGAGCAGCCCTTCGACGGCGATCAGTGGCTGTTCGAAGTCAAATACGATGGCGTGCGCGCGCTGGCGATTCGCGATCAGGGCCGACCGCGCCTGTTCGGCCGGCGCGGCAACGACATCAGCGCGCAGTATCCCGAAGTTGTGCTGGCCGCCAACGCCTTGCCTTACGGCCGTTTTATCTTTGACGGCGAAATCGTCCAATTCGACGAGCAGGGAAAGCCCAGCTTCCAGCTCTTGCAGCGACGCATCCATCTGAACGATCGGCGCGCGATCGCTCGGCTCAGTTTTGCCCAGCCCGTGCGCTACTTCGTTTTCGATTTGCTCGCCTTCGGTTCCTACGATCTGCGCGGGCTGGTGCTCGAGCGGCGCAAGGAGTTGCTCAAGGATCTGATCAAGGGCGAAGGTGTGCTGGCTTACTGCGATCATCTGGTCGGACAAGGTAAGGAATTTTTTGCCGCGGTTGCGGAAAGCGGTTTGGAGGGGATCGTGGCCAAGCGCCGTGCGGCACCTTACCGCGGCCGGCGCAGCGACGATTGGCTCAAGATCAAGGCTCCGCGCACCAGCCGTTTTGTGATCGGAGGCTACACCAGGCCCGCCGGCAGCCGAACCCATTTCGGTGCTCTCCTGCTGGGACAGTACGAGCGCGACGGACAGCTACGCTTTATCGACAAGGTTGGCACGGGCTTCGATCGCGAGAAGTTGCGAACTATTTACGCGCTGCTGCACCCGCGTGAGCGCTCCAGCTCGCCTTTTCGCCCTTCCCAGCCCGGGCAACCAAAGCCGCCGCGCGCCGCCACATTCTGCGAGCCGGAGCTCGTTTGTGCCGTCCGCTTCGGCGAATACACCAATCAGGGTGGAATCCGCCATCCCAGCTTCCAGCAATTGCTGCCTGAGGTCTCGCCCCGTGACTGTATCTACGAGGGGCCACAGGCCGAAGCCGCGCAAACAGCCTCGACCAACGGCGCCGCACCCGCGATAGATAGCCCGCTGCAACAAGCCGCGGCCCCGGCGCACGGCCCGGTTCATCGCTTTAGTATTACCAATCCCGACAAGATTTTCTGGCCCGAGGAAGGTTACACCAAAGCCGATTTGATCGACTACTACTTGGGGATCGCGCCTTGGATGCTGCCTTACCTGAAGGAACGGCCGGTGATGCTGACGCGGTATCCCGATGGCATCACGGGCAAGAGTTTCTATCAGAAGGATGCGCCAGGCTTTGCCCCTTCCTGGCTGCGCACCACCCGGATCTATTCACAAGAATCGCGGCGCGAGCTTGCCTTCTTTGTCCTGGACGACGCCGAGGCGCTGGCGTATGTCGCCAACCTAGGCACTATCACGATTCACATCTGGTCCTCGCACCTGCCCCAGTTGGAACATCCCGACTGGCTGTTGTTCGATATCGATCCCAAGGGCACTACGACCGCGCGCGCGATCGAGGTGGCCCGCCGGGTCGGCGACGAGTTGCGCGCCCTCGGCCTGAGGCCGAGTCTGAAAGGGTCGGGGCAGGCCGGCTTTCACGTCGTGGTGGGCCTGCAACCGCGCTACACTTACGAGCAGGCGCGGATGTTCTCCGAGCTGGTGGCGCGCCTGGTAATCACGCGCATCCCCGAGCTGGCGACGATCAATCGCAATCCGCGCACGCGCCAGGGCAAGGTTTATATCGATTATCTGCAACTAGGCCACGGTAAAACCATCGCCGCGCCCTTCGCCGTGCGGCCCCAACCGGGCGCGCCGGTTTCGGCGCCACTTAGTTGGGAGGAGTTGGAGCCCGGTTATGATCCCTCCGCGTTCACGATCAAGACGATGCCGGCGCGAATGGCGCGGCTTAGAGAAGATTCGTTTCTCGGCGCGCTGCAGGATAAGCAGACACTGGAGCAGGCGTTGCCGCGACTGGAGAGCGCGCTGCGAAAGCCGTGAAGACCCCGGCCGATTTTTGCGCCAACAAGCACCGCCAACCTCTATTCGAGGAGGATGGGCGTCGCGTTCCTCATTGGCGCGAGGCCGGAGCTCGATCGCGGGCGGGCTGCGCCAACTTCGCTCTCAAGGCCGCGGTTGCGCCCGCGTCCACTTGTCCCTGCTCGTCGATCACCACCCCGTACAGCTGGCGGGCCTGCTCGCGGCTGACATACTCCTGCGCCACGTCGTCGGCCACCCGGCGCGGGTCGCGTCGCAGGGGATCGCCGAAGCCACCTCCGCCTCCGGTGCGTACGACGAAGGCGTCGTCGGGTTGCAGCGGCTGGGTCAGCACCTTGGCGTTGGGCAAGTTGGTGATCTCTTGGCCTTGCAGGCGCAGGGTGACCTGATTACCCATTCCGTCGAGTCCGCCCGCCAAGCCCCAGGGAGGACAATGGACGCGATCGATCTGCATATTGACGGTGACCGGGGCGCGCGCCCGGATGATCTGCTCGATTCCCAAGCCGCCGCGAAATTCGCCCGCGCCACCGGAGTCGTTGCGCAAGGCGTGACGCTCGATCAGCAAGGGGTACTTGGCTTCCAGTTGTTCGATCGGATTGTTGTGGGTATCGCCGTCGTTGAGCGCCACGGTCGCGCTGACCCCGTCCTCGCCTAGCTTGGCGCCCCATCCGCCGCCCACCGGTCCGGTGCTGGCCAAAAACAAACGCTGATCGCGGGGCGAGATGCCATGGACGGTGGCCACTGCCAGGTCGGCATGATGGCCGGCGATGGTGCGCTCGGGAATCACCGTCGAGAGCGCCTTGAAGACGCTATCGACGATAGTCATGGGAAAAGTCATCCACCAGCGCATCGCGGCTGGCCGCACCGCGCTTACGATCGTGCCCGGCGCCAGCACTACCTTGAGCGAGCGGAAGCTACCCTCGTTGATCGGATAGTCGGTGGGCGAGGTCAGACATTTGTAGGCCACCTGCGCGCAGGCGTAACCCGTGGTCGCGCCCGAATTGTAGAAGCCGCGCACCTGCCGACTGACTTCCGACAAATCGATCGTCATTTCCTCGCCGGCTACTTCTACCCGCACTTTGAGTGGGATGCGTTTGCCGACCTCTACCCCGTCGTCGTCCATGTAGGCTTCGGCCTCGTAAACGCCATCGGGAATGGAGCGGGTGCGAGCGCGCGCGGCGGCTTCGGAATGATCCATGATACGCGCGATCGCATCGAGCACCGGTTGGCGACCGTAGCGATCGAGCAGCTCCAGAAAGCGCCGCTCGCCGGTGGTCACCGCGGTGATCTGAGCCCGCAAATCGCCCATCGCGCGCTCGGGCAGACGCACGTTCATGCGCAGGATATCGAGCAGGTCTTGGTTGACCACCCCGGCGCTCTGATACTTCAGCAGCGGGATCTGAATTCCTTCCGAATAGATATCGGTCGTGACTCCGCCCAGGGTCCCACCCACGTCGGGCCAATGCGCCATGCAGCAGGCAAAGGCCACCAGCACGCCCTGATGGAAGATTGGCAGGCTGAAGGTGAAATGGTTGAGATGGCTGCCGGTCAGATAGGCGTCGTTGGTAACCAAAATGTCGCCGGGAGCCAGTCCACCGGGCCCAAAGTGCCTTAGTTCGGCGCGGATGGTTTCGGCCATCCCGCGGATAAACATCGGCAGCCCCAGCCCAATCGATACCGTCTCACCGGTGGCGGTGAACAGCCCGACGGTAAAATCCAGCGCCTCGTAAACGATCATGTTGTAGGCAGTGCGCATCAGATTGGTTTTCATTTCTTCGGTCACTGCGATCACGCCGTTGCGAATGATCTCGGTCAGGACCGCATCGGCGCCCGGCGCGCTTGGACGCCGCTGGCCGCGCGCGCGGACCACGGCCCGGGGCGCGGACGCCAGCTTGAGTTTGTTTTTGGATTTGCCGCCAGCCTTTCCCACTTTCATTACGCGGTCCTTCCGACCTCGATTAACAGATTGCCGAACTGGTCTACGTGCAGACGATCGCCCGGTAGCACGACTGTGGTTGAAGCGTGTTCCTCGATCACTGCCGGCCCCTCGATCTGGTTGCCGGCGCGCAGCTCGGCGCGAGCAAAAGCGGGAGTTTTGAGCGCGCGATCCGGCTCGAAAAAGATGGGCCGGCTGCCGCGCGAGGCTGCTGCGATGGGGGTGCGCCCGCCGCGCCCAATAGCCTCGAGCGCCGGTTTTTTCATCACACCGGTTACGGTGGCGCGCAAGCTGACGATTTCCGCAGCCTCGCCCGGGGCCGAAGTGCCGTAGCGCAACTGGTGGACCTCATCGAAGCGCCGCTTGATCGCGTCGCGATCGCGGCGGGCGAAAATGGCCGGACCTAGTTCGATGGTGACCGCGTGTTCCTGGCCGACGTAGCGCATATCCACCGCGCGCCCCAGCACGACACGCCGCGGCCGTACCCGGCTGCGCTCAAGCGCTTGGCGCCCTTGGGCGAACAGGTTGTCGTAAACCTGCTCGATCTCGGCAAAGGAGGCACCCGCCAACGGGGTGAACCAGGTCCGCACGTAATCGTAGCGCAAGTCGGCAAACAACATCCCGAAGGCACAAAAATGGCCGGGGGCGCGTGGTATGATGAGCTGGCGCATCCCGATCTCGCGCGCAATTGCGCTGGCGTGCAGCGGTCCGGCTCCGCCATAGGCAATCAGGGTGAAGGCGGCGGCGTCCAGCCCGCGCTCGGTGGAGACGCCTTTGACGGCGTAAGACATGGCGCTGACCGCTATGCGAAGGATACCGGCGGCGGCCGCCGTTGGCGCCATTCCCAAGGGCGCGGCGATCCGTTCAAGTGCGCGCTGAGCGGCGGCCACATCCAGCTTCATTTCGCCGCCCAGGAAGCGATCGGCGCCCAGGCGCCCCAGCACCAGGTTGGCGTCGGTTACCGTGGGCTGCTCGCCCCCGCGCCCGTAGCAGGCTGGACCGGGCTGGGCGCCTGCGCTGCGCGGCCCCACCCGCAGCGCGCCGCTTTGGTCCACGCTGGCGATACTGCCGCCGCCGGTGCCGACCTCGAAAATGTGAATCATCGGCAACTGCACCGGCAAGCCTTCGGCGTAACCGCCCACCAGCGCGCTGCCGGTGGTCAGTTCTTCGCCACGATAGATCACTCCGGCCTTGGCGCTGGTCCCACCCATGTCGAAAGCAACGGCATCGTCCAAATGTAGTTCGTGGCACAGGGCACGTGCGCCGATTACCCCGGCGGCGGGCCCCGATTCCAGCATGCGGATGCATTCCACCCGCGCCCGGTCGGCTTCGTACAGGCCACCGGTGGATTGCACCAGCAGGAAGGCTCCGGGACAGGTTTCGTCGGCCAAGTGCTGACCAATGCCACTCAAGTAATCGCGCACGCGCGGACCGACATAGGCGTTGGCCACGACGGTGGAGCAGCGTTCGTACTCGCGGTATTCCTGGGATAACTCGTGCGAAGCGGTGACAAAGACTCCCGGCAGGCGCGCCTGCACGATAGCCTTGACCCGTGCCTCATGAGCGGGATTGCGATAGGAGTGCAGAAGCAAGATCGCGACCGCCTCGATCCGCTCCCTGTCCAGACGATCGCAGATCGCCTGAACACTACTCTCATCCAACGCCACCAGCACTTCGCCCTCGGCGCTCATACGCTCGCGAACCTCCAAGCGCAGAGCGCGCGGAACCAGGGGCACATGCTTGCGGAAAAAGAGGTTGTAGGAGTCGGGCCGATTGATGCGGCCGATTTCGTATATATCGCGATAGCCCTGGGTTATCAGCAAGGCGGTTTTGGCTCCGCTGCGCTCCAGCATCGTGTTGATCGCCACAGTGGAGCCGTGCAGGAACAGCGCCGCCTGGCCAAAGCTACTGCCGGCTTTCCTGACGCCCTGCGCGATGCCCTCGACCAAGTCGTGGGTGGTAGAAAGAGTTTTGCCCAGGAGCAGGCGGCCGCTTTTCTGATCGAAGGCCGCCACATCGGTGAAAGTGCCGCCGATATCCACCGCCAGGCGCGTGGCCGCCGTTTGCTTGACCGCTTTCCGCTCCCTCACCATGCTCCGCCCTATCGCCATCGCCAATTCGCCTTCTCTTTTGCGCTCCCGCTCAAGCAGGTTAACTCAAGTCGCGTTGTGGAATCCAAGCCCGTGCCACAAAGCGGTTTGCCCACCAGCCGACTCTCGCTAAGGTAGAGGAAAAATCGGCACGGCAGCGCGATCGCCCACGCGTAGGCCGGGGTCCGTTTGGGGAGGGCTTGCGTTGAACAGCGAACAGCGGCGCGAATTTGTCCTGGCCCACCGCACCTGCATCTTTGGCTACAACCGTAAGCACGACGGTCCCTCGATGTCGGTGGTGTACTACATGATGGACGGCCCTGACGATATCCTGGTGGTGACGATGCAGGAGCGCGCCAAGGCCAAGGCGGTGGCGCGCAATCCCAAAGTTTCGATCTGCGTGCTGGATGAAAAATGGCCGCCCACCTACCTGCAGGTCTACTGCGACGCCCAGATCGAGGCGACCATGGACAGTCATCCGACCTACGTTACCGATCAGATGGTCCGTCTTTATGGCGTGATGGCGGGCAAACCGATGCCGGCCGAGACTCGCGCTCACGCCGAAGAAACCGCGCGACGGGAGCGGCGCGTGGTGCTACGGCTCAAGCCGTACGCAACCTTCGAAACCCCACCACGCCACGTCTATAAGCCTGAAGACGCCGTCGGTCTGACCCATTGGCTAGGGCAATTGATGCCCTGGCGCTGAGTCCCTAGTCCATCGGTTGCCCTGGCCGCCGGCAAGGTCTTGCCGCGAATGCTCGTGGGTGAATGGCTCGCTCAGCTCCATAGCGAGGATTCCCCACAGTTCAATTCCGCGCGAGCTGGCTAGCGCTGGACGTATTAGCTAGCTCATAGAGCGGTAAGCAAAAAATCCTCACCGGGGCAAAAATCCCAATTGCGTACATCCCACCACGTGCGCGATCGGCATACCGCCGGCTCACGAGGAGTAACGAGAACACGCTGAGCGTCTCTCCCAGAATCCGGGCTTTCAGATAAGCGGACAACCGCTTAAAAAGCCTAAGGCAATCTTAAAGCGCGTCTTCGTAGCTCAAAGATTTCCATTACTAATCACGAGACGGCATACAGATGCGCATAGATAAAGGCCAGAAGTAAAGGGAGCACTCAGATCTTGCTTCCGGAAGTTGGCATCTTTATAAGCGTATAAAGAAAATCTAGGAGCAGGAGGTCCATCTAAAGGATGCTACTGGCGATTGTAGCCTCAAGTTATGGGTGGGCTGCAGGCCAGCACCACGCTGTGAAGCTTAGAGATCTGGTCGGCGAGGTTGCGACTCCGGTCCGTGCCCGCATCGACTCGTCATAGGCATCGAAATCGCTGAATTATTAGTCAAGTAGTGTTTTTAATGGCTAACATTATCAACCATCGGCAACCCTATTTGGAGGTTTGGTCGTGCATCGGTGGGTTAAGCGGTTGGAAATTGCAGTTTTGCTGGTTTCTTTGACGCCGGTGTTAGCGTGGAGTGGCACACCGCCTGGGCTCGCTCAAAACGCTGCGCGCTCTGATTATTTCGCCTTGCGACTCGGGCTAAACGGCATGAATCTCGGCGACGAGACTGCCGGTATCGCAGAGCTACAGGCCCTGCCGCCGATTCATACCAACAACGGTTGGCAATCGGTGGGGCCCAATCCAGTGGCCGACGAGGCGATGCTTGGTCCCAACGGTTATTGCCCGCCGTCGCCCCTTGCGCCCGCCAGCGGCCGCGCTACGGCTATCGCCTTTGGCGCGGAAGGCGCGATTTATCTTGGTGCTGCAGGTGGCGGAGTATGGAAGAGTATCGACGGTGGAACGACTTGGGCTTCGCTCACAGATACTCAACCTTCGCTGGCAGTTGGTGCCATCGCAGTTGTTCCTGGCGCCAACCCGTCGCAGGACGAAGTCTACGTCGGTACTGGCGAAGCCAATAATTCCGCGGACAGCCAGTACGGCCAGGGAATCTTAAAATCCGATGATGGGGGTCAAACCTGGACCCAGCTCGGATTGAGCACGTTTGCCTACGATTCCTTTGCTCGCTTGGCGGTTATCCCCGGTCAAGCCGGTAGTCCCGATACGATTTATGCGGCGACCACCAGGGGGTCGGTAGGTGGTCGGGCGTCAGTCCAGCCTCCTTCTTCGGTGGCCGGGCTGTATAAGTCCAGCGACGGAGGAAACACATGGAGCTTGCTGTCTGGCAATGGCGGGCTCCCAGCATGGGATGGAATCAACGGTGCGGCAACTGATGTCGCGATTTCACCCGGCAACCCGGCAACAGTTTTTGCGGCGATCAGCTGTATCAAGGATTGCTTTTCGGGTGGAGTCTTCCGGTCGGAAGATAGTGGTGCGACCTGGAGCCATCTTGACGCTCCCTCATTTTCGCCTCGCATCGCCTTGTGGGTACCTACCGCAACGCAGCTTTACGCAGCTTTTGCGGGGGGCCATTTCGACCAGTTGTTTGGGGTCTTCCATTCGTCCGACGGTGGCAACACTTGGCAACCTCAGCGATTTGAACTGCCGCAGGTTGGACCCGGAGGCTGCTTGCCAGACAACCAGGCGACATACAATCTAGCTTTGGGCGGCGACCCGGCGGTTCCGACTACCGTTTATCTGGGCCTTATTGGCCTTTACCGCTCGACCGATGGAGGCAATCGCTGGAGTTACACTATCGATCAGTCGCATTCCGATTTTCACGCCGTGGCAGTCAACCAGGGCACGATTTATGCCCTCAACGACGGCGGCTTGTCAGTCAGCACCAATGGCACCAATTGGAGCCAAAAGCTCAACGTCGGGTTAGCAACTCTGCAATTCACAGGCGCGGCGCTGGGCCCGCAGACTGCGAATCTGGCGTATGGCGGCATGCAAGACAACGATCTGGCCATTTACACAGGCAATCCCCAATGGCTCTCGGGCAATACTATTGCGGATGGAGGTTTCACGGCGATTCCACCGGCCGGAGATGTGATCTTTGGCGAAACCCAGGGCATACACCTCCTACGCTCCACCGTCGCCCAACCCGATCTTAATCTAGATATCACTCCGCCTGTTGACAGAGGCGAGCGCGCCCTCTTTTATGCCCCCTTCAGCCTGGATCCAAGCAACGGCGACCGCATCCTATACGGTACTCGTCGCATTTGGGAATCGTGTGCTGAGGGTGTATGCAATGCCACTACCGGCGGTACTACCGACGGCAGCTCGCAAACCCCGGTGAATTGGAGCGCCATCAGCCCTCCTCTCAACCCGGGCTGTGTGGAAGATACCGAAGGCGGACCGATCGAGCATTGCCTGGTCACTGACGTGCGGGTAGCCCCCACCAACCCGGCCATTCTGTATGCGGTGACCGCAAACTTCGGCACCATGGGGCCGTTTGCTTGGGTCTCGACTAACAGCACCTCGAGCCACCCGACTTTTACCAACATAAGTTCCGGTCTTCCCGCTGCACCGTTGGAATCGGTGGCAATTTCTCCCGTTAACCCCAGCACCGTGGTTGTGGCTGTGGGTGGCTTTACCAGCGGTGGCGGGCACCTTTTCGAATCAACCGATCAAGGTTCAAATTGGAGCGATATTTCCAGCGAAGCTTCGGGTTTTCCCAATCTGCCGGTTACCAAGGTGCTGTTTGACGCTAACGATACCACTGGCCAGACCTTGATCGTCGCTACCGCAGCCGGTCTGTTGCGCACAACGGACAACGGAAAGAGCTGGCAGAACTTTACGCAAAATCTGCCTTTGGCACAGATTTTCGATTTGGATCAGAACCCCAACTACTTGCTGGCGGCGACCCATGGCCGCAGCGTTTGGGTGCTGGACACCGCGGTCAGTGGCGGCAGCGTAACCACGGTTGCGGCCAATAGCAGCGCAGTAGCTGGACAACCCGTAGCCGGCGGAACCATCCAGATAACCAACTCTGGCGCGTCCACGGCGAATCTGATCGCGTTGACCGTGGGGGCGAGCAATCCGACCCTGTTCTCCTCGATGGCCCTCACGGGTGGCGGCGCCGCCGCTCAAATCAACGCTGTCTCGACCGCAAACACGTTCCACTTTTCGCCTCCGCTTGCGATTAGCGTAGGGCAAAGCGTCAGCCTCAGCCTTAGTGCGATGCTCGCCCAAAGTCCCACCTCCACAACGACCACCGCGACTACAGCGAACGGTAGTGGGGGTTCAATGGCTGTCCGGCTTGCCTCATGGCGCCTTTCTTTACCCGTCAGCCCCCTTGCCGGGGTATTACTCGGGTTGTGCGCACTGGGCATGGTTTTACTGGTTCGGGTGGCGGGCTACCCTTGGGTGCCAGCCATTGCTGGGGGCATGCTCATGGTTTTTATAATTACTCAAGGTGGATGTGGCGGCTCGTCTTCACCGGCCGACGGTTCACACACCGCCCTTGGTAGTTCATCGCAAACTGTTACCCAAGTTTGGCTGGCTTCCAGCGGACAATCCCTGCAGGTTACGGGTTTACCCGCCTCGATGGGTTCGATTACCGCTACCAACTAAGAGTAGGGGCGATGGTCCAACGCGCTTGGAAAAGCGCGTTGGGGGCCATCGCCCCATCCGCAGCCTTCGCTGGAACTATCGCCGCACAGTTTGGCCGCGACGCAGTGTTATCTGCGCGCGAGCGATCCAGCAACGTGGTGTCACGCCCGGTCAGCCTCGGGCGCTAGGATCGCAACCCTTGCCGAGGGTCCTGCCGTGACCATCTCGCACGCTCACTTCGACTCGCCCGTCGCACTGGCCGCGAAGCGCTCGCGGTCGGCGGCATCGTGCACGTGCCCTTTGACCACCCCGTCGAGTTCATGGCGCCCAGTCAGGTCGAACCTGGGGTCGCTGAAAATCGAGACGTAGCCATTGGCGGACTCGTCCACCGCCACGATCTCCCACCAGTTGCCGTCCAGATCCTGGAAGTAAAAGGCATAGTCACCATGCTGCTCGGCGGGATGGCTGAGTTTGCGGATGCCGTACTCGTCCTTGACTTGGGCCAGGAGTTGATAGGCACGATCGACCGCCTCGCGGCTGGGCACGTCCAGGCCGTTGTGGTTCAAGCGGGACATCTCGCGCTCCAGCTTGGGATTTTCCACCACCGCGTAACTGTGGTTGAGCCCCTTGCGAATCAGCAGCGAGCGCGGGCTGGTTTGAATCACGTCGAAACCCAGCACCTCTTCGTAAAAGCGTCGGGTTTTGACCAGATCGCGACTCTCTAGGGTGCCGTGGCCGATCCGCTTGATATCGAGCAAGGGCGCCTTGGTGGAGCGGTCCGTAATTACTGCCATGGTCGGCCTCCAGCATTAAACTTTAAATCGGGCGCTATCATGCCTCAAGCCGCTCAGGAGTCCAAGCCCGGGGGCTGGACTCCTCAGTCCAGTTCGCGCGCCCAACCACGGTTGAGTGCAACCATGAAGAAGGGGGCGACGCGGCGCGAGCTGAACAGCCAGCGCCCCTGTACCAACCGGTAGTCATCGTAGATCTTGCCCGCGCCAATCAAGCTTTCATCGCCTTGCTTACCGCGATTGTCGAACCAGCACCAGCCACTGGCCTGGTTGTCGGCGTGAAACTCGATGTAATGGTTGGTGAAAAACGGCCGAATGCGGCGGGACCAACCGCGTCCATAAAACTCGGCTAGGGCGACGCGGCCACGATGGATACCCTGGCCTAGGGCGCTGAAATCGGCTGCGCCGTCTTCAGTGAAGAGATTAGCCAGCCCTTCGGCGTCGCGCCGAAAGATGCATTCGCCGTACGCGTAGGTCAGCGACTTGATTTGCTCGCGATTCCACAGCTCTTCGATCTTTTGCTCCAGGCTTTTATCCATGGCCGCCTTCCTATGAGGTATCTGCAGCTAGGGACTAACCTATCGCGACAGTTTGATCCAGCCAGAAAACCGCGGCGGAAAACGGCGTACCGTCTCCCGCCGCGGGCAGCCATGCTTTTAAAAACCCGGTTCTTGCCAGACCCGATTGTCCATCAGCGTCTTGACCTGGCTGATGTAGGTCTGAGCTGCCGAATCGTACCACTGGCCACTGTACCATTGCCCCACGCAGCCCCACAGCGCAGTGCCGCTGTCGCTGCTCGGATAACCGTTGGAGCCCTGCAAATAGCCCAGCTTGCCATCGAAGCAGGCCCGCTGATAGGCCAGCTTCCAGTCCACGTTGAAGGCGGTGCTCTCCTGACTCATCGGCACGGTGGACGGGTAATCGGTGCTCTTGATTTGCAAGATGCCGAAGGTGACGCCGTCGTCGCCGTCCGCGCTTTGCTTCCACCAGCTCTCGTTGGCCGCGATGGCGCGCACTAGGTTGACGTCGAAACCCCACTTGCACGCGCCCCACTGCAGGATTTCATCAGTGGTGCCGGTGAAATTTCCGGTCACTCGCGCGAAATAACTGGTGGGCGCGCCGCCATCGGCGCTCACGCTAGCATCGGCCACCGAATCTAATTCGCTACTGGTTGGAGTGGTGTGATTGGCGGTCTCATTCTGGGGCCGCGGCTCCCAGGAAGAATAGGCTACTTGGGCCGCGCATTCGGAGTCGCTGGGAAGCGAAGAGCCCGAGGCCAGCGTGGTGAATTGATCGCTTCCGCCGTCGCTGCTCGTAATCTGGGCCGCCGAACTGGCGTTGACCGCGGCGATGGTAGTCGTGGCGGTGCCTGAGCCCACGGTTACATTGACCGAATCGCTGCCGATTTCCTGGTTGGACGTGTTATAGCCGCGCACCGTGATGGTGTGTGCTCCATTGCTGGCGCCGCTGGCGTTCCAGGTGAAGTTATATGGTGGGCTGGAGCTGAGGTAAGTGCCATCCACATAGATATTCACCCAGCTTACTCCAGCAGCGGCGGTAGCCGTGATCGCCACCGACCCCGAGACGTTGGCATTGTTTGCTGGCGCGGTCAGCGTTACTACGCCGGGCGCACCGTTGGCGGTTGCATTGGGGGCGGTTACCGTTACGCTGACCTGCGCGCTGCCCACCAATTGGTGAGCGGCATTGTAAGCATTGACGCTCAAGGTGTGACGCCCGCCGTTGGTGGTGGTGGAATCCCAACTATAGGCGTAGGGAGGCGACGAGCTGCGATAGTTGTCATCAACATAGAAATTGACCCACTGCACATTAGGTGCCGCCGTCGCCGTGAACGCGACCGTACCGCTGACGGTCTGTCCGTTGCTGGGGCTGGTTATTTGCACTTGCGCCCAGCTCATGCCAGAAGCCGTTACAAGGGCCAGCATCGCCGCCGATAACGCGATCGAAATCCTCAATCTCACGAAAACCTCCATTGATGGTGATGGCGGCCGCCACCCTTTCGAAGCCGCGGTCGAAAGGTTAATTCATTTACCGTGACGACAGCCGATGAGTTACGCGTAGATCCCTTGCGCAAAGGCCATGCCATAAACAGATGACTAGCAATGTACTGGATTTATGGAGCTGAAGAGCTCGCCGGAGTTCCGTCGCGAGACACCGCTGCTCTAATCAGGACGCTATGCGACACCCCGAAGATTGATTCCAAGTAGGTCACTTGACACGTCCCTGAAAGATTGAAGTCAAATCAACTAGTGATTTTGCAGTCTGGCAAATGCATATAGCGGCGGTTGCGGTCAGCAAAGCTGTACTGCGGTCTAAAATTTTCTTACACCGTCAGCGGCATGACTGAAAAACAACGGCGGTGTACGGCCGCTTGGTATAGCTATAGTACAAGAAACGAGTAGTCTAAACTGCCGGGCGAGCAGCCAGATCGTATACTTCGGCTAGGAGTTCATACGAGCGCATCCGTGCGCGATGGTCGTGCACGATCGTGACAATCATCAATTCGGATAGGTGGAGAGCACTCGCGATGGCGTCGAGCTGGCGGCGTACTTGATCGGGGGTTCCCACCGCGTAGCGGGGAAATTCGCCGCGATCTTCGGCCAGTGGGTCGGGACCGTGGCGCAGCTCCTCCAATGCCTGTTCGGGCGGCGCGATGGGACGGCGGTCGCCCTGGCGGATGCGTCGGCGCTGTAACCGGGTACTGGCGAACAGGCGCTGCGCCTCGGCCTCGCTGTCGGCGCACAGCGCGCCCAGCGCCACGATCGGTTGGGGATGGGCCAAGGCGCGCCGCGCTGCGAAGTGGGTGCGGTAGTATTCGACAGCGGCGCGCGTGTGATGGGGATCGATAAAATGAGCGAAGGCGTAAGGCAGTCCCACCTGGGCCGCGGCCGAGGCACTCCACATGCTGGAGCCCAGCAACCAGACCTCAGGTGCTCCGGCTGTTTCAGGGGACACCTTGATACGAGAGAAAGGATGGTCGGACGGAAAGGCGTGATCCAAAAACGCCAGCAGCTCAACTAACTGTTCGGGGAAATCATCTTCGCGCCATTTGTTGTCTTCGCGGTCGCGGCGCAAGGCGAAGGCTTCCAGCGGACCGCTGCCCGGGGCTCGTCCCAGCCCAAGATCGATCCGCTCAGGATAGAGCGCGTGCAAGGTGCGAAAGACCTCGGCCACCTTCAGCGGACTGTAATGCGGCAGCATTACGCCGCCCGAGCCCACCCGAATCGCGCGGGTTTCCGCCGCCACCCGCGCGATGACGATCTCGGGTGCCGGACTGGCCAGGCTTTCGGTCGCGTGATGCTCGGCGATCCAGTAGCGCTCGTAGCCCAGCCGATCGGCCAGGCGGGCCAGCTCGATAGTGTTGCGCAGTGCGTCGCCGGGCGTGAAGCCGGCCGGCACCGGCGACTGGTCGAGGATCGAGAGCTTCATCAGATTTCCTGCCTCGCCGCATAAGATTATCGGCTGGCGCCGGCCCGAGGCAAAAGGCGACGCATTCCCCCCAACGATGGCTTGATCTAACATCGCGCCAGGGAGCGGCAAAGATGAAAGTTGCGGTACTCGACGATTATCAGAATACGGTCAGGAACCTGCGTGCCTTCGCCGGCGCGGCGGGCCATCAGGTGACCATTTACAACGATCATACCAAGGACATCGATGAGCTGGCGCGCCGGCTAGCCGATACCGAGGCGCTGGCGCTAATTCGCGAACGCACGCCCGTAAGCGCCCCCTTACTGGAGCGGCTGCCGCGGCTGCGGATTATAAGCCAGACCAGCGTTTACCCCCATATCGATGTGGCGGCCTGCACCCGGCGCGGTGTAGTGGTCTGCTCCCACATGGGGGGCGGCGCCCCCTCCTATTCGACCGCCGAACTGACCTGGGGCCTGATTATCGCCGCGATGCGGCGAATCCCGCAGGAGGTCGCCGCGCTTAAGGCTGGACGGTGGCAGGGTGCCAGCATCGGGATTGGGCTGCGCGGCAAGACCCTGGGGATTTACGGCTATGGCCGGATCGGCGCGGTGGTGGCCGGCTACGGTAAGCAATTTGGGATGAAGGTCCTGGCCTGGGGCCGCGAAAATTCACGGACCAAGGCGGCCGCCGATGGTTTCGCCGTGGCCCCCGACCGCGCCACGTTCTTCTCCCAGGCCGACGTCGTCAGCCTGCATCTGCGTATGATCCCGGAAACCCGCGGAATTGTCAGCGCCGCCGATCTTGCCCGGATGAAGCCGACCTCGTTGCTGGTTAATACCAGCCGCGCCGGCCTGATCGAGCCCGGCGCGTTGGTGGCGGCTTTGCGCGCCGGCCGTCCCGGGATGGCGGCGGTGGACGTCTTCGAAGAGGAGCCGGTGGTGGGCGGGAGCCATCCACTGTTGGCGATGGAGAACGTGGTGTGCACTCCCCATCTGGGTTATGTGGAGCAGGACAACCTGGAGTCGATGTTCAACGCCATCTTCTCTCAGATCAATGCTTTCGCCCAGGGTCATCCGATCAACGTGGTCAATCCCGAGGCGCTGACCGCGCGCGCCTGAACTACCTCAGGACCGCGGCCGGGCGAGGCGCGGTCGCGGGGTGGCTGACGCGCGCTTGCAGATAGTCGATTACCTGCTGCGTGGGGATCACGTCGGCATACTTGCGCTGCATGTCGTAAAGATTGATCGCGTGCGAGGCCTCGCCGCGATCGAACGAGCATTCCTCGGGCACGACGATCTTGTAGTTGAGCGAGAAGGCGTCCAACACCGAGCTACGCACGCAGCCGCTGGTGGTGCATCCGGTGACGATCAGGGTGTCCACCTGGCGATCGATCAGATAGGAGACCAGCGGGGTGCCGAAGAAGGCGCTGGGCTTTTTCTTGGCGATTACAAATTCGCCTGGCGCCGGCGCCAGCTCGGCTACAATTTGGGTGCCCTTGCTGCCTTCGACGCTCATCGGGTGAACACCTTCGGGATGACCGCGGCGCCAAGCCCCTTCGTCGGCTGCGTCCTCGCGATAGCCGGTAATGGTATAATAAATAGGAATATGTGCCGCGCGTGCTGCCTGGAGTAGGTGCTGGGTGTGCCGAATCGCGCTCCAGGCCTCTTCGCCGCAGCTCAGTGGATAGCGCTTGATGGACTCGCGAATCGGCTCGCCCTCGCCGGTGAAGGCGTAGGTGACGTCGATTATCACTAGGGCCGGCTTATGGCCGAAACCACCCGCGCGCCCCTCGGCCGGAAACAGCTCGCGGTCGCGCTCGCTCAGATAGCGATCCCATGCTCGCATGGTAGTATCCTCCCAAATTGGTCCGCTGCGCACGCCCTCGTGTAATTCGATGCGGCGGTCAACTAAACCAATTCCATCTCCCGCAGGTGGGGACTGATGCGCAGGTGCGGTTCACTCAGCTCTTGGACTTCGGCTGGCGTCCATCCTGGCAGGACCTCCACCAGAGTGAGGCCTTGCTCGTCGATTTCCAGAACTGCGATGTCGGTGATCACCAGATCCACACATCGGGGCGCGGTCAGTCGGTAGGCGCATTGCTTTACCAGCTTGGGTCGCCCGTGCTTGTCGGTATGCGTCATCATGACGATGACCTTCTTGGCGCAAAAGGCCAGGTCCTGTCCGCCGCCCAGGCTGCCGACCTGTTTGCCTGGGGTGGTATTGTTGGCCAGATCGCCGAATTCCGAGACCACGTGGGCGCCCAGGACCGAGATGTCGATATGGCCGCCGCGAATGATCGCGAAGCTCTCGGCATGATCGACGATCGCCATCCCGGGCCGCGGTTTGACTGGCTGCACCCCCGCGTTGATCAGGGTCAGGTCAGCCTCGCTCGCGTTTTCCACCGTCGGTCCGTAACCGATCAGGCCGTTTTCGGCATGCAGCAAGATCTCCTTGTCTGGGGGCAGAAACATCCCGCACAGGGTGGGCATGCCAGAGCCCAGATTGACGAGCATTCCGTCTTGAAATTCCTTGACCACTCGCAGCGCCAGCGCGCGTGGCTCCAATCGATCGCCCGCCATCATTTCCTCCTGTTACATCGGCTCGTTCCAGGGGCGTGGGCTTGAAGGGCGCACCACCACTCGCTGGACGTAAACTCCCGGGGTGACGATTGTTTCGGGATCAAGCTGGCCCAATTCTACCACTTCGTCGACCTCGGCCACCGTGACAGTGGAGGCGCCGGCCATGGTGGCGTTGAAGGTTCGCGCCGAGTTGCGATAGACCAGGTTGCCGAAGCGATCGGCCTTGTGGGCACGGATTAGTGAGAAATCCCCCTTTAGCGCGCGCTCAAGCAGGTAGGGGCGGCCGTCGAACTCGCGCACCTCTTTGCCCTCGGCCACAAACGTCCCTACCCCGGTGGGGGTGTAGAAGGCGGCGATCCCGGCCTTGGCCGCTCGCACACGCTCGGCGATGGTGCCCTGGCCCACCAACTCCAGCTCGATTCGGCCCGCCATCACGCCCTCCTCGAAGGGAGTGGTGACGTGGCCAACCGCCGCAGGAAAAGCCAGGATCCCCTTGCGAACCTGGCCGCGCTCGACCAGGAGGCCGGGGTCATAAGAATCCTCGGGCCAATGCATGATCTCTTTCATCCGGCCGCGCACCAGGCCCATGAACTCCGACCCGCGCCCGCCGTGATTGCCGACGATGGTCAGGTTCTTGACCCCACGCCGAGCTACCGCCGCCATCAGGTAGTTGGCGCAGTCGGCGGGACCGCCAAAACCGCCTACCAGAATCAGCGCGCCGTCGCGCATATCGGCGACTGCCTGATCGAAGCTTGCGACAATTTTATTGATCATGTCTGCCTCGTCGGGGGCGCAAGCCTGCTACTTGAAGCGGCTTCTTTTTCATACCGCGCACGCTCCTAGTAAAAGTTAGAATCATAAGGAACCCCAAGCTATATAAAAAGGGCGGGGCGTGAAAATGGGTTTGGGCGCCACTGCACCGGAGGGTCGAGCGTTGAACCGTCAAGTAGCCGTGTTGGCAGGCAGCTTGCGAAAAAACTCCTTCAATCGCATGACCGCGAAGGCCCTGGTAGCCCTAGCACCGGCTGGGCTCCAGTTGGAAATCCTGGAAATCGGCCAACTTACGCTCTACAACCAGGACCAGGAGGAAGCTGGGCCGCCGCTGGCGTGGCAGGAGTTCCGCGCCCGCGTGCGCGCCTCCGACGCGGTGCTGTTCGTGACGCCGGAATACAATCGCTCGGTGCCAGGGGTGCTCAAGAATGCGCTCGACGTGGCGTCGCGGCCCTACGGACAGAGCGCGTGGGAGGGCAAGCCGGGCGCGATCGTGAGCGTCAGCCCCGGTGCGATGGGTGGTTTCGGCGCCAATCAGCATCTACGCCAGTCGTGCGTTTTCCTCAACGTTCCTGTGATGCAGCAACCCGAGGCCTACGTAGGCGGCGCGGCGGCCTTGTTCGACCCCGCCGGCAATCTTATCAATGACAGCACCCGGCTCTTTCTCAAGGGTTTCATGGAGGCCTATGCCCGCTGGATTGAGCAGCTCTTGACCGGTCATTGAGCAGTTTGCGCCACCACGTGCAATCTGGTGATCTTGGCCATGGCGATCTTGGTTATGATTGAGTCAGACCCTTGCTGCGATTTGCGGTAGCGGGCCGGATCGGAAAGGCGGTATCAGGCTGATGGCATTCGTAATTACCCGATTGTGTATCGATCACGTCGACACTTCATGCGTGGCAGTCTGCCCGGTGGATTGCATCTATACCTACACCGGAAGCGATCGCGAGCGTTTCCCTAACCAGCTCTATATCAATCCCGACCAATGCATCGATTGTGGCGCCTGCGCCCCGGAATGTCCGTGGGAGGCGATTTTCGACGCCCCCTCGGTGCCCGAGGTCTTCAGCGCCGACACCGCGCTCAATGCTCTGACCACCGAACTGGCCGACGATTTCAAGGTCCAGCGGCACGAGAACAATACCGCGCCCACGCCCGAGGAGGTCGCGGCCAACAAAGCAAAGTGGGGATGGACCGAATAGCTTGAAGGGCGCGGCGGGGGTAGCCGCGCCGGCGCGCATCTTGTCGCTTCCGAGCCGTGTTGAACCCGACGGCCACCGTACACCCAGTCGCCGACGGCCAGCCGCCCGCGCGGCGACGGCGCCGGGCCCCTTGCCGGCAGGAAGCTTGCTCAGCCCTATTTTTTGTTTGACCGGCCGCCTCCGGGCTTCGTGCCGCGGACCATCGATCTGGTTTTGCCGGCCATGACGGGGTCGAGGTAATTCTTTTCCTTGATACCCAGCTTGCGTTGCGCCAACCCGGTGAGCGCTTCGAGAATTATCCGCCGGGCGTTCATGACCGTGGTGATCCCCGGGTCGAGCAGCGGCGCCACCTCCACTACCTCAAATCCCACCACCGGAGTCTCGTGACAGATCCGCCGGATGGCAGGGAGGATTTCGCGCGGGGTCAGACCGCCGGGTTCCGGAGTGCCGGTGCCGGGCGCGAAGGCTGGGTCCATCACGTCGACGTCAACCGAGACATACAGATATTCGGGACCGTCCAGGGCTTCGTCGATCGCCCGGTTCAAAACCGCATCGAAGCCCAGCCGCTCGATCTCCGCCATGTGATGAGAGCGCAGGCCGTTCTTGAGCATCCAGGCCAACAGTTCGTCGTCGGGGACCAGGAAGCTGTGTAAACCGACCTGGACGAAGTTTTTCCCCGGAACGTGTTCGTCCTGGATGAGCCGGCGGATTGGCGTTCCGTGGGCGATGTTATGTCCCATGACGCTTTCGGCGCAGTCCACGTGACAATCGAAGTGAACCACGCCAACCTTGCCCGGTCCGTACACATCGGCGATGGCGGCTGCGTCCGGCCACAGGATGGTATGGTCGCCGCCAAGCACGATCGGAACCGCGCCGGTCGCGGCGATCTCTTTGACCACCCCGCGGATTTCATCGCACGAGGCCTTCAGGTCGAGCGGATCGACGGCGGCATCGCCGTAATCGACTACTGTCAGGACTTCGAAGGGTTTGACGCGGGTATCGGGATTTTGGAGCATCGCGGGAATGTAGGGTACCGTGCGCTCATCGGCGCGAATGTAGCGCGGGCCGTACTGGGCGCCACGATGGCCGAAGCTGGTATCGACCGGTGCACCTACGATGGCAACTTCCACTTTGCCGGCCTTGAGGTCCTCCGGCGTCAACGCCAATGGTAATCCCATGAAGGTGGCGATTCCGCTGTAGGCCATCGAGCCCGTATAACGCTGAAGATTAATCGGGCCCGGCTCGCGCTTGGGCTGCTTGCTAAGGTCCGCACGCAGCTTCCAGAATGGTCCCTCTATTCCAGCCATATGTTGATGCCCATTTTTAGCCAAACCCACCAGAAATTAGTAAATTTAACTGACTTGACAAACGTGGTCATTAGCCCGATCGCCCTTCGGCGTCAACTCGGCACTGGCGTGGCACTTTCGGCGCGCCCAATGTTCTTCTGGGATTGTCGTCCATTTGAATCCTCTTTTCGCTGCCGGTTAGCGGATGGCGCGATTAAGCTATCGAACGAGAATTTTTCGAATTTTGGCGAAAACTGCGCAGACATTTTGGGCTCAAGCTTCGTGCCAACAGATTTTTAAAGCGCCATCCTGTCTGGTATACTTCTGCGGCGCGGTGTAATTGGAAAACTACACACGATTGGAGCATTTCCGAATTGCGCGCGTGGCAGGCTCGGAGATGGGGTGAACCGCGGCATGAAAGTAATCTGGACAAACAAGTATTTCGTTGGCGTTGCGCTGACCATATCGCTACTGGCGTTCGCGGCATGGACGGCGTTGGCGGCCAATCCTTCGCCCTCGCGCAGCCGCGCCCAGGCGGAGACTGATTTCGCCAAGTTGTTTGCTGGAATACCCGGGGGCGACATTCAACCCTGCCGCGCCGTGTTAGACATGTATCCGGAGTTCAACGGGGTTGCGGTCGATCCGAAGAACAACATAGTGCTCTTCAGCGACACCAACCTCAAAAGTCTGCTGGTGTATCGGCGCACTGCGGGCTCTGTGGATTCGCCCGAAGTGACTCCTCCCTTGGCACAGATCATGGGGCCGGCCACTTACATTTCGTTCGCCGCCGGAGTTGCGATTGATCCAGTACATAAAGAGATCTACGCCGGCGAAAATGATATCGGCGACGACGTGGCGGCCTTTCCCTACGGCGCCAATGGCGACTACGCGGCCCGCGTTCTGGCCACCCCGCACGAGGTGTACGGCATCGGCGTCAGCCTCAAGCTCAATCAGATGGCCTTGGCGATTGAGCACGACGAAGAGCTGATTTTCTTTCGCCTGGGCGCTCATGGCGCCGAACCACCACTGCGTGAGATTCGAGGGGACAACACGGGGCTAGCCGATCCCCATGGCGTCTATTGGGACGATACCCACGACGAGATTTTCGTCGCCAATCACGGCAACTGGGCGCGCGGGGCGTGGGATCCCGATTACCAGGGCGGCGGCCGCTATCAACCGCCCTCGATAACTGTGTTTTCGGCCGATGATCGGGGCAACGCCAAGCCGCAGCGCACGATTCAGGGTAGCAAGACCCGGATGGATTGGCCCGCGGGAGTGTCGGTCGATGACCAGCGCGATGAAATCGCGGTGGCCAACATGGCCAGCAATGCGATTACCATCTACTCGCGCACGGCCAATGGCAACGTGGCGCCGATTCGCGAGATCAAAGGGCCGCGGACTGGCATCACCACCCCGATGGGGGTGGCGTTTGATCCCATCCATCACGAGCTGTGGGTCGCCAATTTCGGCCACACGGGCTTGGTCTTCGACAGCGATGCCGACGGCGATGCCCGCCCCAAACGGATCATTCGCAACGCTCCCAAGGGCACCGCGATCGCCGGCTTCGGCAACCCGATGGCGATGGCCTACGACAGCAAACGCGATGAATTGCTGGTTCCCAATTGAGTCAGCGATCCGCGGATCGCGGCCTTTGCCAGGTTGGCAAGTGGCAATACTAATGCTGTCCGTATCATTCAAGGACAGAAGACCAAGCTGACGCGCGCCGCTCACGGCATCACTTACGACAAGGCCCGCGATTTAATCCTGGCCAGCGAGCCGCTGGCCGCCGCAATCGTAACCTTTCCCGCTGGCGCTCATGGCGAAGTCGCTCCGCTGCGGGTCCTGCAGGGACCCAAGACCGAGCTCCATCGCCCTTTCCAGCTTGAAGTCGATGACGTTCACAAGGAGCTGGTGGTCGCCGACTCGGTCTCCAGCCGGATTTTGTTCTACCCTTGGGACGCCAACGGCAATACCCCGCCCTTGCGCTATATTGGCGGCCCCAAAACCGGAATGTATGGCGGCGTGATCGGGGTCGCCGTGGACCCGGTGCGCAACGTGGTGGTAGCTACCGCCAGCGACCAGAAGCATCGCGGGGCGATCTTTGTGTTCGACCGCCGAGCCAGCGGCGACGTGGTCCCGCTGGGAGTCATAACCGGGCCTCACACGGGGATCAAATCGCTCTGGCATGTAGCTGTCTATAACGGCAAAATTTTTGCCGTAGCCTTCAATAGCGGGTATTTTCCACCTTACGATCGGGGCGGCTTCGCACCTTTGCCGGGCTGTACCGGACCACCCCGGCCATGGCTGGCGCCGATTGGCTTTATTGGGGTGTGGAACCTCACCGACAACGGCGATGTGCCGCCGCGCGCCTATATCCGCGGCGCGGCCAGCGACCTGCTGCATCCAGCCAGCATCGCCCTGGATCCTCCTGATGGGGAGTTGTTCACCGGTGACGGCGGGCGCAATGGCATATTTGCCTTTCAAGTTCCGCAGCTCTTAGGCGTGCCGGGTCAGGGAGGTCTGGGTAGTGGGCCGATCAAGGACACCTGGAGTCACTAAGGGACCAGGGCGCCGCGAATTTTTGGGGTCTGACCGCCGTCTGTTCAGGCAGGCGGCTGGGTTTGGGGACTGAAGATAGTCCGCTGACATTGAAGCTTCAGCGCCCGGCTGAGGCATGACGCTTTGGGAGGGTGGCCAATGAGATGGTCGGCTAAGCAGACGCCGTTTGGGCTTGGCACGGCTGCGCTACTGGCGTTGCTGGCGGTAGGGCTGGGGCCCACCCAGGCCGCCGCGCAGGAACGCAAGCACAGCAGTGCGGACAATGCGCTCAAGCAAGTCTTCGATAAGATCGCTCCCGGCATTCCCGGCGGCAATATTCCGGCCTGCCGGCGGTTGGGTGATCCCTATCCAGAATTTAACGGGATTGCGGTGGATCCCAAGAACAATGTCCTGGCGATTACCGACACCAATTTAAAGAGCGTGCTGGTGTACAAGCGCAGCGACGGCGAGCCGCCCAGCGCCAGCGCGATTACGCCTTACCGGCAACAGATTCTGGGGCCCGCCACCTAC
>Ga0070737_10000721_pt1 | contig 61432 bp, 57 predicted proteins | sample Coa_R1_10_FD_66438 | JGI IMG/M metagenome (GOLD analysis project Ga0070737, IMG submission 66438) | Surface soil microbial communities from Centralia Pennsylvania, which are recovering from an underground coalmine fire - Coalmine... | ecosystem: Environmental > Terrestrial > Soil > Unclassified... | reverse complement strand
ACCCAGCCGCAGCATGCCTACCTGCCCTCCATTTTCATGCTCACCTTGCATTGGAAACCGGTCCGATCCCCAGCCCTGTTTCATGCTCATCTTGCATTGGATAATTCTGCCGGAGCCAGGCATGTGGCCAGCATGGCGACGCATAATGCTAAAGTGCGCAAGGCCGTCTTTCCTCCACTTTGTAATTAGTAGATACCGCACCTTGCCGCCGCGTCAATAGTCCGCATCCAGCGAAATCCGATTTCGGTACTGGTGCCGAAATCTGAGATAGGATGTCTCCTATGGTTATCGACGTCCACGCCCACGTTTGCGCCTGCCCGGAGCTGTACCAATGGAAGGCGGTACAGGTTTCGGCCCGCGGCGCGCACGGCTACACGCCCCGCAGGTTTACCGATGAATATGTCCGCGATCATGCCGAAACGAAACGCAATCTGCGCATTATGGATTCGGTCGGCACGGACGTGCAGTTCCTATCCCCGCGCCCCTTCCAACTCATGCACGCCGAAAAGCCGCTGAAGATGATCGAGGCCTGGGCGATTGCCAACCACGATTACATCGCGCAGCAGGTGCGCGCCTTTCCGAACCGCTTTCAGGGCGTGTGCGCGCCGCCGCAAGCCGCGGGGGAACCGGTCTCCTTTGGATTTCCGGAACTCGAGCGCTGCGTGAAGCAACTTGGCTTCATCGGCCTGCTGATTGACACCGATCCGGGCGAAGGCGACAACAGCACGCCTACGCTGGCGGACGAATACTGGTATCCGTTGTGGGAGAAGATGATTGAACTGGACGTGCCGGGCCTGATCCACTCTTCCGGCTGCAAGCACGGGCGGGAAACGTATAGCCAGCATTTCATCAGCGAAGAGAGCCTGGCCGTGCTTTCGCTGATCAATTCGCGGGTGCTGGTGGATTTTCCCAAGCTGAAGATCATTGTGGCGCATGGCGGCGGGTCGATTCCCTATCAGCTCGGGCGCTGGCAGGCGGATCACGCGATGAAGGGCGGCGGCACGGTGGAGCAGTTCAACCGGCGTTTGCGCCAGCTTTATTTCGACACCTGCCTTCACTCGAAGAAATCGCTGGAGCTGTTGCTCTCGGTGGCAAGCGCGGATAACGTGCTGTTCGGAACGGAGAATCCGGGCTCCGGATCGGCCGCCAATCCCGAGACGGGCAGGAGCTTTGACGATATCAAGCCGCTGATCGAATCGATCGACTTCCTTTCGGAAGCCGATCGCGCCAAGATTTTCGAGGAAAACGCCAGGCGCCTGTTCCCGCGGCTGGCCATCCCGCGCGCCCAGGAAGCGGCGCACGCCTCGCGCTGACGGCGGAGGAACACGATGGCGCGTATCCTTTTTGGGCTGGCCACATCGCACGGACCGATGCTTTCGATTCCGCCGGAATACTGGGTGGATCGCGTGTCCGCGGACCGCGAAAATCCGCGCCATTTTTTCAAAGGCAAGGCTTATACATTCGACCAGATGGTGGATCTGCGGCGCGGCGAGCAACTGGCGGCGCAGATCGCGCCGGAAGTTTCGCGCGCGCGGCACGAGCGCTGCCAGAAGGCCATCCGCCGCCTGGCCGATTTTTTCGACGAGCGCCGCCCGGATGCGGCCATCGTGATCGGCAACGACCAGATGGAAGTCTTCACCGGAGATCACGTCCCCGCATTGGCTGTGTTCTGGGGCGATTATGTGGAAGGCCATCCGCGCACGCCCGAATTTCTGGCCAAGTTGAATCGCGCGGTGGCGCGCGCCGAAGCCGACCGCACGCCGCCGGTTTACACGCAGTATCCGTGCCTGCCGGATCCGGGCAAGCGCACGATCGAAAGCGTGACGGCCGAGGGATTCGATGTGGCGCAATTGCGCCGCCTGCCGGTGGGCGAAATCGGGGTGAATTCCGCGCCGCACGCGTATGGATTCGTATACCGGCGGATCATGCGCGATCGGGTTGTGCCGCATGTGCCGGTGTTCGTGAACACGTTTTATCCGCCCAACCAGCCGCCGGCGGCGCGATGCTTCGCCTTCGGCCGCGCGCTGGCCCGCGCGGTGGCCGCGTGGCCGGAGGATTGGTCGGTGGCCGTGGTTGCTTCCGGCGGCCTGACTCATTTCGTGGTGGATGAAGAGTTCGATGCCTGCGTGCTCGAGGCGCTGAAGAAAGCGGACGAAGCCGCGCTTTCCCGCCTGCCGGAATCGATGTTTCAGTCCGGCACTTCGGAAATCAAGAACTGGATCGCCGCGGCGGGCGCCATGGCGGAAGCGGGACTTTCGATGAACCTGCTCGATTATGTGCCCTGCTATCGCTCGGAAGCGGGGACGGGAAGCGCAATGGGGTTCGCGCAATGGTGCTGAAAACTGTGACGGCGCTCGCCCTGTTTGCGGCGGCGCTTTTTGCCCAGGGCATTCCGCTCGAGAAGATCAATATCAACTACCCCACGCGCACCGGACAGGTTTGGCCGCTTTACATCGCAAAAGAAGGCGGCTACTTCCGGAAGTACGGGCTGGATGCCAACCTGGTTTTCGGGATTCATCCGGCCGGAATCGCGATGGTCGTCAGCGGTGAAGCGGTCATGACCACCTACACGCTCGAGCAATCGATGATCGCCAGTTCGAAGGATGGCTCGCTGATCGCTTTGGGCAGTCCCTTCCAAAAGAGCCTGTTTTCGCTGATGGCGAACAAGAACATCGCCGATATGCGCGCGCTCAAGGGTAAGCGGCTGGGGATCAGCCAGATCGGCGATGCGCCCTATAACTATACGGTTGGCCTGATCGCCAAGGCCGGCCTGACCCCGCGGGATGTGCAGTGGATCCCCACCGGTGGCGATGTTTCCACGCGCGCGGCGGCGCTGGTAAGCGGGCGCGTGGACGCCACCATGATTACGGCGCCGGTGTACTTCAAGCTCGAACAGGAAGGGTATAAGAATTTCGGTAATATCAGCGACTACGACGATATCTACGCCCCGTCCGTATACCTATTCAAGAAAAGCACCGCGCAGCAGAACCCTAAACTGGTGGAGGCGCTGATCAAAGCCTGCGCCGAAGCGATCAAGCGGTTTTACGATGACAAAGCTTTTGCTTTGAAAGCGTATGAAGCCTGGGATAAGCAGGATCCCATTGACTTAGAGCGCACTTACGATCATTACGCGAAGGTCAATACTTACGAACGCATTCCCTATGTGCTCGCGCCCGCCGTGAAGTATATTCTGGACCATCCCACCGACGAGCGCACCGGGGCTGAACTGCGCGCTTACGATTTTCACAAGACGATCGATAACAGTGTAGTCGAGCGGCTAGTGAAGGAAGGCTTCTTCGAGAAGCTGTTCGGCCCTTCGGTGAAAGAAGAAGAGGAGCGCAAGGCGAAGCTGGCGTTCCGGTAGGCTGGGCGGCCGCGCGGCTCAGGCCCGCTACGATCGCGTGCTCTGGAGGTTCCCGGCGGGCGAACTTCACCGGTGCAGGCCAACGGTTTTGTTGATAACAAAGGACAAAACTGCTCGTCCACCGGTGCGATCGCACCGGCCGGGCGCCGAAATCGAGATCCGGCTCAAGACGAAAATCTCCGCACTACTGGCGATTATCTCAAAAAGCGACGGACCGATGGCAGTGCTCCGGTCGCGATAACCGCGATTTGTGACAACCCGCTGCGGGATGTCCCGCACATTACTAAGCTTGTGGCCAGCGTTACATAGGAGAGTAAATCGCTCCTGTATTGGTGGTAGGAACGCCGATCTAACTCACAGTTACCTAAGGTGGGGCGGACCTAAAATGAAAGTTGGAGGAGTTAGTAATTATGCCTTACGAAACAACGGAAGTTACACCGGCCCGGATTTACTTGCAGCCGGTGGCGGCTCCGTCTATTTTGGGTCTGTTCGGCTTCGCGGCTGCAACCTTCATGGTGTCAGCCAACATGGTTGGCTGGTATGGAACGTCTAATAGCGGGCTTTATCTGACGCCGTTAGTCCTGCTGTTCGGCGGCGTGGCACAGTTCCTGGCGGGGATGTGGGCGTTCAAAGCGCGGGACGGTCTGGCTACGGCCGTGCACGGCCTGTGGGGTTCGTTCTGGATCGGGTATGGAATTCTGAACCTGATGTTTGCCCGCACTGGAACGGCGTTCCCCGCGGGAGGTTTCCCGGAATACGGTTATTGGTTCATCGTGGCCGCGGCCATCACCTGGGCGTGCGCCTGGGCCTCACTGGCGGAAAATGTGTCCACTTTCCTGGTGCTGGCGAGCTTGGCTCTTGGTTCTACTTTGGAAGCGATTGCCCGCGTTTCGGGAACCATGGGCGGCTTGCATATTGCCGCCGGTTATGCGCTGATTATCTCTTCGCTGATCGCTTTTTACACGGCAACCGGGATGATGTTAGCCGAAGCTTACGGGCGTACAGTGTTGGGCCTCGGTAAAGTACAAAAGGGTCTGGCTGAACCGGTTATCTCCCTGGGAGCGGGCGAACCGGGTGTGGTGCGCGGACAGAATCTGAATCTGGCTCCGCAAGCTTCCATGCGGTAATTGCCCGCACCCAACCTCCCCGGACGACCGGCCGGTTTCCGGCGGAACCGGCCGGCCCCAACCGGCTCCCCGCGAGCGACGTAAAACCTGCTTCCCTCGCTCGTTCCGCATCTTGCTTCCAGTGGTATACAAGAGGGATGATTCGAACGATCACCAGTTTGCTCGCGATTGCACTGTTTAGCGGGTCTGCATTTTGCGCCGAAGCGCCCGGCGTGGGCGAGGTCTTGGACCAGCAGTTCCGCAACGCGGACCGGGAAATCACCTCCGCGGTCGAAGCGATGCCTGCCGATAAGATGAATTTTGCCCCGGGCAGTATTGAAATCAAGGGGAGCGATTTCAAAGGCGTCCGTACTTTCGGCCAGCAGGCGAAGCACCTGGCCACCTATGTTTATTTGGCTTCGGCGGCGGTGCTCCAACAGAAGCCGCCGGTGGAAACGGGCGGCGATAACGGCCCGGATTCCATCCGCACCAAAGAGCAGATTGTAGATTACGTAAAGGGCGCCTTCGCCTACGGACACAAGGCCCTACTGTCGCTTACCGAAAAGAACCAGATGGAACCTGTCCAATTCGAAGGCCGGCCGATGGCGCGCATTGGCGTCGCGGTGTTCATGATGTACCACAACTTCGATCACTATGGCCAGATGGTCGAGTACCTGCGCATGAATGGGATCATTCCGCCGGCCAGCCGCGGGCGCGGCGGGCAGTAGAATCAATCGCCGGCCAGCTCGCCGACTTTGCGCAGTTCTAGGACCAGGTCTCCGCTCGGGCCGGCGAAAAATGCAGGGGCGAAGCGCGCGCCCCAGACGAATTCATCGTGACGGTAGGAGCGGCGCGCGAATACGGTCTGGTTGAAGGTGTCGTCGTGGCCTTTGAGTAAGATTAGTACTTCGGCCTGCAGCCGCGCCAAGTCCGCGGCGGTTTTGCCCCACAGCGGGCTCTGTTCGTCGATTGGATGTACCACTGTCCAGGTCAAAGGCAAAAACAAAATACGGTCCCGTTCCAGTCGGAGCACATCGTAGGTGCGGCGCGACTCGCCATTTTCATTTTTCACCAGCATCAGCAGCAATCTCGCCTCTAACTCCACGATCGAATTCCGGCGGCGGTTTACGACGCGAAACTGCAGGCTTGAACCATCGAGATAGGGGCTGATGAGCACGTTGCCGCTGAACCCGATGCGCGCCGAGGGCCGCGAAACGCGGCCGAACAGCAACCCCGTTGCGACTGCCAGACCCAGAACTCCCAGCAATGCCTCGAACGATGCGATCGCGTTGGCTCGCACGCTGAGTGGCGCGATATTTCCATATCCGACCGTGGTGAGCGTATCGGCGCTCAAGAAAACATCCTGTAAAAAGCGGGGCATGCGCCCGGCTGTCTCTCCCGGCGAAATTTCTCCGGGCGGCAGGGTGTAATAAGCCGCCGCGAACAACGCGTTCAACACAAGGAACGCGAGGAACAGAGTGCCGAGGAACCGGGGCCAAGACATGTTGATGAGGGATAAATAGGGATTGAAATCGCGCAGCGTGGTCCCGTTGCGGCGGACGTTGAAGGTGCCATCCGGGTTGATGATCCGGCGCACCGGTCCGGCGAATTTCTCCGTCAAGCCGGGATCGTAGCCAGGAGTTTTCATACAGTCGAATATACGGCAGCTTGCCGGAATCCCATGGCCGCGGGCGCGGCGGAGCGGCGGCAAACCCTTACGCCTCCCCAGCCCTTCGCGCTACGATGAAAACGCGATGGCTGACCGGGTGCGGGAGCGGCTTACCAAATTGCGCGATGGCTTGCTGAAGCTTCACAAGGCGCTGCTCGATAGCGAGCGGGCCGCCTACGAGCGCGATGTGCAGCGGATCACTTCCACCGGCCAATATTTCAACCTGGTGCTGCACGATCCCTGGTTCGGCTGGCTGCATGAACTCTCGCAATTCATCGTGCTGGTGGATGAGACGCTGGATTTCGAAGAACCGGCCACGCCGGAAGACGCCAACCGGCTGATCCAGCGCGCACGCGAACTCATCGCCCCTTCGGAAAACGGCGCTATTTTCGCGCGCAGCTATTATGAAGCCATGCAGCGCGATCCCGGCGCGGTGCTGGCTCACCGCGACATGATGCGTGTGTTCGCGGCGCTCACCTGAAAATGCGGCTCGAATGGGCCGGCGCGGCCGCGTTCCTGACCTGGGCGTACCTGCTCCTGGGCCGCAGCCGTTTCTGGGCGGTGAAAAAGCCCGCGGCATTGCTGGCGCCGATGGAGCGCCCCGCGGCATCGATTGCCGCAGTCATACCGGCGCGCAATGAAGCGGCCGGCGTGGCGCAAGCCCTCCGCTCGCTCGCGGCACAGAAATATCGCGGTGACTTCCACATCGTGCTGGTGGACGACGCCAGCGAGGACGGCACCGCCGAAATCGCCCGCGCCTCTGTTCCGCCAGAGAGACTCACCGTGCTTCGCAGCGAGCCTCTGCCGACGGGCTGGACCGGAAAACTCTGGGCTGTCGCACAGGGCGTGGCCGAAGCCAACCGCTACGCGCCCGATTACCTGCTGCTCACCGATGCCGATATTGTTCACTCACCGGGCGCTCTCGAACTGCTCGCGGGCGAAGCGGCCGGCGGCTACGATCTGGTCTCCTGGATGGTCACGCTCCGCTGCGAGTCGCTCGCCGAGCGCGCACTAATGCCCGCGTTTGTCTTTTTCTTCTTCATGCTTTATCCGCCCGCCTGGATCGCGAATCCGCGCTATCGGACGGCGGGCGCCGCGGGCGGCTGCATGCTGGTCCGCCGGACGGCGCTCGAGCGGATTGGCGGCATCGCACGCATTCGCGGCGAACTGATCGACGATTGCGCGCTGGCGCGGGCCATTAAACAGTCGGGCGGCCGCGTCCGCCTGGAACTGAACCCCTGGGCGCGCAGCATCCGCGACTATCCGAGCTTTGGCGAAGTTTTTCGCATGATCTCCCGCACTGCGTATACCGAGCTGCGGTATTCGCCGTGGCGTCTGGCCGCCGCTGTCCTGGGCCTGGCTCTCACGTTCTTTGTTCCGCCCGTCGCAACTCTTCTGGGCAGCCGCTTCGGGCTGGCCGCGTGGCTGCTTTCGTGCCTCGGCTACGCGCCCATGCTCCGGTATTACAAACGGTCCATGTTATGGGCGCCGCTGCTGCCGCTGGTGGCCGGTTTCTATTTGGCCGGAACCTTACACTCCGCCTGGAGCTGGCGGCGCGGAACGGGCGGAATGTGGAAAGGAAGGGCGCAAGCCAGGGTAACCTGACTTCTAGGATGTACGACGCATTCGAAACGCTCTACGGTCCGGCCCCGGAAATTGAGGTTTATCGCGCGCCTGGACGGGTGAACCTGATTGGCGAGCACACCGACTACAACCTGGGCTTCGTCCTTCCGGCCGCTCTCGATCTGGCCACTTTCGTGGCCACCGCGCCATCCCACGATGGCCGCCTGCGCATCTACTCCGAACACAAACGCGAAATGCGCGAGTGGAGTGCCGCCGAAATTTCGTTTCTCGAGCGCGAACGCAATTGGACGGATTACCCCATCGGCGTGGCACGCGAATTGATCCGAGCCGGGTTCGCCATACGTCCGGCCAACCTGCTCATCCGCAGCACGGTTCCGGAAGGCTCCGGCCTGAGTTCGTCGGCCGCTCTGGAAGTTTCCTGCGCGCTGGCATTCCTGCACGGCCGCCGCATCGGCCGGCTGGAACTGGCCCAGCTTTGCCAGCGCGCCGAACGCAATTTCGCCGGCATCCCTTCCGGCATCATGGACCAATACGTTGCTATTTTCGGCCAGGAGCACTCGGCCATCGAACTCGATTGCCGCAGCCTGCAGCACCGCCTCGTTTATCTTCCCGAAGGCGCTCTATTTCTGGCCGTCAACTCGATGGTGAAGCATGGCTTGGCCGCTTCGGCATACAAAGACCGGGTCGCCGAGTGCGCCGAGGCGGTAGAACGATTGCGGCAATCGTATCCTTCGATCCAGAGCCTGCGCGATGTATCTCTCGAACAGTTCCAGGCAGCGGAGGCGAAACTGCCGGAAACGATTCGCCGCCGCGCCCGCCACGTGATTACGGAGAATGCGCGCGTGCAGTCGTTTGTAGCGGCGGCCGGCGGCGCGGACCTGCGCGCGATGGGCGCTCTGCTGATGGAGTCGCACCGCAGCCTGCAGAACGATTATGAAGTGAGTTGCGCGGAACTGGATTTCCTGGTCGATACGGCTGTTGCCCTGGATGGCGTTTACGGCGCCCGCATGACCGGCGGCGGCTTCGGAGGCTCGATTGTGGCCATGCTCCGCCCCGAAAAGCAAGCGGCCTTCGAGGAGCGAATCCGCCGCTCCTACCGGCAGCAATTCGGCATCACACCCGAAATCTATCCCTGCCGCCCCTCCGCCGGCGCCGCGCAAGTCGCAAAAAATGAGACAATTCCAGCCGTTGCGTGACTAATAGTGCAAACCCATTAGAGACTGTCCTCCATGGCGGGGCAATCCGCTGTCATGATTGCCCTGCTCCGGAGGCGCCGCCAACGCCAACCGGGCAAATCTAGACTGCTAACATACGTGGGATGCATCGCAAGAACGTGCGATGGGGGCTGATTGCGCTCTCGTGCGCGTTCGTCTTGCTAGGCCTCGCCTTCGCACATCGCCTTGGGATCGAGGCCGACGAAGCCCTGTTGGCCAACGGAATTTACGATCGCGGCGAGATTGTCTATTCCTGGAAATTGGGAACTTTCAAAGTGCCTGTGATGCTCATAAGCTATCTGGGCGCGTTGAAAACCTGGATCTACAATCCATACCTGCTCTTGTGGAAACCGGGTGCGGTTTCGCTTCGCGTTCCCACTGTGCTGGCGGGAGCCGCAAGTCTCTGGTTTTTTTTCGCGCTGCTGGATGACGTTGCCGGCAGGTTCGCAGCCTGGGTGGGAACGCTGTTGTTGGCCACGGATGCCATTTTCCTTCTCATGGAGACTACGGATTTCGGTTTCGTGGCGCTGCAATTCTTGCTGAAGCTCTCCGCGATTTTGCTGCTTCTCCGCTTTCATCGCCGCGGATCCGAGAGGGCTCTCGCGGCCGCCTTCTTCCTGTTTGGGCTGGCGATGTGGGACAAAGCCGTGTTTGCCTGGGTCCTGTTTGGATTAGCCGGCGCCGCTGTTTTACTCTATCCGCACAAGAAAGCCGCGATTCTGCTTCATACCTTGGATAGTTCCGCGCTGTTCGGATTCATGACGGCGAAAGAATCGGGCCCATGGCCACAGGCGCCGCACAATATCCTGCAATCGTTCTCGTTGCGCATTTCCGGATGGGCGGGCGCTGCACGCCATAATCTGATTCTGCCGGCGCTGGCGGTCGCGCTGGTGATTGCGCTGCTCGCGCCACGCGCCCGAAGGCTAATCCTGTTTGGGCTTCTGGCTTGTGCTTTCACCTGGCTCCCGATGGCTCTCACCGCGGCCGCCGGCACGGCGGTTCCATCACACCATTCTGCTTTGGCCGTGGCACTTTCTGGCGATCGCCGTGGCCCTGGCGCAGTTGCGCCTGCGATGGGTAGCGGTCGCCATGGCGGGCCTGCTCGCTATTTCCAACTTGGCCGTTACCAACCAGTACTACGCCGACCTGATCCGGAACGGCCCGGCAATCCGCTGGACGGACGCCACCGGTCCGCTCGAACAGTTCCTATGGCGTTCCCATGCGAAACGGATCTTCGCCGCGGACTGGGGGTTTTTCGAAACGCTGAATTTGCTTTCGGAGGGAGAATTGCCCACCTATGAGGTGAACACTCGGGAGTCTGAAAAGCTCGACCGCGCGGTCGCGGATCCCCGAAATTTGTTCGTCTCACACACGCCGGGCTTCGCGTACCAACCCGAAATCCGCGCCCAAATCGAAGCTAGGGCGCACAACAACGGCTTTCAAGAAGAGTTGGTGAGTCTCGTTTTCGATGGCAACGGCCGTCCGACATTTGAAGTGTTTCGATTCCGGCGGGGCAGGTGAACCCACCGAGAGGACATGGATGTGGGTAGCTCGTGCCAAAAGCCACAAAAGCCCGCGCGTTACACTCAATGTCAGATGCCGCGCTCGGTTAATCTCGCCAACCTTCTCACCGCGACCCGGCTCGTTTTGGTTCCATTCATCATCGCTGCCATCATCGAAAACCATCACGTGCGCGCTCTGATCCTGTTTGCCTGCGCCGCTCTGACCGACGGACTCGATGGCCTGGCTGCCCGCGCTACAGGCTTGGTCACCCGGCTCGGCGCCTATCTCGATCCGATTGCCGACAAGTGCCTTCTGAGTGGCGTGTTCTTAGCGCTGGCGGCCGCGGGCCTGGCGCCTGTGTGGTTCGTGGCCGTGATCTTCGGCAGGGATCTGTATATTCTCGCGGCCGCCGGGATCCTGATCTGGTTCACCGCTATCCGCAGCTTCCCTCCCAGCATTTGGGGGAAAATGTCAACCTTCGTGCAAGTAGTGACCGCCACGGTTTGGATGGCCGCGGATGCCACGGCCTCTTCGTTGCTCGAAACCGCCGCGAATGCTATGCTTTGGCCGTGCGCCGCTTTCACCCTCTGGAGCGGTGCGCATTACACCTGGCGGGGACTGTGTGTCTGCGCGAACGCGCGGCCTCGCAAGCGTCATGGGCCCGGAGTTGGCGGGCTGGAGCCGCGAGGTTTTGATCGCGGTTAATGGTAAGCCTGCGCGCATTGACTGCCTCTGCGCTCGGGAGTAGTCTATAGATGACAGGCCTTTCATGACTCGGTATTCCCCGGCGCGGCATTATCTTTGGTTTGGCATCACCGCCGTGGTGCTAGCCGTCATGGCCGGGAGGCTCGGTTGGGATTGGCCGCCCGCCCTGATCCCCGCGGTGCTTTTTGCGCTCACCGCTACAGGCTTGTTACTAATGGCTTTCCGGCCCGTGATCGAAGTCAACGAAGCATATCTTTCGATCGGCAAACGGAATATTCCCTGGATGGACATCCGCCGCCTGGATCGCACGGGTTGGATCTCTCCGTTGATTCTGCACCTCACCCTGTATGACGATACCCGCATCCTGCTCATCTACCCGGGCGATTTGGATTCTTGCAACAGCCTCTTGCGGCAGCTCCGCCGGCTGGCGACCGATGCCTTGATCGACGGCATCCCATACCGCCAATACTGGGGTGAGTTGCTCTCGCCGGGGCCGGAACGCAAACAGGTGCCGCCGCCGCGTTACAAAGTTCTCCGCCCGGAGGATGAAGCGGAAGTGGAGCGGCTGTACCAGCGCCTGAAAACGGTGGGGAACCTCGATCAGAAATCCACGGACGAGAAGTAGTTCGTGGCGCGGCGCCAATCCTCCCGGCTCCTGAAGTTTCTGGTTGTCCTGGCCGTCATCATTGGCGCCATAACACTCACGCGCTCCTTCTGGCTGCGTGGCCTCGGCTACGCGCTGATCCACGAAGACACTCCGGTAAAATCGGACATTGCGGTGGTGCTGGCGGGCGACTTTTGGGGGAACCGCATTGAAAAAGGCGGCGACCTCGTGCGCCAGGGCTACGTGCCCGCCGCACTCATCAGCGGGCCGGTCGGGGCTTATGGCCACCACGAATCGGATCTGGCTATCGATTTCGCTGTGCACCGGGGCTATCCGGCTTCCTACTTCATCCCTTTCCCCGACGACGCTCGCTCCACGCAGGAAGAAGCATGGGATATTCTGCCTGAGCTGCGCCGCCGCCATGTGCATCGCATGCTGCTGGTGACCAGCGATTATCACACCGCCCGCGCCCGCAGAACCTGGGCCAAAGTGGCGCGGCAAATGGGATTGCCCATCGAAATTCGCACCGTCGGCGCGCCCGATCGCGAATTTCACCCCGATTCCTGGTGGACGAGCCGCCAGGGGCAAAAAATCGCATTCATGGAATGGAGCAAAACCGTGGCGTTCGCCATTGGTTTGTAGCGCCGCTATGTGGAAATCCCTGGCCACCCTTCGTCCCTATCTCTGGCGCTATCGCGGCGGCATGGCAATCGGTCTACTTTGCCTGGTAATCAAAGATTTCGCGTCCGCCGCCCAGCCGCTGATGATCGGCGATACCATCGACGCCCTCACGCGCGCGCTACCGGGAAATCAGTTTGCCCGCTACGCCGCCTACCTGGTGGCCTTGGCGATCCTTCAAGGAATTTTCCAATACTGGATGCGCGTCATCATCATCGGCATCTCTCGCGATATTGAATACGACCTGCGCAACGATCTGTTCGGCCATCTGGTCTCTCTCTCTCCCGACTACTATCACCGCACGCGCACGGGCGACATCATGGCGCGCGCGACCAACGACCTCAATGCCGTGCGCATGATGCTGGGTCCCGGGGTGATGTACTGGGTCGAAACCAGCCTCACCTTCGTGCTGGCGCTCGCGGTTATGGTCTCCAGGGACTGGCGCCTGGCGTTTTTGTCGATTCTGCCCGCGCCCGCCGTAAGCCTCGCCGTGATTTTTTTCGGCCGGATCATCCACACCGAATTCGAGCGCATCCAGGCGAAGTTCTCCGATATTTCCAGCCGCGTGCAGGAAAACCTGGCGGGTGTCCGCATGGTGCGCGCCTTTGCGCAGGAAGAGGCCGAATTGCGCCGCTTTGAAGCCCTCAACAAGCAATACATTGCACAAAACCTGAAGCTGGTGCGGATTCAAGGTTTGTTCCAGCCTCTGCTCGAAGCTCTCGTCGGTGTTACGTTCCTGGTGGTTCTTTGGGCCGGCGGTTACCAGGTATTGCGCGGGCGCATCACGCTGGGGAGCTTCATCATGTTCAACACCTATATGGGAAAGCTGGTCTGGCCCATGATCGCGCTGGGCTGGGTGGTGAACCTCATGCAGCGGGGCAGCGCATCGCTGGGGCGGATCAACCAGATCTTCGATGAGAAGCCCACCATCGCCGCGCCCGCGGCCGCCGCGCCTCTCAATGGCGTCCGCGGCGAAATCGAATTACGCGGTGTTTTTATGAATTACGGCGGCGGCGATGCGCTCGACCGCATCGATCTGCGCATTCCCGCGGCTTCCACCATCGCGGTCGTGGGCCACACCGGTTCCGGCAAAAGCACGCTGGTGAGTTTGGTTCCGCGGTTGATGGATCCCAGCAGGGGAAAGGTGCTGCTCGATGGCGCGGAACTGCGCACGCTCGATCCGGCTGCCTTGCGCCGCCACATTGGTTTTGTTCCGCAGGAAACGTTCCTGTTCAGCGCAACAATCGCGGAGAATATCGCTTTCGGCGTGGATGGCGCTACAGCCGAGGAGATCCGCCGCGCCGCCGAGCTTGCCGGCCTGGCGGGCGATATCGAGGGCTTTCCGGCCGGCTACGAAACCATGGTGGGGGAGCGCGGCATCACTCTTTCCGGCGGGCAGAAGCAGCGCACCGCGATCGCCCGCGCGATTCTCCGCAATCCTGCCATCCTGATTCTCGACGACGCCCTTTCCAGTGTCGATACGCTCACCGAAGAGCGCATCCTGAACCGTCTGGAGGCCGTCATGCGCGGCCGCACGGTGATCCTGATTTCCCACCGCGTCTCCACCGTGAAAAACGCCGACCGCATCATTGTGTTAGACCACGGCCGCATCGTGGAATCGGGCACCCACGCCGAACTGCTCGCGCTCGGCGGGTATTACGCGTCGCTTTCGCAGAAACAAATGCTGGAAGAAGAGTTGGAAGCGATTTAGCCGTGGCTATTTCCGTGGCAAGCTCTGCAGAGGCGCGATTTCATCGCTGCCTGCATGCTTTCCTCCCCGAACTACCTGGCCAAAAACTCTTCGAGCCGGTCGAACTGCTGGCTCCAGCCAATCGGAGCGCCCTTGGTCGCGCCGGATTCGAACGAGTACAACTGGCGCATACGAACTTCAGTTCGGTCTCCGCGCTCCGTCCGGCGCGCGTTACCGCGGCTGCGTCACCACATCGATCAGCGCCGGCTCGCCCTTCTTCACGCGCTCCAGGCCGCGCTTATAGGCGGCGGAAAGGTCCTTGGGGTCGGTGATCGGTCCTTCGCCGTAGAGGCCGTAGGCCTGCGCCATTTTGGCGTAGCTGATATCGGGATCGGTGAGCTTGGTGCCGATGCCCGCGTTTTCGGCGCCGCGGTTGTGCAGGCTGCACTGGCGCTCGACAAACATCACTTCGGCATGATAGCCGCGGTTATTATGCATCACGATCAGCATGGGGATGCGGTGATGCGCCGCCGTCCAGAGCACGCCGGGGGCGAAGTTCAGGTCGCCATCGGTTTGGATGTTGATCGAGAGGCGGCCGTGTTTTCTGTTAGCCAACGCCGCGCCGACGGCGGCCGGAGCGTTATAGCCGATGCCGCCGCCGCCCTGCCCGCCGATGTATTGATAATGCTTATCGAAGTTCCAGAGGCGGTTCGGCCAGTTGCCGATGAAGCCCTGCCAGCCGACCAACGACCAGTCTTCGTTTTTGATGAGCGGCCAGAGTTCCGCGCTGAGGCGGCTCAGCGCCACGGGGCTCGCGTCCCATCCATAGGATGCCGATTCCACTTCGCGGTTCCAGGCCTCGCGATGCGCCGCCGCCAGCTTGGCGCCGCGTTCCGCCAGAGCGCGCTTGCGGTCGGGCGTGATCAGCTTTTGGCATGCTTCGATGAGCGCGGGCAACGAGGCTTCGGCATCGGCGCCGATATCCAAGTCATATTCGCCGTAATGGCCGAAGTCCTGGATGTTGCTTTTCTGAAAGAGGTCCGTCGAGGCGATGTTGATGGTTTTCGCGCCGCGCGCGCGCGCCGCGCGGGCCTGGCCGGAAGCGTCCGCCACTTCCAGAAACAGCGTGACATCCGGCTGCGAGCCGGGCAGACCATTGCCCGCCAGCGGGTGCCGGTTCGGAAAATTCATGCGCTCCTGGTTGTTCACGGGGGCTTGCAGGGTTTCGGCGAGCTTCACCAGCAGTTTGACGCCTTCCGGAGTGCGCGCGGAACGCTGCGTGACGATCAACGGATTCTCAGCGTTCACCAGCATTTTGGCCGCTTCGGCCAGAGCGGCGTCATCCCCTTGCGGCGGCGCGGTCATGACCAACTTAGGAATGTGCAGATTCCTTTGGGTTATGGGGTTGGACTGCAATTCGTGGTGCGCTACGACCAGCACGGGCCCCATGGGCGGAGTCATGGCGAATTTATAAGCCCGCACGGCCGATTCGGCGAATGCGCCGAGAGAGTAGGGCTGATCATCCCACTTGACGAAATCGCGCGTGAGGCCGCCCATATCCTGCGCGCTATGATAGGACTCAACGCCGCTGGTGCGCACGGCGCCATCGGCGTGATTGCCGACCACCATGAAAATCGGCACGCGGTCGGCATAGGCGTTGTAGATTGCCATGGACGCATGCAGCAGGCCGACGGTGCCATGAATCAGCGCCATCATGGGCTTGCCCTCGATTTTGGCGTAACCGTGGGCCATGGCCACGGCCGATTCCTCATGGCAGCAGGTGAGGAATTCGGGCATGGTGTTGTGGCCGTAGTTGATGAGGGACTCGTGGAGCGATTCGAAAGTGGAGCCCGGATTGGCGGCGAGATACTCGATGCCGAGCGATTTGATGACATCCACCATGAAATCGGAGCCGGGATTCTCGATGACGCGCGCGTTTTCGGCGGGCGCGCCCGCATCGCGGGCAAGCTGCGCCGCCCCTGGTCCGCGGCCTCCCGGAGCGCTGCCCCGCGGCCCGGCCGCTTCCTGCGATTTGCCGATATGCGGGTTCGTGACCACCGCGGCCGCGCCCGCGGCCGCGCCTTTCAAAAATCCGCGACGCCCGAATGAATCGGGCCTGCCCTTCGCGCTTTGCGATTTCGCCATTCACCCTCCTTCGGGGGGCAGTATATCACGCAGGATCGGAGGAGGCTGGCGGGGACGGGGCGCGCTCGGGGGCGCTATAAAGCTGCTGGTGCTTTGGCCGATAAATAGATCGTGGAGTGGAAGCGCGCAACCTTTTGGTACCCTCTTGGTGTGTTCCTGGCATCCGCCCTGTTTGTGGCGTGGTGCTCGGCCAGCCGGTTCGCGGATAACATCGACGAAGGCATTTATCTCGATGGCGCGTGGCGACTGGCGCAGGGCCAGATGCTATACCGCGATTTCTTCCAATACCTCGCGCCCGGCACCTTTCTGGTTCTCGGTACCCTATTCAAGATATTTGGCCACTCGCTACCGATCAGCCGCCTGCCGGTAACCGTCGATTTGGCGCTCATGACGGCGCTCGTCTTCCTGTTAGTGGGCAAACTCGCGACTCGTAGCGCTGCCGGGGTGGCCGCGTTATGCTTTTTGGCATTTCAAACTTTCAATCCCGGCTTCATAGTCGCCAACCACCGCTGGGATTCGAGTGCGTGTGCGCTGGCCGCCGTGACCTTTGGCTTCTTTCTGCTGGAGAAACGCTCCCATCTTTGGGCGCTGGGGGCGGGGCTTTTCGCGGGTATGGCTGCCTGCACCACCTGGTCGTTGGGCTTGCTCTGCGCAGTATTGCTGGCCTGGGTGGTGTGCGACCGCTCGGCCCGCCCGCAGGCCATCTCCTATATGGCGGGACTCTGTATCGTGCCGCTCGGGGTGCTGGCCTGGCTGTCCGCAAGACATGCGATGCTCTCGATGATCAACGGCGTCCTCTGGTCCCTGCGCAACTACGCCGGGCCCAATCGGACGGGGTACGGGCTGGTGATCGGCGGCTACGGGCAGTTGTTCCGGCATGCCGGACCTGTGGAAGCGCTTCTGATGTCCACCTTTCTGATCTCGGCCACGCTGCCGGCCACGCTGCCGGTGCTGTGTCTGGTGGGTTGGCCGCCGCGTTTGCGTTTCCAGCCGGAACGGCGCATTTTCTATTTGCTGGTCTGCGCGGCGGCAGTTGTTGCATCGACTTGGCCGAGGCCCGACATGACTCACTTGATGTATGTCTCGGCTTTGCCCTATGTACTCTCATTTACTTTAGTGGCGAGGGTCCTCGGCGCGAAGCAGCGGTGCGCTCTTGCCGCAGTGCTGCTGTTGGTAGCCACATGCGAGATTGGCTATGCGATTCAGCAGCGCCTGACCGAGCCATGGCTCGCGACGCGGGTCGGCGCCGTCCACGGAAAGGCGAGGGAACTGGACGTGCTTCGCACGATTCAGGCGAGCGTGGCGCCCAACGAGACCCTGTTTGTGTTTCCGTATTGGCCGGTCTACTACTTCACCACCGGCGCGCGCAACCCTACGCGCTATTCGTATCTCCAGCCGGGCATGTTCCCGAAACAGGATGAAGATGAGGTGCTGCGGACGCTACGCGCCCATCCGCCGGACGCCGTGGTCTACCGCGCTGTCAGCCCGGCTTTCTATTTGAAAATCTGGCCCAGCAGCGATCCCACCCGGCTCCGCATGACGGAAATAGAAGATTTTCTCCGCGACCGTTACCGGGTTGCCGCCAGCGAAGGCAAGTTTCAAATCCTGCGCCCGCGGGTCACGCCGCTTCACCTCGAGCCATAGTCAGGCGATCATTGCCATGACTTCGCATTGCACCAGCATCGGCGGATCGAGATCCGGCCCGGCGAATGTATGGCGCGCCGGCCGCGAGTGCGCGTCGGGAAACATCGCCAGCCAGTGCTGGTTCAGGTGCGGGCGCAGCGATTTATCTTTCAGCCACACCGTCATCTTGATGACGTTCTCCGGGGTGGCGCCCCCCGCTTCGAGCAGCGCGCGGACGTTGGCGAACATCTGCGCACATTGAGCGTCGATGCCTTCGGGAAAGCTGTTCGTCTTCGGATCTTTCCCGGACACGCCGCTGGTGATCAGAAACGGCCCGATCCGGCAGCCGCCCGGAATGGGATTCGTGTGCGCGATGCCGGGCAATTCGAAGCTGACGCGTTTACTCATGGCGAGACTATATAATAACCGAAGCATGCCCGGTCCTTTATGTTCCATCCGCGTTGTCGACCTGACGCGGGTGCGCTCCGGCCCGACGGCCGTTCGGCAGCTTGCGGACTGGGGCGCCGACGTCATCAAAATCGAACCGCCCACGGCCGATTGCGACAACGATCCCTTCGGCGGCGAACGCTCCGGCCCGGATTTTCAGAACCTTCATCGCAACAAGCGCAGCCTCACGTTGAATCTGAAGACCGCTGAAGGCGTGGCCATCCTGAAACGAATGGCGGAAACCGCCGATGTGCTCGTGGAGAATTTCCGGCCCGATGTCAAGGTCCGTCTGGGCATCGATTACCCGGCCATGCGCGCGGTGAATCGCCGCCTTATCTATGCCAGCATCTCGGGCTTCGGAGAGGAGGGTCCGTATCGCGATCGTCCCGGCTTCGATCAGATCGCCCAAGGCATGGGCGGACTGATGTCGATTACCGGTTTACCGGGCCAGGGACCGGTGCGCGCCGGCATTCCTATCAGCGATCTGGCGGCCGGCATTCTCTGCGCGCAAGGCATTCTGCTGGCGCTCTACGAGCGCGAGCGCTCGGGGGAAGGGCAGTGGGTCACCACGTCGCTGCTCCAGGCGCAAATATTTCTACTCGATTTTCAGGCTTCCCGCTGGCTCAACAAAGGCGAAGTCCCCCGCCAGGCCGGAAACCACCATCCCACCAATATCCCCACCGGAGTGTTTAAAACCGCGGATGGCTTCATCAACATCGGCGCCAGCGGACAGAAAATGTGGGAGCGGCTTTGCGGGGAGATCGGCGCCCCCGAGCTTTTAGAAGACCCTCGTTTCACCACCGGCGCCCTCCGTTCGGAGAATCGGGATGCGCTCACCGCGGAAATCGAGCGCCGCCTCGCCGCGGCCGCGAGCGCGGACTGGATCGCCCGCTTCAACGCAGCCGGGGTGCCTTGCGGCCGCATTTATTCCGTGGATGAAGTGTTCGCCGATCCGCAAGTCCAGTCTCTCGGCATGGTGGCCAGCGTGCCTTCACCTCACTACCATCCCCTCCGCCTGGTCGCGCAGCCCGTACGCCTTTCCCGCACGCCCAGCGAAATCCGCACGCGCCCGCCCGAATGCGGGGAACACACCGCGGAGATATTGGGTGAGCTGGGCTACTCGACAGACGAAATTGCCGGATTACGGCGCCGCCAGATCGTTTAACAGCATGGATGAGAAAATCCTTTCCCACATAGATGGGGCGGTAGGAACGCTCACCTTCAACAATCCGCAGCGGCACAATGCCATGTCGCTCGAAATGTGGCAGCAGGCCACGGCGAAGCTGGAAGCGCTGGCGGCCAACCCAATTGTGCGCGTGATTGTGCTCACCGGCGCGGGAGGCAAAGCCTTTGTCTCCGGCGCCGATATCAGCAAATTCGAAAGCGAGCGCTCGAGCGCCGATGGAGTAGCCGTCTACAACGCCGCCACCGAACGCTTTTCCCAAACATTGCTCGATTGTCCCCTGGCCACCATCGCCATGATCCGTGGCTATTGCATCGGCGGCGGACTGGGAATCGCCGTATCCTGCGATCTGCGCGTGGCCACCGAGAATTCCCGCTTCGGCGTGCCCGCCGCCAAGCTCGGTCTGGGCTACGGCATGGACAATCTCCGGCGCCTGGCCAGTCTGGTCGGCCCGCAATACACAGCCGAAATGCTGTTCACCGCCCGCCAGTTCGAAGCGGCGGAAGCGGCGCGCATCGGCCTGCTCAACCATCTTGTGCCGGAGGCGGAAATCGAATCGTACGTGCGCTCGATTGCGGAAACCATAGCAGGCAATGCGCCTCTCACCATCCGCGCCGTAAAAGCCGTCCTGCGCGAGTTGGGGCGCGACCCCTCCGAGCGCGATCGCGCGAGATGCGATGCCTTGGTGAAAGCCTGCTTCGACAGCGAGGACTACCGCGAGGGCCGCCGCGCATTTCTCGAAAAGAGAAAACCGGTATTTACGGGGAAATAGTTCATGAAAGCCATATTTATCGAGCGCACCGGCGGCCCGGAAGTATTGACGTTCGGCGACCGGCCGGCGCCGGAACCCGGCCCGGGCGAGGTGCTGGTCAAGGTTGCCGTTTCCGGCGTGAACTTCACGGACCTCAATCTGCGCAGCGGCGTCAACAAAGCGCCATTGCCTGCCATTATCGGATCGGAGGGCTCGGGAACCGTCGAGCGCGCCGCCGATGGCACGGGCTTTCACGCGGGAGAGCGCGTCGCCTGGTGCATGGTGCGCGGCTCTTACGCCGAATATGCCGTCGTGCCTGCGCGCATGCTGGTGCGATTGCCGGAATCGATCGGTTTCACCCAGGCCGCCACCCTCATGCTGCAAGGGATGACGGCCCACTACCTCACCCATAGCACCTTCCCGCTGAAGCCCGGGCACACTGCCCTGGTACACGCCGCGGCCGGCGGCACGGGCCGGTTGCTGGTGCAGGTCGCCGCCATGCTCGGCGCGCGCGTCATCGCTACGGTTGGCACCGCGGCGAAAGCGGAACTGGCGCTCTCCGCCGGCGCGAGCGATGCCATTCTCTACGACCAGCAGGATTGGGTGGCGGAGGTGAAGCGCCTGACCGGCGGCGAAGGCGTGGACGCCGTCTACGACTCAGTGGGCCGTGCCACCTTCCTAAAAGGCTTTGATTGCCTCAAGTCACGCGGCATGATGGTCCATTACGGCGTTTCGAGCGGCCCCATCGAACCGTTCGATACCCGCACCCTGACCGCCAAAGGATCGCTCTTCCTCGCTCGCCCCACGCTCAATAGCCACATCGCCAAACCGGAAGAGCTGGCCTGGCGGGCCGGCGACTTGTTCCGCTGGATCGGGGAAGGGAAGCTGGAACTCCGCATAGACCGCGAGTATTTGCTCGCCGATGCCGCTCAGGCGCATCGCGACATGGAGGCTCGTAAAACCACCGGAAAGCTACTGCTGCGGCCCTAACGTCCCCTGGCGTTCAACCCGAACATCGGGAAATACTTTTCCGGCAAACGCGTTCGGGTGAAGTTGCGGTCCAGGATGATGTGGCTGGTACAACCGGCAGCGAGTTTTTTGTCTTCACACTCCAGGCGCATCTCGTAAGCAAACGTCACCATCCGCGAATGCGCCCGTTCCAGCCAGGTTTTCACCACAATCTGATCGTCAAACCGGGCCGGCGCCAGGTACCGGCATTGGCATTCCGCCACGGCCAGCAGAATGCCGTCTTCGAGCTCCATTTCGCGGTAACTGCAGCCCTGCTGCTTGCACCACTCTACTCGCCCGATCTCCATCCATACCAGGTAATTGGAGTAGTAGACCACGCCCATCTGGTCCGTTTCCGCGTAGCGCACACGAAAACGCGTCTCGTTCACCCTGTCCAGCGATGGCATCACCATACTATAATGCTCAGCAATCGAACTCGCCTTTGGCGAGGTACGCTCGCTTTCGGCGAGGCTGGAGGCCCCATGGCAGAATCCCGCCGTAACTTTCTGAAGAGCGCCGTGGCCGGTTCGGCCGCGCTCGGCGGTAACCCATCTTCCGCGCCCGCCCAGCAAGCACCCGTGCGCTCCGCCGCGGCTGTAGCGCCCAAGGAAAGCGATCCGCCCTCCACGGCCGAAGTTCTCACTGTGGACCGCTCAGGCTCCGATTTCATGGTGGATGTGCTGAAGTCGCTCGGTTTCGAATACGTCTGCGCCAATCCCGGCTCGAGCTTCCGCGCCTTACACGAGTCCGTGATCAATTACGGCGGCAACAGCAGCCCCGAGTTTCTCACCTGCTGCCATGAAGAGTCGTCCATCGCCATGGCGCACGGCTACGCCAAAATCGAAGGCAAGCCGCTGCTGGTCTTTGCGCACGGAACCGTGGGCCTGCAGCATGCGGCCATGGCCATCTACAACGCCTACTGCGACCGCGTGCCGGTGTACATCATCGTGGGCAACTCCATTGACGCGGTGGCGCGCCGCCCCGGCGTCGAGTGGGATCACAGCGTGCAGGATGCCGCCGCGCTGGTCCGAGACTTCGTAAAGTGGGACGATCTGCCGATCTCCCTCGAACATTTCGCCGAATCCGCGGTGCGCGCCTACAAAATCGCCATGACGCCGCCCATGCTGCCCGTGCTGCTGGTCGCCGACAGCGATTTGCAGGAACGGGCGGTCCCCGCGGACGCGCGCCTGCACATTCCGAAGTTGAGCCAGACTTCGCCGCCGCAGGGCGATATTGCGGCGGTGGCCGAAGCGGCCCGCATGCTGGTGGACGCCCAAAACCCGGTGATCGTGGCCGACCGCGCCGCGCGCACCGCCGCCGGTATGCAACTGCTCGTCGAACTGGCCGAAGCGTTGCAGGCGCCCGTCATTAACCAGGCCGGCCGCATGAACTTCCCCTCCCGCCATCCGCTGAACCTCACGGATAACAGCCGCTCTTTGATCGCTACCGCCGATGTCATCCTCGGCCTGGAACTGACCGATTTCTGGGGTACGGTGAACAGCTACCGCGATCAGCAGGAGCGCTCCTCGCGCCGCATCACGCGCCAGGGCGCCAAGCTCATCAGCGTCACGGCGGGCGATCTGTACGTCAAAAGCAATTACCAGGATTTCCAGCGATACCCCGAAGCCGATCTGGCCATCACAGGCGATGCCGAAGCCACGCTGCCTTCTCTCGTCGAAGCCTGCAAACGGCTTCTCACCGCCGGCCACCGCCGGACCTTCGAAGAGCGCGGCAAGAAATTAGCCGCCGCCCGCCAGGAGTCTCTCGAGCGCACGCGCACCGAAGCCAGCTATGGGTGGGACGCCAGTCCTATCAGCATGCCGCGCCTCGCCGCGGAACTCTGGGCGCAGATTAAAGACCGGGACTGGTCGCTGGTCTCGGGCGGCGGATGGCCCCTGCGCCTTTGGAATTTCGATAAGTACTCGCAATATATTGGCGGTTCCGGCGGCGCAGGCGTCGGCTATGGCGCTCCCGCCGCGGTAGGCGCCGCGCTGGCCAACCGGAAGCACGGCCGCCTCTCCGTCAACATTCAAAACGATGGCGACCTGATGTACGCCCCCGGCGTCCTCTGGACGGCCGCCCATCACAAAATTCCGCTGCTCAGCGTCATGCACAACAACCGCGCCTATCACCAGGAAGTAATGCACATTCAACGCATGGCCAACCGCCACCAGCGCGGCATTACCCGCGCCGGCATCGGGACCACCATTCTCGATCCGAATATCGATTACGCCACCGTGGCGCGCGGCATGGGCGTGCACGGCGAAGGCCCGGTTACCGATCCCAAAGATCTTGCGCCGGCCATCCGCCGCGCGCTCGAAGCCATCGACCGCGGCGAGCCGGCGCTGGTCGATGTAGTCACCCAGCCACGATAGGAGAACCGGATGATTCGCTTGCTGCTGGCCGCCGCTTTCGCCGTGCCGCTGTTTGGGCAGACATCGCCCGCCGCGCCCGCCGGCAACCCGCAAAAGGGCAAGCAGCTTTTCCAGAGCTATGGCTGCTACCAGTGCCACGGGCGGGAAGGGCAGGGGGAAGCCGGAACCGGCCCGCGCCTTGCCCCCAAGCCGATCCCCTTCGCGGCGCTCTCCAAATATGTTCGCCAGCCCACCGGCCAAATGCCGCCTTATACCAAAAAGGTGGTTTCCGACCGGGACTTGGCTGACATCTACGCCTTCCTCGGCGCGCAGCCGGCGCCGCCCCTGGCAAAAAGCATTCCGTTGTTGAATAATTGAGACTTACGGGCGTCCGCACACGACTTCTGTAGGCCACCCCTTGACCCGGACCTATAGTTCCCCATAAACTCTATCGAGAATGGCGTATCTGGTCGGATTCATCATCGCCATGGCGGTAGGGCTTACCGGAGTCGGGGCGGGATCGATTACCGCGCCGGTGCTGATCCTGTTTTTCGCCATTTCCCCCGCCGATGCGGTGGGTACTGCGCTCATTTACGGCGCGGTGATCAAGGTTATCGTGGCGCCGATGTACCTGTGGAGGCAGCAGGTGAACGCGCGTGTCCTGACGCTGTTGTGCCTCGGCGGGATTCCCGGCGTGCTGCTCGGTTCGTACCTGATGCGCGCGCTGGACGTGCGGCATTACGAAAAAACGCTGTTCGTGATTCTCGGTTTGACCATCGCGGCCACGGCGCTATATAGCCTTTACCGAACGATACACAAAGACAAATCCATCATTCGTCGCGAGCGGCCGGGCTGGCTACCGGTCATCGGTTTCGGCATTGGCACCGAGGTGGGATTCTCTTCGGCGGGTTCGGGCGCACTGGGATCGCTGGCGCTGCTCAACCTTACCAGGCTGATGCCGGCACAGGTGGTGGGCACTGACATGCTGTTCGGTCTGGCGGTTTCCGTGATTGGCGGCGGATTCAATTTTACGGCCGGACACTATGCGAGCGGCCTGTTGTGGAAGTTGATCGCCGGAGGCGTGGCCGGCGTGCTGCTGGGGGCGAACCTCTCAGCGGTTCTCCCGGCGCGCCCGCTGCGCATGGCACTTTCGGTTTGGCTTTCGTTTATCGGATTGCAGTTGGCCTGGCGGGGAGTGTTCTAAGCCTGCCAGGCGCATCCGCCTATTTCAGTTTATTCGCCACCTTCTCCAATGCCGCATTGGCGCAAGCCGCGTCCTTATCTCCGCCCGGAGCGCCGCTGACGGCCACCGCTCCGATGGTCGCCTCGCCTACTTTGATCGGCACGCCGCCCTGCGCGTTGATCGTTCCGGGAATAGTGGCCGGAGGCGCGGCAGTACCCGGCGGCAGCGGACGCGCCGGCCCGGACGGCCGGTTATAGAGCATGGTGGCGGTGGCTTTCATTTTCGCCACTTCGGTGGTGGATGCGGTAGCGCCGTCGTCCCGGAGCAGCGCTTTGGGCGCGTTCAATCCATCCACCACCAGTACCGTCACGTGATAACCCTCAGCGCGGCACTTCATCATCGCCTCGTGCGCGATTTCCTGCGCCACATCCAGCGTCAGAACCTTGGAACTGGGAAGCTGCGCCTGCGCGCTCGTCGCGAGCAACGCCCCGGCTGCCCCCGCCAGCCACAGTTTTGAAAATCTCATGTTCTCCGCTCCTCCATCGAATCTGAAATTCTAACTTACAACGAACCCCGCAGCCCCAACTCATCCGCCTTGGCCTGCATCGCTTTGATGCAGAAATCGATGTGGTCGTCGAGCGCCACTTCAAGCTCCCGCGCGCCTTCTACAATGTCCTCGCGATTCACCGAGCGGGCAAAGGCCTTGTCCTTCATCTTGCGCTTCACCGAGGAAACGTCCACCTCAAACACGCTGTGATGCGGCTTCACATAGGAAATCGCTGTAATGAAGCCCGCCAGTTCGTCGCACGCGTAGAGCGTTTTGTCGAGCGGTGAAACGCGCGCCACGCCGCTGTAGTTGGCATGCGACAGAATGGCACGGCGGATCTCTTCATCCACGCCGCGCTCCGCCAGGATGGCTTCGCCCTTCATGGGGTGATCGGGCGCTTGCGGATGAATTTCCCAGTCGAAATCGTGCAGCAGCGCGGTTACCCTCCACTTCTCCTCGTCCTGCTGGAAGCGGCGCGCGTAAGCCGCCACGCACGCCTCTACCGCCAGCGCATGCTTGCGCAGGCTTTCCGATTTTGTGAACTCGCAGAGAATTTCCCATGCCCGCGCCCGATCAATGCGTTGATCGATCATGAGGTCATAATAACTTCTCAGCCAAACTCTGATATCTTTCCCCATATGCGAACCCTCCGCCCGCCGGTTTTGGCTCTGATCGCGTTCGCACCTCTGGCGGCGCAGAATCCCGAAGCGAACTCCCCCATTCCGCGCACGCAGCCGCCGGCCGTCATCCGCAAAACCGTTTCCACTATAGACGGCAAAACCATCGAAGGCCAGGTAGTCGCCGAAGGAATGAGCGAACTCGCCCTCCGCACCACCGATTTGCGTACAAACGCCAAACAGATCGTGCTTCTGCGCAAGCAGGGCGATCGGTACCGAGTGGTTACCTCGCAGACCGATTGGCCCACCTATCACGGCAGTCCCACCGGCAATCGCTATTCCACACTCACCCAGATCAATGCCGCCAACGTCGCGCGCCTCAGTCCCCGCTGGATCTTCCCTCTTCCCAACGTGAACCAGGTGGAAAGCACTCCGCTGGTCGTCGATGGGGTGATGTACGTTTCAAGCGCCAACGAATGCTGGGCGCTTGATGCCGGCAGCGGCCGCCTCCTCTGGCACTATCAACGTTCGCGCACCAAGGGTCTTACCGGCAATGCGGCCGCCGGTATCAATCGCGGTGTAGCCTGGGCCGGCGAGCGCATCTTCATGCTCACCGACAACGCCCACCTGATCGCGCTCGATCGCTTCAACGGCGAACTGCTCTGGGAAACCGAGATGGCGGATTGGCATCAAAACTATAACGGCACCGCCGCCCCGCTCACTGTGGGCAACCTCGTCATCTCCGGCATCGCGGGCGGCGATGAAGGCGTGCGCGGATTCGTGGCTGCTTACGATCAGTCCACCGGCAAAGAGGCCTGGCGTTTTTGGACGGTGCCCAAACCCGGCGAACCCACCTCGGAAACCTGGACTCCGCAAGCGCTCGAACACGCTTCCGGCGCCACCTGGATGACCGGCACCTACGACTCGCAACTCGATCTCGTGTACTGGCCCGTGGGCAATCCCGGCCCCGATTTCAACGGCGACGATCGCCAGGGCGATAACCTCTATACCGATTCCATCGTCGCCCTCGAAGCCAAAACCGGCAAGCTGAAATGGTATTACCAATTCACCCCGCACGATCTGCACGATTGGGATGCGCAGGAGCCGCCCGTTCTGGTAGATACCAACTGGCATGGGCAGCCGCGGAAGTTACTCCTGCAGGCCAACCGCAACGGCTTCTTCTACGTCCTCGACCGCGCCACCGGGCAACTGCTGCTCGCCAAACCGTTCGTCAAGAAACTCAACTGGGCTGAAGGCATCGGCAAGGATGGAAAGCCGATTCTCAAAGCCCTGCCGGAAGTCCCCGGCGGCGGCGTGTATGTCTGCCCCGGCTTTCAAGGGGGCACCAACTGGTTCTCCACTTCCTTCAATCCCGCCACAGGGTTGTACTACATTGCAGCGCTCGAGCGCTGCAACGTTTTCAACAAAGTCAAAATGGAATGGCAGGCCGGCCGCTCCTACATGGGCGGCACCGCCCGTCCGGCTCCCGGTGAGACCTTCACCAAATCGCTCCGCGCCATCGATATTCAAACCGGCAATATCGCCTGGGATGTGCCCCAAATCAGCGGCGCCATTACCGCATCGGCCGGCGTCCTTTCCACGGCTTCCGGCCTAGTCTTTTTCGGCGAAAATAGCGGCGCTTTCATGGCCGCCGGCGCCCGCGACGGCAAGCTCCTCTGGCAGTTCCCCACGAACCAGGTCTGGAAAGCATCGCCCATGACCTACATGTTCGACAATAAGCAATACGTGGCCATCGCCGCGGGCCAGAGTATCCTTGCCTTCGGACTGCCCGAGTGACCGAATTTACTGAATAGGAGGGAATGCCATGTCGAAATACCTCGCGCTTCTTTCGCCAGCCCTGCTGGTCGTTACCGGTTTTGCCCAATCCGGCCCGCAGCCCCAGGAGAACCCGCTCTCTACCTGGCTGCGCGATGCGTACAAACGCAACGCCAACAACATCGTTCGCACCGCCGAGAAAATGCCGGAAGAGTTCTACAACTTGCGCCCCGGCAGCCAGCAGGAAGTCCGCAGCTTCGGCCAACAGGTCGGGCATGTGGCCAACTTCAATTACCTCTGGTGCTCGCAGGCCAAGGGCGAAAAGAATCCCAATACCCAAAACCTGGAAAAGCTTTCCACCAAAGCCGAATTTGTAAAGGCGGCGCAGGACGCCTTCGCTTATTGCAACGGCGTTTATGATGCGCTCACAGACGCTTCGGGCGCGCAGATGGTGGACATCACGCTCGAAAACGGCCGCCAGACGCGCAATCTGCGCATGGGCCTGCTCACGCTCAATTACGGCCACAACAACGAAATCTACGGCAGCATGGTAATTTTCCTGCGCATGAAAGACATCGTGCCGCCCGCTTCCGAGCCCAGGCCGGGGCAGAAGAAGAAGTAGCGGAAACCGACGCTGATAGCGGAAAGCTCGTTGATATATACTGTTCGGAAGTCTCCATCGGGAGGACCCATGCAGCGAGTTTCTTTTATTACCACAGCCTTGTGCGGATTCGCCGCGGCCGCTCTGGCTGCCACCACCGGCGATGTCCCCATTGTTCACCTCGATAGCGGAATCATTTCCGGCACCACCGGATCCAAGCCCGAAGTCCGGGCGTACCTTGGGATTCCCTATGCCGCGCCCCCTGTCGCCACCTTGCGCTGGCGCGCGCCCCAGCCGGTAGCGCACTGGGATGGCGTCCGTCCCGCCGATAAATTCTCCCCGGTCTGCATGCAGAACTCTAATGCCCAAAAGACCAGCGAGGATTGCCTCTATCTCAACGTCTGGACCACCGCCAAATCCGCCGGCGAGCGGCGCCCTGTCATGGTCTGGATCTATGGCGGCGGCTTTACCGGAGGCTCCGGCTCCCTGCCGGACTACAATGGCGACGCGCTCTCTCAAAAGGGAGTGGTCGTAGTCACCTTCAATTACCGCCTCGGCCCGTTCGGCTTTCTGGCGCATCCCGAGCTCACCAAGGAATCCGATCGGCGCGCGTCCGGCAATTACGGCCTCATGGACCAGGTTGCCGCGCTTCAATGGGTCCAGCGCAATATTGCTGCCTTTGGCGGCGATCCCAAAAAGGTGACGATCTTCGGCGAATCCGCCGGCTCGGTCAGCGTGGCCGATCTGCTCACTTCGCCTCTGACAAAGGGCCTCTTCGTCCGCGCCATCGGCGAAAGCGGCGCCTGGATGGGTTTGGGCATCTCAACGGCGCGCACGCTCTCGGAAGCCGAGCAGGATGGCGTTAAATTGGCCGAAGCCGTTGGCGCCAAATCCCTCGCCGAGATGCGGCTGGTCCCCGCGGATGCCATTCTGAAGGCCGGCCGTGGCTCCGGCGCAATCGTCGATGGCTGGCTTCTTCCGGAGGCCCCCGACAAAGTCTACTCCGAGGGCAAGCAGCATGCAGTCTCCGTGCTGGTCGGTTCCAACCAGGATGAAGGCACCTTCTTCCTTCGGCCCACCACCGCGGAGCAATTCACCGCGCAGTCGCGTGAGCGCTACAAGAGCTTCGCCGATCAATTCCTGAAGCTCTATCCCGCGGCGTCGGACGAACAGGCCAACGCTTCCGCGCTCATGGCTTTCCGGGATGAAGCGGCATGGCACATGCGCCGCTGGGCGCAGGATCAGACCAAGGCCGGCAAGAAGTCCTATCTGTACTACTTCACCCATGAACCTCCAGCCAGCCCCAACGCCAAAGGCCCGCGCCGGCGCGGCGCTACGCACGTGGCCGAAGTGCCTTACGTTTTCCAAACGCCGGGCCAGCGCCCCTGGACCGACGTGGACCGCCAACTCTCCGATACCATGTCCTCCTACTGGGTGAACTTCGCGTCGACTGGCGATCCGAACGGGCGGAATCTGCCACACTGGCCCGCTTTCGACCCGAAGAAAAACCCGGACCCCATGGTTCTGGGCGATAAAATCGGGCCGGGCCCCGGCCCCGATCCCGCGCATCTGGATTTCTTCGAACAGTTCTACGAAAAACGTTAATATGAAGCTCTCAATTTCCTTGCTAATACTCACGGCGCCGGCCCTCGTGCCCGCCTTTGCGCAAAACCAGCAGCCCAACACGCTCGATCCCAAAGTCCGCGGCGTGATCGATGCCGCAACCGAAAAGCGCATCGGCGTGCCCACCGGACCCGCGCCCCGCCTGAAAAACGGCAAGCCCGATATGAGCGGCGTCTGGAACCAGCCCTATGTTCCCGACATGAGCAAGGACGGCCGCGGCCAGCAGGGCGAGCACAATCTCCCCTTCACCGAATTGGGCCTGGCCAAATGGAAAGCCTACGACGCCGCGGTCGAAGGGGACTATACTGGGAGTTGCCTGCCTTTCGGTTTGCTGCGCGATATCAATTCGCCGCACCCCATGCAAATCGTCCAGAACGATAAGTACATCGCGTTTCTGTTCGAGCAGAACACCTGGTTTCACGTCGTCCCCACCGATGGCCGTCCCCACCCGAAGGACCCCGACCCCACCTGGGAGGGCAACTCCGTCGGCCACTGGGATGGCGACACGCTCGTAATCGACACGATCGGGTTCAACGACAAAACCCGCATGGACACCATTGGCCACCCGCACAGCGATAAACTGCACACCGTCGAACGGCTACAGCGGGTCGATGCCGGCCACATCGCTTACGAAATCACCATCGACGATCCCCTGATTTATTCCCGCCCCTGGAAAAACACGCGCACCTTTGTGCTTCGCCCCGATTGGGAAATCATGGAATATAGCTGCGAGGAAAACAACAAGGACATTACCGAGGGCCACATCAAGCAGTTCAAGGGCGGCGATACCGCCGGCGGCAAGTAATAGAGTTTCGGGGCGAGCGCTTCCCTAGTCAACCCATGTGGGTCGGCCCAACCGCGGGCCCACATCTCCTCTCCGTCAAGAATCGGCCCTCAAGAATCCGCCCAAGCGGCCGATAAGCTCGACTGAGACAACCTTATACCGCTACACCTTTGCCGTTCCACATTCATCCATGAAAACGCCACCTCCAGTACAAGCCGAATGCCGCCGTTTAGAGGATCGCAAGCCGGTAAGTTTCCCCGCTCTTATCGATTCACAAGGCGCCAAGAGTCTGGCCGTGATGCAGGATATTTCCGGATGCGGCGCCCGCCTTCTGGCCAATCGGCAGTTTCCCGTTGGAACCGTTATCCGTCTCGTCCTTAACGGCGATCTCATACGCCAGTGCGTTGTGCGCAGATGCCGGCCCGTTCCGGATTCTGCGAAATTTGAAATCGGCGTGGAAGTGATCGAAGCTGGTTGGCCGAAAGACCTGGTTCCGTCCGGCGATGAATAACGAGCCTTTAACGCGAAGCTTCCAGCACTTCCCGCAACGCGGCCGTGACCGCTTCCGGGTTTTCCCGTGGCAGGAAATGTCCCGCGCCCGGAATCACGCGGTGCGCCATCAGATTCGGTAACACCGCCCGCTCAGCCGCGGAGATTTCGGGCCTGCCGCGCACAATCCCATCGTCTCCACCATAAAGCGTGATCGCTGGAGCTTCGATTTTCGGCCGCTGCGCCAGCCGCCTCTCCGTCTCTAAGAAACGCGGCTCCCCCGGCGCATTGCCCAGCCGGTGCCGGTACGAATGGATTACCACGTCCACGAAATCCGGGTTGTCGAAGGAAAGCGCCGTGCGGTCGTACGTTTCGTCCGTAAAGTGCCATGTCGGCGACCATTCCTTCCATAGGAGCTTGCATAGCGCGCGCCGGTTAGCGGCCAGTCCGGCGCGCCCCCTTTCCAAATTGAAGTACCACTGATACCACACCGCCCGCTCGGCTTCGGGCGGCCCTGGCGGCCCTGGCGTAACCGTATTCTGCACCGTGTAGCCGCCAATCAAGACCGCCGCGCGCACTCGCTCCGGATGCAAGGCCGCCGCAATCGCCGCCGCCCGCCCACCCCAGTCGTATCCGCAAACCGCAAATCGCTGAATCTGGAGTGCGTCCGCAAAGTCGATGGCATCCTGCCCGATGGCTGCCTGCTCCGCCATTCGCGGCGCCTTCGCATCCAGAAACCGGGTCGGCCCGTAGCCGCGCAGATAAGGGACGAGCGCCCGATATCCCGCCTGCGCCAGGGCCGGCGCTACTCCGTCCCACGCCCGCACGTCGTCGGGAAATCCGTGTAGCAGAATCACTGGAAAGCCTGCGCCCGTTTCTTCGTAGGCAATTTCCAGAACCTCCGTCCGCACGGATTTGCGCGCCGCCTCGCCCCGTGCCCATCGGGAACCCGCCAACGCTCCTGCCACCATAGCCCCCACAAATCGCCGCCGGCTTACCATTGCTTCCGACTCCTGACTTCTGACTTGTGACTCCTAGTCACGAACGGACGCGCCTCTTGTCCACCGCAAACAGCGCCAAACCAGGACCCCCACGCCAACCCCAAGCGCATCCGTCGCCACATCCCTCCACTCTACGGAGAAATGATATAGCGCGCTCTGCATCAGTTCCAGGGTCAGGCCGAACAGCACGCTTCCGGTCAAGGCCTGCCACAGCCAAGCCGGGAAGGCATTCCGGGAAAGCAGATACAAAACGGCAAACGAGACGAGATGAAGAAGCGGATGCAGCGCGCTGCCATGCAATCCGCTGGGCCTGGCTGGTTGCAAAGACGCAATCGCCAGTAATAGGGCGTAGACTGCCCAGACCATACGAAAAACGGATTGTAGCATCGAGACCCAGCATATCCTGGATTTCACTTATTGAAAGTTGATCTGGGTCTACCAGTACCTAAGTCTGGAAAGGCGGTGTACTGCGTCCCTTGCTCAGGTGGTATAAGGTATTCCTTTCACTGACAATTCCGCCAGCCTCCGATGAGAATAATGGGGGTAGCTATGCGATTCCGCATTCCGCAACGGGAGTTGTCGGCGCTTCTTCCGGCCGAGCCGGGCCTGAACGCGCATTGCCGGCGCGTGGCCGCGCTTTCGAGAGAGATCGCCACTGCCGTCCCTCTGTCCGGCCGGCTCTTTCCTCTACTCGAACAGGCCGCCTTATTGCATCACAACCGCAGCCTCACTTGGGATCAGCCTGCGCTCGATCGACTTTTGCGCGACGTCTTCTCCCAGCCGCACTGGGACGAGAAAAAGGGGCGGGACCAGCGATTGCCGGAAGAATTCGCCGCCCTGCTTTCCGCGTTTCATGTCTTCCCCCGCGCTTCGGCAGATCGCGAGATCGGCCTCGCCGCCGAAATTCTGGCCGTCGCCAATTTCCTCGATGAACACGTCGAGTTCTCCGCCTGGGACTGCAACACCATGGGCAACCTCTCCGAAGTCGTCGAGGAGCTGGGAGGCCTCATTCATCCTAATGTCCGAGAAGCTCTTCACAAGGCCTTCCGCTCCTGGCGCTTCTCGCTCGATACCGGCCGGCTGCCGGTGCAGATCGGCATCATCAAAGAGTTGCTCGCGCTGCTCGAGGACACCGCGCCTGAGGTCGGAAAACTTGCGGCGCTGGCCGGCCGCGACCCGGTCATTGCCGCCAGTCTCGTACAAAGCGCCAATTCCGGCTTCCACGGCCGCGGCCGTACCATCCAATCCACCCGCCAGGCCATCATGCATATCGGCATCGATGAAAGCCGCCGGCTGCTGCTCGCCCTCGCCATCCGTCCCATCTTCGCCTCCGGCAATCTGCGAGGGATCTGGCGCCATTCGCTGTGGATGGCGGAATTCATGGAGGCCTTCGTCCGCGGCCAGGATTTGATGGATCCCGAGGAGGCGCTCTTTCTCGGCCTCGTTCACGATGTTGGCCGCCTCGCTTTTCAGTCCGCCCCACAGTCGATCGCCGGGGCCTTTGCCCGCCTCTCCCAAGGGGGATGCCCGGTCACGTACACCGAGCAACTGCTGTTCGGATCGGACCACGCGGAACTGGGTGCGGCCATTCTCTCCCTCTTTCAAGTCCCGCGGCAGATCATGGAAGCCGTCGAGTTCCATCACCGCCCGGCCGTTTCCGATTCGCCCCTCGCCGCCGCATTGTATTTGGGCGAGTATATTTCCGATAGCGAGGAGGATCTACCCTCCACCGTTCACCTGGATGCCGCGCTGGCCAGAACGCAGTGCCCCCTCCCCAAGCTGATCGAACTCGGCAAAACCGGCGGCGGGGCCTTCACTACCCTCCTCAACGTCGCCTAGCGGGCCTCCCTAATCTTTGCCACAGTTCCCGCCGATAAGAGCTAGAAGAGAGAATGGTCCGGCTGACGCGTCTGAACCACGCTTCCATGGTTCTCAATTCGGATCTGATTGAGCGCATTGATATTACACCGGACACCGTGATCACGCTGACCAACGGCGAAATCCTGCGTGTCCTCGAATCGGCCGACGAAGTCGTCAGGCGGATCATGGAATATCGCCGGAATATCTATGGACCGCCGGAAATCTCCGGTCCAATGCTGGTCCAGCCGGATCCTCCGGACCTGGCACACGATCCGGAAAGGGAGGAGCCGTAAATGGCCGATGCTCCCAAGACTGCCAAGCCCGGGGCCAAATCCGGAGGCGTTAAACCCGATCTGGCCACTCTGGCTGGAATCGGCCTCGCGCTGGCGGGTATTCTCGGCGGCCTCATCCTGGAGAAGGGCAGCATTCAGGACGTGGCCCAATTCACTGCCGCTATGATCGTGCTGGGAGGAACTTTCGGCGCTGTCCTGGTCACCACCCCGCTTCCCGTCTTCCTGCGGGCGCTCGCGGGTCTGCGCGATGTGTTCCTGGAAAAATCGAATTCAGCCTCCGAAACCATTGAAACCCTGATCCGTTTCGCCACTCAGGCGCGCAAGCAGGGGATCGTCAGCCTGGAATCGGAAACCGGAACGGTGCCGGACCCCTTTCTCCGCAAAGCCTTGAATCTGGCCGTGGACGGCACGGATTTGAACGAAATCCGGAACATGATGGAGCTCGATATCGAGCTGAGTGAGCAGGTCGAGGAGCAGAAAGCGAAGGTCTGGGAGGCCGCGGGGGGCTACTCGCCGACCATAGGCATCATTGGAGCCGTCATGGGGCTGATCCAGGTAATGAAACACCTGGACGATATCAAAGAGGTTGGCCACGGCATCGCTGTAGCGTTCGTGGCAACCGTGTACGGCGTAGCTACGGCGAACATTCTGTTCCTTCCCTCTGCCAATAAGCTGCGCGCCAGGATGCAGCAGGCGCGGTTGCTTAAGGAACTTACGCTCGAGGGGGTCATCGGCATAGTCGAAGGCTTGAACCCCACCCTCATCCGGCTCAAACTATCGGCCTTCAATCTCGCGGGTTCTCCCAAACCGGCAAAAAAAGACAAAGCAACCGCCAAGGGCGCCGCGCCGCAAGCGGTCCCAGCCGGAGATTGAAATGAAGCACAGGCGGGCACATCATCATGAGAATCATGAGCGCTGGCTGGTCTCCTATGCCGATTTCATTACGCTGCTGTTCGCCTTTTTTGTTGTAATGTTTGCTACCGCCCAAAAAGACAAATCCAAAGCGCGGTTGGTGGCCGAGTCGGTGCGCGATGCGCTCGAACATGGGGATCTCTCCACGGCCATTAGCGGCATCATTCGAAACCACAAGGTCACGCCGGATGGTAAAGGGGACTCGCGCATCAGTCCGGATATTCCGCCCCCCGAAAAACCGGTGGAAAAGTTGCCGCCCGTGCCCAGCAAAGATCTGGAGAAAACGCTCGCCGATATTAGCCAGGTTCTGCAAAAAGAAGTCGCGGAAGGTAAAGTGACAGTCAAATTGGACCAGCGTGGATTAGTAGTCAGCATGCGCGAGCTCACCTTTTTCGCTTCCGGAGAAGACACCGTGAATCCGGCCAGCCTTCCCATCATCCAGAAGATCGCCAAGGTAATCGATACCTTGCCGAACCCGGTGCGGCTGGAGGGCCATACCGATGCGCTGCCGATTCATAATTCCCGGTTTCGCAGCAACTGGGAGTTATCGGCGGCGCGGAGTATCGCGCTTCTCGAAATCCTGCGCGACCAATGCGGTGTTCCCGCTGAAAAGCTATCCGTGGCAGGGTTCGCGGAAAACGCGCCTGTCGATACGAATGACACCCCGGAAGGCCGCTCGCACAACCGGCGCGTGGACCTGGTGGTTCTCTCGGCGGAAGCAGCTCGCGGAGAACCGCCGTCGCGAAATCCCGCTGCGGCGGAGCCTTCTCGTTAGTACTGTGACTGCAACGCTCCTTACCTGGCGGGCTGCTGAAACTCTGCTCGAGATCTCCGCCAGCCCGAAACTATGCGCTCAGCCGCGCCTCCACTGTAGCGCGTCACATACTCGTCCCGCCGCTCCCGCAGGACTTGCGATTGCGGATTTAAACCGGAGACTAGGCATCAACCGGTAGCCGCACTTCCATACTTCGCCGCGCGGTCGTCGAAACACGGAAGCCGCAATGGGGAAGGGAAAGCGGTATTTCAGAAACCCGGAGCGGAACCCGAAGCAGCCGGTGAATCCGGCAGCGCGAACAGGTACGACGTCAAATTGTTCAGGTCCTTCTGCGAGAACTTGTAAGCGGGCATGAAGCTGCCGGGCGAATACTTAGGCGGATCCGCGAAATGCTCTTCCACCCAGCTTCGGCTGCGGCGGCGGGAGACGCCGTTGAGCGGCGGCCCAACCGACGCGCCCACCCCGTTCACTTTGTGGCAATCGCCGCAGCGGTTGCTCTGATAAACCAGGGCGCCCTGCACTGCGAATTCCGGCGCGAAGGTCAAAGCACTGGCGTTATCCGGGTTGAGTTTTAGCAAAAATGCGGCGAGCGAATTCAACTGTGCATCCGTGAGCACGATAGGCGGCATGGAACTGCCCGGGCGCACGGCCGCCGGAGCTTTGAAGTGCTGGATCAGCCAGGCTGCATCCCGATGCACGGTGATGCGTGTTAAATCCGGCCCGATGTTGCCCCCTTGTCCCCCAACCGCGTGACAGGTTGTGCAGCTCTCCTGGCGGAAGTAGGCAACGCCGGCCATTTCTTCGGGCGAAAGCTGCATCCAGTCGGTGGGCGCGGAATAGTCGATCGCGACTTCCTGCGTGGGGGCGTTGCGGTCGGCGAGGACCGCGGCGGCAGTGAGTCCGCACCAGCCCAGGCCCGCCAAAACCACGAAGCCTGCCGCGAACACACGCCGCGTGACTTTGATGATCGGACCGCGATCCAGGAACGGAATCAACAGCAACGTGAAGATCGCCAGGGTCGGGAGAACCATGGTGCCTACAACTTCAAGTGGCCCGTTGAACAGTTTCAGCATCTGAAATAGAAACAGGAAATACCATTCGGGGCGCGGCGTGGCGGCGGTATCGGTTGGATCGGCCAGTTGCTCCAGCGGAACGCGCACGGCCACTGCCATAGTGAACAGAATGGCGAACGCGATGAAGATAGCCAAGGTATCCTTGAAAACCTGCTGCGGATAAAACTGCTTCTTCGGCAGCCTTTCATCACCGGGCGACGGAGCCACACCGTGCTTCCGCACCAGGAACACGTGCAGGCCGATCAGAATGGCGGTGAGGGGCGGTAACAGTAAAACGTGCAATCCAAAGAAACGGGCGAAGGTAACGACTCCGATGGAGCCTTGGCCACCCAGCAGGCGTGTGAGATAGGGTCCGACAAGCGGCGCCGTGGCGGCAATGTGAGTTGCCACCACCGTACCCCAATAAGCGCGGTTGTCCCAGGGCAGCAGATAGCCGGTCAGACCATAAGCCAGAGTCAGCAGCAGCAGCACTACCCCAACCATCCAGGTGGTTTCGCGCGGCTTCTTATAGGCGCCCCACAGGAAGACCTGTACCATGTGGAGCACTACCACTACGATCATCATGCTGGCGCCCCAGTGGTGCAGACCGCGCATCAATTTGCCCGCGGTCAGTTCCGTGAGGATGTAGCGCACGCTATTGTAAGCGTCGCCGGGAGTGGGCGCATAATTAAACGCCAGCATCGCGCCGGTGAAGGCCTGCGTCAGAAAGAGAAACAACGCCACGCTGCCGAACACCTGGTGCCAGCCGCTCGAGGCCGGGATCTCCTCATACATGAATTTGCGCAGGGCGGTGGGGAGGCCTGTACGGGACTCGACCCATTCGGCGATAGTTTCCAGACGGCTTCTCATGCGGTTTGATCCGGCGCGCTCAGCGGCCCTAACAACAATTGTTTCCCCTGCACCTTGGTCTGAAAGCGATCCAGCGCGCGCGGCGCCGGGCCTTCCAGAACCTTGCCATCCAGCGAGAACACTGAGTTGTGGCAAGGACAGATGAATTCGTTCTTTCCCTGCTCCCAATGGTAGGCGCAGCCGAGATGCGTGCACATCGGAGAGTAAGCCACAACCTGGTTATCGGGCATCTTGACCACCCAGACCGTACTTTTTTCACTTGTTACTTTCCAGCCGTCCACGCGAGTGCGGCGGTAGGCCATTTCCACGGGCTGGCCGGGAGTGAGTTGGCTGATATCGCCTGCTTCTACCCAGTCGCTCTGCCGCCGCATTTTCGGTGGAACCAGCAAGTATAGGAGGGCGGGAATGGCCATGGCGGCCGAAATGATTGCCCAGATTCCATAAATAGCGACCGAGTAAAATCCGCGTCGTGTCGTTCCGGAGGGTTCCATGGAGGTTCCGGAAGGTTGAACTGCCTTAGACTCGGGATGCATAAACGGGGAGCCTCCGGAGAATTGTAGCGAAAAACCAAAGGGAAGTTGACGGCTCCAAAGAGCCAGACTCCAAAGAGCTACTTAATCTCTTTGCTGCTGGCCGTGGCGGGCTCGGGACCGTCATTTTCGCGAATCACCATGCTCTGGTCTGAGTAAAACGTGCGGCTGCCGGTATTGCCATAAGCCACCGGCACGGCGCTGATCTGGTAACCGGACTGGTTGCCGGTCATGGTGAATTTGTAGCCGCTCTTTTCGCCGGCCGCGAGGCTGCTATCGATCAGGTCCGCCGCCGACGCGTTCGCATTCCCTGTAGCTGGCGGCCCCAATTCGGCCAGCGATGTGGCATAGTGGCCGTACTGGGAGTTGTATTGCACCTGCATGGTGTGGATGGTCTGAATGGCTTTGAGGGCTGCGGTCTCGTGCGCGTAACGCGTGGCGTTATTCAGTTTCGGCAACGCGACCGTAACAATAATCAGAATGATCGCAATCACGATCAGCAGTTCGATGAGCGAAAAACCGCGGCGTTTTTGGGTATGCCGCTCCCTGGAATTCCACATGCATCTACCCGAATTCACTATTCTATGACGCGGCGGGGGCGCTGAGCGTGCAGACCGGTTTTGTCCATCCGCGCACCAATTCATGGATTTGGACCAGCCGGCGCCAGAATTCCGCCAGCAGGCTTAAGCGGAGCGCATTAGGGCCATCGGAAAGGGCACGCTCGGGGCAGTCGTGCACTTCCACGAAAATGCCGTCCACGCCGGCTGCCACCGCTGCCCGGGCGAGCGTTTCGATAAATTCCGGCTGGCCGGAAGAAGCGGCGCCGCCAGCCCCCGGAAGCTGCACGCTATGCGTGGCGTCGAACACGATAGGCCAGCCGGCATCACGCATGATCTTCAGGCCGCGCATATCCACCACCAGGTTGTGATAGCCGAACGCAGTGCCGCGCTCGGTCAGAATCACTTGCCGGTTGCCGGTGGAAGTCACTTTACGGGCCGCGCGATGGATATCCTGCGGCGCCACGAACTGCCCCTTTTTTATGTTCACAATCCGCCCGGTGCGGCCCGCCGCCAGCAGCAGATCGGTCTGCCGGCAGAGCAGCGCGGGAATTTGCAGAATATCGGCGACTTCCGCCACAGGTTCCGCCTGACCCGGCTCATGAATGTCGGTGAGGATAGGGAAGCCTTCCGCCTTGATTCCGCCCAGAATGCGCAGCCCCTCCCGCAGCCCCGGCCCGCGATAGGAATCGCCGCTGGAACGGTTGGCTTTATCGAAGGAGGCCTTGAAAATGAACGGCGCGCCGGCCAGGGCTTCCCGAATCCCGCGCGCCATTTCGCGCGCGTGTGCGTCACTCTCAATCACGCACGGCCCGGCGATGAGGACCAGCGGACGCGGAGTTGCGGCACGGCCGAAAGTGGTGTACTCAGCGTTCGAGACCCAAGACATCGATGCCTCTGTACTGAAGAAAATGGCGGTTGAAGCTGAAAGCGCGGTTAATCCCACGCACATCTAGAACAGCGAAGGAAATCGCGTCACAAAGACTCCAGTTTTTATCCGCGTGCCGCGCGGCGCCCGCCACGCCGGACGCTCGACAACTCCCCGCGTTGAAGCCGCCAAAGCGTAGAGCGAGAAACTCCCAGCGCCCGAACTGCTTCGTCAATCGTTAACAGATCGGTGGACATCTCCTCGAATCGTATCACAGCAGTCTCACTGTCTCACCGTCTCAGGCCGGGGCCCGCTCCTGGAGCCGCCTATCTTCCGCGCACCCGCGAGTACTCCGCTTCCGGCCTCGCTTCCGCCGCGAGCCGCCGTGGGCGGTGCTCGTATGCGGCGCCGATGAACGCCTTAAAGAGCGGGTGCGGCTCCATCGGCTTCGACTTGAACTCGGGATGGAATTGGCAGCCCAGGAACCACGGGTGGTCGGGGATCTCGCAGATCTCCACATACGTTCCGTCCGGGGTTTCGCCCGTGATGCGCAGCCCCGCCGCTTTCAGCGTCTCTTCATACTCGCGGTTGAATTCATAGCGGTGGCGGTGCCGCTCATTGATATCGCGAGCGCCATACGCGCGCAAGGCAAAACTGTTTTCCGCCAGCCGGCAGGCCCATCCACCCAGCCGCATGGTGCCGCCCAACTCATCCACGCCTTTCAGTTCGCGCAGCTTGAAGATCACACGGTGCGGCGTCGCGGGGTTGAACTCGGTCGAATCGGCATCCGCAAGCCCGCATACGTTGCGCGCGTACTCGATCACCAGCGTCTGCATACCCAGGCAGATCCCGAAATACGGCACCTTTTGCTCGCGGGCGTAGCGGATGGCATTGAGCATGCCATCGATGCCGCGTTTGCCGAAACCGCCCGGCACCAGGATACCGTCAAATCCTTCCAGTTGCTTCTCCCACCCGGGGCCCACCACGCCTTCCGCTTCGATCCACTCGATTTTCACCTTCAGCCCGTGCGCCAGGCCGCCGTGCAAGAGCGCCTCTTTCAGGCTCTTATAGGAGTCCTCGTACTCCACATACTTTCCTACCAGACCGATCACGACTTCATCGCGCGGATTCTGCAGCCGCTCCACCATCTCCGACCAGCGCCCCAGATCGCGCGGGCCGGCCTCCAGTTTCAGCAGCCGCAAGATCATCTCGTCCACCCGCTCGCCCGCGAACACGATCGGCACTTCGTAAACCGAAGCCACGTCGCGCGCCGTAATAACGGCTTCCACATCCACGTCGCAAAACAGCGCAATCTTTTCCTTCACATCCTGGGGAATGAACCGTTCCGAGCGGCAGAGCAACATATCGGGCTGAATACCGATAGCCCGCAGCTCTTTCACGCTGTGCTGTGTCGGCTTGGTTTTCAGTTCCTGCGCGGCCGCGATCCAGGGCACCAGCGTCACGTGAACGAAGATGCAGTTTTCGCGGCCGTGCTCGTGGCGCATCTGGCGGATCGCTTCCAGAAACGGCAATGATTCGATATCGCCAACGGTTCCGCCGATTTCCGCGATCACCACGTCTACGTCTTGCGCCACCCGCCGCATGGCCGCCTTGATTTCGTTGGTCACGTGCGGAATCACCTGGACGGTCTTGCCGAGATAGTCGCCCCGCCGCTCGCGCGCAATAATCTGCTCATAAATGCGTCCGGAGGTCAGATTGTTGCTCTGCGTCAAACGCGCATGCGTGAAGCGCTCATAGTGACCCAGATCCAGGTCTGTTTCGGCTCCGTCGTCGGTGACGAATACTTCGCCGTGCTGGAAAGGACTCATCGTCCCCGGATCGACATTCAAATAAGGATCGAATTTCTGGCAGGTCACCTTCAGACTGCGGCTTTCGAGCAGGCAGCCGATCGAGGCCGCAGCGATCCCTTTGCCCAATGACGAAACCACCCCACCCGTTACGAAAATAAATTTAGCCATTCTCCCGTATCCCCCGGATTGAGAAATCTAACTTTGAGAACTCGAACATTCGCGACACCCGCGCCAAATCTTGGGGTGTGTCCACCCCCAGGGATTCGCTGTCTGTTTCCACCACCCGTATAGAGTGCCCGTTTTCCAGTGCGCGCAGTTGCTCCAGCCCTTCGGCTCGTTCCAGCGGGCCCACCGGCAGGGCGGAATAACCGAGTAAGAAATCCCGCCGGTAAACGTACAAGCCGATATGTTTATAGAGCGGTACGGAAAATTTGGAGCGGTCCCGCAGAAACGGAATCGGGCTGCGGGAAAAATAAATGGCATCTCCCTGGCGGTCCGTTACCACTTTCACTACGTTGGGATCGGCGATTTCGGCCGGATTTTCGATGCGCTTCATCAAAGTACCCATCTTGATATCGGCGTCATGAACCAGGGGAAGAATGGCCGCATCGATCGCGGCGGGATCGATCAGAGGCTCGTCGGCTTGAATGTTGACCACGATTTCCGCGCTATCGGCGGAAGCCGCCTCCGCCACCCGGTCGGTGCCCGAAAGGTGGTCGGCGCGGGTCATGCGTACGCTGGCGCCGAACGCCCGCGCGGCTGTGTACACTCGTTCGTCGTCGGTGGCAATCAGGATGCTCGGCAGGTACCGTGCCATCGAGGCCCGCTCCCAAACATGTTGCAACATGGGTTTACCGGCAATTTCGGCGAGGACTTTTCCGGGAAGGCGGGAGGATGCGAACCTTGCGGGGATGACGCCCAGAATTTTACGGGGCACGAAAGATCTTACCACAAAACGGCTATGCTAAACTCAGTGGAGAAAGGTTCCGGAGCCGCCATGCAGCTATCGGGGCGGGTGCTGCTTGCCAGTGTTCTTGTTTTTTTCGCCGGGGCGGGCTTACGGGCCGCCGATTCCGTTCCTGGGCCGGCCACCGCGAGCGATGCGAAGGTTTCCATCGAGCCGCGCGCCAAGCCCTCCGCCGACACCGCACCCACGCCGAAAACCGATATCCGTGTCGATAGCACCCTGGTGCTCATCCCCGTCACGGTGACCGACCCTTATAACCGCTTCGTCACCGGTTTGGAAAAAGATAATTTCAAGCTGTTTGAAGATAAAAAAGAGCAGGAGATCATCCAGTTCTCTAGCGAAGACGCGCCGCTGTCGATCGGCATCGTGTTCGACACGAGCGGCAGCATGGGCAGTAAACTCGAAAAATCCCGCCAGGCCGTAGTGCAGTTTTTCCGCACCGCCAACCCCGAAGACGAATTCTTTCTGGTACAGTTCAACGATACGGCGAGCCTGGTGCAGCCTTTCACGCATGATATCGAAGAGATTCAAAACCGTCTGGCCTTTACTCAATCCAGAGGCCGGACCGCCTTGCTGGATGCCGTCTACCTGGCGCTCCACGAAATGAAGAAGGCCAAGAACCCCCGCAAGGCCCTGCTGCTGATTTCCGACGGAGGCGATAACAGCAGCCGTTACACGGAGAACGAAATCAAGAACCTGGTGAAAGAAGCGGACGTCCAAATTTATGCGATCGGAATCTACGAACCGATTGGATCGCGCTCCCGGAGTCCGGAAGAACTTGCGGGCCCCGGTCTGTTGACGGAAATCGCCGAACAGACTGGAGGGCGGCAATACGCAGTCGAGAACCTGTCGGAATTGGCGGATATCGCGGCAAAAATCGGAGTGGAACTGCGCAACCAGTATATTCTTGGCTATTCCCCGCACAATCAGGAGCGCGATGGCAAATACCGGCGAGTTGAGGTAAAGTTGAACCAGCCCCGTGGGCTCCCTCCTCTCCGGGCGTTCTGGAGACACGGCTACTATGCCCCGTCCGAATAAAATCTTTTACACCGCACTTCTGAGCGCCGCTTCCCTGGCCGGCCCGGCGTTACGAGGCCAGCAAGCAACCGCTCCTAAGGCTCCGGCGCCGCTAGCGAAGGCCGAAGACAGCGGCGCGGTCTTCCGCGCCGATACTCGCGTAGTGGACCTGCACGCAACCGTGGTGGATAAGGCGGGCCATCTGGTGACCAACCTCACCAAGGATGCTTTCACCGTTTACGAAAACGGCGTGCAGCAGGACATCCGGCAATTCAAGCGCGAGGACGTGCCGGTCTCCATGGGCCTCATCATCGATAACAGCGGCAGCATGCGCGATAAGCGGGCGAAGGTGGAAGCCGCTGCCTTGGCCTTGGTGAAGGAGTCCAACCCGGAGGACGAGGTCTTTGTGGTCAACTTCAACGACGAAGCTTTCAACGATCTCCCTCACGGCAAGGATTTCACCAGCGACATCAAGGAAATGGAAGAAGCGCTCACCCGCATCGATTCCCGCGGCGGCACTGCCATGCGCGATGCCATCCGTATGTCGATCGATCACGAAAAAGAGAAGGCGCATCGCGACAAGAAGGTTCTGGTGGTGGTGACCGATGGCAACGATAACAGCAGTCTGATCAGTCTGGAGAACCTGGTGAAGGCTTCGCAGCAGAGCGGCGTGCTCATCTACGCGGTGGGCCTGCTGAGCGAAGAGGAACGGCGTGAAGCCAAACGCGCCGAGCGCGCGCTGAACGCGCTTGCCGATGCCACCGGTGGCGAGGCTTTCTTCCCTAAGGAGCTTAGCGACGTGGAACGGATCGCGCACCAGGTGGCGCACGATATCCGTAACCAGTACACCATCATTTACTCGCCTTCCAACCAGGTGATGGACGGAACCTACCGGCAAATTAAGGTCACCGTGAAAGCGCCCGGAAACCCAACCGTGCGCACGCGCAGCGGCTATTACGCGACCCCCGACCAGGCCAATCCGGACCAGCAGCCGCGCACCACTTCGCTGAAGTAGATGCTCAAACTCCTTTGGAGTCTGGCCCGCGGCTACCGGCTCCGCCCATGGCGCAGCCCGTACCTGCGCTGGCGCATCGAGACCTACTGGGGCATTCACGCCGAGCGAATCGCTTTCGCGGAATTCTGGCGATTCGTGCGCAACCATTGGCAGGATCTATGGCGTTACCTGCGATGGGCGGCCGGCATGCGGCGGCCGGCCGTCTCCCGCCTGGGGGTAGCAACGCGATGAAGCCCGCTTTTCTTCTCCTCTCCTTTTGGGGATTTTCCATGACCGCCGCCGAACTGAAAGTGGACCACGTAACCGCTGCTGGAAAGGACGTGCACGCCATGCAGCGGGCGCTCGAAGCCGCGGGCATTCCCAGCGAGTATGGCGGCCCGCATGCCAACCGTGCCACCGAAATGGCGCTCACGAGTTTCCCCGATGGCTCATACCTGGAACTGATCGCCATCCAACCGCACGCCGATCCGGCAGCCCTGGAGCGTACCCCGTGGCATCGCTGTCTTATGAGCGACGCCGGGCCGTGCGGCTGGGCGGTGCGCCCTGCCAATCTCGCCGCCGAAGCGGAGCGCCTTCGCAAAACGGGTATCGCCGTTACTCCACCCGCCAAAAACGGCCGCCGCCGCCCCGATGGCGTCCAACTCGAATGGGAAACCGCGCAGGTGGGCGCGGGTAACGGAGATTTCTTCCCGTTTCTGATTCGCGACTTCACCCCGCGCGACCGCCGCGCCTATCCCGGCGGCAAGCCAACGACAACGGCCTATTCGGGTGTGGCGAAAGTGGTCCTGTCGGTCAAAAATCTCGATGATGCCATTGCCCAATACGAGCGGGCCTATGCCCTCCCACCTCCGCGCAAACAGGACGACGCCGGATTCGGCGCGCACCTTGCCTGGTTCGCAGGAACCCCGGTCGTGCTGGCCGCCCCCGATAGCCCCAAGTCCTGGCTCGCCGCCCGGCTGGAGCAACTGGGCGAAGCGCCTTGCGCCTTTATTCTCGGCTCGTCCAAACCGCTCCTCCCGGCCGGACACACGAATGCCCGAAACTGGTTCGGCAAACCCGTCATCTGGCTCTCACCGGAGGCGCTCGGCTGGCGTTTAGGCGTCGAGTAACTCAGATCGGCGCGCGTTGCAGGCTGGTGATGAACTTGATTTCGGGGACCCGCTTGCGGCTCAGCCGGTCATCGTTGGTGATGAACAGGTCCATTCCCGCCGCGGCTGCGCAGGCCAATTGAATCGCTTCCGCCCCGCCAAAGGTCTTCGACGGCTTTTGCTCGAGATCCCCCGATCCTCGATGAGATAGAGGAAGAGATTTGTGCCCCAGAAAATTCGAGCCAGGAGATACTTCTTTTATCACCGGCCGTGACTTCGCGATTCGGACGCAACTCGCCGCGAAGCCTCGCGCCTCGAAGCAGTGGTGCCGGTCTCCCGAGGTGAAGACTCGCTTCCCCATCCAGCCCGCAACTCCCCTACCCACGCGTCAGGCTCCACGCCCTCCCACAGCTCTTTGCCTAATCCCCGCAGGCTGAGAATGGGGTCGTCCTCGTCTTTCTTAAGTAGGCAGTTACCGCAGTACTCTTGTTCATACCATTGCAGAAGTGGATGGTATTTCAATGGTAGGGTCTCTTGCGCCGGGCGGAATTTGCCTGACCTATCGGGGTCGGCGGCGTCTCCCGGACGGTAAAGGCGGAATGTACCATCATTTAGCCGGTAAAACATGCGATAGCGGCCCGTACTCGGCCGGCAATTCGCGACATTGTGTTGGTGAATATGTGCGTGCAGCCCCTGCCGGAACTCCCGATGAATCTTCTCCCGGCGAATCCGTTCCAAAATCTCTCGCGACGTAAATGAGAATCGATCCGGATTCTCCCGCGTCAGCAGCGCCAACGTGACCCAGCACTCATCGGCCACCTTGATTTCCACGAGCCCATTTTGCCATGGAAATCAAGCTAATCCTGGATGGATGGTAGGAATGTCTATCTCTCCTCTTTCTCCTGCACCCGGCCCCCATTCAGAATATCCACCATCGCGTAATTCCCTTCGTGGCAGGCGTACTCGTAGATTACGTAGCCGGGGTCGCGCGTCAGCGGAATCTCCACTTTCCACGGCTTGGTGTACATCTGCGGATCGTCGATTGTGGCTTCATAGAGAATGGTGTCGGCGTCCACGCGCGTGAAGCGCTCCACGATGTGTGCCGCAGTGCTTTCGGGAATACCTTTGATGCGGCCGGAAGCGGCATTCGATGCGATCCAGCCCTTGCCATTGAAATTGGTGGTGTCGATCACCAGCGTGTTGCCCTCCCAGTGTCCGCGCGAATCGCCGTTCCATTGGCCCACGCCGACCGGCAGATGCGCGCGGCCATCCAGCGGAATCACGCGCGCGTCGTGAATCATCTCCGCCAGAATGACCACGTATCCCGGCGCCTGCACAATCTGGTAGGAATTGTTGTAGCCGGCGGGGAACATATCTCCCGGCACGCCGCGCGTGATGCAGCGATCCCATGTGCTCATATACTCGTAGGAATCGGCCGTGTGGGCCATGTTGTAATCGCGCTTCGCCTCCGCCGCCGCGGTGACCGGCACGCGCCCATCCGGAGGATCGACCACCAGCGATGCCTGCCGCGTCTTCACCACCTTGGTGCCCCGGTCGAACCAGAACTCGTTGTAACTTCCCACGTCTCCGGGCTTCGGCGCGCCTTCCTCGCTGTTCGCCGCCGCAGCCTGCTTCTCCAGTTGCGCCGCTTCCGCGGCCGAAAGTACCGGCTTGGAAGCGAGCGCCGCCGGCCGCTCGAATGGAGTAATGGTCGCGTCTGTCCAGACGCCCTGAAGGTCTGGCTGGCCATCTGCCGTGCGCGCTGGCGTCCAAGGCTTAGCATTTGTTTTCGAGGTTTGCGCCAGCAGAGGCAGCGCCGCTTCGGCCAGCACGAGGACCAAGGTACCGATTCGATGAGTCATGGGACCCCTCCCGGAATGTCAGTGGATTGATTGTACAATGCAACAGAATTTTATGGCCACCTCTGCGCCGCGTGAAGGATACGGGCTATAGGGACTGCATCCGCATCCACCCCGATAAATCAGAATGTATGGCAACGGCGTTAGAACGAATTCGCGAGTGCCTTCTATCCGTCCTGTTCGCCCCAGGTAAGGGCTTCGTAACAGCATCACCGGTGCTTCGTAAATCCTCCGATCCACATCTTCAGCGCGTTCGGGGGCGCGCTCAAAGAGGTAGTCCGCAATTCGCTTGAAGTCTCTTGCGGCCTCCTCCGTCCAGCGAAGCTGCATTTAGGCGCCGGATCGTTTCCGGGACAGCAACTGTTCTAGAGACCGGCCGACTTCTTCATGGCTCAAGGTTTCATCGCGCGCAATCTGCGCCAAGCCCTTCTCAACTTCGGCCAGGAACCATTGGTCGTAATCGAGGAACTGTTCGAGCGCTTCCCGTGCCAGCGCTTCGGCGTCGCAGCCACGAGCGGCGGCGATATCCGCCAGTCTGGCCTCCAAGGGTTCAGGCGAACTTCCATGACTCCAATGCTAGCCCAGCGCCGCTTTCACCCGCGCCGCCGTGAACGGCACGGTTCGCAGCCGTACGCCGGTGGCGTCGAAAATCGCATTTCCCAGCGCCGCGGCCACTGGCGCCGTTGCCGCCTCCCCGGCGCCCATTAGCGGCAACTCGGGATGATCGAGCAGCGCTACTTCGACCGCCGGCGCTTCCGGGAACCGCAGAATCGGATAGCTTGCCCAATCCAGGCTGGTAACGCGGGACCGGTCGAACTTCACCTCTTCGTGCAGCGTGCGGCTGAGGGTTTGCACAATGCAGCCTTCGATCTGGTTGCGCAGCGCGTCGGGGTTCACCACCAGGCCGCAATCGTGCGCGCACACCACGCGGCGCACCGCCACTCTGCCGGTGCTGCGCTCCACCGTAACTTCCATCGCCATCGCCACGTAGTTCTCCGCCTGTTTATAGCGCATATAGGCGAAGCCGCGGCCCACCAGCATTCCTCCCTCCGCCGCTTTCGGATTGGGTGAAGGCCGGGGCTGCCAGCCGATCATTTCCGCGGCGCGCTTCACCACCGCCAGCGCCCGCGGATCGTTGCCTCGCTCCTCCAGGCCGCGAACGCGGAATGCCACTGGGTCGGCCTTGGCCGCCGCTGCCAACTCATCGGTGAAACTTTCCACTGCGAACACATTGGCGATCTTGCCGGGCGCCCGCAAGTTGGAAATGCGCAGCGGGGTTTCCTTGATCCAGTGGACCGTCACCACGGCGGGAGACGCAACCGCGTATGGCGGATCGCCGTTCTGCGAGACCGATCCCGCATTTTGCCCGTGCGGCTGCGCGATTCCGGCGGCATCGATGCCCAGGAACGGCCTGGTACCCGGCCTCGCCGCCGGGAGCCACATCTGCGTGTTCCAGTCGATGATGCGCCCATCGTCGCTGAGACTCGCCTTTACGTCCAACAATTGCTGCGGGCCTTTGGGATCCCAGCCGTGCTCGTCGTGCCGCATCCACTGGACGCGCACCGGCCGCCCCACGGCTTTCGAAAGCAGCACCGCGTCAGCAGCGGCATCGTCGTTGCCGTTGCCGCCATACGAACCGGCGCCTTCCAGATAAATGACGCGCACCTTCTCTGCCGGCAGGCTAAAAAGTTTCGCGAAAGAAATGCGCAGTCCGTGCGTGCCTTGGGAGGAACTCCACACGGTCAGGCCGTCCGGCCTCATATCCGCAATTGCGCATGATGGGCCGAGCGAGGCATGGCTCTGGTTGGGCCAGAAATAAGTGGCCGAGAGATGCTTGATCGGCGGCGCGAAGATTACGCTGGCTGACACGTTTTCGGGCGCTGTCTGGTCGCGCTCCACGGGGCTTTCGCGCAGGTACCTCTCCAACTCTTCATTACCCGGAAGACTTTCCCCCTCGCTCCAGTTTGCCTTGAGTTCGCGCGCGGCCCGGACGGCAGCCCACTCATCCGGCGACACCACGCCCAGAAAATTCTCGATCCGGACCACCCGCACATCCGGAATCCCGCGGATCGAGGACTCGTCAACCGAGAGTAGCTTCGCGCCCACGGCCGGCGGGCGCACCACGCGCCCATGCAGCATGCCCGCGAGCGAAAAGTCCTGGATGTAATTCCCGCGGGCGGTGCATTTCCCTGGGACATCGGGTCGCGCCAGCGGCTTTCCGATTACCTGGTATTGCGCTGCCGGCCGCAAGGGCGCTTTCGAATCCACCTTGAGGTCGAATCGCCGCTCGCCCATCAGCGCTGCCAGAGTCAGGCCCGCGCCGCCGCTAATCGGCCGCACTTCGCCATCGGCAATCGTCAACTCGTCAGCCGGCCGGTTCAGTTTTTCGGCCGCCATGCGCAGCAAGGCTTGCCGCGCAGTCGCCGCTGCCTGGCGCACTTCGGAACCGCCCCGCGTCAGGCCCGTACTGCCTCCCGTGCCGCCCTGGTCAGGTGAGAGGCCGGTATCGCCTTCCACCAGCTTGATCCGGTCCACCGGAATACCCAATTCCTCCGCGGCCATCTGCCGCACGGCGATGCGCAGCCCGGTGCCCACGTCCACCTTTCCGCAATAAACCGTAACCGAGCCATCGCCGTGAATTGCCAGGAAGCTATCCACTTCCTTGGGGTCGAGCGGCTTCGCCGGTTCGGCTCCCTGCGCGCGCCCCGCTCTCACACCGAGCGAGAAGCCCACCACCAGCGCGCCCCCGGTCTTCAGCCAATCCCTTCTCGAAACTATCGAAGGCATCTCAGACCCTCCCTTCCGCCGCGCGCATCACTGCGCGCAAAATGCGGGTGTGCGTGCCGCAGCGGCAGAGATTGCCGGCCAATGCCTGTTTGGCCTGTTCCGGAGTGGGGTGCGCCGTTTTCGCCAGCAGCGCTTTGGTAGCCATGATCATGCCGTTCGTACAATACCCGCACTGCGCGGCTTGTTCGGCAATGAAAGCGGCCTGCACGACGTCCGGCTTTTCCGGCGTGCCTAGCCCGTCTAGCGTCACGATCGTCCGGCCCGTCGCCTGCTGAATGGTGGTTACGCATGATCGTACCGCCTGCCCATCCATCAGCACCGTGCAAGCCCCGCACTGCCCGAGGCCGCAGCCGAACTTAGGCCCGTGCTGGCCCAGCGAATTGCGCAAAAGATAGAGCACTGGCTGGGCCGGATCCCACGATTCCACGCTCACCGGCCGCCCGTTCAATTGGAAGGCATATTTCGCCATCGAACCCTCCGGTACGCCCTAGTATGCACCAATCCGGGCAGCGGCGGCGAGCCACCAGTGCTGGCTACAACGTAGCCCGTACCATTCTGGTCTCGCGGAAGTCGGCGATTTCTTCCACCTCCGCCGGGGTCAGGCGGAATTCCATCGCGCCGATCACTCCGGCGACTTGCTCCGGGGAACGAAAGCCCACGATTGCGCCGGTTACCGCGGGGTGCCGCAGTGTCCAGGCGATTGCCACTTCTCCCGCCGACCGGTTGTGGCGCGCGCCGATTTTCTTCATCAGCTCCGCCAGCTCCAGGTTGCGCGAAAGCGCCGGTTCCTGAAAGTTCGCGGCGCGCCGGCGGAAATCGTCTTCGGGGAAACTCGCCACCCGCTCCCGCGTCATTTTGCCGCTGAGCAGGCCCGACTTCATGGGCGAATATACAATGACGCCGATGCCATGCTTCAGGCAATACGGCAGAAGGTCGTCTTCGGCTTCCGGCGAAATCGCGGAGTAGGGCGGCTGCAGCGACGTGATGGAAGCAAACTTCCGGCAGCGGTCCATCTGTTTGGCCGTGAAATTGGAGACACCAATCCATCGCACCTTGCCTTCCTGCTTCAACTTTGCGAGCGACGCCCAGCCCTCCTCGATATCCGGGTCGGGATTCGGCCAGTGTATCTGGTACAGATCGATGGCGTCGATTTTCAGCCGCCGCAAGCTGGCTTCGCATTCGCGCCGGATGGAATCGGCCTTCAGCGAATTGCTGATCTCCCGCTTTTCGTTCCACACCAGAGAGCACTTCGTAAAGATGTAGGGGCGCAGCGAGCGTCCGGCTATGGCGCGCGCCACCACCTCTTCGGAATGGCCGAGTCCGTAGACCGCGGCTGTATCGATCCAGTTGACGCCGCGGTCGAGTGCTGCGTGGATCGCCGCGATCGATTGTTGATCGTCCTGGGGTCCCCAGGAGTACTGCCAGCCTCCGCCGCCCATCGCCCATGCCCCGATGCCGACAGGAGAAAGATCCATGTCGCTGGAGCCCAATCGTTTTCTATGCATCCCTTTTACAATAATCCGAGGTTGACCCCCGCGGGAAAAAGACGCGCCGTGGTGATCGGTTCCGGCCCGAACGGGCTGGCTGCCGCTATCGAATTGGCGCGTGCCGGTTTGGACGTGACGGTACACGAAGCCGCGGGCCAAATCGGCGGCGGCACGCGCTCGGCCGAGCTCACGCTGCCTGGATTCGTGCACGATGTCTGCTCGGCCGTTCACCCCATGGCCATCGCCTCTCCGTGTTTCGAACGCTATCCTTTGCATGCGCACGGCCTCGCTTGGATTCACCCGGATGCGCCGCTCGCGCACCCGCTCGATGATGGAACGGCCGTAATCCTTGAGCGCTCGCTGGATGCGACTTGTGCGCAACTCGGAGGGGACGGCGAATCCTGGCGCCGCCTCTTCGAACCTCTCGTAGCGAATTGGTCGAGCTTGCGGCACGGCGTTTTGGGGCCGCAGCCGCGCTGGCCGCGCCATCCGTTCCTGATGGCCCGCTTCGGGATGCACGCTCTCCGGCCCGCCCGCGCGCTGGCCGAATCGCTATTCCGTGGTGAGCGCGCCCGTGCTTTGTTTGCCGGTATTGCCGCTCATTCCATCCTGCCGCTCGAGGCATGGGCCAGCGCGTCGGCCGGATTAGTGCTGGCCATTCTGGGGCACACTTCCGGTTGGCCTATTCCGCGCGGCGGCTCGCAGCGCATTGCCGATGCGCTGGCTTCCTACCTGCGCAGCCTGGGTGGGCAGATCCGCACGGACTCGCGCGTCGAAACGTTGCCGGAAGCCGATGTCGTGATGTGCGACGTTACGCCGCGCCAACTGCTTTCGATCGCGGGCCCGCGTCTTCCCCTGCATTTCCACCGGGCGCTCGCCCGCTGGCGTTATGGCCCGGGCGTCTTTAAATTGGATTGGGCTTTGGATGCGCCCATCCCCTGGCGCGCGCCGGAATGCGCCCGCGCGGCCACGGTGCATCTGGGCGGGACACTCGCCGAAATCGCGCGCTGGGAGGCAGGATTCACCGGGGCGCCCTTCGTGCTCCTGGCGCAATCGAGCCTCTTCGACCCAACCCGCGCCCCGCAAGGAAAACACACGGCGTGGGCCTATGCCCACGTGCCGAACGGCTCAACCGCGGATGTGACAGACGCCATCGAAGCCCAGGTGGAGCGCTTCGCGCCCGGTTTTCGCGCGCGCATTCTGGCGCGCCACGCGTTCTCTCCCGCCGCCCTCGAACGCTACAACCCGAATCTCGTAGGCGGGGACATCGTGGGCGGCACCATGGCGCTCAACCAGTTATTTCTCCGCCCTACCTGGCGGCTTTACGGCACCCCTCTGGCCGGTGTCTATTTCTGCTCGTCCTCCACGCCGCCCGGGGGCGCCGTGCATGGCATGTGCGGTTTCAACGCCGTGGAGCGCGCCCGCCGCGATGGCCTCGTGCCCTAACACATGGGTGCGGCGCTTCCAAGCTTCCGGGCGAGAGGGAGCGTTTGCTATCCAGCGATAACAGGGCGGCCAGTGTCCCCATGCGCTGCGGAGTAAGTCCATAAAGCCTCGGGATGGCGCAGCAGACGCCGCGTTGCCGCGAATACGTTACTGAAATTTAATCGGTCGCCCGCGGGCCCCACCTGAAACCAGAGCCGCCATTGTTCGTCTAAGCTTACGTTCTGCGTCTTAGCGACGGCGTTTGGGCGATCGCCGCCGCCTACCGAGGATTGGTTCGCCAATAGGTTGTACTAGATTTGTGCCAATGGCGAAGCCGTTTTCGGCTAAGCCCGGAGCGATTTATGCCTAAGACTGGAGCGCAGCAGGCCGCGCGCGGCACTTTCTCCACCCAGCCGCGTATCAGCGGGCAGACGATCATAGATGAACTCACGCGCAACATGGAGTTGGGCCGCTTGGAGATGGGCTACTCGATTCTGCTGCCTTGCATCTTCAGCGTCTACCTGCACCCGGACGATTATCAGCGCCTGCGGCCTGTCGAAAACCTGATCCGCGACGATGCGCGGCGGGCGCTCGATGCTCGCGTAGCGGAATGGAACCGGAAGAGTCCCTTGCGGCGCTCCGGCCCTTCCAAGACCTTTAAGATTGCCCGCGAGGAATGGTGGATCGGACTTTTCGCCGATACCGAAGGGGCGGTGCCGCCAGGCGATGTGGAGATTCACTCCGAACTGAACGACACGCAGCAGCCGGGCTACCGCGGGGTGAAGACCACCCTGATTGGCCGCGAACCCGTGGTGACCGCGGCGCAGGTCGCGCGCGACCGCGATGCCACTCGCGTGCGCTCCGAGAAAGTGTTCGCGGAGATTCACTACGAGGACGATTCCGGCCGCCAGACCTATTTTATCACCCAAAACGAAGTGCGCATCGGGCGCGGCGGCGAAGATTGCTGGGTCGATCTGCCGCTGTACACGGTCGAAGAGGTTTCCCGGGAGCACCTGGAAATCCGGCGCAACCCGGCTACCGGCAAATTCTCCATCATTGACCGCAGCCGCAACGGCACCTGGCTCAACGGGCGCCGTCTGGCGCGCGATAGCGAAGCGGCTATGCCCGATCGCGCGGAAATCGGCATCGCGGAGGCCCTGAAACTTTCTTTCCAGGTGCGCAAATGAGCCTGCGCGAACTGTATAACCTGCACACGCCTTTCGTGATTCTGTTCCTGGCGTTTGTGCTGATTTTCATCGCGGCGCACAGCCGCGGCCGGAGCCCCAGGCGGCCGGGCCGGAGCCCAGGCCGGCCAAGCGAGCCGCGCCAATGAATTCCGGAGCCGCCACCGATATCGGCCTGGTCCGCCAGCGCAACGAAGACCGCTACTGGATGGACCCCGGCGCGGGCGTGTTCCTGGTGGTGGATGGCGTGGGCGGCCATCCGGCCGGAGAGTTAGCCGCCGAGGTCGCGGTGCGCGAAATCCAGGAATCGCTGCGCCAGCCGAAGGACGCGGCGGGCGCCGCCGAAGACCGGCTCCGCGCCGCCATCGTGCGCGCCAATAACCGCATTTTCGAGCTGGCGTGCGCCGATGAGGCCGCGCGCGGGATGGCGTGCGTGCTGACCCTGGCGCTGGTCGAAGATGGTGAAGTCGCCATCGGCCACGTGGGCGATTCGCGGCTCTACCTGGTATGGCGCGGCGCTATGCGCAAACTGACCTCCGATCATTCGCCCGTTGGCGAAGAGGAGGATGCCGGCGAACTCACCGAGCAGGAGGCCATGCTGCATCCGCGTCGCAATGAAGTCTATCGCGACGTCGGTTCGCGGTTCCGGGCCGCCGATGAGGATGGATTTATCGAAATCCGCAAGTGCCGCTTCCGGCCGGACGCAGCCATTCTGCTGTGTAGTGATGGCGTCACGGACCAGTTGCCTTCGGCCCGCGTGCGGGAAATCATCTCCCGCTACGATGGCGACCCGGCGCGTGTGGCCCGCCAGATCGTGGAAGCCGCCAACGAGGCTGGTGGGAAGGACAATGCGACGGCGCTGTTTGTGGCGGGGCCGGATTTCGGCGCGCGCCGCGAAACCACCCGCCTCCGCCTCGCCACCACCCGCATCGCCGCGCCGCGGCGAAGGCTCCTCGGGCGGCTGATTTATCTGGCCTACGGTCTGCTCTTAGGGATGCTGGTTTGGGCCGTCTGGCGGGCGAGAGGTTAAAGCCATGAGCGCTCCCATGCAGAGTCTGGTTCGCCCGTCCCGAATCGGCCGCTACGAAATTGTGCGCCGCCTCAGCACCAGCATGACCGAGGTGTATCTGGCCAACGATACCGTGGAAAACCGCAAGGTGGCCTTGAAGCTGATCCCCCTCAATGGCGGCATGCATGACGGCGGCGCGGGCCGCTTGATTCTCGAAGCGGAACGGCGCGGCGCGGCGATCCAATCCGAGTTGCGCGACCTCGATCCGCGAGTCATCGAAATCTACGAATTCGGCGAGACGGATGGGTATTTCTTCGTCGCCATGCAATACGTCGAAGGGCGCAATTTGGCCGAGGTGCTGCGGGCCGAAAGCGCCATCGACGCGTATCGCGCCGCCGCCATTGCGCTCGAAATCTGTGAGCAGCTCGGTAAATTTCACACTTGGCAGAACGCCGTGGTCCACGGCGATATCAAGCCGTCCAACATCCACCTCGGCCACCACGACACTGTGCGCCTGCTGGATTTCGGAATCGCCAAACGGCTGCGGCCCGATTGCGCTTCCACCATGCATCATTTCGGCAGCCCCGGCTACTGTTCTCCAGAGCGGCTGGAGCGCTCGGAAGTGGACCAGCAATCGGACCTGTGGGCGGTCGGCGCGACGCTCTATGAAATGCTGGCCGGCGTTCCGCCCTTTCGGGCCGAGGACACGCACAAACTCGAAGAGCTGATCCGCGCCGGCCGCCCGCCGCGCGCCTTGCCCGCCTCCTGCCCCAGGAGCCTGCGGGCCATCGTGACCAAAGCGCTGGCCCCCGACCCCCGCCGCCGCTACCCATCCGCGCTGGAGTTTCAGGCCGATTTGCAGGCATTTCTGGAACACCGCCCAGTTTCCGCGGAAATCGAGCGGCGGCCCGGCTGGGGCGCCAACGCCACCATCGAAGCGGCGCGGGCGTACTTTCGCAGGGCCACCAAAACTCTGCGCAGAGCGCGCCGGCGTTTGCGCACCGGCAGCGCCGTGGCCTGGTTCGCCACCGGCATGACGCTCTGGTTTGCGGGTGATTTTGCCTGGCGGGCGTTCGAAGCAGCGCGCAGCACTCCGGCCGCGGCCGGCACACAGGATCTCATGCTGCCGATGCTGTACGTCAAAACAGCCAGCCAGATTTTCGACGATTACCGCACCAGCGCAGATCCGTCTCTGAACGATTTCGACTGGCAGAAGGCTGAGGTGTGCCTGGCGCGCGCGGCGGAACTGGGATCGAAAGACGCCACCACGCAGGGCGAGCTGGATTTGGCCAGAGGTTACGCCATCCTGGAGCGCCTCGATGACGGCCAGTACTCCGAATCCGCCGCGAAAAGGGCGAGGGTGAATGCGCGCAAACTCTTCGCCAGCGCGGCTCTGCGGATGCCGCGCGATCCCGCGCCGCATCTCGCCTTGGCGCGGTTCTACATTTATGCAAGCCCCTCGCCGAACGTCGATCAGGCCATGAGCGAATTTGCCCTTGCCGAAAGCTTGCACGCGGTCCTGGGGAATCGCGAAATCGAGCAGGAAGGCGATGCCTGGCGCTTGCGCGCCCTGAACGAATTCGAGAATTTCGAGTGGGATGCCGCCGAGCGCGATGCCCAGGCCGCGCGCCGCCTATATCAACGCATCCCGGGGTTCGACCAGGTCGATGCCCACCTGCGCGAACTCGCCAGTATTCGCCGTCCGGCGAAGAAAGCGCGGAGAATCGTGCGATGGCGGTAACCAAAAGCTGGACCGCCGTTGGGACCACGCCCGCCGCGGTCGCCGTTGCTGCCGCGCCCGCGCCGCGGGGTGAGCTGAAATGGCTGCTGGGCGCGTCGCTGCTGGTCGCCGCCGGGCTGGCGATGGTCTTCGCGGCCAAAACGCAAATCTCCCCCGCTGCCGTGGTCAATTTGAACACCGTCATCGGCCCGGAGCAATTGCGGCCCCTGATCGAATCCTCCGATTCCGATCGTCTCGCCGCCGATCTGTTTTCCTATCTCCAAACCGCCCGCCACCTCCGAAACGTCGGCGCCGTCGCGCGGCATCTCCCCCGCCGCCTCTTCGCCCAGCTCAAGCCGCTTCTCATCGTCCGCACGCCCCGCGAGTTTGCCATTGCCTTTCTCGAATCCGCCGCTCTCTATTTCGCGGGCTTCTACCTGGTCGCGCTCGTCTGGCGCATGGCCCGCTTCCCGGGAGATCGCTCCTGTCTGGTCGCATTGCATCTCCTCAGCGGGATGGGCTTCTGTCTGATGGCCAGCATGCGCGATCCTTTGCGCGATACCCTGGAACTCCACAAATTTGCCCTCGGTGTCTTCCTCGGCTGCCTCCTGCTGGCGCTCGCCGGCCTCAAATGGTTCGACTACCGCAAGCTCTCCGATTGGTGTTACACGCCGCTGTTCGCCGCGCTCATCCTGTTCGCCCTGCTTCTGCGTTTTGGACGCGGCCCCGGCGGTTCGGACGTAAAAGTGAATCTCGGGCCGTTCCAGCCGGTCGAAGCCATCAAGATTCTGCTGGTCCTCTTCCTGGCCGGCTATTTCACGCGCAACTGGGAGCGCCTGCGCGATCTCCGCGAAAAGCGCCTCTGGCGCGGGCTGTGGCGGCGCGTCGGCATGCCGCGGCTGGAGCACCTGATTCCGGTGCTGTGCGCGGTCGGTGCGGCGCTCCTGCTGTTTTTTGTGCTGAAAGATCTCGGCCCCGCGCTGGTGATCTTTTTTGTCTTCCTCACCATGTTTGGCGCGGCGCGCGGCCGGCCGGGCCTGGCCGTTTTGGCGTTGCTCCTCATGGCTGCTTCCGTGGCCGCCGGCTACCATCTTGGCAAGCCGCCAACGGTGGTGGACCGCATCAACATGTGGCTCGCTCCCTGGGACAACGACGTGCACGGCGGCGATCAACTCGCGCACGCGCTTTGGGCCTTTTCTACCGGCGGCCCCTCCGGTTCCGGACCCGGCTGGGGCGATCCGGACATGATTCCGGCCGGCAGCACCGATCTGGTGCTTCCCGCCATCGGGGAAGAGTGGGGTTTCGCGGGCGTGGCTACAGTGTTTCTGTTGTTTGCCTTCCTGATCGCTCGCGCGCTCCGCATAGCCAGACGCGCCGATACGCAGTACGGCTTCTTCCTGGCGCTCGGCCTGGGCAGCCTGATCGGTTACGAAATGATGCTCATCAGCGCCGGCGTGCTCGGCGTGCTGCCGCTCTCCGGCGTGGTATCCCCGTTCCTGAGTTCCGGCAATACGGCTATGCTCGCGAATTTCCTGGTGTTCGCGCTGCTCGCATCCATCAGCGGGTCGCCATCGCGCGAAACCGGCCCGCCGGAAGCCCCTTTCCTCACCTCCACCAAGTGGGTGAAACTGGTCTTCGCCTCTGCCGGCACAGTCCTGCTCGTCACCGCTGCCCACTATCAGGTCTTCCACGACACCGAGTATCTCGCCCGCGACGCGCACTCCTTTGAACAGGATGGCATCAAGCGGCCGCAGCACAACCCCCGCCTCAATTCCATCGCCCGCGAGATTCCCCGCGGCAGCATCTACGACCGCAACGGCATTCCCCTGGCGACCAGCGATTGGCAGGAGTTGCAGCGCCATCGCGCCGATTACGAAGCGCTCGGCATCCCTCTCGATCGCGCGGCCTCGCGATTCGATAGCCGCCATTACCCGTTTGGCGCGGCGCTCGAGCACATCCTCGGCGACCTCCGCACCGGCGAGAATTTTCATGCTTCGAACGCATCGCTGGTCGAGCACGATTCGAACCCGAAGCTGCTGGGCTACAGCTATAGCGAATTGGCGGGCCTCGTCCGGAATCGCCATCAGCCCGGCAATCCGGCCATCGCGCGCGTGCTGGCGCGCGACCGCAATGTGCGCCTCACGCTGGATGTGCGCCTCCAACTGCGCGCCGAAGAAATCCTGGCCGCCGGTCTGCGCGAAGCCGGATCCCAAAAAGGATCCGTGGTGGTGATGAATGCCGCCACGGGCGATGTGCTCGCCATGGCGGATGTGCCTGTTCCCGAGCCGCCCGCCGGGCGCGGGTCGCCGCCCACCCCGGATGAACTGCTCGATCGCGCGCGCTATGGTCTCTATCCACCGGGATCTACCTTTAAGTTGGTCACCGCCATGGCCGCCTTGCGCGCCGATCCCTCGCTGCGCCACCGCATTTACGCCTGCCGCCGCCTGCCGGATGGCCGCGTAGGCATCAATATTCCCGGCTGGAACCGCCCCATTAAAGACGATATCGGCGATCGCGCCCACGGCAGCATCGATATGGGCCAGGCCATCTCGGTTTCCTGCAACGCCTATTTCGCGCAACTGGGCGTCTACGATGTGGGTTCCAAACGCCTGGCGGAGACCGCCGCGCTGCTCGGCATCTCCACCGGCGATTTTGCCGAGCTGCGCAAGGCCCTGCCCTTCGCCGCATACGGTCAAGGCCCGGTGTTGCTGTCGCCGTTTAAAATGGCGCGCGTAGCGGCCACGGTCGCCGCCGGCGGCCTCATGCCGCAAGGCCGATGGATTGCCGATAGCAGCAACAGCCGTACGGAAGCGCCCGTGGAAGTGCTGCCGCCCGCGCAGGCCGCATTCATCGCGCAGTCGATGCGCCGTGTCGTCACCGAGGGAACGGCGCGCGGCCCCATGGCCGGCGCGGCCATCAGCTTCGCGGGCAAGACCGGAACCGCGCAACTCGATACCGGCCAGCCGCATGCCTGGTTCGCCGGTTTTGCCCCCTATGATGGAGACGCTTCGCGCCGCCTGGCCTTTGCGGTGTTGGTAGAGCACGGCGGGTATGGCGCGCGCGCCGCCGCGCCCATTGCCCGCCAGGTCCTCGAGGCCGCCAAACAGTTGGGATTATTGCCATGAACCTGAGTGATTTTCTGGAAAAGTTCGGCCGGACGCTCTTCGAGGCTCCGCTTGCGCCCGCGCCGGATCCCGAAGAGCCGCCGGAGTTGGCGGAAATCCGCCTCGCGGTGCTCGATGAAGTGCGGGAAAAAAGCTATCGTTCCGGAGGACGCAAGGTCTTCCCCTACGATCTGCTGCGCATCGAGCTGCGCGGTGTGGAAGAAAGCTGCGGCACGGTCTACGCGGGCGTCTTCTTCCGAAATTATCTGGAAGGCGAAGTGCGGCGCGCGCTGGCCGGCGCCGGCTGCCGTTACCCCGAGGGCTTGCGTGTGGCCGTCGAAGTAACACCCGGATTGCCGAAACCCGGCGAATCGTGGTTGCGCATCGAACCCGGCCTCGCGGAACGCTCTCCCGCAGCCGCCAAAACGGCCAGGCTGGTCGTGCGCGAAGGCACTGCCAATTTTTCCGAAATCCGCCTGGATAAGCCGCGCATCAATATCGGCCGCAACGTGGACGTGGTTCGCGCCGAAGGCCTATTTCGCCGTAACGATCTCGCCTTCGCCGAAGACACGGAAATTAACCGGTCCGTCTCCCGCGAACACGCCCATATCGTTTTCGACAAAACCGCGCGCGAATACCGCCTCTTCAACGACCGCTGGTACCCGCTCGGCAGCCACGATTGCGGCATCTGGATCGTGCGCGATGGCATGAGCCAGGAGGTGCATCGCAACAGTCGCGGCGTCCGCCTGGAGCCGGGCGACGAAATCCACTTCGGCCAGGCGGTGGTGGTGTTCGAAGAGAACGGCTCCGATCAGCCATAGGCTGATTTTGACCGATCAGCCGCGGAGTTGCTGCAGCGCTCTCATACGATCGGGAGGATGCCCGGAATCTAGTTGAAACAGGCGACTCTCGCCGGAGCCGTGATAGGCTCCGGCAAATGCCTTTTCTTAGGAGAGTCGCAGATGAAGAAACGATATCAGATCGACACGCAGC
>Ga0070737_10000718_pt1 | contig 61747 bp, 61 predicted proteins | sample Coa_R1_10_FD_66438 | JGI IMG/M metagenome (GOLD analysis project Ga0070737, IMG submission 66438) | Surface soil microbial communities from Centralia Pennsylvania, which are recovering from an underground coalmine fire - Coalmine... | ecosystem: Environmental > Terrestrial > Soil > Unclassified... | reverse complement strand
CAACCGCTCTCGAACGACACGCCGGTGATTCCGCTGCCGCCGCAGTACACGCAAACGCCGATCCCCTCGATCAAGGTGCACTCGCGGTACGATCCAGGCGCGCCGTTCGCTTATTCGAACGTGCTGGAGATCGGCGAGCATACCGGCACGCACTTCGATGCCCCGATCCATTGGGTCACCGGCAAGGATCTCCCGGAGAACGCATGCGACACCATCGCGCCGCATCGCTTCGTCGGTCCCGCGTGCGTGCTCGACTATGCGCGCGAATCGGCGGCCGATCCCGACTTCTTGGTCACGCCCGATCACATTCTGGCGTGGGAGCGCATGCACGGCCGCATCCCGAAGGCTTCGTGGGTGCTGTTACGCAGCGATTGGAGCAAGCGCACGGGCGACGCCTTCCTCAACATGGCGGACGACGGTCCGCATACGCCCGGATGGTTGCCCGAGACTTCGCGCCTGCTAGCGTACGAGCGCGACGTGCTGGGCGTGGGAGTCGAAACCGTCGGCACCGATGCGGGCCAGGCCGGCCGCTTCGATCCGCCCTACTCGAATCATTCGATTATGCACGGCGCCGGCAAGTTCGGCCTCGCGAGCTTGCGCAATCTCGATCAGTTACCGGCCACCGGCGCGATCGTGATCGCGGCGCCGCTCAAGATCGTGCGTGGCAGCGGCAGCCCGGCGCGCGTACTCGCATTGGCGCCGAACTGAAAGCGCCGGGCGCGACGCCACAAAATTCAAACGCCGCAGTTCACATACCAGTCATCGCGTCCGCGTCTGATATAGTTGCACGCCGATGGCCGCGCCGTCCCTTACCAGCCCCGCACCCGCGGAAGCCGGGCACAAGCACAAGTGGCTGATCGCGATCGCGGTCATGCTTGGGGCGACGCTCGAGATTCTCGACACCTCGATCGTCAACGTCGCGCTGCCGCACATGCAGGGCAGCTTCAGCGCGAGCGTCGATGAAATCACCTGGGTGCTGACCAGCTACCTGGTTTCGAACGGCGTCACGCTCCCGATGACCGGATGGATCTCGGCGCGCTTCGGCCGCAAGCGTTACTTCCTGTTTTCCGTAACCGTCTTCATCCTGGCATCCGGCCTGTGCGGACTCGCGCAGAGCCTCGCGCAGATGGTGGTCTTCCGCCTGCTCCAGGGCGTCGCCGGGGCGGCAATGATTCCGTCATCGCAGGCGATCCTGATGGAGACTTTCCCGCCTAATGAACAGGCGCTGGCGATGGCGACCTGGGGTCTCGGGCTCATCACGGCGCCAATCCTCGGGCCGACGCTTGGCGGCTGGATCACCGACAATCTGAGCTGGCGTTGGAACTTCTACATCAACCTCCCGATCGGCACGCTCGCCGCAATTATGGTTTTCATTTTCGTGCACGATCCGCCGTACCTGGTGCGCAAAGGCGAGGGACGCATCGACTGGCTCGGCATCGGCCTTTTGATCGCCGCTCTCGGCCTGCTCCAGATCGTGCTCGACCGCGGGCAGCGTTCGGACTGGTTCGCCGCCCCGTGGGTCCGCTACTTCAGCTTTCTCTCGGCCTGCTCGCTGGCGGCGCTAATCGTGCACGAGCTGCGTTACCCGGAGCCAATCCTCGACCTCCGCATCTTCGGAAAGCGCGAGTTCACGCTCTCGGTCTCGATCGTTGCCGTGATGGTGTCCGCCTTTTACGGCGTCAACCTGCTGAATCCGCTCTTCCTGCAGGAACTGCTGGGCTATACGGCCTGGAAGGCGGGCCTCGCGATGCTGCCGCGCGGGATCGCCGCCGGTGTCTGCATGTTCACGCTCGGCCAGTTGGCGCGCTACGGTATCGATACCCGGCCGCTGATGGGTCTCGGTTTCGTACTCTCCGCCTATGCGACTTGGCAGATGGCGGGATGGGACCTGCAGGTGAGCATGGCCTCGATTCTATGGCCGGTGCTGCTGTTCGGATGCGGATCGCTCGGATGGCCGACGTTGTCGGCAGCCGCGGTCTCGTGTGTCCCGCGTGAGCGGATGGGCTACGCGGCGAGCCTCTACAACATGATGCGCAACACGGGCGCGGCCATCGGAATCTCGCTGGTAAGCAACCTGCTCACCGAGCGCGAGCAGGTCCATCAGACCTACCTGGTGCAGCATTTTTCGGTCTTCGATGCATGGAAGATGTCGGCTCGGATGCCTGCAGTGCCGGGCGGTATCCACATGAGCGTGATTCCGTCTCTCACCGCAGGCCATCAGCAGGGACTCGGGATGGTCTACTCGACCATCCAGGCGCAGGCGACGCTGCTTGCCTACAACGACGTTTATCGCATTCTTGCGATCGCGATGGCTGCGCTCATTCCATGGTTCGTGTTCTTCAAGAAGCCGCAGAGCGGCGCAGGCGCCGGCGCGCATTAGCCGCCGCCTTGTCATAGAGCAAGCTGGTACGCAACAATCGTTGTGGGCTTTACGTCCGGGAGGACGGGTATGAACGCAATTGGCGACGACCTTTCAAAGCTGGTTGAACCCGACCGCGTCCATCGGTCGATCTACGTCGATCCTGCGATCTTCGATCTCGAGATGGAGCGCATCTTCGGCCGCGCATGGATCATCATCGGACATGAAAGCCAGGTCCCGAATCCAGGCGACTATTTCACCACGATAGTCGGGCGGCAGCCGATGATCATGGTACGTCAGGCCGACGGCTCGGTGCGCGTGCTTTACAACCGATGCGGTCATCGCGGCGCCAAGATCGTCGGCGATCGCACGGGCAATGTGCGCTTCTTCCGTTGCTGCTATCACGGATGGACGTTTCGCACCGACGGTCAGGTGCATTCGGTCCCAATGCGTCACGGCTACGATGGCACGGCTTTCGACCCGAATGATCCCGCTTTCTGGATGCCGCGCGCGGCGCGCACTGACAGTTATCGCGGGTTCGTGTTTGCGAGCCTCGCCCCCGAGGGACCAGATCTCCGCACGTTCCTGGGCGGCATCGCGAGTTCGCTCGACGATTTCGTCGATCGCGCGCCGGAAGGCCGCGTCGAGGTCGCCGGTCGTCCGTTTCGGGTTCTCCAACGCAACAACTGGAAGCTTTTCTTCGAAAATCTGAATGACGCGATGCACGCGCTGGTCGTGCACGAATCCTCGGTCGATGCGGCGCGCGGCGGAATCGCCCGCATGGGTGCGCAGGGCCTCACCTCCTACGCTTCGGAAGTGATCCCGACGATGGACAAGAACGGCATCCCGTACTCGGCGTGGGAGCAGATCGAGACCACCGCGTTCGAGTGGGGCCACAGTTACCTGGGCGGCTTCTTCAATCCTGAGAGTTACGAGCGGAGCTACGTCGAAGCCCTGGAGCGCGCGTACGGGACCGAGCGAATGCGCGAGATTCTCTCGGTCAATCGCCACAACGCGATCATCTATCCGAGTTGCTCGACGCAATCGGCCTACCAGCAGTTGCGCGTGATCCGGCCGCTCGCCGTCGATCGCACGATGATCGAAATCTACAACTTCCGGCTGCTTGGCTCGCCGCCGGATACCTATCGCCGCACGCTGATCTTCACCAACCTCACCAATTCGCCCTCGTCGATCGTGATGCCCGACGATCTCGAGGCCTATAATCGCGTGCAGGAGGGACTCGGCGCGAACGGCTATGAATGGATCAATTTCCAGCGCGATTTCGGCCGCGACGGCCATCGCAACGGCAGCTTGACCGCGAATGCTACCAGCGAGATGCCGATGCGCAACCAGTTGCGGGTCTGGAAAAAGTACATGACCGAGGAGGCGCTCTGATGGCGACGGCAGCCAGGAAACCACGCGCGCAGACGCCGGACCAGCGCGACCTTGAGCAGTTTCTTTATCGCGAAGCGATGCTGCTCGACCGCAAGCAGTGGGACGAATGGCTCGAGCTCTTCACCGACGACGGCTACTACTGGGTGCCGCTGTTCGCCGAGCAGACCAACCCCTTGGAGCACACCTCGCTTTTCTACGAAGACCGCGTGCTGATGCAGATGCGGATCGATCGCCTGCGCCATCCCCGCGCCTTCTCGCAGGAGCCACCCACGCTCACTTCGCACGTGGTCTCGGGAGTCATGCTGGAGAGCTTCGATGAAGCGAGCGGCGAATGCGTCGTGCGCTCGAGCTTCCATCTGCTGGAATTCCGACGCGACGAACAGCGGATCTTCGGCGGCGTCGCGACTTTCACGCTGGCGCCGGCGGGCGACAGCTTCAAAATCAAGCTTAAGCGCGTTGATCTGATCAACGCCGGCGGCGTGCACGAGCCATTGCAGCTTTTCATCTGAAAGGGCAGCTTGCGCCGTTCGCACGGATCTATTCGGATTGGGGAGGTCGGCCAATGGCGCAGAAATCAAAATCTGTCGTACTCGCGCTCCATTATCAGAACGAGGTGCTCCACCCCGACGGTAAGATTCGCGTCGGCGTGGCCGAGGGCGATACGGGACGCGCGAACCTCATTCGTGCCGCGAAAACCCTGCTCGACGGTGCGCGCACCCACGGCGTGCCGGTCATCTCAGTGCGGATCGCGTTTCGACCCGACTTTCGCGACCTGACGGTCAACGGACCGATCTGGCAGAACATACTCAAGATTCGCGCGTGCGAGGATGGCGCGTGGGGCTCGCAATTTTTCGATGAACTCCGTCCCGCGCCGGGCGAATTTATTGTCAATCACACGCGCATCAATGCATTCTACGGCTCGCAGCTCCAGGAGATCGTCGATCTGTTCGATCCCGAGCGCCTGATCGTTGCCGGGATTGCGACGAACTATGTCGTGCAGCACACGGTCGCCTACGCGTCCGACGCCGGCTATGAGATCACGGTCGTGCGCGACGCCTGTTCGTCGGCGGTGCCGGAACTGCACGAAGGAGCGCTCCGCACGATGAGCCTGCTCGGCTCGATCGAGACCGCCGCCGAAGTGGTCAAGGGCTTCACGCAATGAGAGGACTCGACGGAAAAGTCGCGATCGTGACGGGCGGCGCGACCAGTATCGGCGCGGCGATCGTCCGCGCCTTTCACGGCGCGGGAACCAAAGTCGCGATCGCGGACATCAATCGCGAAGCCGGCGCCTCACTCGCTGCCGAACTCGGCTCGCGCGCGCTGTTTCATCCTACGAACGTTGCGGTCGACGAGCAGATCGTAGCCTGCGTCAAAGCCGTGGTCGATCGCTTTGGCGGCCTCGATTTTCTGGTCAATAACGCGTGCATCTATATCGACCACGGACTGGAATCGAGCCGCGAAGAATGGCTGCAATCGTTCAACGTCAACGTGGTGAGCGGCGCGCGGTTCGTCCGTGAGGCCGCCCCGCAGATGCGTGCGCGCGGCGGCGGCGCGATCGTGAATTTGAGCAGCATCGCGGCGCGCTTCGGACAGGCCGGACGGGCGCTCTACCCGGCCTGCAAGGCGGCCATCCTGCAGCTCACGCGCAACGAGGCGATGGAGCTGGCGGCGCACAAGATTCGCGTCAATTCGATCGCGCCCGGATGGACTTGGTCGGCGTCGATCGAGCGCGCCACCGCTGGCGACCGCGCCAAGGCCGACCGCGTCGGCGCGGACTATCATCCGTTGGGACGCATCGGCGATCCCGAGGATGTCGCGCGCGCAGTTATGTTCCTCTGCTCCGATGAGGCGGCATTCATCACCGGCGTCAACCTGCCGGTCGACGGAGGCCATGCGATGACCGGCCCCGACCAGGGCAAACCGGCAACGTGGCGTCTCTCGCAATGACCGCGCGCGGGCTCTATTCCACCTTGAACGACCATCCATACCGCTTGCCGTCGACGGTCATCGTGACCGCGTAGGTCGAACCCGCGCTAAACGGCTCGCGCGGAATGATGACGACCGCGCCGTAATCGCGCAGCACGCCCCGCCCGACTTTCTGCACCGAAGCATCGGGATTCCTGTAACTGTTCGCATCGAAGCCGCAGGCCTCGATGTTCGCGCCATCTCGCTGTACCGAAAACGCCGAGAGCGTTGGCTGATACCAGGAACCGAGCTGCAACGTGATCGGCGGTCCGGTCGGCAATGCATACCCGGCGCACGAGGTCAGCGGATCGGGCCATTCGGACCCCGCGGCTTTGAGCGCGATCGTCGAGCCGTTGGCTGGAAACTCGATCGGATTTTTGAACAGCGTCGGAATCGGATGCAGCGGCTCGGAGTCGGTCAGGACGTTGAGCGCCGCCGCACAATTCGCCGGCCCACAGTACTGACCGTAGCCGGCCCGCTGCAGACGCGGACTCAGGATCGGCAGACGATGGAACGGAATCGACATCCATCCGTCGATGGCCTCCCTGGCGGAGAAGTGTATGCCGCCATACCCCGCCCACTGCGCGACATCGCTGGCCGAGGCGGCCTTGAAACCAGCCTCGCTATAACCGGGTGCGCCGGGATTCTCCGTGTGCATCTCCGCGCCGGGACGGACGCCGCGCGCGATCGCATCGCCGTAGTTCTCGACCAGGTAGCGCGCATGGGCTTCATCGCCGGCGCTGAGCGCGGAGTCCTCGCTGACGGCGGGTACATCGACACTGGCGCGGTAATGATTCAGCCACGCGAGCCATTGCGGCACAGGTGCGCCTGAACTCGCGCCGGCAGATACGGGTGGCGAAACCGAGTGAAGCGCGACCAGTTTGGTGAACCGAGCGGCCGAAAATTCTTCGCTCGGAGGTCGCGGTCCAACCGTACTCAGAAAATATTCGGTCACACCGAACCCGACGACGAACAGCGCGATCAGTATTTCGATTGCGGTCCTGGGCCGCAGGCGGCGCTTGCGGGTCCGTACTGTCGGATCGTGCGCGACGAAGCGCACCGAGCCGAAGCGGATTTCATCGCCACCTTTGATTCGCGCCCGCGAGCCAAGCCTGACCCCGTTCAGAAAGGTCCCATTGGTCGAGCCGAGATCTTTGATTACACATCGCGCTCGCCGCCGATGGATCTCGGCGTGGCGCCGGGAGACGGTGGGCTCCGCGATTACGAGATCGTTGTCATCGGCGCTGCCGATGCGCGTGCGCCCCTCAGCGATAGCGACCTCGCGCGGCGCGGAGCCTCCCAGCCCGACCAGGCGCATCGTCGGCCGCTGCGCACGCCCCCTCGCCGCCGGCTCCATGCCATTATCGTCATCAGGACGGGCGATGCCGTCAATCACCATCCATGGAGTTTCGCCAGCCTCGACATCCTGGTTGATTCCGACGCGGAAAATGCCCACAATAACGCGCGATGAGCGCGCTTGCGGAAAAGCAATCGAGTCCAGCGTCGATCATCAGCCGTCGCCGCTTCATCTGCCTTGGCGCGACTGCCCTGGCCGGGCTCGCGATTCCAGGACATGCGCTGGCGAGCGGTTTCTGGAGCGGCGAGCGTTCGCTTTCGTTCTACAATCTTCACACCGGCGAGTCTCTGAAGACGGTCTATTATGCCGATAATCAATATGTTCCCGAGGGCCTGCAGGCGATCAATTACCTGATGCGCGATTTTCGCCTCAATCTGGAGGTCAACATCGATCGCCGCCTCCTCGACCTGCTCTACGCGCTCCATTACACGCTCGACACGAGCGCGCCGTTCGACCTGGTTTCCGGCTATCGCTCGCCGCAGACCAACGCGATGCTGCACGCGCACAGCGAGGCCGTGGCCACCAACAGTCTTCATATGTACGGGATGGCGGCGGACATCTGCGTGCCAGGACGCTACCTCGCCAACGTGCATCGCGCCGCGATGTCGCTGCGCGGCGGCGGCGTCGGCTACTATCCGCGCTCGGGTTTCGTCCATGTCGATTGCGGCCGGGTCCGCTACTGGGGAGCGGCCGGCTGAATTATTCCGCTGACGCATTTCGAATCGTCTGACATCGAACATCGCACGATGCTTTATCTGCCGGGATGGAGCGGCATCTGATGACGTCGACACTTCGGTCGAACTGTAATGTGATCGCCGCGGTGCTAGGCGCGATTCTGATTGCCGGGTCATCGCTCAGCATTGCGAATGCCGCCGAGGGCGACGCCGGCTCGAACCCTCATCGGCTGGCCGCCAAGATCTTCAAGGAGCATAACTGCGGAAGCTGCCATACGCTCGGCAGCAAGGGACAGTTTGGCTACACAGCGCATGGGCTGGAAATCAAAAAACAGTCGCTCGGATGCGTCGATCTACTTACCGCGATGACCAAACTGATCAGCGTTCCGGAGGAGCGATGGACCAGCGAGCAGCAGGCGCAGGTGCATGATTTCCATGAATTCGGATGCACCCAGTGTCATGCAATGACGAGCCACGGAATGGAGATGACGGAGCTTGGCGCCAAGCTCCGCGCCGCCCACATGTCCTGTCCCGAGGTCGAGAAGACTCTGAACACCAACCGCAGCTCGGCGGGCGAGTAATCCCTGCCCGCCGCGCCCCGAATCTCAGGCAGCTGCCGGCATCACGACCGGCTTCACCTCGCGATACTCGGCCATCGCCTTCAGCGCGTCGCCGGTCTTGTCGAGCGAATAGGTGCCCGACAGCAACTGGTCGAATTTGAAGTCGCGGCGGCGCGTGGCGAGAAAATCGATCGCCTGGTAGAAATGGCGCGCCTCGGCCATCACGACACTGTTAATCCGCACCTGCTTGAAGAACATCATCGGGTCGAATTCGAGCGCCGGCCCGCCGCTCACGCCGATGTTGATCAGACGTCCGCCCGGCCGCGTCATCTGGAGCGACTCGGGTAGCGCCCGCGAGTTGGCGCATTGGAAGGTAACGTCGGCGCCGCGCCCGCCGGTGTGATCGAGCACCCACTGGCGGCGATCTTTGAGCTGCGGCGTTTCATCGAGATTCAGCACCGCATCCGCACCCCATTCCTGCGCCACCTTTAGCCGCGCCTGCGGGGCCCCGATCACCAAGGTCCGCCTCGCCCCGAGATCCTTAGCGACCGCGAGCGAGTAGAGACCGAGCGGACCACACCCGAGGATCAGCACGCTCTCGTGGCTCGCGAGCGCGCCCAGTTGCTCGTAGCCGTGCATCACGGTGCGCAGCGCGCAGGCGGCCGAGGCTGCGAGCGGCGAGCTCACTTCGTCGGGCACGCGGATGAAGCTGCCGCCCGGCGGATAGTAATGGTACTCAGCGCATCCGCCGAGCAATGCATTCGGCGCCGAATGGCCGAAGCTCAGATTCTTCGCGCAAAGCGTGGTCTGGCGCGTGACGGTGCAGTAATAGCAATGGCCGCAATGCGGGTATGATGCGATCACCCGATCGCCGACCTTGAGCGGCTGATTCATGAGATCGAAAAGTTGGCCGCGCGTCTCGGCCAGTCGCGAGCAGGTCTCATGGCCGGGAACAAACGGCGTGGTCGTCGGCTCGATGAATGGCAGATCGACGCCGCCGCCCTCCGTCAGATGTCCCTGCCATCGATGAGCGTCGGTGCCGCACAGCGTCGCGGCCTCGACCTTGGCGAGCGCGCCCCCGGTCGCCATCTCGGGAATCGGAACCGACCAGACTTCGAGCGGTGAGTTGAACTTGGTGACTACGGCTGCCTTGCATTCGGCCATCGCAATTTCTCCTGTGACCAGAAACGCCGGGGGGATTTTCGTCTCTCGGCTGTCGCCCCGATGATAGACTGCGTTTGTTGCATGTCAAGCGAACTCTCCCGTGCTTGCTTGACACTTCCCGATCGTCGGGTCTAAAGCGATAGCGTTCAAGTCCCCCGGAGCGCTTTTGATGATCGATTTTAACCTCAAGGACAAGGTGGCAATCGTTACCGGCGGCGGTTCCGGGATCGGACGCTCTGCGGCGCTCCGATTGGGAGCCGCTGGCGCGAAGATCGTCGTCGCCGATCTGAACCAGACCAATGCCGAAGAAACCTGCGTGATGCTCAAGGAGCAGCGGGTTCAATCCGTCCCCTACACGCTCGATGTGGCGCGCGCGGCCGAGGTCGAGGCGATGGTCGCATACGCGGTTAAGACCTTCGGCCGGCTCGATTGTGCGGTCAACAACGCCGGCATTCAAGGCGAGATTGTCCCCACCGTCGATTGCAGCGAAGAAAACTGGGACCGGATTACGTCGACCAACTTGAAGGGCGTCTTTCTCTGCCTCAAGTACGAGCTGCGCCAGATGTTAAAGCAGGAGAGCGGTGCGATCGTGAACATCGCGTCAAACTTCGGATTGGTCGGATCGGCGCATATGCCGGCCTATTCCGCCGCCAAGCACGGCGTCGTCGGTTTGACGAAAACCGCAGCGCTCGAAGTCGCTCAGCGCGGCATCCGGGTCAACGCCGTATGCCCGGGCCCGACGCTCACGCCGCTGTCGCAGAACGCGATCGATCTTGATCCGTCAATTCCCGACGCGATCATGACGCGGCTCCCGATCGCGCGCTGGGGCACCGCCGAAGAGGTGGCAGAGGCGATTACTTGGCTTTGCTCGGATGCGGCGCGGCTGCTGGTCGGCGCGATCGTACCGGTCGACGGCGGCTATGTAGCGCAGTAGAGTAATCGCAACCCGGAGCATCGATCCGGAGCCTCCCGAGGAGAGCGATCATGATTATTCGGGGTGAACAGAACGGCGGCGCGGTGCTCGTCAATCAGACCGATCACTCGCAACTGGTAGGCCAACTCGCCGCGCACTGGGGTAATTCCGAGTTCGACGCGCCGCGTCCATATGAATCGGTAGTGCGCGCCGCGATCTATCATGATTTCGGATGGCTGCCGTACGAGACCATGCCCGGCTGTGATCCGAAATCAGGCAAACCGCTGAGTTTCATGCAGGTTGGCCTGCAGGGCTCGCAGCTCAAGGCGTATCGATGGGTGGTCGATTGGATGAACGAGATCGATCCGTACTCGGCGTTGATCATGTGCATGCATCGCACGGGGCTGTGGCGCGGGCGCTATAAGGCGATCCAGTATCCGAGCGCATTCAACCTGAACAACCCTCCTCCCGAGGTCGCCAAGTTTATCGATGACAACGAGAAGTGGCAGGAAAAACAGAAGCAGTCTTACGATGCCGCCGAACTAAGGCATAATTACAGCCTGTTGCAGGTGTGGGACCTGCTGGGCCTCTATTTCTGTTGCCAGGATGTCGGCGACGATTTCATCGAGCCCGTGCCGACAAAGTACTCGAGCAACGGCAACGCGGGCATCAAGATGACGATGCACGCCGAGAGCAAAACCCGCGTCGCTTTCTCGCCCTACCCATTCGATGTGCGCCCGCTCAAGGTGCAACTGCGTCTAAAGCATCTGGCGGGAACCACTTTCGATGGCGACCGCGCGTTTCGCAAGAGCTTCTTCCAGGCGCAGAACGAGACCATCGAGTTCGAGTTGATCTAGGTCCCGCCGGACTTGAGAATCCTGCCCGCGCCTACAGCTCCTTGAGCCGCGGATAGACCTCGCGCGAGAAGAGTTCGAGCCCCTTGATGGTCTCGTCGGGCGTGACGAACCCCGCCTGTCCCATCATCAGCAGATTCCCGAACCCGCCGACGTGATCGTACAGCGCCTTGATCTGCTTGTAGACCGTGTCCGGATTGCCGGCGAACAGCACTCCCTTCTGCAGTTCCATGTCCGCCGTGGTGTTGCGGCCGAAGGCGGCGAACGGACCTGCGCCGCGCATAATCTTCATCACGGTCGCCGTTGAGTGATATCCCGGCGGATTGACGAACTGCATCGGCACGCGGTTCGAATTCAGGTACCAGAGCAGTTTCTCGCCGACCGCAACCGCCTTCGCATCGTTATCGCCCGTGTAGATCAGCGCCGCGTACGCCAATCGATCGAGGGGCGTGTCCTGCCCGAGTTCCGCACGGCGGCGGCGATACGCGTCGAAAACCGGCCGCGTCGCATCGAAGCCCGTCAGGAACGTCGCCACCACGTGTCCGCGTTCGGCGACTTTCGGCGCGCCTTCCGGACTGGTGCTGGTAATCCAGATCGGCGGATGCGGCTGCTGGAGCGGGCGCGGCCAGATGTTTACCTGGCGATGCCTGAAATATTTACCCTCCCAGTAGAACGGACCGTCATGCGTCTGCCACGCCTTGACGATCAGATCAAATGCCTCCCAGAAGCGCTCCTGCATATCGACCGGGCGGCTGTTCATCGCGGAAATTTCGTAGGGCACGCCGCGGACGAAACCGGCGTCGAGGCGGCCGTGCGAGATGCAATCGATGATCGACATCTCCTCCGCGACGCGGATCGGTTCGCGCCGGTTCGCGATCGGATTGCCGAGGATCAGGATGCGGCCGCGTTTGGTGACCCGCGCCAGGATAGCCGCCGTCAGCGGTACGGCGGAGTTCATGCACGTCGCGGTCTGATGATGCTCGTTCAGCATCAGGTCGAGCCCGAGCTCGTCGGCCGCGACCCACTCGTCGATGTAGTCGTGAAAAAGTTGCGCGCCCTTCTCCGGATCGTAAATCCGGTTCGGCAGCTTCACCCGGATCGAATCGTATTCGGCCGGCAAATAGGGATAGGCGCACTCGCTGAAAAAGTAAGCTTTCATCGTTGCAACCGAGGTTAGCTGGCCCTGCGATCTCCGGCAAACCGCACGATTTCCTCGACCAGGCGTTCCGGCTGCTCAACCTGCGGCAGATGGCCGCACTGCGCGACGGTAGTGAACGTGGCGTTCGGAATCGCGGCGGCGAACTTGCGTCCGTAATCGGGCTTCACCAGTCCGTCGTTCCCGCCCCAAATCACGAGCGTCGGGATCGTGATGCGCCCGAGGCGGCCGAGGAGCTTTGGGTTGTGCGCGTATGGTTCCCAGATATAGAGCGCATGGGCGCTGCGATCTTCGATCATGCATGCAAGCGCCTGTTCGGAAAGCGCGCGTGCATCGATTTTAAATTTTTGTGGATCGCGGAACAGCAAGGCCATCAGCTCTTCCTCGTAGATCGCGAAGATATCGGCAATGTCGGGGGTTTCGCGATCGCTCACCTTGATGCCCAACGAATCCACCAGCACGAGCTTTGCCAGCCGATGGCTGCATCGCACCGCCATTTCCGCCGCGACCCATCCGCCCAGCGAAGCGCCGACGACTGTCACGCCGCGCAGATCGAAGCTCTCGAGAAGATCGAGATAGAGATAGGCGAGGTCATCAACCGTATCGATATGCTCGGGACGGCGCGAACCGCCGAATCCCGGGTGAAGCGGCGCGATCACATTGAAAGTTTTCGCCAGCCGGGCGGCGAGATCATGCTGAAAGCTGAACCCTGAATCGAGCAGCAAAAGCGGCGCTCCCGAGCCCCCACGAAAAAACTGCAATTCGACTCCGCGCACATTGAGTGTTTCCAAATTCACACCATCCCAATTGTTGAGCGTCGGATTCTCGTCCAGGCGATACGCGCCCGATGGACGTTTGGTCGTGCCGAACTCTCATAAATCCAGCCGCGATACCTGTCAAGGCTCGAATTGAATTGCCGCGCGCGCCCCATGTAATGTCGTCCTGACGTTACGGATGAGGGGTGGCGTTTTTTTCGAATCCGAGCCGCTTTTGAACGTCAAATTTCAAACCGGTCGTGAATAAGCCACTTGAGTGGCTGCGTGAAGCCCGTTGGCTGAACCAGCGGCGCCTGACCGTTTATCCGAAACTCATTGCGGCGCTGTTCGTGCTCAGCTTCGCCGGCTGGGTGGCGACGGGTCATGGCCTGATCGATCCGCTGGGCAGGCCGCTCGGTCCGGATTTCATTAACTTTTACGCCGCCTCGGCACAGAGCCTCGCCGGTCACGCATCGCAAGCTTACGATGTTGCCGCGCACGGCGCCGCGGAGCGGTCCGTAGTCGGTGGTCGCCCGCTCTCGATTCATCTGTTTGATTACCCGCCGACTTTCATCCTCTTGATCCTGCCGCTTGCCCTGCTCCCTTACACCTGGTCCCTGGTTGCCTGGATCCTGGTTACCGCCGGCGGCTATCTCGCGGTGATTCGGAGAATAGCGCCCATGGATGGCGTTATGTGGCTGGCGCTGGCCTTTCCGGGTGCCTGGATGAACGTAGTCAGCGGCCAGAACGCGTTTTTGAGCACCGCCCTTTTCGGCGCAGCCCTTCTGACGCTCGAAAGATTTCCGCTGCTTGCAGGTGCGTTTTGCGGCTTGCTCACCTACAAACCGCAGCTCGCGCTACTGATGTTGATCGTGCTGGTCGCGGATGGGCGATGGCGCGCGGTGCTATCCGCCGTCATCAGCGCCGTAGTCCTCGCCGCCATCGCTCTGATTTTATTCGGCATCGATTCCTGGCGCGGCTTCCTCCAAGTGGCATCGCTCGCGAGCCGGATGATCCTCGGCGCCGGCGCGAATCCATATAACATGCAGCAGACGCTTTTCGCTGAGTTCAGATTCGCGGGCCTGCCGCTGCATACCGCCGATGCAGCGCAGACCGTCGTCTCGTTGCTCGTGACAGGAATCGTTCTTTGGATCTGGTATGCGCCGGTTTCGTTCAGAGTAAAAGCCGCGGCTCTGGCAACCGGCACACTGATCGTAACGCCATACCTTGGCTATTACGATCTCACTCTGCTGGCGCTGCCAATCGCATGGCTCGGATACGAGGGTCTCGAAACTGGATTTCTCCCGTATGAGAAGACAACCCTTGCCGCGTTGTGGCTGGTCCCAATCGTTTACCTCTTTTTACTTGCACCGTGGCTGATACTTTTGCTTTTCGGCCTCATAGTCGTTCGAGTTCGAAGGTCGCGAGCGTTATCGGCGGCAGTGATGGCAGGATCGGCAACCTGAATGGCTCGGCGACTTTTGCGCGATGGGTAATGTTTAGACCAGCAGCCGATGCACCCGTTCATCGAAGGGGCTGCCGAGCATCGGCTGTAGCTTCTCGCGAAACGACCTGGTCGACTCGGCGGAGAGATAGTCGTTAAACGCGTTTTGATTTTCCCACACCGATACGATCGTGAAGTGATTCGGTCGCGGCGGTTCCTGCCAGATCTCGAAACGCACGACGCCGCGATGTTGCGCGCTCTGCGCCGCGAGATCGCGTAAGACTCGGGCGCCCTCTTCCGTGTACTTCGGCATGATATCGACGTGCGTGACTACGTGAATCCGATCATCGGTTCCTGATGACATTGTCGGCACTCCCTGCGGTTTGAATTCTCGGCCTCGCGATTGAATAGGCGTTGGCGCCCCCTGCGGGATTCGAACCCACGGCCCCAGGATTAGGAATCCTGTGCTCTATCCATCTGAGCTAAGGGGGCGCACCGGGAAGACCAACATAGCTGGAATTCCCAATCACAGGAATCGGACGTTTCGCCGAAGCTCACTGTGTGCTGGCGCACCGCCTCACGCTTGCCGCGTCATTGCTCGCCTTCGCCTTATTGCTGGCGCAGCACGCCGGTGCGATCGATCTCGTTGCGCAGGATTTCGAGCTCGTCTTTGCGTGGCGGCTCGATCTCCTTGACGTTGGGCGCGGTCTTCACCTCGAAGCCCGTATTCTGACGAACCCAATCGACCGTCGCGCCCGGGAACAGCGCGGCGAGGCGCGCCTCGTCGGTCGCGGTGTCGAAATCGAAAATCGCGCGCGGCGTCACAATCCATTTGGGACTGGTGGCGAGCAACTGATGCTCGCGATGGAGCTTGCGGCCGGGAAAGGAAACGAAATCGACCTTCTCGACCAGCCGGCGCTTGTCGTGCGAGGTGAGAAAGACGTAGACATCGCGCACCGAGTTCGCAATGTCGTTGATCCCGATGCTGCCGGGGCCGCGGAAAGTCATCGCGCCGGGCTTGCCGATCCCGATCAGGTTGGCGCTGCCGTACTTGTCGGCCTGGATGCCGCCGACGAAAAACTTGTCCGCGAACCAGAAGTGATTCGTGTTCTGGTAGGGACTGTTCTCCTCATAGTATTTCTCGCGGCCGGGCGGACAGTAGAAGAGAAAAGTTTCCGGATGATCGTGCACGGTCTCGGCGTATTTGAGCAGGCTGTAGCTGGTCGAGGAAATCGGCAGCTCGTCGATATCGATGTCGGTCACGTTGCAAAGAAAGCAGGTGCCGCCGAGCTGCAGCTTGAGATTGGGCGCATGGGTCTTCTGCGCGAGCATCGTCGCGCCGAAGAAGATTTCGGTATGGGCGCCCGAGGTGACGCGATCGCCATCCTGCATCTCGCGCGCAAAGAACACCGCCATCATTTCCTTCCATGTGTAATCGCTCATCACAGTTTCCTTTCGCTCACCATGTGACGATCGGCGCGGTATAGAGGCCGAGCAGGTTTCTGAGGCCGATGCGCTCGAGATAATCGATGTGATCCTTCGGTCCGCGAATGTATTTGTCGAGATAGGCGTTCCAGGTCTTCGCGTCGCCTTTCCGGTTCGCCTCGCTCGCCGCGACATATTCACGGAGATGGGCGACATCCTCGCGATAGCAGCCGTGCGCGGCGAACGGATGACTTCCATAGGGCGCTTCGACCACGCAATCGGCATACGACACTGAGGTCATGAACGGATTTTTCCGAATCAGCGCGTTCGGCACCACACGTTCGGCTACAAGCATGATTCGATCGGCGGCCCGCGCGATCCATCGATCGCCGAACGGCGCGCCGAAGTGCTGTCCGTTGCCGTACGGATCGGACCAGCCCACGTGAATTATCGACCAGTCGGTGCGAAGCGCGGGGATCGCGAGGTATTGCTTCTTTCCGCCGATCGGATCGGTGAAGACCTTCATGTCCGGATTGAGGTCCGGGATGCTCGAGCCGATGCCGCCGCGCCACGCGGTGAAATCCTGACCCGCCGCGCCGGCGAACAATGCGGCATAGAGCGTGTACTCGCTGCACTCCCAAATTTCGATTTCCTTCTTCTCGGCCGCCTTGCGCAGATTATGGCCGATCGGGCAGAGGGCTTCCTGCCCGACATACGGCGCAACGAGCTTTCGCACGCATCCCGCGCCGATCATCAGATCGATGTCGAGGCCGCCGGTCGCGGCGCCAACCAGGGTGAGGTTCTTAACGCCGCGCTTGATGATCTCGCGCGTGATCGCCATCGGATGGTTGTCCGAGCCGAAGCCGCCAAGCCCGATCGTCATCCCGTCCTTGATCTGGGCGGCAGCCTCCGCAATTGAAGTAACTACTTCCCTGCGCTTTTTTCTTTCGGCCATTCTCCCTACCTCGTTTTCGCTTTGCTGATGGCGCCGCTTCATTCGCCGGCATCTTTCGCCGATCCAGTCGCGAGCTGGCGCGCACGCTCGCGCAGGATGAACTTCTGTACCTTGCCGGTTGCGGTTTTGGGCAGCTCGCCGAAGACGATCGTGTGCGGGACTTTGAAACCCGCGAGGCGCGCTCGGCAAAACGCGATCAACTCGTCGGCGCCCGCATTCGCGCCCGGCTTGAGTGCGACAAAGGCGCATGGCGTCTCGCCCCATTTCGGATCAGGGCGCGCCACGACCGCCGCTTCGAGCACCGCAGGATGAGTGAACAGAACGCCCTCGACCTCTAGGCTCGAGATGTTCTCGCCGCCGGAGATCACGATGTCCTTGGCGCGGTCGGTTACTTCGAGATAGCCATCCGGATGCATCACGCCGAGGTCGCCGGTATGGAACCATCCGCTGCGAAACGCTTCAGCAGTTGCCTCGGGGTTTTTGAGATAGCCCTTCATCATCACGTTGCCGCGCAACACGATTTCCCCAACTGTCGTTCCGTCGCGCGGCACCGGGGTGTCCGTCGCGGGATCGAATACATCTGCTCCGGCCTCGACTACAGTGGTAACGCCTTGCCGCGCCTTGAGCCGCGCCCGAACCGGGAGTTCACGGCCGTCCCATTCTTCGTGCCATTGCGAAACCACCACCGCACCGAACGTCTCCGTCAGGCCGTAACCGTGGATGACCTCGAAGCCCATCTGCTCCATCGCAGCCAGCACTGCTGCAGGCGGCGCTGAACCGGCAGTAACGCAGATCAACCGGCCGGGCAGCGGACGCCGATCGCTTTCGCGGGAATTGATCAGCATGTTCAGCACGACCGGCGCGCCGCAAAAGTGGGTTACGCGATGCTCGACAAGCGCGCGAAAGATGTTCGCCGGTTCGACGCGCGCAAGCAGATATGCGTACCGGCGAGCAGCGTCACGGTCCATGGAAAGCACCAGCCGTTCGCATGGAACATCGGCAGCGTCCAGAGAAAAACCGGATGCGTCGTCATCCGGGCGAGTACGACACCGCCGAGCGCGTTCAGATAGGCGGCGCGATGGCTTGAGACGACGCCCTTTGGGCGGCTGGTGGTGCCCGAAGTGTAGTTCAGCGTAATCGCGTCGAATTCGTCGTCGGGCGACGCGAAATGAAACTCGGGATCGCCCTCTTCGAGCAATGCCTCGTAATCGCATTGGCCGAGTGCTTCACCGCCGGTCGCATGCGGATCATCGATATCGACGACGGGCGGCGGTGATTTCATCGCGCCCAGGGCTTTCTTCACCTCGGGTGAATACTGGCGATCAGTGATCAGCAGTTTCGCTTCGCCGTGCTCCAGGATGTAGGCGATCGTGTCGGCGTCGAGACGGACATTGATCGCGTTGAGCACTGCGCCGATCATCGCTGGTCCGAAATGACCCTCCAGGATGTGCGGCGTGTTCGAGGCGATCATCGCGACGGTGTCGCCTGTCCCGATACCGCGGCGTTTGAGCGCGCTCGCCAGCCGGCGGCATCGGCGCTCGAACTCGCGCCAGGTGAAGCGCTGATCCTCGTAGACTACGGCGACGCGATCGGGAAAGACCGCTGCGGTTCGGGTCAGAAAGCTGGTCGGTGTGAGTGGTTCGAAATTCGCGGCGTTGCGTGCGAGGTCAAGATCGTAGAGCGGATTACGGTACGCCATGGCTCGCCCGGGACTCCGACCCCGTTATAAGCGAGGTCTTCACTGCCCGGCAAGCAAATTTATGCTTCGAGCCTCCTCGGCAGCGCTAACTGCCCGGCTGGCGCAGGACCGGCTGGACGGCTTCGCCGTCGCGCGCCGCCTGTCCGACGTCGATCGCGACCAAGTCGCCGGTGTTGACCCCGCGGCGAATCTCCACCGTCTGGCCGTCATCGTAACCGAGCGTCACCTCGGCCAACTTCAGCAGATTGTTGCGAATGACCGGTACGAAAACCTTACCGTCGCGGAAAACGAGCGCATCGTCGGGCACACGCGGCACGCCGGCCGGCATTCCGATCGTAAATTTCACCCGCGCATACATCCCTGGATAGAGCAGCAGATCGTCATTCGGCAGATCGACTTCGACCAGCATCGTGCGCGACGCAGGATTGAGGGCATCGGGATGCCGCGTGACCTTGCCGCTGAAATCGTGCTGCGGAAACTCGCGGACGGTGACGACCGCCGGGTCGCCGTCATGAATGAACGGCGCATCGCTTTGCGGCACGTCGGCGTAAACCCGCATCGGCTTCAGCGTCGCCATCGAGACGATCGGCGTAGCGCCGCTGGCGGGCGTCGTGGTTTGCGGGATGAGCGTGCCGGGATCGGCGTAGCGCGCCGTAATCATGCCGTCGAACGGCGCGACGATCAGCTTGTACTGCTGCATGGCGATCAACTGCCGGAGCGCAGCCTGCGCCGAAAGCATCGCGGCGTGGGCTTCGTCGGCCGTCTGTTGGGCGACCACGTTCTCGCGTCTGAGGAGTTGATTTCGATGATCCGTCAGTTGCGCGATCTGGTACTTGGCGCGCGTGTCGGCGACCTCCTGGTCAAGCTCGCGCGACTCCAGCCGCGCGATCACCTGCCCGCGCTTGACTCGATCGCCCTTGTCGACCGAGATCGATGTGAGATAACCCGAGATTTTCGCGTAGACCGGGGTCTCGATAAAGCCGCGAGTGTTGCCCGGCAGCTCGATCGTGCGGAGCGGCGGCGCTTCCATCGCCTTGATCACGAGCACGCGCCGCCCGCGCGCCAGCGCCTGTTTGAGCTCATTGGTCTGACGGCCGATCCAAAGCTCGCGCGCCATCACGAGGCCCGCCGTAAGCGCCACCACCACCAAGATCGCCAACACCCAGCCGGCGAAGAACAGCCGACCCGGCGGCTTGCCCACAGACACTCCAGTTTCTTCTTGATGCTCGTTCAATGCTGAACTCGCTACGCTCCGGGGAGCGTAATCGCCTCAATCTCCGCATCGCGTTGATGCTTCCCGATCACATCGCGGCTCAGGATTGAATAGGCCGCAGGCACCACGAACAGCGTCATCAGCGTGGCGACAATCAACCCGCCGATCACGGCCCGGCCGAGCGGTTCGTTCTGCTCGGCCCCGGTACCGAGCGCAAACGCCATCGGTAGCATCCCGAGGATCATCGCCAGCGCAGTCATCAGCACCGGCCGGAGCCGGATGCGCGCCGCTTCGATCGCGGCGGCAGAGGCACTATAGCCTTTCTCGCGCAGCTCGTTGGCGAAGATCACAACCAGGTTGCCGTTGGCGACGCCGACACCCACCGCCATAATCGCGCCCATCAGGGACTCCACGTTGATAGTCGAGCCCGTCAGCACCAGAATCCAGACCACGCCGGCGAGCGCGCCGGGCACGGCGAGCATGATGATGAACGGTTCGGCCCACGACTGGAAGTTCGCGACCATCAGCAGATACACGAGAATGACGGCGAGGATCAGCCCCGATCCAAGGCTGGTGAACGACTGTTGCATCGCGTCGCTCTGGCCGCGGATCGTGATGCGCATTCCCCTGGGCAGCTTGCCGAGGCTCGCGATCGCATCCTGCACGGCCGCGGTGGCGCCACCGAGGTCGCGCCCCTCAACCCCGGCGTTTACATCGATCACGCGCTGGATCGTGTAGTGATCGACCACGGCCGGCTCAATGCCTTGGCGCACGTGGACCAGATTGCCGAGAAACTGCGTCGTCGCCTGGGCGCCGTCGACTCGCGGCGAAGTCAGCGGCGTATTGACCAACTCATTTAGCGAACTCAGGATCTGCTGCGGTGTCTGGGCGAGCACGCTGTACTGTACGCCATTTTCGGGGTCGAGCCAGTAGTTACTGCCCAGCAGCGAGTTCGACGAAAGTGAGGTCAGGAGGGCGGTTGCGACATCCGATTCGCTCACGCCAAGCTGCAGCGCTTTAGCGCGATCGACATCGACGAAGTAGGTTGGATAGTCCAGCGGCTCGGCGATCCTGAGGTCTTTGATGCCCGGTATGACAGCAAGCTTTTCCACCAATCGCTCGGCGTATTCCTGGTCGGAATTCAGATCGTTGCCCGAGACCTGCGCGTCGATTGCCGCGGGCAATCCGAAGTTCAGCACCTGGCTCACGATGTCGGCGGCCTGAAAATAAACTTTAACATTCGGGAAGTCGGCGGCGAGCCGCTCGCGAATTTTAGCCTGATAGCCGGCGGTCGGATGGTGCTCCGGCTTGAGAGCCACCAACAAATCGGCGTCCTGCGGTCCGATGCTGTCCGTCTGGTAAAAGCCGAGATTGTAGAAGAGGGGAACGCCGATGTTGTCGCTGACCGAATCGATTTCGTTCGCCGGAACCACCTTCCTGATGTCGCGCTCGATGTCGTCGACGATCCGCTCGGTCTGCTCGATGCGCGTGCCGATCGGGCCGCGCACGTGAATCCGCATCATGCCGGCATCGACGGGCGGGAAAAAATCCTCGCCCACGATACGAAGCAGGAAAAACGACACGACGATCAGAATCGCGACGCAGGTCAGGCAAAAACCGCGTTGTGCGACGAACTTGCCGAGCGCATGCCGGTAGGCTTCGCGAAAGCGCTCGAAGCCGCGATTGAAATGATGATTGAAGCGGCCAAACAATCCGCGCGCGACCTGCTCCTCGGGCGCTTCAGGCAGGAGATAGCGCGACATCACGGGGACCAGTGTGCGCGACAGCAGGTACGACGTGAGCATCGAGTAGACCACCGCCAGCGCGAGCGGCGTGAAGAGGAAACGCGCGACACCGTACAGCAGCACCACCGGAAAAAACACGATGCAGATCGACAGCGTGCCGATGAATGCCGGCGTGGCGATCTCGTTCGAGCCGTCGATGATCGCGGCGAGCAGCGGCTTATGCATCGAGTGATGCCGATGGATGTTCTCGATCGCGACCGTCGCATCGTCCACCAGCATCCCGACCGCGAGCGCGAGCCCGCCCAGCGTCATAATGTTTATGGTTTGCCCCGACAGTTTGAGCCCGAGCACACCGGTCAGGATCGAAAGCGGAATCGAAATGATGACGATCAGCATCGAGCGCGGCGAGCCGAGGAAAATCAGCACCATCAACGAGACCAGCCCGGCGGCGATACCGGCCTCAAGAACGACCTCCCACAGTGCGGCGCGCACGAAGCGCGACTGATCGAAGCCGAGCGTGAGCTTCATGCCCTTGGGCGCGGTGGCGAGAATTTCCGGAATTCGGGCGCGGACCTGATCGACCACGCTCAAGGTTGAGGCCGAGGCATGTTTAAGGATCATCAGGAAGGTAGCGCGTTTGCCGTCGACTCGCACCACGTTGGTCTGCACGGAGTGAGTGTAGGTCGCCGGGGCTACATCCCTTAAATAGATCGGCGTGTTGTTAACCACCTTGACGGGAAGCTCGTTGAATTCAGCGACCTTGTTCGGCTGGCCATTGACCTCGATGTTGTACTCGCGGTTGCCGATCTTCATCGTGCCCGCGGGTACCGCGACGTTTGTGTTGCCGAGCGCTGTCACAATGTCGGATGGCGAGATGCCGGTCGAGTAGAGAGCGGTCGGATTGAGGTTCACCATCACGGCGCGGCTACGGCCGCCGAACGGCGCGGGCGATGAAAGCCCTTCGATAGTGAAGAGCTGAACCCGGATGAAATTGAGCCCGTAGTCGAACAACTCCTGCTCAGAGAGCGTGTCGCTCGAAACATTGAGCTGCGCGACCGGCACGTTGGCAGCGTTGTAATCGATTACCTGTGGCGGCTGCGTGCCCGGCGGCAGGATTCTCACCAGCCCGGTCGACACCGCGGTGATTTGCGAGATAGCGGCCCCGAGCGACTCGCCCGGATGGAAATAGATGCGGATGAGCCCGATACCGGGCAGCGACTCGGACTCCATGTGCTCGATGCCGTTGACCGTGGTCGAGTAGCTCCGCTCGCTGATGATGACCATCCGCCGTTCCATCCCGATCGGGGAAAGGCCAGGATAACTCCAGATCACGTTGACGACCGGCAGATCGATGGCCGGAAAGATGTCGGCATTCATCCGCGTGAAGGCCAGCGCCCCGAGCACCACCATCAGGAGTGCTATCACGGCAATCGTTAGAGGCCGGCGCAGAGCGAAACTGACAATCCACATCGCGCGAGAAATTCTTCAGGTTTGCGTCGACGACTTAATTGATGAAGTCGATGATCATATTGCGTTGTGAGAATAAGGCAGCGCTGGGTCACGCGCAAGTTCGTATCCGGCGCGCGGTTGCCCAGCGAGCGGCAAACGTGGCATAAAGAGTGATTCGAGCGGGGTCGTAGTTCAGCCCGGTTAGAACGCCGGCCTGTCACGTCGGAAGTCGTGGGTTCAAATCCCATCGGCCCCGCCAAAAAAATTGTGCGCGAGCGGATGACTTCGCGATCGCGCGGCGGTGTATTAAATTGAAGCTTAGCGAACAAACAGTCAGCGTATCACGCGAACAGGGGCTGCGCGCGCGGCATTGGGTGCTGGTGGATGCCGAGGGGCGGCCGCTCGGCCGCGTCGCCTCGCGCGTCGCGAGTATCCTGCGCGGGAAGCATCGCCCCGAGTTCACGCCGAACCAGGACACCGGCGATTTCGTGGTCGTCGTTAATGCCGCCAAGGTTCGGCTCACCGGCGCAAAGAAGGACAACAAGGTCTATCACCGACATACCGGGTATCCGGGCGGCGTGCGTTCTACCACCGCCGGCAAGCTGCTCGAGAACCGGCCCGAGCGTCTTATCGAGATGGCTGTGCGCGGGATGCTGCCGAAAAACCGGCTCGGTCGTCAACTCTTCACCAAGCTCAAGATCTATCGCGGCGCTGAGCATCCTCATGCAGCCCAGCAGCCGAAAGCGATCGAGTTCTAATCGGGGTCTTCGAAAAATGGCCGACAGGAAACAGACCATTTGGGCCGTTGGCAAGCGCAAAACGGCTATCGCGAGGATTCGCCTGGTGCCCGGCAACGGCACGATCACGGTAAATCGTCGCCAGCTCGATGATTACTTTCCGCGTCCGACCTCGCGCATGCGGATCATGGAGCCGTTCGAGCTCACCGAGACGCGCGACCAGTACGATGCGATAGTCACCGTAAGCGGCGGCGGCGTGTCCGCTCAGGCTGATGCGGTGCGCCATGGCATCTCGCGCGCCCTAATCGAGGCTGCCGAAACGCTTCGACCTGCGCTACGCAAGGGCGGCATGCTGACGCGCGACCCGCGGGAGGTCGAACGCAAGAAATACGGCCGGCACAAGGCCCGCAAACGCCCGCAGTACAGCAAGCGCTAACCGCCGCCTCATCGACCCTACCAGCTACTATCAAAATGCAACGCCCGGAGAGCCGTCGCTCCCCGGGCGTTGCACATTAAGAGCTGAACAATCGGGTCAGCTCACGCTCTGCACTTCGTTGACAGCCGCGTTCATGAAACAACCGAAGACGGCGCCGGACGAATCGATTGCGACATCGAACACCGTCGGAGTCCGGCCCGGCAGGAAGATCTGATGGGTCTCATCGAGCGAGCCCGCGACGACGCAGATCAGCAGCGCGACCCAAGGCCGCCCTTCGAGCGGTCCGTGAATCAGGATTAGAAAAAATCCAACGTAAAGACTGAAATGAGCCATTTTCCGGGCCAGCATGTTGGCTAACTGGGGGTCGATAAGGGGTGTGCCACCGGGCGAAAACCACTGCAGAAGAGTAGAAAGCACGCTCAACGTATTCGCAGAGGTAAAATAGGTGGTTGAGAATATGCAGAGCATCGCCACCCACAAAATCGTCGGCACCCAGGTCACTATGAAGTCGCGATGGCTCTCAACGAAATCGGGTATCACGTTAACGTTTTCAGCCAATTGACCGTTCTCCATTCTTCCCCCTTGCTGCAAAGCCCTCAGAAAGACAGGCTCTGTTCGAAGTTATCAACAGTTTCCTGAACCATACTCAATGTTCATTCCAGCTAAGCAAGGCCTGCGCCATCCCGGGTGATTGGCGCGGATGCTCACTTCGCGGTAGATTCGCAACCATCTCGACGCCAGGGAGAACCTGACGATGCAAAACGGGGAGAACGGAACCGATCCAGCTGGGTACATAACGCGCGATCTCCAAGGTAGCGTCATCGCGGTGAACCATCGCATTCACGCCGATCCTGATATTTACCGCCTCGAACTCGAGAAAATCTTCGGCCGGCTCTGGGTGCTTGTCGGACTCGAAGTTGAGCTGCCTAATCCGGGCGACTTCAAAACCACTTACATCGGAGAGGTTCCGGTCGTCGTGGTGCGCGATCTCCAGGGTCGTATCCGCGTATTCGAGAACGTATGCGTCCATCGCGGAACGAAGCTCGTGCGCAAAAGCAGCGGTAACGCACAGGCCTTCAAGTGCATGTACCACCAATGGACCTACGCGCTCGATGGACGCCTGCTCGGCGTGCCGCTCGCGCAGGGCTACAGTTCTTCGTTCAACAAGGAAAATTACTCCATCCCGGAACTGCCGCGCGTCGAATGCTTCGCCGGGCTGATTTACGCCTCGTATGATCCGGAAATCATGCCGCTCGAAAATTATCTCGGCGGATTCGCGCCCTATGCCCGCGAGGTCATGCACGAGGGCAAGGTCGTCTTCCTCGGGTTCCAGCGCTATCACGTTAAATCGAACTGGAAGTTGTTTGTCGAGAACACCATCGACGGCTATCATCCGGGCCTGCTGCACATGCCGATCATGCTCGATCGCAACAGCTACGCGTATCGTCCGGGCGTGGGAAAGAGCGGGAAATTCGCGCATGGCCACGGTTTTTTGCAATGGCCCGTAACACGCGCGGCAGCCTATGATCCCGCGCAGGATTTGCCGCTCACCGCGTGCCGCAGCCGCAACGAGGGCTGGAACTACGTCACGGACGTCTTTCCGAATACGATGCTGCTGCAAATCGAGGACATCCTGACTGTGCGCCAGGTGATTCCGCGGGGTCCCACGGCAGTCGACGTGATCACGTACAACCTCGCGGTCCAGGGCGAGTCCGAGGAGCTTCAGCGCCATCGCGCGCTCGTCGTCAGCGCGCAGTTCGGTATCGCGGGCGCCGCCTCGCTCGATGACAAGCTGGTGATGGAGGCGGCGCAGGCTGGCGCACCCGCCCATTACACCAAGACCATCCTGCTGCGCGGCGATCTCCATGCGAGCGAAGGCGACCTGACCGAGGAAGTTTCGTTGCGCGGTTTCTACGAGGGCTGGTTCGAGGCGATGACCGCCTGAGCGCGGAGTCCGGCGATGGGTTCAGAAACGACTATTAGCGCCGCGGCGTTATTGCGCGTCGATCCCGAGTTCGCACTCAAAAAAGAAGCGGTCGTCGCCTATCTGCATCGACTCTGCCGGATGCTCGATGACTTCGATGTCCAAGGCTTCGTCGACGAGTTCACCGACGATGGCAGCTATCGGCTTATACCGCGTGACAATTACGAGCGCCATCTGCCGGTCCACGTGATCGATGACGACAAGCGCCGCCTGCTCTATCGCACCAAGCTCATCACAGAGCATTGGCATTACGAGCGCTTCCGCGAAATGCGAATGCTTTCCAACGTGATGGTCGATTTTCCGAACCCCCAGACTGCCCTCGCCAAGTCGAACCTGATCGTCTATCAAACCGACGCCGAGGGCCGGACCAACCTGCACATGGCCTGTGTGCTCGAGGACAAACTCATCGCGAGCGACGGGCGCTGGCGCATCAAGGATCGGCTCGCGATCCTTGAGAGCTTCCTGCCGAATGAAGCGATCGTCGTGCCGCCATAAGTTCGTTCGGGCCCAACTGGTTCGGCTGGCCAAATCATGCTACTCGATTAAGGAAGTGTTACACGGAGTATCAACCCCCTGATGGCGGCGACGGGGCGCGTCAAAGTTGCGATTCTCGGGGCTTCGGGCTATTCGGGAATCGAGGCGGTGCGGATCCTCGCCGGTCATCCGATGGCCGAGTTGAGCGTGCTCACGTCCGAGCATTACGCCGGGCGCGAGGTCGCTCACGTCTATCGGCATCTTGCGGGCCTCGACCTGCCGCCGTTCGAGGAACTGCGGCCCGACCTGCTCAAGGGACGCGCGGAAGCGGTGCTCTCGTGCCTGCCGGAGCGCGTCGGCGCGCCGCTGGTGGCGCAATTCGCAGCCGACGGTCTGAAGGTGATCGATCTTTCGGCCGATTTTCGCCTGCGCGAGCCGGCCGTCTATCGGGCGACTTATGGCGCGGAACATCCGGCGCCTGCCCTGCTCCGCGAAGCAGTTTACGGGCTGACGGAATTCCATCGTTATGAGATCCGCGAGGCGCGGCTCGTGGCGAATCCCGGATGCTACCCGACCGGCGCGCTGCTCGGTCTGCTTCCGCTGATCAAGCGCGACCTGATTGACCCATCGTGGATCGTGATTGATTCGAAGTCCGGCACGACCGGTGCGCGGCGCGCCGCCCAAATCGAACAGTTGTTCGCCGAGGTCAACGAGAATTTCCGGCCGTACAAGGTCGGCAACCACCGCCATACACCGGAAATCGAGCAGGAGATCGGCGCGGCGCTCGGACGCGACGTCGCGGTGCTGTTTGTACCGCATCTGCTTCCCGTCACGCGCGGAATCCTCACCTCGATCTTCACGCGGCCGCGCTCGGGCACCACCGAAGCCGATGTCCGAGCCGCATACGAGGCAAGTTTCGCGAAATCGCGCTTCGTCCGACTGCTTAAGGCCGGGGAACTGCCTGAACTCAAGAACGTGCGCGCGACCAACCTCTGCGAACTCTCGTTCGTGCTCGACCGTCGCACCCAGACGCTCTGCGTGCTGACTGCGATCGACAATCTCGGCAAGGGCGCCGCCGGCCAAGCTGTGCAGAATCTCAACCTGATGCTCGGGCTCGACGAAACTGCCGGGCTGCTGACCACCGCACCGGTCCCCTGATTCGATCATGAAGCCGGTCAGCCGCCGGCGGATGCTTGGAACCATGGTGTTTGCGGGCGCCGCTTTCGCCGGCCGCGCGCTCGCCGCCACGCCGCCTAAGGAGACCGGACTCTCGTTCGAGGGCTTACTCAAGCATCAACCGGGATTTCAGCCGCGCCGTCCTGCTCCTGAACCGCGGGAGCTGCCCGGCTTTCTTTCGCGCCGCCAGCTCGCTCGGACCTACGCCGTCTATCGCGATGCATTCGCGAATCTGCTCGCCGCCGAGCATTCGCTCGCGACGGCATCGCGCGCGCCGGCCGATCGCGTTGCGTACGCCCGGCTTAGACGCGATCAGATCGAGGCCGCCAACTCGGTGCTGCTGCACGAATTCTATTTTCGCAACCTTGCTTCCACGCGGGTCCAGCCGCCGCAGTACGTGACGGCGAATTTCAACGAGCATATGGGATCGTTCGGGAGTTGGCGCGAGGATTTCGCCGCCTGCGCGCGGATCGCCGAGACTTGGGCGGTGCTGGTCTACGACCCTTACGATGATCGATGGCATAACGCAGCGCTGGGAGCGTCCGACGCCGGGGGATGGGTCGGCGCTAATCCGCTGGTGGTCTGCGCCATCGCCGACTACGCCTGGTCGATCGACTATCGCGACCGGGACACGTACGTCGATGCATTCCTCGGTCGGATCGATTGGAACGAGGTGGACGCGCGTTATCACGCCGTCGATCGGCAATGATCACGTAGCGCAGCCTGGTGGCAAAGCCGCATCGACTCGCTCTATAACTGGCCTGACGACTCTCGCGAGCGGCGGCCCTTGGTGGCCGAACTCGCACAATCGCAAAGGAGGTCTCATGAAGCTCGCGCTCTTCAATGACTACATCCCGGCCGTCGTGGTCGGCGACAAACTGATCGATGTAAGCAAAGCGGTCGGGGACGACATAATGAAGCTCAAACCGCACGAGCGGATGCCCGAGATAATCGCGAACTTCGATCGATTGCGTCCTGCCCTGGAGAAAGCTGCACAGGCCGGCGGCGTGCCGGTCTCAGGCGCGCGCCTGCGGGCCCCGCTCCCGCGCCCCTCGAAGATTCTCTGCGCGATCGGCAACTTCTTCGAGGGCACGAAAACGCCGGTGCGCCCGCTGGCGTTGTTTCTCAAGTCGCCCGCCGCGGTGCTCGATCCGGGCGGCACGGTCGAGCTGCCGAAACAACAGGCCAATGTCTTTCATCATGAGGCCGAGCTCGCGATCGTGATCGGCCGGCGCGCCAGCAATGTCAGCCAGGCTGACGCGATGAATTATGTTTTCGGCTTCACCTGCTTTATGGATATTTCGGCGCGCGGCCTCGGCGATAACGTGGGCTTCATCGGCAAATCATTCGATACCTTCGCTCCTCACGGTCCCTGGATTGTGACCCGCGATGAAATCCCGAATCCGAACCAGCTCAGCATCCGGATGTGGGACGACGATCAGCCGCGTCATGACTACAACACCTCGGACATGGAACATCCGCCGGCCGAGCTGGTCGCCTACGCATCGTCGATTAGCACGTTGGAGCCGGGTGACCTGATTTCATGCGGCACGAATCATCAGCAGATCGGACCGGTGCAGGATGGCGAAACCGTGACGATCGAAATCGAGCGCATCGGACGCTTCAGTGTGAAGATTCATGACCAGCAGAAGCGCAAATGGCCCAAGGAAATCGACCGCGCGATGGCCGACTTCACGCGCAACCGGCGCACCGATCCTTCGACGCCGGTGCCGGCGATTCTGCGCCCGCGCGAGAGCGGCGCGACGCATCGCTAGCGCCGTCCCGCATTGGTGAGCTTCTCGCTCGGGCCGCTCGAAGCGGAGTTGCGCCGTTCGATCGACGGCGAGGTCCGCTTCGATCGCGGCGCGTTGGTGGTCTATTCGACCGACGCTTCAAATTACCGGCAGATCCCGCTGGGCGTGGTCATCCCACGCCACGAGGGCGACGTCGCGCGGGCGCTTGAGCTCGCGCGGGAAAATTCAATCCCCGTGCTGGCGCGCGGCGGCGGCACCAGCCTCGGCGGCCAGACCTGCAATGCTGCGCTGGTGCTCGACTTCTCGAAGTACCTTTGCGCAATCGGCGAGATTGACGTCGAGCGGCGTCTTGTAACTGTAGAGCCCGGTGTTGTTCAGGCGGACCTCAATCGCGCCCTGGCCCCTCACGGCCTCTTTTTTCCGCCCGATCCGACCACAGCCGACCGCTGCACGATCGGCGGGATGATCGGCAACAACGCTTGCGGCGCGCACTCTGCCGCATACGGCAAGACCGTCGATAATCTGCATGCACTTCAAGTGATGCTTTATGATGGCACGCGGCTCGAGCTCGGCGCGATGAGCGAACCCTCGTTGACCGCCGCGGCGTCCTCAAGCGGGCGCGAGGGCGAGCTTTATGCGCGGCTGATCGCGATTCGGGATCGGTTCGGCGATCCCGTCCGCCGCCGCTATCCGAAAATTCCGCGCCGCGTTTCGGGCTACAACCTCGACTGGTTGCTGCCTGAAAACGGATTCCATCCGGGGCGGGCGCTGGCCGGATCGGAGGGCACGCTGGCGGTCATACTTAAAGCGACACTTGAGGTCACTCCCCGTCCGAGCAAAATCGCGCTGGCCGTGCTCGGCTTTGACGATGTCTTCATCGCCGCCGACCAGGTACCGTGGATTCTTGAGCATCGGCCCGAAGCCCTCGAAGGCTTCGACCATCGATTACCGGATTTCGCGCGGGCCAGGGGGATCGCGGCCGTGAAGTTCCTGCCCGAAGGGCGCGCGTTTCTCGCGATTGAAACCGGCGGCGACGATGCGCGCGGCCGCGCTGAAGCGATCGCCGCTGAAGCGCTGAAAAGCGCGGCATGCTCGGGCGCGGTGGTGCTCGTCGATCCGCGAGAGCAGCAGGGCGTGTGGGGTCTCCGCAGTTCAGGACTCGGCGCGAGTGCATTCATTCCCGGTTATCCCCGCACATGGCCCGGCGCGGAGGACACCGCGGTGCCGCCGGCGCGATTGGGCGCTTATCTCCGCCGGCTCGCCGCGCTGCTCGAGCGTCATCAGCTCACTGCCGCATCTTTCTACGGCCACTTTGGCGAGGGATGCGTTCATTGCCGGATCAATTTCGATCTCGCGAGCGCGCGCGGCGTCGCCGTGTTCCGCGCCACGATGGAAGCGCTCGCCGAATTGGTCGCGGAGTTCGGCGGTTCGATTTCCGGCGAGCACGGCGACGGAATCGCGCGCAGCGAGCTGCTGCCGAAGATTTTCGGCGCGGAGATGAGCGAAGCATTTCGTGAGTTCAAGCGCGCCTTCGATCCCGACGGGCGGATGAATCCCGGCGTGATAGTCGACCCGGCCCCGCTCGATTCGCATTTGCGCCTCGGACCTTCGTATCACGCGCGCGAAGTTTCGACCCATTTCGATTTCAGCGCTGAAGGCGGGATGGCGGGCGCTGCGATGCGATGCGTGGGGATCGGCAAGTGCCGCAAGCTCGATGGCGGCACGATGTGCCCGTCGTATATGGCGACGCGCGACGAAGTCCACTCGACGCGCGGGCGCGCCCGTCTCCTGTTCGAGTCGCTGACCGGCGATGCGCTCCCCGGCGGCTTCACTGATCCAGCGCTCAAGTCGGCGCTCGAACTCTGCCTCTCGTGCAAGGCATGCAAGACCGAATGTCCGTCGGGGGTGGACATGGCGGCATACAAGGCGGAGTTTTTCGATGCCTGGTTCGCGGCCCATCGCCGGCCTCTCAGCTCGCATTTTTTTGGCCGGATTCACGATTTCGCGCGCCTCGCCACGATTATGCCGCGCGCAAGCAATGCAATGCTCGCGTCACGCGCGATGCGTGGAATCGCACGGCGCTGGCTTGGAGTTCATCCCGCGCGCAGTTTGCCTCGGATCGCGAAGCCGACGTTCCGAAACTGGTTCCGAAGGCGTCGCGCGCAGCTGGCCTCAGGACCGGAAGTTGTCATGTTCGCCGACACTTTCAACAATCTGTTCGAGCCCGAAGTCGCGATCGCCGCAGTCGCCGTGATCGAGCGCGCAGGCTTTAGCGTGATTGTGCCGAATGAAGACCTGTGTTGCGGCCGGCCGCTCTACGACCAGGGGATGCTCACGCGCGCCGGGCGCAACCTGAAGCGAATCGTCGCGGCGTTGGCGCCGTACGCGCGGCGCGGCGTGCCGCTCATAGGGCTGGAGCCGAGTTGTATCCTGACGTTTCGCGACGAACTTCCCGCCCACTTTCCGCATGACGACGATGCGCGCGCGCTATCTGCCAGCGTCCTGACGTTCGGCGAATTCATCGCGCGCCGTGCGCCGTCGATCGCGCCCCCAACTGCGCTCGGTCGGGTGCTGCTGCATGGTCATTGTCATCAGAAGGCGCTCACTGGGCTTGATTCGGAAATCACGGTCCTGGAACGCCGTCCGGACCTCAAAATCGACGTGCCGGATGCGGGATGCTGCGGGATGGCGGGGGCGTTCGGCTACGACATCGAGCACTACGAAGTCTCGCGCGCGATCGGCGAGCGTGTGCTGATCCCGGCGATCAACAAAAGCGCAGCCGATACAATCGTTGTAGCGGACGGCTTCGCCTGCCGCACTCAGATCCGACAGTTCTGCCCTAGCCGAGCGCCGCTCCATCTCGCGCAGGTGCTGAACCTCGAAAACCCGGCAACCTAACCCACGCTTCGCTCACTCGTCCGTGAGAGGAACGGGACTGAACCTGGGCAATCGTTCAGAGCCGCGCGGTCTTAACTATCGATACGGCGGTACGTAGTAGCTCCACGGCATCATGTAGCCGTAAGACGGATTGTACTGCCGATAGTAAGCTGAGTCGGGCGGCGTGAAGTTGTTGCCGTAGGAATACGGGCTGGGCTTGCAGTTGCTTGGTTCCTGCGCGCAGTTCCGCCGCCATGTGTAATCGCCGTGGCCGGCGGCGCCGCGATGGTGCTCCTGCCAGTAGCGAAAATGGGCCTCGTCCGCGCGATCCGGGTTCGCATACGGCGACAGCTCTGATTGCTTCGACTCGTACGCCTGCCACCACTCCGGATGCTTGTAGGCCCAGTCGGGCTTGGTCCAATCGATCGAATAGGGGTCGCCGGCCCATGCAAACATGGGAAGCGTGAAAATCAATAATCCGAACAGCGCCAGGAACCGGGCGAGATCAGGTTTCATTTCCGATGGCCCCCTCCAGGATCGCGAGCGATGCTCTCCTTCCATTCCTTCTATCTTGGGCCGTCGGCGTGCGCGAAGCCACCGCGCATTCGGCCGGAGCGGCGGCGGTCCGGCCGGCAGAGCGAAGACGGCCCGCGACCGCCTTCGCCTGGCTTGATTGGACTATTTCAGGCGCGCGCCTTTCTCAGCTTCGCAACCTTGCGCGCCGGCGCCGCTTTCACGTGCTTACGATTCGCTATCCGCTCGACGCGGAAGGTCTTGCTGACGGGCGCCTGCGCGGCTGCCTCCGCCGATTGCGCGGGCTCGCTTTCGTCGATTTGCTCGACCGGAGCGATCGCCGCCTGCGCGGCCATCGCCTTGCGCTCCGCGATCTGCTCTAGCCGGCGCGCCTTCCAGAGCTGCAGTCCGCGGCGTAAATACTCGGGTTCGATATCTAGCATCTCGCAGACGTTGTCGAAGGAGAAGACCCACTGTTTATCTTCCAGGTTGATCCAGTCTTCGGCGTCACGAAACAGGCGCTGGCCCTTGTTCGTGGTGGCGTCGATACACTTCATGAAGCATTCGACCGCGTCTTCGAGCACGCTCAGAATAAGACGCTTTTCACCCTCCAGGAGATGCTTGCGGCGCATCGCCTCGAAGTACTGGATCGGCAAAAGCGTGTCGGGTTCAAATAGTCCCGGCAGCTTCTCGTCCAAGGTTTCCTTTTCCTGCATCTTGCCTCCAGAATCAGACTTTGCCGTACTTGCCTCCACCGCCCCATCCTCCTTCTTAGACGGCATCCTCATGCCGACTATTCAGAATCCACGTGATTACAAACTTTAACCCTCAAAAGCGTTAATCTTCGTCGCTCTGCTGCTGGTAAATTTCGTTCCAGGCCATCTGGATGGCCTCCAGAACCGACTCATTCGAGCCGTCCGGATTATCATCGAATTCGTCGAGATCGATCACCCACTGGCGCAGGTCGGTAAATCTCACATCGAGCGGATTGAGTCCCGGGTGATTTTCCGCCAACACCTCGGCGATATCCTCCGCCTGATCCCATTTGAGTCCCATACTTTTCCCACCTTGTCGCTTACGACAGATCCTCGACAGTTTTCTTTTCGAGCGCCTGCTTGATCGCCTCATCCATGATGCGCTCGGCGAACGGCGTGGTGAGCTGGTTCAATTGCTCGACCAGGCGCTCGATCGCGTCGCGGTCGGTGGTCGCGCGCGCGGCCTCTACCCGGGCGGCAAGCGCCTCGATCTCGGCCCGCTCGCTATCGTCGATCAGACGTGCATACTCGCGAAGCTGTTTACGCACCGCTGCGAGAATTTCGTCGGCAGAGTTGCGCGCAGTGATCAACAGGCGCTCCGCGATGTCCTCATCACCGTGATCGATCGCCTCTTCGAGCATCCGCTCGATCTCCTCATCGGTAAGACCATAGCTCGGCTTGACGTCGACCATATGGCCGCGGCCGGTCTCCTCGTCGGCCGCCATCACGTTCAAAATCCCGTTCGCGTCGATCAGGAACGTCACCGCGATTCGCGGCACACCGGCCGGCTTCGGATCGAGCGGGCCGAGCTTGAAGCGTGCCAGACTGCGGCAATCCTTTGCCAGCTCGCGCTCGCCCTGAACAACATGGATATCAACATGGGTCTGGTTGTCGACTGCGGTCGTGAACATCTCAGTCACGCTGGTCGGGATGGTGGTGTTGCGGAACACCAGGCGCTCGACCACGCCGCCGACGGTCTCGATACCGAGCGAGAGCGGCACCACGTCGAGCAGCAGCATGTCCGGCTGCGTGCCCATCAGGATTCCCGCCTGCACAGCCGCGCCGAGCGCCACCACCTGGTCGGGATCGATCGAGCAGAGCGGGTCGCGCCGGAAGAACTCGCGCACACGGCGCCTCACCAGCGGCATCCGCGTGGAGCCGCCGACCAGCACCACTTCATTGACATCGGCCGGGGCAAGCCCTGCATCCTTGAGCGCGCGTGCGCAGCATTCCAGCGTGCGCCGAATGAATGGCTCGGCGAGCTTTTCGAGCTCGGCACGGTCGATCGTGCGATCGAGCGGACCCTGCGGCAGCTTGAGCTCGATCGCGACGCCTTCCTGAAAGCTCAGGATCTTCTTCGCATCCTCGGCGACGTGCCGAACCGTATTCCAGACATGGCGGTCTGAGCGCATGGTTTCGGGCAATCCGGCGAGGATGAAATCGACCAGCGCGCGATCGATATCGTCGCCGCCGAGATGCGTATCGCCGTTGGTCGATAGCACCTCGAAAACGCCGTCCTTGACACTCAGGATCGAGATGTCGAACGTGCCGCCGCCGAAATCGTAGACTGCCACCCGACCGCCCGCCATCTTTTGCAGACCGTAGGCCAGGGACGCCGCGGTCGGCTCGTTGACCAGCCGTTCAACCTTGAGGCCGGCGAGCAGGCCGGCGTCTTTCGTCGCCTGACGCTGACCGTCGTTGAAGTAAGCCGGTACCGTGATCACGACCTGCTCGACTTTGTCGTTGAGAACCTCCTCGGCACGGCGCTTAAGCGCCTTCAGAATCTCAGCCGAAATTTGCGGCGGAGTGTACTCACGATTTCCAACTTTGAAGCGGACCACGGGGCCGCTCAAATCAGCGAAGTCGTAACGTCGGCGGTCTTCGGGGGCTAGGTCGGCGCCGCCAAGTCCCATGTAGCGCTTGACCGACCGGATGACTGCACCTTTACCGCCACCTGGAAAGTCGATCGTGGCGACATGCCCATCGCGCTCGACCGTCAGATGCGGCTCCATTCTTATGGCGTCTTCGCCGACGGCCATCTCGCCATCGGGTGTGATCGCGACAACCGACGGCAGCAGCGTCTGCCGAGTGCGCGGGTCGGGGATAACGCGCGGCTGTCCTCCGTGCATCGTCGCGATCAGGCTGTTGGTGGTGCCCAAGTCTATGCCAAGTATACGAGCCATTTATTGAATCTAACTATGCCGCGCCAGTTTTGCTGAATTGTTAAGCGGCCTTCACGCTGTCCAGTTCCCGATCTACATCGCGAATAAGCGTGCGCAAGTATGCGATCCGCGAGAGCAGCGCTTTTAGCTCCGAGATAAGCGGCGCAAGGTCGTCATGTTCGCCGCGCGCGTCCCATCGCTCGAAATTCCGATTCAAATCGCCAATCGCCTGTTCGATCGCAGCCGCCAATTCACGTCTCCGCCCGGCGATCGCATCGGCGATGTCGCCTGTTTCCGAGGCGTCTCCGCCTCGGGCGGCGCGGAACTCGGCAAGTTGTTCCTGGATCTCGAAGACCAGCTCCGCCAAATCCGGTGGAACGCGATTATTGTTCTGGTTGAGTTTCTCGCCGTTCAGCTCCAGCCAATAATTTCCGCGGCTCACGGGATCGCTAAGGATCCGATAACTGCGCGTTAGCAGCGCCGTAGCCCGGAGGCTCGCGTCGCGAACCTTGGGCGGACTCGAAGCAAAGCGATCCGGATGAATTCTACGGCTTAGGTCGTGATACGCTCGCTCAAGTGCAGCCGGAGCGATGACGAGCTTTCGGGTTAATCCCAGCGCGGCGAAACTGTCTATTTCAGCCGGCAGTGGTCCGCCGCATTGCGGACAGACCAGGCGCGGCTCTGAGAGCCGCGCGCATGACGGGCATTGCACCATCTTTGCGCCAGTGACCCCGCTGCTCACCGTTCATACGATGAACGATTCCCCGCATCCGCATGTGCGCTTGGCGTTGGGATTGACGAGTTTGAAACCCGAGGACATCAGTTCTTCGGCGTAGTCCAGTTGCGCGCCGTTTAAATACAAAAAACTCTTCTTGTCAACGATTAATCGGGCGCCGTCGCGCTCGAACACCTTGTCGCGTTCACCTTGGGCGTCGATCTCCATGCGGTACTGCAGGCCGGAGCATCCGCCGCCAACCACCTTCACCCGCAGGCCTGCCGCAGGCTTGTCGCCCACCAACTGCTTAATCTTAATCGCAGCGTTTTCAGACAGCGTAACCATAGTTAACCAGCGAGTCTAACCCTCTGCGCTCTTTTTCTCCTCGGCCGGGGCCATCCCCTTGCGCTTCTTCCAGTCGCTGATCGCGGCCTTAATCGCGTCCTCGGCCAGCACCGAACAATGGATCTTGACCGGCGGCAGGTTCAGCTCCTGCACGATGCTGGTGTTGCGGATCGCAAGCGCCTCATCGATGCGCTTGCCCTTTACCAGCTCGGTCACATAGCTCGAACTCGCGATCGCGCTGCCGCATCCGAAGGTCTTGAAGCGCGCATCCTCGATTACGCCCTGGTCGGTGATCTTGAGCTGCAGCTTCATCACGTCGCCACATTCGGGCGCGCCAACCACTCCCGTGCCAATATTCTCTTCGTCTTTCGCGAAGCTGCCAACGTTGCGAGGATGGTTGTAATGGTCGAGCACCTTGGTTGAATAAGCCATAACCTTCCGAGCCTCTCCCCCCTAGTCTGCCTTCCAATTGACTGACTTCAGGTCGATTCCTTCCTTCGCCATCTCATAGAGCGGCGACATATCTCGCAGTCGCTTAACCTCGCCGGAGACCCGCTCAGTCACGAAATCGATCTCTTCGGCGGTGTTGAAACGTCCGAGCCCGAAGCGGATCGAGCTGTGCGCGAGTTCTTCGTCGATCCCGAGCGCCCGTATCACGTAAGACGGTTCCAATGTCGCCGAGGTGCAGGCGGAGCCCGAGCTCACCGCGACATCGTTGATGCCCATCAGCAGCGACTCGCCCTCGACGTAGGCGAAGCTCAGGTTGAGATTACCAGGCAACCGCTCGGTCGGGTGACCATTGAGGTAGACATCCTCGAGCCGCTCAAAGAGTCCCGCCTGCAGCCGGGTACGCAGCTCGACGAGGCGCGCAGCTTCATCGGTCATCTCACGCTGTGCAATCTCGCATGCTGCACCGAAGCCGACTATCCCGGGGACGTTCAGCGTTCCGGACCGCATTCCACGCTCATGGCCGCCGCCGTCAATGATCGGCGTCAATCGCACGCGCGGCCCTTTGGAGCGGACATAGAGCGCGCCGACGCCTTTGGGTCCGTAGAGCTTATGGGCGGTCAGCGACATCAGGTCGATTCCGCAGCGATCCACATCGACCGGCACCTTGCCGATCGCCTGGACTGCGTCGCAATGGAACACCACGCCCTTCTCGCGGGTGATTTTGCCGATCTCGGCTATCGGATGGATCGTGCCAATCTCATTGTTCGCGAACATGATTGTGACCAGCACGGTCTTGTCGGTAATCGCCTTGCGGACTTCGTCGGGATCGACCATCCCGTACTTGTCGACCGGCAGGTACGTCACGGTCGCGCGTCCCGCCCGCTCCAGGGCGCGGCAGCTATCGAGCACGGCCTTGTGCTCGGTGACGCAGGTTACAATGTGGTTACCCTTGTCCTTGTAGAAGTCGACGACGCCCTTGATCGCGAGATTGTCCGATTCGGTCGCGCCGCTGGTGAAGATGATCTCTTTGGACTTCGCACCGATAATCGCCGCGATCTGGCCGCGCGCCTTTTCGACCGCCTCTTCCGCTTCCCATCCGAAGCTATGATTACGACTGGCGGCGTTGCCGAACTTCTCGCTGAAGTACGGCAGCATCGCATCGACCACGCGCGGATCAACCCGGGTCGTCGCATGGTTGTCCATGTAAATCGGCAGCTTGAGCATCGAAACTTCTCTAGCCTTTAGGATATTGTCCGCAAGAAGCGTTTCTCTCAGTAGTCGACCTAACAGGTATAATATAGCCCCTCGCTGAATGCTGTCAAAGGGTAAATGGTCTTTTGCCAGACATGTTGGACTTACACAGTCTAGTAATCTGAAACGACGAATTTGTCAAATGTTTGAAACGGGATTTACCGAGCGGTCAGAGCGATGCGCGGGGAATTAAGAGAAGCAATCCCCGATGCTGGTCGATCACAACGAAATCTGTCCAAAACCGCCTCCATTCGCGATTCTATAAGCGCGATGCGTTAGCGCCCGCGTAGACTGAAGCGCCGCTTATGCCGATTCTATCGTACGCCTGCTACGTCGTCCGCCACGGACCCGGAGCATCGATGAATCGCGCTTCCCAAAGGCGCCGTTCGCTCCGAATTGATTTTAGCGCCGTCTCGCGAATCTGCTCGAACGCGGGCATCAGCCATTCCTCCAGCCGCGCCTCGATCTTTTCAGGGTCAGCGCGATCTTCCTGCGATATCTGCTTAACCGGAATGATGCAGCGCATCGAGACCCGCTCGATGCCGTCGGCCCGCTCCAGCACGATCGTAACGCCGACAGCCTCTCCCACCGGCTCCAGCCCGGAGCCGAGCCGCAAGTTGTAAACCCCGCGAGCCGTATTAATACGCCGCATCGGACGAGCCGAGTCGTCGGACAGGATTGCGGCCGATCAGGCCGCGCGGGAAAGCGTTTTGCGGCGGCGCCCCGCGCCTTCCCAGAACAGAACCACTGGCCCGGCGATGTAGATAGACGAATAGGTCCCGGTGATGAAGCCCACCAGCAGCGTGAAGGCGGGCGGACGCAGGATGGGTCCGCCGAACGCGAGGAGTGCGATCAGCACCGTGATCGCTGTCCCCGAGGTCAGCAACGTCCGTGAGAGCGTCTCATTGATCGCGCGGTTCATCACGGTCGCGAGGTCCTCGCGTCGGCGCTTCGCCGCATCTTCGCGAATCCGGTCTGAGACGATGATCGTGTCGTGCACCGAGTAGCCGATGACTGTGAGCAGCGCGGCGAGGGTGGTCAGATCGAACTGAAGCTGGCTGATCACCAGCGCACCGGTGACGACCAGCACGTCATGTATGAGCGCGATCACGGCTCCCGCTCCGAAGCTCCAGCTCACGTGCCGGAACTGGATCGCGATGTAGACGCCCATCAGGATAGTCGCGAAGACCAGCGCCTCGATCGCATCGGTGCGCAAGTCGTGGCCGACCTTCGCGCCGACTGTCTCGACCCGTTCCACTTCGGCGTGATTGCCGGCCTTGTTCAGCGCGTCACCGATCGTGCGGCCCAGGTTGCGGACATTGTGCCCCTCAGCGAAGCGAATCAGGTACTCGTGGCCGACCTTGCCGAAATCCTGGACCGTGAGATCGCCGAGATGAAGCGGCGCTAGCGCAGCGCGGATCTGGCTGCCGCTGACAGCTTCGGTGAAGCGCACCTGCACGAGCGTGCCGCCGGCAAAATCGACGCCGTAGTTAAGCCCAACGAAGATCAGCAGTAGGATTGCCGCCAGATTGATCGCGGTTGAAAGCGCCACGAAGAAGTAGCGCTTACCGACGAAGTCAATATTTACATCGGGCTTGATGAGTTGCAGTGACATCGGGTCTTCATCCCCTCAGGGTCGCCTAACGAGGCCGCGACGCAAGACAATTAATGGGTCGCGCTTCCAATTGAAAGCGTGCGTCCCGTTCTTTGCGCCGGAACCGTTCAGAACGTGCAGCTAGGCGGCCGCGGTGCGACCCTTCGAGCACTTGCCGCACTGATTGTTCTGATTGGCGGGATCCTCGGCCAGACCGTCATCGAGCGAGTGGCAGACCTTGAGGCATTTGGCGCAGATAAAGTAGATGCCCTCGATGGTCTTGTTGCTACGCTCACGGTTCAGGATGCGTCCGCGGAGCTTCTCAATCCGGATCCCGAGCAACTCCTGATATTGGCGCTTGATTTTGCGGCGCCCGGCTTCGTCCTTGGGAAGGTCGGCGTCTTCGCTGGCTTCTTCGGTGGTGTCTGAAAAACTTGCGTAAAGGTCGCGCTTGCTCGACTTGCTCTTGCGGGTCCTCGCCATCGTTCCGCTACTCCCCGCAGCCTCAGCGCAGCCGTCCGACGTAGCCGCACTGCTTCTCGCAGACGGCGAAGAAGCCCTTGCGGCCGAAGCCGGTGAACAGCGTCACTTTGGCCTCTGCGCCGCAGCTTTTGCAGAGATGCTTGTGTTGCGCCTCACCGCTCTTCTCAGCGGTGCGTGCCTTTTTTTCAGCCATGTTGGATTACTCTCTTATCGAATTTCGACGCCGGAGCCCGATTCGCTCGCATGCAGCGCCATCTGTGGTCAAACCGGGCTGCTCCCCCAGCCAAACCGCCTCCAATTGCTTAAAAAACTCGCACCCGAACGATCCTCCAGCCTAAATGGCGGCTTGCCATTCAGTCAAGCAGGTATTGTAGCACGCGTCGCGCCAGCGCCGAATCACGCCTTTCTGAGTCGCCGATGCGGGATTAACCCTCCGCCGGCGCCGACGCCATGAAGCTCGCGATCGTGAGGTAAAGTCCGATCACCAGCACGATCCCGACGAACAGATAATAGTGCCCGTCGAAGTTCATCTTCTCGAAGATCGTCACCAGCGTCTCGCGCGCCACCGCCAGGATCACGACCCCGCGGATCACGAAAATCCATCCAAGCAGCGTGACGACGATAGGCAGCGCTCCGCCCGACCAGACATTGTGACCCAGAACGATCGCGAGTCCGGCGAGCAAGGCCATGATGCCGGCGATCATCAAAGCCGGCGGGTCGTGCATAAAATCGATCGCCGCCTCGACCGTCGAATGGCGATTCATCAGCATCGCGAGTGCGAAAAGCACGAAGAACAACCCCATCAGCCGCCCGATGAAGATCGTGAGCCTCGACATGTGCGTTCCCCTCCGCTTGAAATTTTTCCCGAATCAAGCGTGGATTTTCCCGGCGAATCTTACTGTAGCGGCGCGCGAATATCTGCACCTGAAGAATCAGGCGCTTTGTCGTTGTGAACAGAGTCCGGGAGGCGAAGGGTCCCGAATAATGTCAATTTTCGCGTGATTCGAGATTCCTCAATGCGCTCGAAATGACACGGAGCTACCGTTGCCGGCAACTCGGGCGAAGTAACGATAGTCTCAGCGGCCACATCCATCACGCGTTGCGCAGAGGCGGGGAAGCGTCTAAGCCTAATCAGTCTTGGACGCGCTATTGAACGAAAACGACGCGGTCATCCTGATCGATCGCAAGGGCCGCCGTTACCTGAAGATCCTTCGGCGCGGCCATCGGATCGCGATTCGCGGAGACATCGACGGCGGCGACCTGATCGGCCTGCCCGAAGGCTCGCGCATCAAGCTCTCGAGCGGTGAGCCGTTTCTCGTGATGCGCCCGACGTACGCCGACCTGGTCCCGCTGATGCCGCGCCGGGCGCAGGTGATCTATCCAAAGGACACCGGCCCGCTGCTCATCTGGGGCGACGTCTTCCCGGGCGCAACCGTGATCGAGGGCGGCGTCGGCGCGGGCGCGCTGACGATCGCGCTGCTGCGCGCCGTTGGACCGCACGGACGCGTCATCTCCTATGAACTGCGCGAGGATTTCGCGGCCATCGCTAGACGCAACGTCGCGGCCTTCTTCGGCGCGGCGCCCAACTGGACGCTTCACGTGCGCGATCTCTATCAGGGCTTTGACGAGACCGGCGTCGATCGGATGTTTCTCGATCTCGCCGAACCATCCGGCGCGCTCGAGCATGCGGCGCGCGCGCTCCGCCCCGGCGGCGTGATCGTCTGCTACGTGCCGACCGCGATCCAGTTGAAAGCGACCGTCGATGCGCTCAATCGAAGCCCATGGTTCGCCGAAACCGAGAGCTTCGAGACGCTCCTGCGCAACTGGCACGTGAAGGGGATGAGCGTGCGCCCGGTGCATCGAATGGTCGCCCATTCGGGGTTCATTATCGTGGCGCGCCGGCTGGCGGAGGGCGCCAAAGCACCCGCACCCACGCCGATCGAGAACGAATCCGATGAGAATGTACCCGATACGATCGACGACACCGACTTGGCGCGCGACTGAAGCGGATAAAAACAAGGCCGGCGATGAGAAATGAGGGCACGAGCAGCATGAGCAGGAGAAAGATGACAGAAAAAGAGATCGTCGCGATGTTCCCGAAGATCAGCAACTGGGGACGATGGGGCGCGGACGATCAGCACGGCGCGCTCAACTTCATCACCGACGAACGGCGCGCCGCCGCCGCTCGGCTCGCGCAATCGGGCGTGACGGTTTCGCTGTCGCGGCCGGTCGCGACCGAACCGGCGCCGGATAATCCACGTCCGACAACGCATCTGATGATCCGCGCGGGCCGCCTCGGCCATCCGTTGGGAATCCAGGGCTCGGCTGATTACTTTGCGATTGCGGCGCATGGCTTTTCGGAGACCCATCTCGACGCGCTCTGCCATTATTTTTGGGACGACAAGATGTACAACGGCTTCCCGTCCGCCGAGGTGAATTTCCAGGGGGCTCATCGATGCGGCGTTGAGGTGGCGCGCAACGGAATTATCGGGCGCGGCGTGCTGCTCGACATTCCGAAGATCCGCGGCGTCGATTGGCTCGAGCCGGGCGAAGCGATTTTCGTGGAAGATCTCGAACGCGCCGAAAGCGAGCATCATGTGCGCGTCGGCGAGGGCGACCTCCTGATGGTCCGCACGGGGCGCGCGCGCCGCCGGCGCGAGCGGGGCGGATGGAGCGTTTTCACCGAAGGTCTGCCCGGGCTCGACGTCAGCACGATGCCGTGGATCTTCGAGCGGCGCATCGCGCTGCTCGGCTCCGACGGCGTCAGCGACGTGATGCCGTCCGGCTACGGCCATGGCCTCAATCTGCCGGTGCATACCTCGACGCTGGTCTGGATGGGCGTCTATTTGCTCGACAATGCCGACTTCGAAGCGCTCGCCGGGCATTGCGCGCGCATCGGGCGGTATGAGTTCATGTTTGTGCTTGCGCCGCTGGTGCTGGAGCATGGCACGGCGTCGCCGGTGAATCCGATCGCGATTTTCTGATGCGCCTGATGCCGATTGTTTTCGCCGCGTTCACCTTCGTTTCGACCGGCGTGGGTGGGGTTGCTGCGGTGCGCTTTCACGATCGCCTCCATCTGCTGCTTGGCTTCAGTTCCGGAGCCGTGATTGGCGTCGCGCTGTTCGACATCATCCCGGAGATCCTTAAGCTCAGCGGCGGGGCCGACTATATCCCGCTTGCCGCGCTCGGTTTTCTCGCCTTCTTTGCGCTCGAGCGCTACACCGCGATGCATCGCGCGCGCGAGCACGTTCATGCCGCTGCGCCGCATGAGCAGGAACTCGGCACGCTTTCGGCGGCGGGCCTGACGTTCCACAGCTTCTTGGACGGCGTCGCTATCGGCGTTGGCTTTCAGACGAGCACGCAGATCGGATTGCTGATCGCCTTCGGAATCATCGCGCATGATCTGAGCGACGGTCTCAACACCGTCACGGTCGTACTCGCGCATGGCAACCCGCTTCGGCGCGCGACATTCTGGCTCGCGCTCGACATGATTGCGCCGCTGCTCGGGGCGGTCTCGACACTGCTGATCGATCTCAATCGCGCGCTGCCGTGGATTCTGGCTTTCTTCGCCGGCTCGTTTCTATATATCGGCGCATCGGATCTGCTGCCGGAAGCGAAGGAGCACGACTCCCCGATGGTCGGCGTCACGACGGCCATCGGGATGCTGGCGATCTACGTAACCACGCGAATCCTGCGCGGATGGTAATTCACTACTGCGGCGAGTCCTCGGTCTGGTAGCCGAGCTTGTGCAGGATGCTGATCGCCTGGCCGCTGCTGAAGCTCGCGCGCTCAGCGCCGAGCCCCACGCCGACTGCCTGCTTGACCGGATATCGGCGTCCGTCGATCCGCACCCAATACTTGCGAATCGGTTCGGGATCGATCGGTTTGAGGCGCGCTTCGAACTCGGCGCGCGTCACTTCGTAACTGACGCCGCCGAGAACGAAGCGATGCGCGCCTGCGGCGGATTCGGACGAAGATACCTCGTCAAAGCGGTGGAACACGCCGAAGCGCCATGCAGGAACCGCGATTGCGATCGCGGCAAGTATGGCCGCGATCGCAATCGCGACCCGCCGCCGCCTGATTCGGAGCGCCGCCCCGCGACGCTCCGCTTCGGCTTCGGCCACATCGGCGCCGGCTTCGGCCGCCTGCGCGATCCGCTCGAGCGGATCCCGCAGGCGCGCCGCGCGATCGACGGCATTCATCAGATGAGCGGTGACATCGAGCAGCATCGAGGCGAGCCACTCCGGAGTAAGCCGCGGCGCGGTGCTCTCCTCGGCTGGCGGGCCGATGCCGCGGCCCGCGCTGTCGGCGGTCCGCGACGGCGGCCGAATCGGCTTGTCCTCTTTGCGCGGCGTGCTCGGCAACGACCCTCTCCTTATCGTCGGAGCATCCAGAGATGACGTTATGTCATAATGCCGGCGATGACCAGCGGGGATTGAAACCCGATGGCCGCGGCTATGAATTTTCGCTTAGATGAAATCGGCGGGCATCGCGATGACGCGCAGAAAATTCGTACAGGTCGTAGGCTCGGCGATCGTTGCCGCGAGGTTGCCGATGGTGCTCAAGATCGCCGCCGCTGAGCGCCCCGCTTCGCCCTTCGGCGGACTCACGCCTGCCAATCGCTTCTATGTCACGACCTACGGCGCAACCCCGCATATCGATCACGCGGCGTGGCGGCTCCGGATCGGCGGCCTGGTTGAGAATCCGTTCGAACTGCGATGGGAAGATATCAGGAAGCTCCCCACGATCGATGAAACGCTCACGCTCGAATGCATCTCGAACCCGCCCGACGGCAATCTGATCGGCAATGCGCGCTGGGTCGGGCCGGCCCTGCGTCCGTTACTGGAGCGGGTGCGAATCAAGCGCAACGCGGTTTATGCCGCGCTTTACGGTGCCGACGGCTACTTCACCGGCATCCCAATCGACGAGCTTATGCGTCGCGAAAATTTCATGCCCTACCTGATGAACGGCGCGCCACTGCCGCCCGCGCATGGCTTTCCTCTGCGGCTGTTCATTCCCGGCAAGTACGGAATGAAGCAGCCAAAGTGGATCACCCGTATTGAATTCGTCGATCACAAGTTCATCGGCTATTGGGAGATGCGCGGATGGAGCAACTCGGCGTGGCGCAAGGTCAACTCAGGCTTTTTCTCGCCGCGTCCGATCCCGATGGTCTCGGCGGACCTCGCCGTGCCGACGCGCGTCGCGGCGCCGGTCGACATCTGGGGATGGGCGCTCGCCGGCCCGTCGGGAATCCGCAGAGTCGACGTCTCGACCGACGGCGGAACCGATTGGCGCGAGGCGGAACTGGTCAAAAATCGCCAACGCTACGAATGGACCGTCTGGAAATATCACTTCGCGCCGCGCGAGCCGGGAACGTATCACGTGCGGGCTCGCGCAACCGCCGGCGATGGCCGGACGCAACCCGTGGTCGATCCTCAGCAGGGCTCTGGGATGAGCGGCCAGCCGCGGATAGACCTCGAAGTTTCGCCGGGCTGACGCCCGGTCAGCTCACTTCCTTACAATTTTGACCGCCTCTGCTCCCTGCACTATCGCGCCCGTGTTGGTGATCCCGGTCATCACCGCGAAATTGTCTTCGGGATCAAGCGCCAGCTCGCCCAAATTCACCGTGCAAGCGAGGTTTTTCAGATGCTTCGCCGCCGTCACCGCATGGCAGTTGTACTTCGTACCTTTCTTGATCAGCTCCACCGATGCGCCCGAGAGCCTGATGGTCACCGGATCGAGCTGGGTGGCATCGAAGCTCGGCGTCGAGATCACCATCATCGAAATGGTCCCCTTCTTCCGCAGCCTGATATGCACTGGTGCTTTGGCCGGCGGATCGATCTTGATAGTCAGCGGGCTCTGGACGGTTGCCACCGCGAACGAGGAAAGACTCGTGGTCTCGCCGCAGACCACGCCCTTGGTCGAGTTGTTCGACGTGGTAACGTTCTGCCAAATGCCGCCGTCGTAATGCAAAAGCGCGACCTCGGCTGGATTACCGACCTGCAAGAGATTGTAATCGATGCAGATCAGCACCGTGCCCGAGAAGATCGCCGAAGTGGTGAAGTTGTCATACGTCGACATGGTTTCGGCGAGAGTCCGGCCGGGCGCAGGTCCGATATGCGACGACATTACCGTGGTCCCGAGCGGCGTATAACCGGGCGGCAACGCAGGTCCGGTATTCGATTGCGTCACCGTGGTCTGGCCGGCCGTGGTCACTTTGGAAAAGGTGAGCTGCGCTCCGGCGGCGAGCTTAGTTACAGAGCCGTTGCCTGGCATCGAATTCGGCATTTCGGCCAGGAACGCATCGGCGAAGGCCGGCGTCGTGACCGGCGCCTGCTCGAAAGCGTTGCTGGTGGTGGGAAAAGCGGGGAAGTAGGTCTCTCCGGTGACGTAGGCGTCGTCGTTGGCGTCCAGCGCGATGGCTTCGGCGTAGTCGAAGTTGGGACCGCCGAGGAAAGTCGAGAAGAGAATCTGGGAGCCATCGGCCGAGAGACCCGTGACGGTGGCATCGGCGTCCTCGGCGACGCCCGCATAGATCGTTGGTGAAGCCGTGGTCGGATCGATCACCAGCGAGTCGGTAAACCCGGGGAAGATGTTATTACCGAAAACGAGCTGGAAGGTCTGGCCCTGGTCGGTGCTTTTCACGATCCAGCCGGCGCGGTTGGTGAAGTCATCGACCGCGGCGAACACCGATGGCGGCGTAGTCGAGTAATCGACCGCCAGTCCACTGACGGACGGAAAGGTCGCAAGACCGAAACCGAAGGTAAAATTCGTATTGAACTCATCGTTGCTTGCTACCACGCCGTTCTCTGTCCCGGCATAGACAATTCCCGAGACGGTGTCGGCAGCGAGCGCATTCACCTGAACCCAATTCAAATTGGTTGCGGTAAACTTCTTACCGGCTGTACCGTCGGTACTCACGAAGACGCCCTTGTTGGTGCCGAGAACCAGGTTACCCTGCTTGTCTATTACCGAGCGCCAAACCTGGGTGTTTGCCGGTAGTCCGCTCGTCTTGTTGAAAGTTGCGCCGTTATCCGGGCTCACGTAAAAGCCTTCGTTGGTACCGATATAGACCTGGTTGGGTGCTGAGGCTCCGCCCGTGGTCAGTGAATGAATCGTAGGTGTGGAAGGAAAGTTCGTAGCCGCAGCCTTAGTGACATTGGCGCCGTCGTTGGTGATCAGGTAGAGGCCATTGTTGCAGCCCGCATAGAGCATCGGGGGCGTGGTGAGATTCGTATAGGCGAGCCCCCAGCATCCGACGGCCGAGAGTTCCGGAAAGCCGGCGTTCGTAATCTGATTGAAGTTCATCCCGCCGTCAGTACTCATCCAGACGCCATTGGCGACCGTTCCGGCATAGATGACCGAGGGATTGGCCGGGCTGGGCGAGGTATCCAGCGCAAGCGTACCTACCATTATGCTGCCGGCGGTCGAACCCGGCCAGTTGAGGTCCGTAACCGTGGCGCCGTCGTCCGGGCTCTCCAGGAGCTGGCCGCTCAGGCCGCCGAACGATTGGATCTGATTTAGAACCGGGAAATCCGGGGACCAGGTCGCGCCCGCTATGAATGGCCGCCCCGACGTGTCGACCGCAATCGCCGTCGCGTTCGCGATCAGCGAGCCACCCAAGAACGTGACCCACATCGGCTTGCCGCTCGGCAAGATCTCGGCGGCGAAATCTTCGGCTGTATTGTTGAACGTGGTATCAGCCGCTCCAACGGTCACCGGGAAGTCGGCCGAGATGGTCGAGCCGGTCACGTAGGCGGCGCACGGCGAAGTGCAGCTGGGCGCAATAGCGATTCCGCTCGCGCCGTCGGTGGCGCTGCCGCCCAGATAGGTCGCATAGACCAGCGAGCTCGCGCCACTTTTGGTGGTGTCGATCGCCGCGATGATCGCGTCTTCAGCGCCGGCATAATTCGTCGGCGCGCCGATTATTCCGCTGAGGAAATTGGGGTCGGCCTCGCCCGCGACATAAGCGATGCCCGCCGAGTCCGCCGCTACCGAGGCGACATTCACACCGCTGAACTCGCTGGGAGGGATATTCGTCGACGCCAGGTAGGTTGAGTATGCGAGCGCAATCGATCCGGCCGAGGCCGGCGTCAGTTTGGTGAGAAAGCCTTCGGGGGTCTGAGACGAAACCGGGTCGGACTGCTGGAGCGCATTGCCCGTTGTCGGAAAGTGAAGCGAGTAGGTCTGTCCGCCAACGTAGACGCTGCCGGATGGATCGACAGCGACGCCTTCACCAATATCGAATCCTTCTCCGCCCAGATAGGTAGAATAGACCAAGCCCGAGCCATCGGGCAGCAACTCGGTCACGAAGGCGTCGGCCGGTCCCCCAGCGTAGCCGGAAACCTGCACCGACGAATTCTGCTGTGGAAAGTCAGCCGAGGTGGTGAAGCCGGTGACGTAGGCGTCGCCCGAACTATCGACCGCGATCCCGAATGCTTCGTCGACGCCGCTACCGCCTAGATAGGTAGAATAAACCAGCGAGCTGTCCCCAGACATCGTGGTATCGAACTTCGCGACGAAGGCGTTGATCGCGAAGCCATTGATTGAGCCGGGTTTGAGATGAGCCTGGTAGGGGCCGCCTGTATTCGGGCTGCGGGTCGGTAGATCGTCCTTCAGGTCGGTCCATCCGGTGACGTAGACGGCGCCGCTCGAATCAACTGCGATTCCCCGGCCATAGGCACTCAAGCCGCCCAGGTAACTGGAGTAGGTCAGAACCGTCGGATCGATCACGAGCGGCCGGCGATGGTCGTAGGAGGCGATCTCGAATCCAATCGTCGAATGCCCGAGCAGGCGAAAATGTCCGTCGATAATACGACGGCCCGCCGGCGTCTCTTGGTAGACCTGCGGCTTGCGCAAGATCACACGGTCATCGCGGTCGACCACGAGATCGCCCGCGCGGTTCAATGTCGTCGGTGTGTCACTCTCGATCGCGAAGCGGATACGGTCCGGATCAGCATCCGGCGCCACCACCACATCGAATTCAAGCTCGCCCTGATGCCCGTAGTAGACCAGATCGATGCCCGGATAGAGCGCGCGATAGCGCACCCGCGCATAGATCGGTACGTGCGTATGCCATTTCGACGGGTCGCGGCCGATCAGGTAATTGCTGACACCGCGCAGCGGCGCGACGCCTTCGGCTCTCGCGCCCTCGTTGGCGCCGATGAACCGGATCGATACAGTACGCGCCCGCTCCCGTGCGGCGTGTAATTTCTGACCGGGCCGCGCTGCGATTAGAGGCGGCATCGTCAGGCTGTGACTTAGCCTCAGCGTCGCACTGGTAGCGGCAAGCGACAGCGTATAGCCGCGGCCACGCGAGAAATATTTGACTTCTGGTCGGGACTGCCCGACGTTGGGCTCGAAGGCGAGCGGCAGATGGGCGAAGCGAGTTCCGAGCGCACTACGCGGCCCAGCGACGGGCGGCGTTGCTCCCGGCTCGGGCGCGAGCGCGGCGCCGATCAACAGAACCACCGCACCCGCTATCGACAGACCATACGCAAAACGGCCGCCTGGCATAGGATCTCCCCCGGGAAACCTGTTACCGCCGCTGCCGATCGATAGGCGGGAATGCTCAGGGCGTTAACATCGTCGTGGAACTGGTTACGACCGTGCCCAACAGCCCGTAGGCTGGGCCGGTTCCGGCGAATAATACTACTCCTGAGAATTTGGCAGTTCCGGTACCGCTGGCTCCCGTAAACTTGCCGGTTCCGCCGGTGATCGTGTAGGTGCTCGTTCCGCCAAAGAACCCGGTCGAATTGCTCACGCATTCACTGCCATTTTGGGAACCAGCGACGAGCAACTCGCCGCTTTTGTAGGTAATGATCGTCCAGGATCCCACCAGGGTGTAGGTATTGCCGGTAGTGCCGTCGGGTGCCGTGCAAGTGGGACCGGCGGAACCGTACTCGGCATAGGTTTGCGAGCTAAATGGCCCGTTAAGGTTGTCCTTGCCGGTGACGTTGCTTAAAGTCCCAGGCTCCGCCCCATCAAAACTGAAATTGACGGTGGAAAAGCTGCCTGCCGAAGTGCCCTTCACCGTTTTGGGCTTCTTTGCCAACGCAGCCGGCGCGGTCGAGATGATTAGCGCGACGATCCCGATTCCGAGTAGTACTCGTCCGTTCTTCGTGATCGCCATCTTTTTACCTCCCCCGAATTATGTCGTGTTCCAATCCATCGCAACCACACTTGGCTTATTGGTGCTTTAAACTTTTTATTCTGAAAATAACGCTACAGTATCTTAATATCGCTATATATAACCAATCTGTTACATCTTTATTTATGCACGGTTTTCATCGGCGAACAGAGCATTATCTCGTCATACTGTCAAGAATTTTTATTCGCCCAAAAAGAAAATCTTAAGCCGGCGCACTCAACCCATGCGCTGTATCGATTCTGCAAAACTCGCTCTTTATTGACGATCCGGATCCGGCGCGGACGTGACTGTCGAGCGATGGCGTAGCGGCCCAGCTATGAACAGCGAGGCGCGGAACAGCGGCATCAGGATGAGGTGCATCAACTTGCCGAACGGCAAGTAAACCATCAGCAACTCGACGCTCACCAGATGCGCCGTGAGCAGCATCGCATCGGGTCCGAAGAGCGATCCACCGCCCAGGTGCGGAAAGGCGAGCATCCCGGTAACGACCGGCGCGAAAACCAGGATCCACGAAAGGTAGTCATCGACGGTGGTAAGCTCGCGGCGGGTGCGATCCGACAGGCGATAGCCGAGCAGCCAGAGCATCGCGATCACGGTCGCCGCCGCCGCGAACCATACGATGCTGATCGGCAATGACGGCCATTGCAGTCCCGTGAGATCGCGGATCAGCAGGATATGCGGCGCGAACCCGAAAATCGCCACCAGCAACCCGGCGTGCATCAGGAAGCTGTCGAATTTCCAGCGCTCGCCGGGCAGGGCGAACTCCTTGCGGGCCCAGTAAAGGTCTTGCTCGCGACGCACCATGATCGAAAACACCAGCCGCGCACAGAACCCGGCGGTCATGATGAGGACCGCCCACCGCAGCCCCGGGCCTTCGGTGAATTCGAGCAGAGTCATCGCGCGGCGCCGCCTCCGTCGGTTCGCGAAGGTCGCAGGCGTCGACGGCGAAAAATGATGGCGCTTAACGCCGCGAAAATTCCGACGATGACTCCGCCGCCGATCGCCGCGCGCCACGCGCTCGGATGAATCGGATCGACCGCCATCGGCGATGAAAGCTGAAATTGCGGACTCTCGCGCACCATGATTGTGTGGCAATCGAAGCAGGCCATCGGACGCGCGCCGTGAGTTTTGCCGTGCCAGAAGGCTTCGTCGTGGCACACTATACACGCCTGGTTGGCGCGATCGATCGGCTGGTCGGATCCGGTCCTGAATGCAACCAACCCGCCCATCCCGACGCCGCCGCCGGAGGCCGCGTGGTTACTTCCCGGCCCGTGACATCCTTCGCATCCGAGCTTCGAGATCGGATCGATCGGTTTGCGAAGGAACAGCTCGCCCATCTTCGTGTCGGCGAAAGTGAGCGTCTGCTCTTCGTGACAGACCTCGCAATAGAGGCTGCCGATGTAGTGCGCCGGCGTCCCAGCGTAGCCGCGCACAGGCACCTGACGATTCGCGCCGCCCGCTAACGCGGACACAGCGAATATCGATGATGCAAGAAAAACGAAGACCGGGAACAGCCGCGAGATCGTTGATCCCCTCTTCAACACTTCCGCGTTCTTATCGCATACCGTCGAATCAAGCCAATCGAGCCGATTCGACCAGAATCGATGTGTCGGTCAGTGCCCGATCCCGAACAGACGTCCGATGCCAGCGAAGAGACCGCCGCCGGGAGTCGGTGTGGCAGCCGGCGATGCGCCGGGATTCGCCGCTGCGGCGCCGGCGATCGCAGAATTGTCAGGCGCAACGGCCGGCGCAGCAGTTGACGCTTTGGCAGTCACCGTGCCGGTTCCCGGCGCCGCGCCGCTATGCAGCCAGCAGTACGCCGTCGGCGCGGTGCCGTAGAGAAAAGGCATTCGGACGTTGCGCGGACAGGCCGGGGTGGCGAGGCCGCCGGTGGTCGGATCGATGTTCGCAAACGTGATTCCCGGAGGCACCGGGAAATCGACCCCGCGCGGCGCAGCTTCAACCATAAAATGCGCCCACGCCGGCAGCGCTGCATCGGCGCCCGGAACTCCGAGCGATTGCGGCTCATCGAAGCCCACCCACACGCCGCATACGAGCGCCGGCGTGTAGCCGACGAAATAGGCATCGTGAAAATCCTCGGTCGTGCCGGTTTTGCCCGCCGCCGGGAAATCGACGCCCATCCGGCCCGCGCCCGCGCCGGTGCCGTAGCGGAGCACATTTTCCAGCGCGCCGGTCATCACGTAGGCGACGTCGGACGCGATCATGCGCCGGGCCTGCGCAGCGTGCTGATAGATTATATGACCCGAGCCGTCGACGATCGATTCGATTGCGTATGGCGGATGTGCGACGCCTTCGCTCGCAAAGACCTGGTAGACGCCGGTCAGGCTGAGCAGCGTGGTCGCGCCTGCGCCGATCGAGATCGGCAGCACGGCCGGCATATGCTCCGTAATCCCCATCTCGTGCGCTTCATCGACGATTCGCCGCGCGCCGAGCAGGCTGCCGAGATACGCGGTCGGAACGTTGAGCGATTTCGCAAGCGCATCGGCGACCGTCACGCTGCCCAGGTAAGTATGCTCGTAGTTCACGGGCATCCATCCGTTGAATGACATCGGACGGTCGGGCAACAACGAGGCGAGCGTGACCGTTTGTGAAAGCGGCGAGCGCGCCGGATCAAGCGCCAGCAGGTAGACGATTGGTTTGAATGCCGAACCGGTCTGCCGCTCGGCCATCGCGGCGCGATTGAACTGGCTCACGCGATAGTCGCGTCCGCCGACCATCGCGCGAATCGCGCCGCTGCGCGCATCGAGCGCAACCAGCGAGCCTTCGAGGCGCTCTTTCAGGTTCGCGCGCCGCAGGTGCTTATGCAGCTTCTCGAGATGCGCAAGATTATCGACCACCGCTTCCTGCGCCTCCGCCTGCATTTCCGGATCGATCGTGGTGTAGACGCGCAGCCCGCGCAGCGATCCGCCGGCGGTCTTCTCGACGATGGCCGTGACGTAATCGGCGAAGTACGGCGCGCGACGCAATCCGGGCGCCTGAGTGACCGTGATCGGCGCGGCGACCGCCGCGGCATACGTCGGCTGATCGATTACGCCCGCGCGGCGCATCACGCCGAGCACCACATCGCGGCGCGCCCGGCAGGCGTCGGGATGCCGTCGCGGATCATAGAGGCTCGGCGCCCGGATCATCCCAATCAGGATCGCGGCCTGGTCAGGCGTCACCTCGCTCAGGTCGGTATTGAAGAAATAGCGCGCGGCGAGCGGCAGTCCGTAGATCGGCGTGCCATCGTACTCGCCCATCGGCACGTCGTTGACGTAGCGCTCGAGGATCTCGCGCTTCGAGAGCTTCATCTCGATCACCAGCGCAACCGCAAGCTCCCTGAATTTGCGGCGGAAGCTCCGCGTATGCTGCCCCATGAAGGTACGGGCAAGCTGCTGCGTGATCGTGCTCGCGCCCTGCGCCAGACGATGCGAATGCCAGTCGCGGACGGCCGCCTCGATGATACGAATCGGGTCGAATCCCGGATGGTAGTAAAAGAAGCGATCCTCGGTCGCGATGAGTCCGCGCGTGAGATAGGGCTTGAGATCGTCGATTCGCACCTCGACGCGCTCGGCAGGCGCATCGGGATAGAGCCGCCCTATCACCTCCGGCTCGAGGCTCGCCGTCTCCATCGGCATTCCGAAGTAATCGTGGACGCCGGTCACGGTGCTGCCCGCAAGATTGAGCCGCACGAGCGTTGCGGGAACCGAGCGCGCGCCAGTCGAGAAGCCGCGGAAGTAGATCATCATCGCGCCGGGCTGCTCGCTGTATTGCCCGGGACGGTTTGGCTGAGCCGTTTCCGTGTAGCTCAGATGCCGCAGGCGATCGAGCAGCCGCATCCGCGCGATATCGTTGCCGGCGGCGATCACCAACGGCGCGGAGTAGATCGCCGAGGTCAGGCCGGCGCTCCGCTGCTCGATCAGCAGGGATATTTCGGCATAGAGCTGCGCTAGGTAGAAGCCGACGCCGAATGAAAAGCACAAAAAGGCTGCGAGACCGATACGCCGCCAGTTCCAATCACGCCAGTCCGATCGTGATGGTTTGCGCGCGGATTTTTGCTTGCCGCCGGACCCACTCGGGCGACCCATGCATTACTCCAATCGGCGCCGGCCACGCCGATTCCCGGCGCACCGTCGCATTACCCCCGCCCCTCCGGTGTAACTATAAAGTCGGCTCCGCGGCCGTCCCAGTCAAGCGACTGCAGGAAGGGGTCGCCATCCGGCTATCCACTGACATTGGGCCGGGCTAAGATTCTCCTCGCGATCCGGCCTGAATCGACGGAGGTGGAGCAGGATGACCAACGAGATTGGCGTTGAATCACTGGTCGACGGATGCCGCGTCAATCGCCGGCTCTACGTCGATCGCGAGCTCTTCGCGCTCGAGATGGATCGGATCTTCGGACGCTCCTGGGTTTTCCTCTGCCATGACAGCGAAGTCGGCGAGCCGGGCGAATTCCGCACCATCCAGATCGGCAATCAGCCGGCGATCGTCACGCGCGACGAGCACGGCGATATCCAGGTCCTGATGAACCACTGCATGCATCGGGGGGCCACCGTATGCCAGCAGAGCCGCGGACAGGTGAAGAATTTTCGATGCTGGTATCACGGCTGGACCTATAATCTTCGCGGCGAGCTGATCGGCATCCCGTATGCCGACGCATACGGGCGGGCCTTCGACAGGAGCGTGAAGAATCTCTTTAAGGCAGCGCGCGTCGCAACCTATCGCGGGATGGTGTTCGCGAGCCTCGCCGCCGAATGCGACGAACTCGTGAGCTATCTCGCCGGCGCGAAGCGCTACCTGGACGTTTTCATGGATCTCTCGCCGGTCGGCGAGATTATCGCGCGGTCCGGCGGCCACAAGTTTACTTACGAGGGCAACTGGAAGTTCCAGCTTGAAAACGGTGTCGACGGATACCATCCCAATTTCGTGCATCGCTCGTTCTGGGAGATGCAGCCGGAAGGCGCGATGGACATGTTCAGCGGTACATCGCCCGGGCTGACGCGCGCGCTCGGCAACGGCCATTCGATTCTCGATATGTCGCCGCTCGTGAAGCCGCGGGCCGGCAACGGGAGTGCCAAGCAGGACGGCGCGCCCGTCAGATCGCTGCCGTCGGACGGCCTCAAGCCCAAGCCGATGGGCGACTACTTCGACAAGCTGGTGAGCGCATGGGGCTACGAGCGCGCCGTCGAGGTGCTGGAGCAATCCAACGTCAACCTGCTCATTTTCCCCAATCTTCTTATCATCGGTGTCCAGCTCAGGACGATTACGCCGGTCGATGTAACAACGACCGAGGTCTATCAGCAGCCGACGACGCTCAAAGGTGTTTCTGACGAGATGAACATCGCGCGATTGCGCGCGCACGAAGCGTTCTACGGACCGGCGGCTCTCGGCGCGCCGGACGACCTTGAGATGTTCGCACGATGCTCGCGCGGGATGCGTGTGCGGGAACGCGAGTGGATCACGTTCGATCGCGGACTCGAGCGCGAGCGGGTCATCAACGGCGAGCGTGTCGGCCACATCACCGACGAGGTTCCGCAGCGCGCATTTTACGCACGCTGGCGCGAGCTGATGGCCTCACCCGCCGGTGACGCTGCGCGCGCGCCGGCAAACAGTCATACGCACGCGTCTCATCAGACGCGCTAGTTCACGCGCGACGCCGCATCGGCATGGCGATCGAGGAACGCGCCGAGCACAGCGTTAAAACGGTCGGCCTGCTCGAGGTTGCTCAGATGACCCGCGTGCTCGATGACCGCCTTCTCGGCGCCGGAAATCGTCGCCGCCAAGGCGTCGGCCTGCGCCGGTGTGGTCAGCGGATCGTCCTCACCGACGATCACGATGGTCGGAACCTTGATGGATTTGTTGCTGGCACGGAAATCGGTCGAAAGAATCGCGCGCACCGCCTGCTTATAAGGCTCCGTTCGCAAAGCCGAGAGCGAGGCGCGGAGCTTCGCGACCAACTCGTCCGGCGTCCGCGGCGAAACCAGCGCCTTCGCATTCTGTGCGGCGGTATCCTTGGGCGTCATTCCCTGCTCGAGCGGCGTCAGACGGCGCGCGAGGAATTCGCGCTTGAATTCCTCGGGCTGCATCCCCATCCCGAGGTTTGTATCGACCAGCGCCAAAGTCGCGATCCGGTCGGCGTAGCGCGCATGGAAATCCTGCGCGATCATCCCGCCCATCGAAAGCCCGACCACGTGCGCCTTGCGCGCGCCGAGATGGTCGAGCAAGCGGCGCAGATCGTCGGCATAGTCCGTAAACTTGAGCGTCGTGGGCGAGTCGTCGCTCGCCCCGTAGCCGCGCGCATCCCACGCGACCGCGCAGTAGCGGCGACCGAAGTATGCAAGCTGATCGGTCCAGTTACCGCGATTTCCACCGATTCCGTGCATGAAAACTACCAGCGGACCGCTGCCCTCGCGCTCGTAGGCGATCTTCGGCGACCCTTTCATGTAATGTAGCGATGCCATGATGGATTCCTCCATTGGTTAGCAGGCGAGCAGCGGACGATGGCTGACCTGCCCGATTTCGAGCAGCCGGCGTGCCGCGCCGCGGCATTTCGCCATAATCACCTGGCGATCCACTCCTACCAGTTCGCCGCCGCGCTTGAGCACGCGACCATCGACGATCACCGTATCGACATTGCGCGGCTGGCCGCAAAAGACCAGTTGCGCAACGAACTCGTTAAGCGGCGTGAAATTGAGCGTCTCCGCCGACTGCCTCACTGTCGATGACCTGCTCCGGATGGCGACTGTCGAAGGCGCCAGTGCGCTCGGCGACAGCCAAGTCGGGATGGTCGGGCGGTTTTTAGACTCCGACATCGTAAAGCTGCTCGAACTCAAGGTCGAGGTCGTTGACCACCTGCCACATACAGGCCAGCGCCTTGCGCACGCCGCGCGCCGCACAGGGTGGCAGGTCGGACCGCTGAGCGAGCTGCTTGAGCTCGCGATAGACGGCGCGAAGCTGCTCCTCGTTATCGCTCAAATCGTGCCCTAGCAAATCGGTTTCCTTTCTGGGCATGGTGCTTTCCCTTTGCGATGTCATCCCTGTAAGCCGCCGGCCTGCGGACGCGCATCGACCAGCCGCTTGGCCTTGAGTTCGTAGCGCGGCAGGCTGCCCTGCGGCATCAGCTCGAGATTGAAGCGCAGCCCCTCGTGCGCGGCGGCAAGGTCCTTGCCCAGCCGTTCGCGCACCTCCTCCCACTCGGCCTGCTGATCGGGCTTGAGCTCGATGCGCACCGTGATTTCGTCGCGGATGTTGTTCTCGTCGCGCCATACATAGATCTGGAACTCGTCGATCGAATCGTACTCGCGGATAATCGATTCGACCGCGCGCGGATAGACGTTGGTGCCGCGAATCAGCTTCATGTCGTCCCAACGGCCGCGGATGCCGCCGTCGTAAATGTCGCTGGTGCGTCCGCACTTGCAGGTGTTGTGCGGCACACGCATCACGATGTCCCCGCTGCGATAGCGGATCAGCGGAATAAAGCCGCGTCCGAAAGAGGTCACTACGCGCTCGCCAAGCTCGCCGTAAGGCGCGGGCTCGCCCGACGCTGGGTTCATCACCTCTTCGTACATGTGATCTTCGATGATATGCGTGCCGCCGGGCTGCTCGGAGCATTCGAAGGTGAAGATGGTCCCGATTTCGGTCATCCCGGCGGTGTCGCCGCATTTGGCGCCCCAGCCATGCTCAAGCTGGCGCTTCATCGCGGGGATCGACCCGGCCGGTTCGCCCGACACGATCACGCGCTCGACCTTGCTCTTGGCGAGATCGATGCCCATCTCGACCGCCTCCTGCCATAGACGCAGCGCATAGGTCGGGGTCGAGTAGACGGTCGTTACGCCAAGTTCGAGGATCTGCTCAATTCGTCGCTCCGTGGTCTGCGCGCCGCCAGGGACTACCAGCGCGCCGATCTTTTCGCACGCATAATGCGCCCCCCAGAAACCGATGAACGAACCATAGCCGAAGGCGAAGTAGACGACGTCATCGGGACGCACACCGAAGCCCCATGACCCGTAGCTCCACATCTCAGAGATCCACTCCCAGTCCTTGGTGCTGTCGAGCGCGCGGAGCGGCTGGCGGCCGGTCGAGCCGGATGTCAAATGATAGCGAATCGCGTTGCGCGGCTCGGTTGCGATCAGGTCGCCCCAGAGCGGCTTTTCGGTCTGCGCGGTGACCCAATCATCGCGCGTCATCGTCGGGATACGCCGCAAATCATCGAGCGACTTGAGCTGGTCGGGTTGGAACCCGGCGGCATCGAAGCGCCGGCGATGGAACGGCACGCGTTCGTAAGCCCATTCGATAAGGCGTTTGAGCTTGAATAATTGAAGCCGCTTCAACTCCTCGCGCGGCATTGTCTCGTTTTTGGGGTTCCAGTATGGGCTATCGATCATGACGCTCCGTTGTATGGAAAGATTTCAAGACTTCGCGATCACTGCGATCGCTTCGATCTCGACCAGCGCGTCGGGCTGGAAAAATCCCCCCACCTCGAACAGCGCCATCGCGGGATAATAATCGCCAAAATACTTCCGGAAAACGCGGCCGAGCTCCTTGAGGCGGGAGGTGTAGTCGTTGCGGCTCGCGACGAAGATCGTCATCTTAACAATATCCGTTACCGCACCGCCCGCCTCTTCGGCGACCGCCTTCAGGTTGCGCATCACCTGCTCGAACTGCGCGATAAGATCGCCGGGCGCCACGATTCTACCGTCGCCGCCGCTCGCATCCTGGCCCGCGATGAACAGCGTGCGGCCGCCGTCGACCAGGATGCCGTGGTTGTAGCCGCGCGGCGGCGGCAGGCTCGCGGGATTGATCAAGCGCTTTTCCACCTTCGTCTCGCCGACCTCAGCGCCCTCTGAATTTCGGCGCCTGCTTGCTGGTGAACGCTTCGTAAAAGATGCGGAAGTCCTCGCCGCGCATCAAAAGCGCCTGCGCCTGCGCCTCGTTCTCGATCGCCGACGCGAGGTCCATGTTGAGTTCGTTGTTCACCAGATGCTTGGTGACCGCCAGCGCCATCGAGGGCCCCTCGGCGAGCCGGCGCGCCCATTCGTTCGCGGTCGTCATCAGTTGATCCGGCGGCACCACGCGGTTCGCGATTCCATAACGCTCGGCCGTCGCTGCATCGATCGTATCACCGAAAAAGAGCAGTTCCAGCGCACGACCGAGGCCGACGATCTTCGGCAGCAGGTATGCCGCGCCCATGTCCGCACCGGCCAATCCGACCTTTGTAAAAAGGAATGCAAAGCGCGCCTTCTCCGAGAGGATTCGCAGGTCGGCGCCGAGCGCGATGACCGCGCCCGCTCCCGCCGCCATACCGTTGACCGCCGCGATAATCGGTTTGCCGAGCGTCCGCATGTTGCGCACCACCGCGCCGGTCATGCGGGTAAAATCGAGATGGCCTCGCGCGTCGAATTTGAGCAGCTTCGCGATAATCTCCTCGACGTCGCCGCCCGAGCAGAAGGCGCGCTCCTTGCCGGTGATCAACACCACTTTGACGCTGTCGTCGTGCTGCAGGGCGGCGAACAAGTCGCGCAATTGCGCATAGATTTCGAATGTGAGCGCGTTGAGCACCGCGGGACGATTGAGCGTGATGGACGCGACGCCGGCGTCAACTTCGTAGAGAAAATCGTAAGCCATCGATGATTCCTTGCGGCCTAGGTCTGCACCGCGCCGCCGTCGATATTGATCGCCTGGCCGTTGATGCCGAAGCTCGCGTCGCGGGCGAGAAACACCACCACGTCCGCCACCTCCCCGGCCGTTATCAGGCGATTCTGCGGGCTTTTATGCGCAAGCGCGGCACGCGCTTCGGCCTGTGATCGGCCAGTCACTTTCGCAATGTTATCGATCGCAATTTGCGTGAGCGGGGTGTCGACGTAACCGGGACATACCGCGTTCACTGTGATTCCGTGGGCGACCAGTTCGAGCGCAAGCGCACGGGTGAAGCCCAGCACGCCATGCTTGGACGCCGTGTACGCCGCGACATAGCGCGCGCCGACGTGCGCAGCCGTCGAAGCAATGTTGATGATCCGGCCGCGCCCCCGCTTCACCATCGCGGGCGCAATAGCCTTGGTCACGTAGTAGACGCTGGTCATGTTCGCGGCGATCATCTCATCCCAGATTTCATCGGGATGATTCAGAAACGGCTGGCTCTTTGCCGCACCGGCGTTGTTCACGAGAATGTCGAGAGCGCCGAATGCATCGAGGGCTTCCTTCGCCATCCGCTCGACCTGCTCGCGATCGGTCACGTCGCAGGGGGTGACGAGCGCGCGCACCCCGATCTTTTCGATCTCGGCGGCAAGCTGTTCGAGGTCGGGGCGGCTTCGTGATGCGATTGCGACGTTCGCGCCTGCGCGGGCGATCGCGAGCGCGCATGCACGACCGATTCCGCGGCCTGCGCCGGTCACGATCGCGTGCTTGCCTGCAAGGACGGCGTCAGCGTCCATGGGACGCAAGCCCGATCATTCTATAGTGCGCGTTCAGACGCGGCGGCTCCATAATGCACAGGTCGGCGCGCCCGGCCGCGACAATATTGTTGACCTGGTCGGTGCTGGTAATGCCGCCGCTCGTCAGCGTCGCGACATGCGCCTCGTTGCGAATCTGATCGCTGAACGAGGTCAGGAAGTACGGACCGTAGACCGGCTGCGAGTCGAGCGTGGTCTGGCCCGCGAGCACGTCGAAAAGATCGACGCCGCGCTCCTTCATCGCACGCACGATCGCGACGGCGTCCTCCGGCTGCAGCCCGCCCTTCACCCAGTCGCAGGCCGGAATTGCGACGCCAAGCGGCTTGCTTTCGGGCCATACGCCGCGGACCGCATCGACGAT
>Ga0070737_10000712_pt1 | contig 62001 bp, 45 predicted proteins | sample Coa_R1_10_FD_66438 | JGI IMG/M metagenome (GOLD analysis project Ga0070737, IMG submission 66438) | Surface soil microbial communities from Centralia Pennsylvania, which are recovering from an underground coalmine fire - Coalmine... | ecosystem: Environmental > Terrestrial > Soil > Unclassified... | reverse complement strand
GATAGGCAGGTTCGTGGAAGAGGAACAGCCACGCCAACGCGAACATGACGGCGGGCCCGACCACCCAGTTGAGCACTAGCGAAGAGACCAACAGGCGCCGGTCCCGGGTGACCGCACTTAGGTGGCCATAGCGTACCTTGGCCAGCACCGGGTACATCATGACCAGTAAACCCACGAAGATGGGAAGCGACGTCCCCGAGGTCACCTGCATAGCGCTCAAGAGGTGGCTGAGGTGGGGCACGGCGCGGCCGAGGCCGAGGCCAAGGCCCATCGCCAGGAGCACCCACAACGGCAGAGCCCGGTCGATCAACGACAGGCGGGAGACGACCGGCGCCTGCTGTCCCGCCGTGCAGCGCGCATCTCGCTGTCCGCCGTCCCCCGCCGGTTCGCCAGCGCTTCCCAGCCAGTCCTCGCCTTCTCGCCTAGCACCGCTGCGGGCGGCACCTACATGGCTTGATGCGACGCTGGCGCCGCATGCTAGCTGCGCCCGTGCCACGACATCTCCTGGCCCATTGACAGACATCTCCTGGTCCATTGACAAGTGTGAATGCCAGTATACTGAGAGATTGATCACTGTCAATTTTCGTAGGAGGTGCCATGACCCGGGCTGCGAGTACCAAGGAGGCCGTTGGGGGAGCTTTGTGCTGCGTCCCAGTGACCCGCGCCCCTCTCAGCGAGGACGAAGCCGCCGAACTTGCTCGGGTCTTGGCAGCCCTCGCCGACCCTGTGCGCCTTCGGCTGCTCTCGCTGGTCGCCTCCGAGCGTGAGATCTGTTCGTGCAACCTCGAAGAGCCCTTGGCCAAGAGCCAGCCCACCATTTCCCACCACACCAAGGTGTTAGCCGAAGCCGGGCTGCTTCGAGGAGAAAAGCGCGGGCGCTGGGTGTGGTGGCGGGTGAACGAGAGCCGCCTGGCCGCTGTCCGCAAGGCTTTGGGGGGCTGAAACCGAACTCGCGGAGCAAAGCTCACCCTCATTTACGGGGAACACCCAGCAGCCGGTCCGTTGGCTACATCGTTGAACAATCTCGTGGCGCAAAGCTTGCCGCTATTAGCCAGAGCCGCTCCAGCGCGCCTCAGCTCAACCGAGCCGATAGAGAGACCGGTCACGATGCCAGCACCTACTACTATCCCGCGAGCAGGGCGCACAGGTGAGGCACCGGCGTCGAGGCGCGCGTGGGGCATTGCTCTGGGCGGCCGCACGGCTGGCGCGCCGGCGCCGCCGAGGCGCGCCCGTTCTTGCCACCGGCAAGGAGAAGGTGGCCGCCTACTGCCGGTCATCGCGACGGCCGCCAGAGGACATGCCGCTGACGGCTAGCGGCCTCACCCACGGCCTACTACCGTCGCCACAATGGCCTACTGCCACGAAAGGACGTGCCGATGACGGCTAGCGGACTTCCTGACCCGCTCACACACTCTGACGGTTCGCCGGTCAGCGACGCCGAGGACTGGTACGCTTCTCGCCGGCGGGAACTGCACGACCTGTTCGAAGCCAACGTCTACGGGCCGCCGCCGGCGCTACCCACCGACGTGGAGGGGCGTGTCACGTCCGAAAAAGACGTCAACCTGGGAGCACGAGCACGGATAGAGCGGGTGGCGCTCACAATGGGCGGGCTAATGCAAGCTGAGCTCCTGCTCATGGTCCCCGCCGGTGACCAAGGTCCAGCACCTTGCCTTGCTGGGTTCAACTTCTCAGGCAACGACGACGTCCTTGCTAGCGCTGAGCAGCTCGCCGCTGGTGCCAAGAGACCTCCAGGCACATGGAGCGAATGGCCGCTTGGGGAAGCCGCCTTGCGGGGTTACGCAGTCGCCACTTTGCGCTATAGCGAGCTCGTGCCCGACGAAGCGGAGGAAGCGCTCGCCCTGCTCCGGCACCTAAACAGTAGCCGGGGCGCCTTAAGCCAGCCGGGCGGCTCGGGAGCCCTGTCGTGCTGGGCGTGGGGGCTGTCGCGTCTCGTGGACTACTTGGAGCGCCGACCGGAAATCGACGCGCAGCGCATTGCGGTCTTCGGGCATTCCAGGTTAGGCAAAGCGGCACTGCTGGCTGGGGCGCGCGACGACCGGTTCGCTGTCGTGATCGCGCACCAGTCCGGGTGCGGTGGCGCCGCACCCTGGCGGGCCCCTCGGCACTTATGGCCGCCTGACGCTGGGCCGCTCGCAGCTGAGACGCTCGCAGCGATCACGCGCCGTTTCGGCTATTGGTTTTGCGAGCGCCTCGCCAGCTTCGGCGACGACCCTGACGCGTTACCGGTAGACCAGCACCAACTGATCGCCCTATGCGCCCCCAGGCCAGTCCTCCTCACCAACGGTGCCGAAGACCACTGGATCTACCCGAGCGGACAGCGCAAGATGCTGGAAGCGGCCGCAGCCGTCTACCGCCTGGTTTGCGGACCTGGCGAAAGAGTGATCGGTGCGCCTCCCGAGGAAGGACGCCTGGCTTCTGAGCGCCTTGGCTGGTTCGTTCGGCCAGGCGGGCACTCCACCACGGCCGAAGATTGGCGCGCCTGGCTCGACTACGCAGACTGCTGGCTCTAACCGCTGAGCGCTGGCTCCAACTCCGGCGCCCCTCATGCGACAGCTGGGCACCGACTGCACCTTCGTGACCGACTGCGGCTAGTCGTATGACCTAGGGCACTGCCGAGCTCGGTGCCGCCCTGACTGCTGCAGCTCTTCGCCGCTGGGACCGCCTTCGCCGTTGGGACCGCCTTAAGTCTTAGTATATTTGTACTAGTTTCCTGTTGTCTCATGTTGTCCCGATCTGCGCAGGTGCCCACGATGCTCAAAAGGTGACGCGTTGACCACCGTCACGCTGGTAAGTCCTGAGGGGCCGGCAGGTCAACCCCCTCCGGCCCTGTCAAGCATCCACCACCGAACGAGCGTTTGACACTAGGCTGTCCGCGAGTTACAATGTTGCAGTTCACACCGACGCAAGTGCCAATACCGCTACTGATCAGGGAGAGCGTGAGTGTCACACCCTCCTCGTAGAGTTGCCGGCCAGCCAAGCGCACACATTAGGAGCGAGAGGAAGGACAACAAGGTGGAACGTGACAAAGCACTCGAGATGGCCTTAGGCCAGATCGAGAAGCAGTTCGGCAAAGGTGCCATCATGCGCATGGGCGAAAACGTCCACATGCAAGTCGAGGCCATCTCGACTGGCGCCCTTTCCCTTGATTTGGCCCTCGGTATAGGGGGCTTGCCTCGCGGCCGCATAGTCGAGCTTTTCGGGCCAGAGTCTTCTGGTAAGAGCACCCTAGCCATGCACGTAGTAGCTGAAGCGCAGCGCAACGGAGGCATCTGCGCTTACATAGACGCCGAGCACGCGATGGACCCGACTTACGCCCGCGCCATCGGGGTAAACGTTGACGACCTGCTCATCTCCCAGCCGGACACCGGCGAGCAGGCCCTAGAGATCGCCGACATGCTCGTGCGCTCCGGAGCGCTCGACGTGATCGTCATCGACTCCGTCGCCGCCCTCACCCCCCGTGCTGAGCTCGAAGGCGAGATGGGCGACGCCCACGTTGGCCTCCAAGCCCGGCTCATGTCCCAAGCCCTCCGCAAGTTGACTGCGACCCTCAGCAAGTCCAAGACGATCGCCATTTTCATAAACCAGCTCCGCGAAAAAGTCGGGGTCATGTTCGGCAGCCCAGAAGTGACCCCGGGAGGCCGGGCGCTCAAGTTCTACGCGTCAGTGCGCTTGGAGATACGCAGGGTCGAGTCCATAAAAGACGGGGCTGAAGTCGTTGGCAACCGCACCCGTGTAAAGGTCGTGAAAAACAAGTGCGCCGCTCCGTTCAAGCAGTGCGAGTTCGACATCATGTACTCCAAGGGCATCAGCCGAGAAGGGTCTCTTTTAGACGTCGCGACCGACCTCGGCCTCGTGCGCAAGTCCGGAGCCTGGTACACCTACGAGGGGGAGCAGATCGGCCAAGGACGTGAAAATGCAAAGGCGTTCCTTGCCGAGAACCTCGAGATGATGATCGAGATCTCGGAAAAGGTGCGCCAGCACGTCGGCATCGGGCTCGGCGCTGGCGAGGTGCTCCCCACTGAAGACGAACCAGTGCTCGTACAAGACTGAGCTGCCCACTGAAGACGAACCAGTGCTCCTACAAGACGGAGCCCTCCACTACAATGCCCTCGGCCTAGCCAAGGCCTCGCGGGGAAGCTACCTGGGTGCTCAGGCGGGACAGAGGTCGACACGCGGCCCTACAAGGCTCAGATAAGCCCGTACCAGGAAAATCCTTGGTGCTCATAAGAGAACACGGGCACCATAGGACGTCCAAATAGCTGGCGGGCCGCCGGCGCACAATACGACTACCATTTGACCACCGTTTCGCTCCAGCGACAGTACCTCGGCTGGTGCTCACGGAAGACGGCTGGTGCTCACGGAAGACCATGCCTCAGGTCTTTGTCCGCCCGACGGTCGCCGGCAAGCTCGAAGGCGCACCTCGTGCAGGCACGCCTAGTAGGAGAGCCCAAAGCAAGCTCACACAAGGGGCACCGCCAGCCCTAGCACCAGGTGCACCCAAATGGCGACCGTGGGTGGCCTCTTCAAGCTAGCCGCCACCTTACATGCGCTTCCACAAACATGCGCCTCCACAAGCCCTCACCAGAGCCTCGCCAGAACCGAGGAGACCGAGCTCAGCTGTGCGATGCCGTCACCCGACGGTACCACCTCAAGCTGGCGTCCACACCCGTCTCCGCCCCAAGTCCAGGCCGACGCGACAGTGACCGAAGAGACCGAAGAAACACAAGATCCCTCTAGTCATAACGGACCATGAGCGCGATAATGGAACGGGTAAATAGTCGCTCGAGCAGGTCCGGGCGCTGCCCTCGGGCTAGCTCGTCTCGGCTCTGGGAGGTGTTTGATGGCAGTGCCCAGTGTCACCGGAGGGCCGGGCTCTCATGTGCTTGACCTGGCGGCGGTCGGGTCATCGCGCGAGCTCACTGAGTTAGACGGCCGGCTCCACATTTTGGAGGGGCTCCTTGACGCCCTCGGACGGGTACAAGACGTCAACTGCGCCCTACAGCTTGCCACGAACAGGCGGGCCGCTCTGGTAGCCCTTCAGCAAGAGCCCTTCGAGTACTCCGAGCGTCAAGCTGAAGCTGTCCTAGATATGCCTATGAGCTGGCAGTGCGCTGACGCTGCTCAGCGCTTGCGGGCCGAGCGCGATAGCCTTGCGAGCCGCCGTGCTGCAGTTCGGGAGAGGATCTCCGAGATCCTTTCTCTACATTGGTTCGGCTGACCCGAGCTGCTTCCGATGATTTGAGCGCCACGCGGCACTATGTGGCGGCTAATGCGGCGAACGGGCGACCTAGCCTAGCTCGGGCTAGTCGGCTGACCTGCCCCGCTCTTCCCGCCTACCGCCCGGGGCCACCTGCCCCCCTCTCCTCGCTACCGCCCGGGGGCCGGGTGCGCCCCCCACTTCAGGAGCGCTCTGCGGAGAAGGTCTAATGAGTAAGTGGCCGCTCGCTCGCGCACGAGGTGGCGGTCCCCCGACAACGTGAGGCGCGTGGCAGAGACTTCTTGGCCCGGGAGGGACAAACCCACAAAGACCGTGCCCACCGGCTGACCGTCCTGCGGTTCGGGGCCGGCGACACCCGTGAGCGAAAGCCCCACGTCAGCGTCGAGCAACTGCGCCCCGCCGGCGGCCATCTCGCGCGCCGCCTTCTCGCTTACCACTGGCCCCTCACCCACCCCGAGCAAGGCATGCTTGACGTCACTCCCATAGCTGACGACCCCGCCGGCGAACCAGTTGCTCGCTCCTGGCACCGACGTAAGCCGTGCCCCGACAAGACCCCCAGTCAGTGACTCAGCAACTGCGAGCCGCAGCCTGTTGTCCCCAAGCAACCGGCCGACGACCGCTTCCAACCCCTCGTCGTCCACTCCCCCTACCGAATCTCCCAAAAGCTCTCGTAGCGCGGCTTCCTCAGCGTCGAGGCGCCGGCGGGCCTCTTCCTCGGCGTCTGGCCCGCTGGCTCGGGTTGTAACCCGCACCCGAACGCCCTCGGTGATGTTCGCCAAAAAGGCTATGGTCGTGTTGGTGCCTTCGAGGGCTGCGACTCGCGGGGCCACGAGCTCAGCCACCTGAGACTCCGGTACGCCCCACACACGGAGGAACCTGCTCCTAATCGTCGCCTGCTCCCCCGAACGGCGCACGAGGTCTGCCACCACGTACCCTCTGACCATCTCGCGCATCTCAGCGGGCACACCCGGAACGGCGTAAATGACCTTTGAGCCTCGGTCCCCCACCGGGCACACGAGCCCAGGAGCGGTGCCGGTCGAGGCCCTGATCAGCGACGCGCCCTCAGGGACGTCAGCCTGCTTCCAGTTGCTCGCCGGCACTTGCCGGCCCCGAAAACGCTTGGCAAGGGCGGCTTCGATTTCGGGGTCACGGCGCAGGCTCACGCCCATCACTTCGGCGAGCGCCTCCCTTGTTATGTCGTCCTGAGTCGGTCCTAGGCCCCCACAGCAGATAAGGGCGTCGGCGCGCTCGAGCGCTGCCCGCACGGCCGCCACGATCCTTTCGTGATTGTCTCCCACTTTGGCTTGGTAGTGGCAAGAGATGCCCGCCAGGGCGAGCTGCTCCCCGATCCATGCCGAATTGGTATCAACGACTTGCCCGAGCAAGAGCTCGGTGCCGATCGCGAGTACCTCGCATTCCACGTTGCGCCCTCCAGTTACAGTCCCTGCACCTGCCAGCCGGCCCTGGACCTTACCCGAGCTTGCCACCCAGGCGCTGCAGCGAAACGCGCCCCGGTCCTCAGGCGTTGCCGGCCAGAGCGCGCCGGCCTGCCCGGCTGTCGGCCAAGTACTGGACCGCCGAAAACCACGCCAGGGCAACCGATAGCCATATCGCTAGGCGGGCGACGTGGGAGAGGTCGACCTGGGAGGCACCTGCCACTGGTACGAGCACGAGCCCAACCGTGACGAACTCGACGAGCGTCTTGGCCTTCGCCGCTCTTCGGGCTGGGACGCTCACGCCATGGCGGGCCACGAGGACGCGGTAAGCGGTGATGAGGGCCTCCCGTCCCACCAACAACGACACCGCCGTCCAAGTGAACCTCCCCAGCGAGGCGATGGCGGTCATCGCCCCTAGCACGACGAACTTGTCCGCCAGAGGGTCCAAGAACGCTCCCGACGAGCTCTTGCCCCGCCGGCGTGCCACCCATCCGTCGGCGAAGTCGGAAAATGCCAGCGCAGCCCACAGGAGCAGTGCTGCCCACGACGGGCTGTCGCGCAGCACGACCACAACCAGGACCGGGGTTGCCAGGATGCGCGCCACGGTGACCCCGTTCGCCATGTTGACCAGCCCGACCGCTTCGGCCACCTCGCGATGTACGGTTGCCATCTTGGCCAGGCCCGGACCTGGCGCTGTCTCGGTTTGGCTATGCCGCTCTGCCGACGTCACCGCCCTATCCCCTGGGAAACTAGGGCTCGGGGAGGAGGTCCCGCCGGTGCCGGCGCAACTGCCCGGGGACCGGCCGCCGGCGACCTTGCTCCCTCTCCTGGCCCACTTACCGGGGCCCCCACTAAGTCCGGCCCAAAAGAGCCGGTGATGGCGAGCTCCACCCAGCTCCCCGGCACCAGCTCAGGAGGCACCAGGATCGTCCCATCTATTTCAGGTGCCTCCCTGTGGCTGCGCGCTTCACCCGGCCGGTCCACGAGCGCCCTGCACGTCGTCCCCACCAGAGCCCCTCGGCGGGCGGCAGTTATCGAGTCCTGCAGCTCAGAGCACTCTTTTAGGCGTTCTGCCACCAGTTCCGCCGCCACCTGGCCCCCTAACCCTGTCGCGTAGGTGCCCTCCTCGTAGGAAAAAGCAAAGAAGCCGGCCCAGTCGAGCTGGGCTTCCTGGAGAAAGGCCATAAGAAGCTCGTGGTCTTCCTCGGTCTCGCCTGGGTAACCGATGATGAAAGACGAGCGCAGCGCAGCCTCAGGAAAGCGCCGGCGGATGAAGCCGATCCGCTCCAGGAACCTTTCGCCGTCCCCATAACGGCGCATCCGCCGCAGCAGTGGCCGCGACACATGCTGCAGGGAAAGGTCGAAATAGGGGCACCCGGCCTCGCCCAGTGTTTCCACTAGTTCGTCGGTCAACCCTGAAGGGTAGAGGTAGAGCAGGCGAACGCGCTCCACGAGCGCCCGGACGTCGCGCACCAGGCTCGCCAGCCCCCCGCAAGTGCCCAGCCGGCCCGCACCTGAAACGTCAGCCACCTCTGACCCACCAGCTGGTCCCGAGGCGCTGCCAAGTCCCCCTGGACCAGGGACTAGTGCGGCGCCGGTAAATCCCGCCGGGCCCGCTCCCCCACTGCCGGCGGCACCGACCGTTGCCCCACGCAAACCCAGGTCACGTCCCCACGACACTGGGTCCTGCGCTATCAGCACGACCTCTTCCACACCGAGAGCGCTTACCTCCGCCAGTACGGCGTCGCGCGAGCGAGAACGCTGGCGGCCGCGGAAGCTCGGGATAGCGCAAAACCCGCAGCGGCGGTCGCAGCCCTCAGCGATCTTCACGTAAGCCCAAGGGGCCTCGGCCGGTGGGCGGGGCAGGTTCAGCAGGTCGAAACGCGACCGGCGCCGAAAGGACACCCGCGCCGACGGGCCGGCTGCCCGCCCGCTGCCTGCTGAACGGCCACTTGCCCTGTTGGAGCCCGCGCGTGCCTCGCCGGCTCCTCCGTCCCGCTCGGCCTCCCAAAACGGCTCGCCGAACCCGGCAACTTGGTCCACTTCAGGGAGAGCGTCCGCCAGCTCTCTCCCGTAGCGCTCGGCCAGGCAACCAGTCACCACCAGGCGGGCGCCCCTCTTCTTCGCGCCTGCCAAGCCAAGAACAGCGTCGACCGACTCCTCCCGTGCCGGCTCGATAAAGGCGCACGTGTTGACGACCACGAGGTCGGCTTCCGCCGCGTCAGCCGCCGGTGAGTAGCCCTCGCGGAGCAACAAGCCGGCGAGCTTGCTGGAGTCGACCTCGTTCTTGGCGCAACCGAGGGTCTCCAGCCAGAAAGTTCGGGAAGGCACTAAGCCAAGACTACCTGCACGCCGCTGCGGTCCTCTCCCAGCACGAGCACCTCGCCGGCCACGCCGCTTTCGGCCATGAGCGAGCGAGCCGCTGCCGCCACATTGTCCTCGTCGCCAGCGGTACATATCCCGAGCAGGCTCGGTCCTGCCCCCGACCAGCACGAAGCCAGGGCACCGGCGAGGCGCAAGCCCTCCAGCAGCTCCCCCGCCTCCGGGAACAACGCCGAACGGTAAGGCTGGTGCAGCCTGTCCTCTCCCGCCTCGGCCACCAACTGGTCCGCGTCAGCAAGTCCCGCCACCAACAGGCCCATGCGGCCCAAATTGAACGTCGCGTCCTCCAGCGTGACCACCTCGGGGAGAGCACCACGGGCGTGGCTGGTCTGCAACTCGCGCTCAGGCACGACCACTACGAAACGTAGCCGCGGGTCAAGAGAGAGCCGGCGTGCTACCGGCCGGCCACCGACCACGGCCGCCGCCACGAGGCCCCCATAGGCAGAAGCGGCCGCGTTCTCCGGGTGCCCGTCCACCTTGTAGCCGAGCTCGAAGGCCTCCTCGGGCACACCCGCACCGGCAGCCGCTGCGGCTGCGACAGCGAGGGCGGCCGAGGAGCCTAGCCCCCGCGCCACTGGCACCTCCGAACGGACCCGCACCTCGAAACATTCGTGGCCGAGCACCTCCGAGACGACCCTCGCCGCCAAGTGGGAGCCATCGCAAGGGAGGTCGGAACCTGCCCCTTCGGTCGCTACCCGCAAACCCTCCGGCCGGTCCAGCACTTCGACATGCACGTACAAGCCCAGAGCGACCGCCAGCGTGTCGAAGCCTGGGCCGAGGTTGGCGGACGACGCCGGCGCCCTCGCGCTCCGGTGCCTAACCTCGCCCACCAGCCTGCGTCGCAGCGGGGGCGCCGGGTGGGGGGGCTGGAGCCGGGGGCGATGCTCGACGGGCAAGGAAACGGGCGACGAAGCAGACCACGCTCGCTCAAACCTCTTCTGCTCGGAGGGCTTCGAGCTCCTCGACGGTCATCAAGACGGCCCGCGCCTTGGAGCCTTCCGAAGGGCCCACGACCCCCCGCTGCTCCAAGAGATCCATCAGGCGGCCCGCCCTAGCAAAGCCGACCCGCAATTTTCTCTGCAGCATCGAAGTGCTCCCGAGCTGGCTGCGCACGACCAGCTCCATGGCCTGGTCCAGCAAGTCGTCATTGTCGTCGCCCTCCTCACCGGCACCAGCCGGGCCCGCCTCTGGGCCTTCCACTCCCTCGACGTAGTTGGGCGCCGCCTGGCGGCGCCAGTGGGCGACCACCTTGCGCACGTCGTCCTCGTCCACCCAAGGGCCTTGCAAGCGCCGCGGCGTGCTGGAGGACGCCGTGAGCAAGAGCATGTCGCCCTTGCCTATCAGCCGCTCAGCACCTGGCTGGTCGAGCACCACGCGGCTGTCCGCCAGCGAGGAGACGGCGAAGGCCATCCGCGACGGGATGTTGGCCTTGATGAGACCGGTGATGACATCGACGCTCGGCCTCTGCGTGGCAATGACCAGGTGGATCCCGACCGCTCGCGCCATCTGGGCGATACGGCAGATCGACTCCTCAACGTCTCGTGCCGCGACCATCATCAAGTCGTTCAGCTCGTCGACGACCACCAGGATGAAGGGTAAGCGCTCGTAGCGCCGGCCCCGTTCCCCCTCTTCCACGAGCGTCGTGGCCTCCGGGTCGTCCACTGGGCTTCGCTCACCTCCGGTCCCCCCCAGCTCGCCCCGGTCGTAGGCGCCGTTGTAGCCCGTGATGTCGCGCATGCCGACCTCGGCTAGCAGGTCGTAGCGCCGTTCCATCTCCTCCACCGCCCAACGGAGGGCGTTGGCCGCTTTCTTGGGGTTGGTGACGACTGCAGTGAGCAGGTGCGGGAGACCCGAATAAGCACCGAGCTCCACCCGCTTGGGGTCGACGAGGATCAAGCGCACCTGTTCGGGCGTAGCGCGCATGAGCACCGACGTGAGCATGGCGTTCAGCATCGAAGACTTGCCCGAGCCAGTAGCTCCGGCGATCAAAAGGTGCGGCATCTCGGCCAGGTTCACCATGACCGGCCGCCCGGCGATGTCCCGCCCGGCCGCTACTTCCAGCGGGTGGCGGGCGCCAGCAGCCTCGGGCGAGCTCAGGATGTCGCCAAGGGTCACCACCTGGCGCTGGCGATTGGGGACCTCCACTCCGATCGCCGAACGCCCCGGGATCGGCGCCAGGATACGCACCTCGGCCGCGGCCATAGCGTAGGCGATGTCCCGGTGCAGCGCGGTCAGCTTCTGCACCTTCACGCCTTGGCCGAGCTCGAGCTCGTAACGGGTCACGCTCGGGCCAACAGTGGCGCCGGCGAGGCGTGTCTCGACCCCGTGGGCGGCCAAGGCTTGCTGGAGGGTCCGGCCCAGCTCCTCCACCTGCCGGCGGTCGATGGCAGCGTTGGAGCTGCGTTTGAGCAGTGAGCCGGCCGGCAGCCGCCAGGGCGGGCTCTGCTTGGGGAGAGGTAGGTCGATCGCCAGCTGTTCGCCCTTCGAGCCGGCGCCCAGCCCACTTATGGGCAGCGGCTTGGTCCCCTCCGGCTGCGACCGAGGCGGGTATTTGTTTTCTAACCCGCCGGGCCCCGGGCGCTCCGGCTCCTCGCCTTCGCCTCGGCGGGGGCTCCAGCTCCCCCCGGAGCGGTCGTCGTCTAGGCCGCCGGGCCTCGGGCGCTCCGCCTCCGCGACCTCGACCTCGTTGTCTTCGGCCAGCTCGGGATCGTCTTCGGCCAGCTCGGGCCATGCGAACCTCGTCCGGCGGCCTTCAGCGAGCGGGGCCCCTCCCGTAGCCACCGCCAGCGCCGGCGAACCTGGCCGACGCATAACAGCCACGCCCGCCCGCAAGAGACGCCCGGAGGCCGTGGCGCCCGCACGCAGGGCGCCAAGCAGCCACCCAACTGCCCTCGCCGGCGGGGTCGCGGTCGCTACCAGCAACGACGCCAAGAGGACCGCCCCCAGCACCAGCCCTGCTCCCCAGGCTCCGAGGCCGGCGCGAAGCGGTACGGCGGTCGCCACGCCGAACAGGCCGCCAGCGCCCCGCAGCGCGGCGAGAGGCTGGTGGACAGTCGGCCTCCCACCAGCCACCCCGAGCAGCCCTGCGAGCGCGAGCAGGCCCAAGCCGAGGCCGGCCGCCACCCGCCCAGGCTGGGGACGGGGGCGCCGGGCCATCAAGTAAACGCCGAGAGCTGCTACCGCCGGCGGCACCACGTAGCGGGCCAGCCCGAAAAGATCCCCCACCCCCTCTTGTAGGGCCCTGCCCGCCGGCCCCGCCAGGTGGGCGTAGATGCCCAGGCCGGCGAGCGCCGCCACCAGCACGTAGACCAGCCCCCAGATGTCGTCGGACTGGTCCTCGACCAAGCCTTGGAAAACGGCCCGGTACCAGCGAGGAGGGCTCTTTCTTGCCACCTCCCGCTGGCGGCGTGACCGCGCCGGCGTCCTCGGGCTCACCTGTTTAGTTGCCACAGCAGCCTCAAAACTAACACCAGCCTCACACGAGCAGGCTTTCTAGTACGCCAGCGCGACAGCAGGCCGCAGACGGGCTCGTTCTTGCTCTGCCTTTGATGAGCGTGCAGACGACGGCGGCTTGTCGCCGGCGGTCGTCCCGAAGCCTGGGCCCGCCTCGGCTGCCATATACGCGCTAGCTCTTCGTGGCCCTCGTGGCGCCAGGGGCCACGGCCAGGTGGGCACGGCTGGGCACGGCCAGGTGGGGCACGGAGGCCAGGTCCTCTCGGGGGCTCGGCTTCTCCCACCGGCTCGGGGACCTCCCTGCCCGGGGGCCAGTCGTTGCCCCGGGGTCTAGAGCTCCATCACCACCGGGACGATCATCGGCCGGCGCCTCGTCCGCTCCTGCACGAAGCGCCCGAGCGCGGCGCGTGCTCTCCGCCGGAGTGTCTCGAAGTCCGCCGGCGCCTCCCCGTCCTGGCCCTCTTCCAGTGCTGCCAGCACGACCTCGCGCGCCTCGTCGAGCAGCTTTTCGGCCTCAGGAGCGTAGACCCAGCCCTTGGTGACGATCTCTGGCCCGGACAGGACCCGCCCTGAGCGGGAGTCCACCGTGACGATGACCGCCACCAAGCCCTCTTCGGCGAGCACCCGCCGGTCGCGTAGCACGCCGGCGCCCACGTCGCCCACGATGCCGTCTACATAGAGGTAGCCCGCCGGCACTTCGCCGGCGAACTCGACGCCCTCGGGGCCAAGCTCCACCACGTCGCCGTCTTCGGCCAGCAGCACCGAGCTCTCAGGTACGCCCATTTCGACCGCCAAGCGGGCGTGGTGCACGAGGTGGCGGTACTCGCCGTGGACCGGGATGAAGGCCTTGGGCCTCGCCACCGACAGCATCATCTTGAGCTCGTTGCGCATGGCGTGGCCCGAGGCATGCACGGGGGCCAGGCCCGAATGGACGACCTCCGCCCCTCTCCGGCAGAGCCCGTCTATCACCTTGCCCACGTCGGTCTCGTTGCCAGGGATCGGGTGAGCGGAAAGGACCACGAGGTCACGCTCGCTGACCTCCACCCACTTGTTGTCCCCCGCCGCCATCAAGCTGAGCGCCGACATCGGCTCTCCCTGGGAACCGGTGCAGATGATGCAGACCCGCTCGGGCGGCAGGTCTGCAGCCTTTTCTATGTCAACGAGGTGCTCGTCGGCGATGTCCAACAACCGGAGGCTCCTGGCGTAGGCCACGTTGCGCCCCATCGAACGCCCGAGCGTCGCCACGTAGCGCCCGCACGCTATAGCAGCGTCGGCGATCTGCTGGATGCGGTGGACATGGCTCGCAAAGCACGCCGCGATGACACGCTTTTGCCGGTTTGCCTCGAACAGGTCGAGCAGGGCCCGGCCCACCTCTCTTTCAGAGGGGGCGTGGCCGTCTTCTTCTGCGTTGGTCGAATCGGAAAGCAGTAGCGCCACTCCGCCTCCTGCCCCGATCGCGCCGATGCGGGCGAGGTCGGTGCGCCGGCCGTCCACGGGAGTCAAGTCCAACTTGAAGTCCCCGGTGTGCAAGATCGCGCCATAGGGAGTGTGGAAGGCGAGCGCGAAACCGTCGGGGACCGAGTGCGCCACTGGGATGAACTCGACGTCGAACGGCCCTATCTTTCTCGTCTCCCCGTCGCCCACCGCCACCAGCTCCGTGCGGTCCAAAAGGCCCGCTTCTTCTATCCGGTTGCGGGCGAGGCCCAACGTGAGGCGCGAGCCGTAAATAGGGAAGCTCACTTCGGCGAGCAGGTAAGCGAGGGCGCCACAGTGGTCCTCGTGGCCGTGGGTGAGCACGCAGGCCTCTAGACGCTCGGCATTTTCCCGCACGTAGCTGAAGTCGGGCAGGACGAGGTCCACGCCGGGCATCTCGGGGTCTGGGAACATGAGCCCGCAGTCCACCAGCACCGCGCGCCCCTCCATCTCGAACCAGGCGCAGTTGCGCCCGATCTCTCCCAACCCGCCTAGGAAAACTATGCGGACCGGAGCTTTTGCCATACCTCCCTCGCACGCTGTTCGAGACCGGGAGGCTCTGGGCCCATCGGGAGACGGCACTGGCCCGATGGCAGGCCTAGCACCCGCAGCATGGCCTTGGTGGGAACGGGGTTCGGAGCGTCGTCGCTCGTCTCGAACTCGTAAGACTCGATGAGGCGGCGGTTCAACCCAGCTGCTCGTTCGGTGTCGCCTTTGTGGAAGGTCGCGATCATCTCCTCGAAGACCCGGCCTGCCCAGTGAGAGGCCACGCTGATCACCCCGACCGCGCCAACGGCGAGGAGCGGGAGGGTGAGCGCGTCGTCGCCGCTATAGACCTCGAACCCTGCGGGCGCCCTCGCCAACAGAGCCGCCGTCTGCGCCGGCGACCCGGCGGCGTCTTTCACGGCGGCCAGCACGCCCTCGCGCGCCAGCTTCAAAAGCGTTGCCGGCGCGACTGCTCTCCCGGTGCGCTTGGGTATGTCGTAAGCGACCACCGGCAGGCGGCTCGCAGCGGCCACCGCCCTCATGTGGGCTTCGATACCGGCTTGCGAGGGCCGGTTGTAGTAGGGGGTGACCACCAAGACCGCGTCGGCGCCGGCCAGCGCGGCGGCCTTGGTGAGCTCGACCGTATGGTGGGTGCTCGCGCTCCCGGTACTGGCGATGACCGGGACCGTGACGGACTCGCGGACCGCGCGGAAGAGGTCCAGCTTCTCGGTGTCGCTGAGCACTGCGCCCTCGCCGGTAGTGCCTGCCACGACCAGCCCGTCGTTGCCGTTGTCTGTGAGCCAGCGGGCGAGACGGGCGGCGCCGTCGAGGTCCAGCTCGCCAGACGGCCCGAAAGGGGTCACCATCGCACAGATGACCGAACCGAACCTGCCAGCCACCTAAGGCTCCCTCCAGCCAACCCCCGAGCGATCGGTCGACATGTTCCTCGAGCGTAGCCGGGCGGGCAAGCCCTCACAGTTTCATCACAGTTCAATCGCGAACAGGCCAAGAGCTTGGCCGACAATGACAGGACCAGGTGGACAGCGAGCGGAGAAGGGAGGCCTAGAGGTGGCGTGGGCAGGTCGTCCCGAGCCCCCGGGGCAAGGGGCAAAGGGGAGGCGCGCCCTCCGGCGGCTGCGCTCCTGGCCGCTGCGCTCCCGCAAGCTCGTCTTGAGCTCGCTTGTCGCCAGCAGCGTGCTCGCGGCGAGCATCTTCCCCGCAACGGCGGCCTCAGCCCTGCCTCGCGCCCGCCGGCACCACCGGCCGGCGCCGGCGGTCATCGCCAAGGCTACGGCGCCTTCCACCTCCGGCCTCAGCGCCTTGCCGCTGCCGTCGCCTCCGCCCACCGCCCCGGCGGACACCTGCGTCAAGGCGAGCTGGGACGCTACGGTGCTCGGAATACCGGCGGACTTCGCCGCCGGCACCAACGCTGCTTACCTCTGGTACGACGCCGACGGGGCCTGGGCCTTGCGCTTCACCCACACCGGCCCCACGGACAAGCTCATCTTCGCTGGCTCGATTACGGCTCTGACCGGCCAGTTCATCGACGTCACCCCGGTGTCCAACGTCGGTACCGACATCGTGGCCCTGTCCCCCGACAAACGCACGATCTACTTCCGCCTCGTCGACTTCGGCCTGCTCGACGGGCTCAATTTCGCGACCCGCTGCAGCCGGGCCTTCACTGTCGACATCCACGCCGGCGGCCGCTTGCTGACAACGAGCGCTATCCACCTGGGGGCCACAGCCGCCAACCCGCCGTCCAACCCTTTCAAGGTGGGCCGGGGAGCGCTCCTGGCAGCCCGGGCGAAGCTGCCGCCGGCGCGTAGCTAGACCGCCGGCCCATGCTGTCCCCCTTTGTGGAGGCGCACAAGCCCAGGCTGTCTACCCCTTAGGCGGCAAGGGGGCTTAGAGGGCTGCTAGAGGGCGGCCGGCAAGAGCGTCTCGCCAACGAGGTAGCGGTCCACCGAGGCGGCCGCGGCGCGGCCCTCCGCGATGGCCCACACGATTAGGCTCGCGCCCCGAGCGGCGTCACCGCAGGCGAAAACGCCCGGCACGCTCGTTTGCCAGTTGCGGTCGTGGGCGATGGTCCCCGCCGGCGAGAGCTCGGTGCCGAGCTTGTCGAGCAGCTGGCGCTCGGGGCCCCGGAAACCGATCGCCAGCAGCACGAGATCTGCTTCCAGTTCCAGCTCGCTGCCCGGTACGTCTTCGTACTGGCGCCGGGAAAGCTCGCGCACTCGGTGGGCACGCAGGCCACGTACCCGCCCATGGGCGTCGCCGAGCAAGGCGTCGGTATGGCAGGCGAAAAGCCGCTGGCCGCCCTCTTCGTGGGCGAGGGACTCCCGCAGCACCAGGGGCCAAAGAGGCCAAGGCGTCTCGTCCGGGCGTTCGTCCGGGGGCCTCTCGTGAATGTCGAACTGGTGTACCGACGCGGCACCTTGCCGGTGCGCCGTGCCCAGGCAGTCCGCCGCCGTGTCGCCCCCGCCGATTATCACGACCTTCTTGCCAGCAGCGTCGATGAGGGGTGCCGGCAACAACCCCGCCCTCACCTTGTTGGCGGAGACCAGGTACTCCATGGCCAAGTGGACGCCGGCAAGGTCCCGGCCGGGCACGTCCAAGTCCCGCTGCCACAAGGCTCCTATCGCAAGCACGACCGCGTCGAAGTCGGAGCGCAGGTCCTCGACCGAGAGGTCCACGCCCACCTCCACGCCGCACTCGAAGGACGTGCCCTCCTCCTCCATCTGCGCCAGGCGCCGGTCGAGCAGCGCTTTGTCCATCTTGAAGTCGGGGATGCCGTAGCGGACCAGCCCGCCCGGGCGGTCGTCACGCTCGTAGACGACGACGTCGTGGCCGGCACGGGTGAGCTGCTGGGCAGCGGCCAGGCCGGCTGGGCCTGAGCCGACCACCGCCACCCGCCGGCCCGTCGGGTGAGAAGGCCGCACAGGGCGCACCCAACCGTGCTCCCAGGCGTAGTCGATGATCTCTTTTTCTATTTGCTTTATGGTGACGGCTTCGTCGTTTATCGCCAGCACGCAGGCGCTTTCGCAGGGAGCGGGGCACATCCTGCCAGTGAGCTCTGGGAAGTTGTTGGTGGCGTGGAGCCTTTCGATCGCGTCGCGCCAGCGGTCCCGGTAGACGAGGTCGTTCCAATCTGGTACCAAGTTGCCGAGCGGGCAGCCATAGAGGCTGTTGCAGAACGGGACCCCGCAGTCCATGCACCGGCTGGCCTGTTGGCGCAGTACGTCGAGGTCCACCGCTTCGTACATCTCCCGCCAGTCCCTCACGCGAAGGTGCACGGGCCGGTGCTCGGCGTCGCGCCGGCGGAACTTCATGAACCCGCTCGGGTCACCCACCGGCACCGACCTCCACGGCGACGTCCTCAACCAAGGAAATCTGCCCGCTTTCCAAGGCTTTCTTGTAGTCCACAGGGACGACCTTCACGAAGTGGCCCGCTTCGGAGCTGAAGTTCGCCAGCACGGCCTCTGCCACCTGAGAACCAGTTTCCTCGGCGTAGCGGCGCAGCACGCCAGCGAGCCAGGACAAGTCGGCGTCGTCGAGCTCGCAGAGCTCCACCATCTCGTGGTTCACCCGGCCCGAGAACAGCCCATGGCGGTCGTACACGTACGCGTAACCGCCCGACATCCCGGCGGCGAAGTTGCGCCCGGTGGGGCCAAGCACGACGACACGGCCCCCGGTCATGTACTCGCAGCCGTGGTCACCCACCCCTTCGACCACCGCCAAGGCGCCCGAGTTGCGCACGCAAAAGCGTTCGCCGACGACGCCCCTGATCATGATCTCCCCGCTCGTCGCGCCGTAACCGACCACGTTGCCGGCGATGATGTTGGCCTCGGCGACGAACCCGGGAGGCGTTGTCAGCGGCGGCACCACCACGACGCGGCCTCCCGACAGGCCCTTGGCCACGTAGTCGTTCGCGTCTCCGTAGAGGCGCAGCGTGATCCCCTTTGGGAGGAAGGCGCCAAAGCTTTGGCCCGCCGAGCCGGTAAAAGTCAGCTCGATGGTCCCATCTGGCAACCCGCCGCCTCCGTAGCGGCGCGTCAGTTCCGAGCCGAGCATGGTGCCGACCGCTCGGTTGCAGTTGCGGATCTCTGAGGACCACCGCACCGGGACGGCGTCTTCTAGCGCCGGCTGGCAGACGGCGACCAGGGTCGCGTCGAGCGCCTGGTCGAGGTCGTGGTCTTGCTTCTTCGTGCACGTGAGCGCTGCCCCGGCAGGAGGTGGGGCCAGGATGGGGGAAAGGTCGAGCTTGGCGGCCTTCCGATGGCCCGTCGGCACCCTCGCCTCTAGCACTTCGGTGTGGCCGATGGCCTCCTCCATGGTCCGAAAGCCGAGCTCGGCGAGCAGCTCGCGGACCTCTTGGGCGACGAACTCGAAGTAGCTCACCACTAGGTCGGGCGTCCCCCTGAAACGCTTGCGCAGCTCTGGGTCCTGGGACGCCACGCCCACAGGGCAGGTGTCGAGGTGGCAGACGCGCATCATGATGCAACCCTCGACCACCAAGGGGGCGGTGGAGAAACCGAACTCCTCGGCCCCGAGCAGGGCCGCCACGACCACGTCCCGGCCCGTCTTCATCGAACCGTCCACCTGCAAGACGACACGGTCCCGGAGGCCGTTTTTGATGAGGGTCTGCTGGGTCTCGGCGAGGCCCAGCTCCCAGGGCCCGCCGGCGTGCTTGGTCGAGCTCATGGGCGACGCCCCGGTCCCCCCGTCGTGGCCAGAGATCAATATCACGTCCGCGTGGGCTTTCGCGACGCCGGCTGCCACTGTGCCTACGCCGCTTTCGGCGACCAGCTTCACGTTGACCCGAGCCCTCGGGTTGGCGTTTTTCAGGTCGTATATGAGCTGGGCTAGGTCTTCGATCGAGTAGATGTCGTGGTGCGGCGGGGGGGAGATGAGCCCGACGCCCGGCGTCGAGTGACGGGTCTTGGCGATCCAGGGGTAGACCTTTTTGCCGGGGAGCTGGCCGCCCTCACCGGGCTTGGCACCTTGGGCCATTTTGATCTGGATGTCGTCGGCGTGGACGAGGTACTCGCTCGTGACCCCGAAACGGCCGGCGGCCACCTGGCGGACCGCGCTCCGGCGGCTGTCGCCGTTCGGGCTGGGCACGTTGCGCTCAGGGTCTTCTCCGCCCTCGCCGCTGTTGCTCTTGGCGCCCAGGCGGTTCATGGCGATCGCCAGGGTCTCGTGCGCCTCCTTGGACAAAGCGCCGTAGGACATGGCACCCGTCGAGAACCTCTTTACTATCTCCGAGACCGGCTCGACCTCGTCCAAGGGCACCGGGCGGCGCCCCGTCTCGGCCGCCGGCCGCAGCCTCAGCAGGCCCCGCAAGGTCGCCAAGCGCTCTGCCTGGTCGTCCACCGCCCGCGAGTACTGCTTGAAGATCTTGTAGCTCTTAGAGCGCGTCGCGTGCTGGAGCTTGAAAACCGTCTCGGGGTTGAACAAGTGGTACTCCCCCTCGCGCCTCCACTGCCAGTCCCCCCCTGGCTCGAGGTCGCGGTGAGCGAGCTCAGCAGGCCGCTCGGCCCACGCCGCGCGGTGGCGCGCCAGCGCCTCGGCGGCGACCTCCTCCAAGCCGATCCCCTCGACCTGGCTCACAGTGCCCCTGAAGTAGCGTTCCACGAGCTCGCTCGAGAGGCCCACCGCCTCGAAGACCTGAGCCCCGGTGTAGGAAGCCACCGTCGAGATCCCCATCTTGGACATGGTCTTCAACACGCCCTTACAAGCGGCCTTCGTGTAGTTGTGGAGCGCTTTGCGAGCGCTCAGGTCCCTTATCGCCCCGCGGCGTACCTGGTCGGTGACGGTGTCAAAAGCAAGGTAGGGGTTGACGGCAGCCGCGCCGTAGCCGATCAGGCAGGCGATCTGGTGCACCGTGCGGGCCTCACCGGTCTCGACCACCAACCCGACTTGGGTGCGCAGTTTCTTGTCCACCAAGAAATGGTGGACGGCGGAAACGAGCAGGAGCGCTGGCACGGGGACCAAGTCGGCGTTGGCGTGACGGTCCGAGAGCACGACCAAGCTCACGCCTTCCAAGATCGCTTGCTCCACCTCCAGGCAAACACGCTCTAAGGCGGCCTCCAAGCGCTCCCCCGCGCTGGCTTGTCCCTTCGCGGGGAAAAGGCCGTCGATGGCGAAACTGCGCCACCCCGGCACCAAGCCGTCCTCGTGGATGTACAACAGGCTTGCCAGCTCATCGTTGGTGAGGACCGGGCCGGGCAGCTCGATCTGCCGGCACGACGCGGGCCCGGGCTCGAGCAGGTTGCCCTCCGGTCCTACCGTAGAAGCAAGGGAGGTGACGAGCTCTTCGCGTATCGCGTCGAGCGGAGGGTTGGTGACCTGAGCGAACAGCTGGCGAAAGTAGTCGTAAAGCAGCCGCGGGCGGTCAGAGAGCACGGCGAGAGGAGCGTCGTCGCCCATGGCGCCGATGGGCTCTGACCCCGTGGCTGCCATCGGGGTGAGCACGAGGCGGATCTCCTCTTCGGTGTAGCCGAACTGGCGCTGGAAGCTCACCAGGCGTGAGTACTGGGGCGTGAGCGCGCGGCGCACGGGCAAGTCGTCTAGATGAACGAGGTTCTTAGCGAGCCATTCCCCGTACGGGTGTTCCCTGGCAAGGTCGTCTTTTACCTCGTCGTCGTCGATAATCCTTCCCGCCGCGGTGTCCACGAGGAACATGCGCCCGGGCGCCACCCTGCCCCGCAGCACGACACGCGAAGCCGGCACGTCGAGCACCCCGACTTCCGACGCCATCACGACGAGGTCGTCGTCGGTAACCCAGTAGCGCAGAGGACGGAAACCGTTGCGGTCGAGCTGCGCGCCGATCAGCGTCCCGTCGGTGAACGCGATCGCCGCCGGCCCGTCCCAAGGCTCCATCAAACAAGAGTGGTACCGGTAGAAATCCCGTCGGGCAGCCGGTAGGTCCCCTTTGCCCTCCCAAGCTTCGGGCACCATCATGAGCACGGCGTGAGGGAGCGACCGGCCGCTTAGGTGCAGCAGTTCGAGCACCTCGTCGAAGCTCATCGAGTCGCTACCGCCGGGGCTCACGATCGGGAAGGTACGTGAGATGTCGCCCCGGAAGTTCGCCGAGGCGAGCATGGCCTCGCGCGCCCTCATCCAGTTGCGGTTGCCCATTACCGTGTTGAACTCGCCGTTGTGGGCCACGTAGCGGTAGGGGTGGGCGAGCGGCCAAGACGGGAACGTGTTGGTGGAGAAGCGGGCGTGGGCGAGCACGAGCCCCGATTCGAAGCTCGGCTCCGAAAGCTCGGGGAAGAACTCGCCGAGCTGTGGAGCGGTGAGCATGCCTTTGTAGACGAGGGCCCGGCACGACAGCGAAGCGAAGTAAACGCCCGCTGCAGCGTGCTCGGTGCGCTTCCTCGCGACGAAAGCCAACCTGTCCAAGGCGATGCCGGCCTCACCGGCGCGCCCGGCCACGAACACCTGCCAGAACGCCGGCATGACCGCCCTTGCCCCCGGGCCGGGCACAGAGGTGTCCACAGGCACCTCGCGCCAGCCGAGCACTTCGAGGCCCTCCTCGGCGGCAACCTGGTCGAAGAGCCGCCGGGCCGCCTCGGCGGCGGAGGGCTCTGGCGGCAGGAAACCGATCCCGGTAGCGTAGGCCCCGGCCGGGGGCAAGCTGGCTGGTGCCACCGCACGCAGGTACCGGTCCGGGATCTGCACGAGCACGCCGGCCCCGTCCCCCGTGCCGGGGTCGGCCCCTTTGGCCCCCCGGTGCTCGAGACGGCACAGGCTCTCCAAGCCCAGCTCGACGATGCGGTGAGCGGGGCGCCCCTGCAGGTCCACGACGAACGCGACCCCACAAGAGTCGTGCTCCATTTCTTCGCGGTAAAGACCACGCCGTTCGCGAGCCGGCACTTACTTCTCCTCCTGGTTCTCTCCTGAGAGCCCGGGACGACGCTGGCCCGCTACTCAGCCGCCATCATAGCAGGCGTCTCAGCGGTGACGGGCTCAGCTGCTGCGCTCGCCTTCCGCCTCTCGGTGTAGACGAAGCGCTTGCCTCTCGCCCAAGATGCAAGGGCGGCAATGAAGCAGCCTCCGGCGGCGAAGTCGAACGCCGTGCGCAAACCTGACCCGAACGGTGCCGAAATGAGGTGCGGGAAGAACGACCGCCCGACAACCGCTTCGTACTGCGCCTTGGTCAAGTGGTGCAGGACCTGCGCCGGTAGCAGGTGCTGCAGCGGGCTGTAGCCGAGGAACGCCGCGAACAGGATGGAGACAGGCGGCAAATGCCCGATGTGGCTTGCTTCCGCTCGGGGGACGCCTTGCGAGACGAGGCCGCTTGTCAAATGCAGCGGCAAGCTCGCCGAAAGGCCGACGATCACCAGCGTGAAGAAGATGCCGATCGACAGGACTTGAGCCGAGTTCTGGAAGGTCACGTTCATACCCGCGCCGGCACCCCTGTGCTTGGGGGGCAAGCTGTTCATGACGCCAGCGCGGTTAGGGCTGGCGAAAAACCCCATCGCCAAGCCGTTGCCCAGTAGCAACAGAGCGAACTCCGAGTAGCTGAAATCGATCGGCAAGAACTCGAGAGCGATAAAAGTAGCGGTCGCGAGCAGCATGCCCCCGGTGGCAAACGGGCGCGAGCCGAAGCGGTCCGAGAGGATGCCCGAGATCGGCCCGGCAAGCAAGAACCCCCCGGTCAGGGGCAGCATGTAGATACCGGCCCAAAGCGGGGTCGCCGAGAAGCTGTAACCGTGCTCGGGTAGCCAGATCCCTTGCAGCCAGATCACGAGCATGAACATGAGGCCGCCCCTCGCCACAGCAGCGAGGAAGCTCGACAGCACGCCGAAGGTGAAGGCCCGGATCCGGAACAAGGCGAGACGGAACATGGGTGCGACGCTTTTGCTTTCGATGAAAGCGAACCCGGCCAGGAGCGCCACCCCGGCGCCGAGCTCCCCCAGCACCTTCGGGCTGGTCCAGCCCATCGAACGGCCTCCGTAGGGCTGGATGCCGTAAGTGATCCCTACCATGATGGCGACCAAGCCGAGGGCAAAGGTCAAGTTGCCTGGCCAGTCGACCGGTTCCCTCCGCTGGCGGCGGGCGGCCACCGCTTCGGGATCCTCTTCGAGCTTGAAGTAAGCCCACAGCGTGCCGGCGAGGCCGAAGGGGACGGAGACCAAAAAGATGAGCCTCCAGTCGATCGGCCCGAGGATCCCGCCGAGCACGAGGCCGATGAAGCTCCCGCTGATGCCAGACACGTTGTTTATGCCGAGAGCGAGGCCACGCTGGTTCTCCGGGAAGGCGTCGGTCAAGATGGCAGCAGAGTTGGCCATCAAAAAAGCGGCGCCGACGCCTTGGAAAACGCGGGCGATGACCAAGTACATGGCGCCAGCTTGGCCGTGCATCCAGTCCACCGTCAGCACGAGCGAGGTGAACGTGTAGATGGCGAAGCCCAAGTTGTACATCTTCACTCGCCCGTACATGTCCCCGAGGCGGCCGAGCGACACCACGAGCACGCTCGAGACCACCATGAAAGACAGGATCATCCAGAGCAAGTAGAAGCTGTTGCCAGCCAAGAGCGGGTCGAGGTGGATCCCCTTGAACACGTCGGGCAAGGCGATCAGCATGATCGACGAGTCGATCGTCGCCATGACCACCCCGAAGGTCGTATTGGCGAGCGCCACCCACTTGTAACGGGGGCTGGCGTGGGCGCCGGCACCCCCGCCCGGGGCCCCGAGGCGCCCGGTGGCACCGTTGCCGGCGACGGACGCGCTGGCGGCCCCGCCCACTGCCCTGCTCGCCACTTCCTCCAACCCTGGCCCTCCGTGCTCGCCTACGTCGCTCGCCAGCTCCACGAGCGCCGGCAAGCACCTAGCCTCCAGCGCCCTCGGAGGGCCAGCCTACCTGACGCTTGCGTCAGGGCCCATGATTAAACGTTTGCTCGCTGGCTCCCTACTGCTCCCCTCGTGGCTGGGCAGCTATTTCAGCCCATACGACCTTGCCCTGGTCGGCGTCTTGTGAGCAGCCCCACGAACTGGCCAGCGCCGCCACGATCACGAGCCCCCTGCCGTTCGCCGACAGCGGTTCGTGCGCCCCTAAGCGAGGCAGGAGCGGGAGAGGGCTCGAGTCGTGCACCTCCAAGCGGATGCCGGCCCCAGTAGGCACGGCCACGGCCCGGAGCCCAGTGCGGGCGTGGACGACACCGTTGCTCAAAAGCTCGGTCAGCACTAAGCAAGCGTCTTGCACCACCTGCGGGGGGCAGCCCCACCGAGCCGCCGTCTCGGCCAGCATGGCACGTGCACGGGGCACGCTCGCTAGCTCGGAGGGCAACTCGAGCACAAAACTGGGCACCTTAGTGCTCATACCCACGTCACGGTAGCATTAGTCTTGGCCCGTGACCGCAACTGAGCCGCGCCAAGCCCCCGAGCGCTGGAAGGCTGAGTGGGCCGAACTTTACTCCGAGGTCGTGACGACAGGCTTGTGCACGGGCTGCGCCGCTTGCATCATCGCCTGCCCCCACGACGTGCTCGGCTACGAAGCTTACCGGCCGTTCCATCTGGAGGAAGAGCTCGGCCCCGGGGGTTGCACCCATGGGCTGCGCGGCTGCACCAGCTGTACCCGGGCCTGCCCGCGGTTCAGAGACTGGGAGAAAGAAGCCGACGGCTTCCTCTTCGGCCGGCCCCGCCTGCCCGGCGAGCAGCCCGGCATAGCGAGGTCCGTCATGCTCGCGCGCTCCACCGACCCCGAGCTGAGGGACGTTGGCCAAGACGGAGGGGTCGTCTCAGCCATGTTGGTCTGGTGCCTCGAGCACGGCCGCGTCGACGCCGCCCTGGTGTCCACCCTGGAGGGGGACGGCACGGCTTGGAAGGCGGTCCCCGCCGTGGCCCGCAACCGCTCCGAGGTGGTGGCGGCAGCCGGGAGCCGCTACACCTACTCGGCCAACACGCTCGCCTACGCCGACGCGGTAAGCGGAGGGGCTGAGCGCATCGCGCTCGTCGGTATGGGCTGCCAGACCTCGGCACCAGTCGTGATGAAGGCCCGCAAAGTAGGCAAGGTGGGCCGCCGGCTCTGCTTTTCGATCGGCCTCATGTGCTCGAAGACCTTCGACGACTCGATCTTCGAGGAGTTCTTCGAGGCGCGCTATGGGATCCGCCGCCAAGACATAGCCAAGGTCAACATAAAAGGCGTCTTCCAGATATGGCTCCGTGACGGCTCCTACCGCGAGGTGCCGCTCAAAGAAGGCCACGCCTGGACCAGGGAGGGGTGCAAGTCTTGCCCTGACTTTGCCGCCGAGCACGCCGATGTCTCCTGTGGGGGCATAGGGGAGCTCGCGGGTTGGACGCTCACAGTCGTGCGCTCGGAGACGGGCCAAGAAGTGGTGGACGAAATGGTGGCCGCAGGTGCCCTCGAAACGCGCCCCGGCGACGACGACCCCCGCGCTCTAGAGCTCATGAGGCGGCTGTCGGTCGCTTCGCGCCGTCGCTGGCCGGACTTCGCTCCTCCAGAGCCTCGCCTCGGCGTCCCGGCGCGTAAAAGCTGATACCTTGGTCCGCCGCCATGGGATCGCTCATCAAAAAGCGCCGCAAGCGCATGCGGAAGAAGAAGCACAAGAAGATGCTGAAGGCCACTCGCTGGCAGCGGCGCGCCGCTGGCAAGTAAGCAGCGGAGCGAGGCAGCCCGCCGCGCTGAGCTGAGCGCACGGGGCCGCCGGGGCGAAACAGCGCTCAGGAGGGCCGGGCCGCCCTCACCACCACCCTGCCTTCCCCCGGGTACTCACCCTCCACCCACCAGGTAGAGCCGCTGCCGGCGAGCACTGGCTCTCGGCCTGTGGCGAGGGCGAGCTTGTCGCGCCACTCCGCCAGGCGAGGTTCGACCAAGAGCGCGGCAGGCTCCAGGTCGTTGGTGCCATAGCTCGGCCCGCCCAAGTCGTCCCACGCTCGGTAGACCGCGGCGGTGGAGACCCCGAAGGGGGGGATGAGCAGGGTGTAGGCCTTGGCCTCTATCTCTTCGAACGGCAACTCCACCAGCGCCTCGCCGGCCCCTCCCACCTTCGCCCGGCCCCCCCCAGCAAGGCAAAAGGGGACGTCGGAGCCGAGCTTGGCAGCCAGCGCCAGCGCTTCGGGGCCGGTGAGGAAGCCGGCCCGCAGTGCCCAGCGCAAGACAGCCGCGGCGTCTGCGGAGCCGCCGCCCAAGCCGGCGCCCGCTGGCACCCGCTTGGTGAGCCGCACTCTGGCTGTGACGCCGAGCAAGTCGAGCGCCCGAGCCACGAGGTTCGTGCCGTCTGCGGGCACGGGCCGTTCCTCTCCCGCTGAACCGGCCTCGTGGACGACCTCGAGGCCTTGGTCCCCTGGGTAGACCTCGAGGGTGTCGGCGAGGTCCAGGTTCAACATCTCGGCGTCGAGGAGGTGGTAGCCGTCTGCCCGCACGCCGACGACCCGCAGCGAAACCGTGAGCTTGGCGAGGGCAAGGAACCTCTCGGGCCGCACGCCCGCCGGCTCTGCGCGCGCACCGACCGGCTCGGTGCTGGCAGCCCGCTCGGCGCTGGAGGCCGAGCCAGCCTGGCGGCTTCGGCCCGCTCCGGCCCTCATGCCGGCACCTGCCGGTCGCTGCGCCCGCAGGCAATGGCGAGCCGGCCCCATTCGGCCACAGAGAGTTCCTCGGGGCGCGCTTGGGGGCTCACTCCCGCCTCCTCCCATGCACCAGGGGGCAAGCTGGCGCCAGCCAGCGAACGGCGGAGCATCTTTCGCCGCTTGGCGAACCCCGCCCTCACCAGCGCGAAGAGCACTTCTGCCGGCACGGCCTCGGGGGGGACGGCCGGCACCGGGCGCCGGCGCAACCGGACCAGGACCGAGCTAACCCTGGGCTTGGGGACGAACACGGAAGCCGGCACTTCGCCCAACACTGCCGCCTCCGCCCAGTAGGCCACCTTGACTGACACTGCGCCGTAAGCGGCGCTGCCCGGGCTGGCGGCCAGGCGCTCGCCCACCTCCTTTTGCACCATGACCACCATTTCGCTCACCGCCGGCACGGCGTCGAGGAGCCCGGCGACGAGCGGGGTGGCGATGTTGTACGGCAGGTTGGCCACGAGCGACCAGCGCCCTGCCGGCACGAGCAGTGCGCCCCAGTCGAGGGCCATGGCGTCGGCCTCGACGACCCGGACGGCCGCGGCCGGCGCCTTGGCAGAGAGCACTTCTCGCAGCACCGCGGCCAGCCTGCGGTCCCGCTCGACGGCGACGACCTCGGCCCCGGTGTCGGCCAGGGCCAGCGTGAGCGAGCCCAGGCCAGCGCCCACCTCCACCACCCGGGCGCCCGGCCCGGTGCCGGCCAAGCGGGCCACCCGCCGGACAGTGTTGGGGTCGGCGACGAAGTTCTGCCCGAGGGCGCGCGAAGGCCTGATGGCGTAGTGGCGGAGGAGCTGGCCGACCTCGGCCCGCGAGAGCGCCGGCACGGCTACGGCCCAGCGGGCAGGCCGAAAGCCTCGGCCGCCGACCGCCAAGTAGCCTCCTCGACCACCTCGGGCGCCACGCCTCTTATGGCCGCCACCGCGGCCCCGACCACCGGGACCAATCGAGGTGCGTTGGGCTTGCCGCGGTGAGGCACCGGGGCGAGGAAGGGCGAGTCGGTCTCGACCAGCAGCCGCTCGAGAGGGCAGAAGGCAGCGGCCTCCCGGACGGCACCGGCGCCCTTGAACGTCACGATCCCGCTGAAGCTCAGCCACGCGCCCATGTCCAAAGCGCGTCGCGCCTCGAGAAGTCCACCGCTAAAGCAGTGGAAGACAGTGCGTGCAGGTGCCCCCGACGTGCGCAGGATGTCGAAGGTGTCCTCCCAGGCCTCCCGGGTATGCACGACCAGCGCGAGGTCGTGCCGGCGGGCCAGCTCGACTTGGGCTGCGAACGCGTCGCGCTGTGCAGGCCTCGGAGAAAGGTCGTAGTGGTAGTCGAGGCCGCACTCCCCGATGGCCACCAGCTTGTCCTGGCCTGCGACGAGGGGTTCCACGCTCTCTACTCCCACCTTGGCGTCGTGGGGGTGCAGGCCGACGGTCGCCCAGACCCCGTCGTGGGCGGCCGCGAGCTCGAGGGCAGCCTTCGACTGCTCGGCGTCGGTGCCGACCGTGACAAGCCGGGCCACGCCGGCGGCCCTGGCTTCCAGCACGGCTTGTGGCCCCAACCCCTTCCAAGGGAGATGGCAGTGGCTGTCACACCACATGTCTTGGGAAAAGCGGGCCGCCCCTCTCCACCGGCAGGCCGCCGGGGTAACCGCCCCAACGGGCTGCACCAGGCAGGCGGGCCTCGGACACGGGCTGGCTCAGCCCGATCCTCCGCCAGATCTCTGCCGGTGCCCTGGTGAGCGCCGGGCTCGCGAGCACTGCGACAATACGCAGTACTTCGAGCGCGTCACCGAGGACGGCGTCTACCTCTGGGCCAGGCTCAGCCTTCCAAGGCTCGGTCGCCTCGAGCGCGGCGTTGGCCGCCCGGACTAGGCGCCAGGTCGCCTCGAGCGCCTCGCTCGGCGCAACTTTGTCCCATGCCGCAGCCGCTTGCTCGTAGACCTCGCCGGCAAGGGCCGCAAGCGGGCTGTCCGGCCGGGGGGCAGGGCCGATGCCAGCGCACTTTTGCGCGACGACCGCGCTGACGCGAGCGAGCAGGTTGCCCAAGTTGTTGGCCAGGTCCGCGTTGTAGCGGGCCGCCATCGCCTCGTAGGAGAACTCCCCGTCCGGCCCGAAGCTCTGGTCGCGGAGAAAATGGTACCGGTAGCCGTCCACGCCGAAGTCAGCCACCAGGTCCGCCGGCGCGATCTGGTTGAAAGCCGTCTTCGACATCTTCTCCCCGCCCACCAACAAAAACCCGTGCACCGACACGCGTGCAGGCGGATCTATCCCCGCCGCCATGCAAAGCGCCGGCCAGTACACGCAGTGGAAACGCAGTATGTCTTTGCCGATCAAATGGTGGACGGCCGGCCACCACTTGTCGAAGCTTGCCTGGTCGGACGCGTAGCCAGCGGCCGTCGCGTAGTTGATGAGCGCGTCGTACCACACATAGAACACGTGGCGCTCGTCCCAGGGCACGCGCACCCCCCAGTCGAGCGTGCTACGCGTGACCGAGATGTCCCTAAGGCCGCTCTTTATTATCCCGAGCGCTTCGTTGCGCCGGCTCTCGGGGTAAACCGCCCCGGGGTTGTCCGTGTACCACGCGAGCAGTCGGTCGGTGAACTCCGAGAGCCGGAAGAAATAGTTCTCCTCGCGCATCGGCTCGACGGGGCGGTGGTGCACAGGGCAGAGCCCGCCAGAGAGGTCGTCTTCGGTGTAGTAAGCCTCGCAGTCCACGCAGTAGAGGCCCTCGTAGGTGCCGAGGGTCACCCAGCCGTTGTCGTACACCGCTTGCATGAGGGCACGGACCGCTCTTTCGTGGCGGACCTCGGTGGTGCGGATGAAGTCGTCGTTGGAGACGTCGAGCAGCGCCCAGGCATCTTTGAAACGGGCGCTATATATGTCGGCTTGCTCTTTGGGGCTAAGCCCGTGCGCCTGAGCCGCCCGGCGCACCTTGAGCCCGTGCTCGTCGGTGCCCGTCACGAAAAGGACCTCGTCGCCGGCCAGGCGGTGCCAGCGGGCAAGGGCGTCGGCGGTGACGGTCGTGTAGGCGTGGCCGATGTGGGGGGCGTCGTTCACGTAGTAGATCGGCGTCGTCACGTAGAAGCGGGCCACCCGCCCACGCTACCGGGGCAGCCTCAGGGTCGTGGGCAAATGGGGCTCGGGGGCCTGCCGGGCTAGAGCGGCCGCTTTGGCCGCCCTGGCGCCGGCGCCCCGGCTCTCGGCCCAGCAGGGCTAGAGGGAACCCCCACGACGACGACGTGCTCGCCCCTCGGGGCGACAGAGCGCGCCCGCTCAGCAGCCTCGCCCACCGGGCCGCGCCACACCTCTTCGTGGAGCTTGGTGAGCTCCCGGCAGACCGCCACGGGCCGGCCCGGCCCGCAGGCGCCGGCGAGGTCGTCGAGCAGGCGCCCAAGGCGCTGGGGAGCCTCGAAAAGCACTACCGCCCTTTCCGTCTCTGCCGCTATCGCCGCCAAGCCGTCGGCCCGGCGCCGGCCTTTGGCCGCCAGGAAACCCTCGAAGCACCACCTTTCTGTCGCCAGCCCAGAAACGACCAGAGCGGCTAGGACGGCCGAGGGGCCGGGCACCGCCTCTACGGCAAAGCCCTCCTCGATAGCCGCCCGGACAAGACGCGTCCCCGGGTCGGACACCAAAGGCGTGCCGGCGTCCGACACCAGCGCAACGGTGGCGCCCTCGCGTAGGCGTTGGAGGGCCGCCGGCGTCGTTGAGGCCTCGTTGAAGCGGTGGTGGGAGACCAAGCGCGGCCCAGAGATGCCGAGGTGGGTAAGAAGTTTCAACGTCCGGCGCGTGTCCTCGCAGTAGATGTAATGGGCTCCAGCAAGCGCCGAAGCAGCACGCGCCGACACGTCAGCTAGGTTGCCTATGGGCGTCGCCACGACCACGAGCCGGCCGCTTGGCCGCCCCGCCTGCCCGCTCTGGCCAGGGCTCTCAGACCTACGGCTACCAGACCTCGCGCCCTTAGACATTGAAGCGGATCTCGAGCACGTCGCCGTCTTTTACCTCGTAGTCCTTGCCCTCGACCCGTAGCTTGCCTGCCTCCTTGGCTCCAGCCCAAGAACCGAGCTCGACCAGCTCGTCCCAGTGGACTACCTCTGCTCGGATGAAGCCCCGCTGCAGGTCGGAGTGGATGGCCCCGGCGCACTCTGGCGCTTTCGCCCCTGCCCGGAACGTCCAGGCCCGGCTCTCCTTTTCCCCCGTAGTGAAAAATGTCCAACGCCCGAGGGCTCGGTAGGCCGCTTCGGCCACCCTCGGCAGGGCTCCCTCCCCGAGACCGAGGCCCTCCAAGAGCTCGGCACGCTCTGCTTCGGGCAGCTCGGCCGCTTCTGCTTCCAGCTTCACGCTCACGCCGAGCACCTCGCCAGCGAACTGCTCTGCGACCGCCCCGGTGAGCTCTCCCGCTCCGGCGGCGGCGTCCTCCCCGAGGTTGACCACCGCCAGGGCCGGCTTGGCGGTGAGGAAGAAGAACTGCTTCAGCTCCGCTTTTTCTTCCGGGCTCATAGCCAGGCGGTAGAGGGGGGTGCCGGCTGCGAGCGCTTCGTGCGCCCGTTCTAGCGCCGTGACCTGGGCCTGGAGGGAGCGGTCGGCTTTGGCCGCTTTGCGCCTGCGCTCGAGCTGGCCCTCCGCGCTCTGTAGGTCGGCCAGCGTGAGCTCGAGCTCCAGCACGGACAGGTCGCCCACCGGGTCGGAGCTCCCCGGCACGTTCGAGTCCTCGAAGGCGCGCAGCACGTAGCAGATGGCGTCAGCCTCCCTGATGCCGGCCAGGAACCGGTTGCCGAGCCCCTCCCCCTGAGAGGCTCCTGCCACCAAGCCCGCGATGTCGGTGAGCTCGAAGCCGGTGTGGACGACCTTCTTGGAGCGGCTCATCTCCGCAAGGGCGTCGAGCCGGCGGTCGGGGACCATCGCAACGCCGACGCTCGTCTCGGTGGTGGAAAAGGGGTGGGCCGCGACCAGGGCTTTCCCGCCAGTCAGGGCATTGAACAGGCTCGACTTGCCAGAGTTGGGGAGACCGACCAGACCGATGCGTTCCACCCTCAAACGGTACGCTCGTGGGGGAGCTTGTTTCATGCTGGACCACTTGTTCTTGGACACCGTCGGGGCCCTGCGCGCTTCGCTCGAGCAGAGCTTGCTCGAGCGCTCCCAGGAAGACCGGCTGGTCTACGACCTCTTCTCGGGTGACCTCGTCTGGGAGACCTCGGTCACCCTCCCCGGCGACGGCGACCCCCCGCGGGTCAACGCCGACCTGTCTTTGGACTGGCAAACCTGGAGCCAGTCCGCCTGGCGCAGCCTCGCCATGGGCGAGGAAGTCGAAGAGATGCCCGAGATCGGCATAGAGGTCGTTTTCCGCGTGCAGCGGCTGGCGGGCCGGCCCCCCTTGGCCAAGCTGCTCAGCGCGCTCCCCGAAGAGAGCCCCGAGATGGGGGGTGACAAGCTGGCGCGTTCTTCGCCCGTGGTAGAGGAAGCTCCTGACGAGGAAGGCGACGGCGAGGTCGAAGTAGCCGTAGAAGTCTCTTACGAAGGCGCCTACCGCTTGCCGGCGCCCACTTCCACCCCAGCCGAGCCCGCCGGCCAGCCCCAGTCGCTCGCTGGCTGGACCAGCGCCAGGATGCTCGCCGGCGACGGCCTCTCGGCTCGCTCGGGCCCAGCCCGCCAGCTGAGCCAGGCCACCGAGGCCACGCTCGGTTCGCTCGGGGCTTGGGTGGCGTCCACCTTGGTCCGCCTCGCCGACCTCCCCTTCGAGTACCTCCCGCCCTCCGATAGCCCCGACGACCCTGAGGGCCTCGAGGGCTGAGCGGCGCCTGGCGCCGGCGGCCTTGGGGCTTCGACGCTGAGCGGCGCCTAGTGCCGGCGGCTCTGAGGGCTCCTGCGCCCCGCGCGACGGCGGGCACTAGGTCGCGCGTCCCGATGCTCGTCGCCGCTGGGCACCTCAACCCAACTTGGGGAGCCGCCCAGCCCCGTCCAGCACTCCTCGGAAGAGGTCGCCCTTTTCGGCGAGCCTACTTGCCATGGTGCGCACCGTGACCTTCGCCGGCTCAAAGCTGGGGGCTCCGACCTCGGACCACTCGGCCGGCGCCGAAACCGGTGCTCCCGCAGCGTTCCTCGGGCTGTAGGGAGCGAGGACCGAGCGCTTGCAGCAGCGCGTTTTGCACCCCACGACGTCGGCTGCCACAGCGCGGACAGCTCGAGAGAGCGCCATGGCCCACGCTTTCGCCTCCTCGAAAGCGAGCTCAGGGCGCAGGGGGGCCCAGACCTCGATGCCGCCGAGCCCCGTCAGCTTGGGGTAGCCCTTCACCCCGAGGTGGTCGAGAGCGGTGCCGTACAGGCTGGCAAGCAAGGCCGCGCCCTGCCAGCTCGCTTCGCCCTCTGCTTCGACGGCGATTACTAGATAAGTGGGCAACTCGCGCCGACAGCCTGCTAATAGCGGGGACGCAGCGACGGTCCACTCGAGGGCGCCAGCACTTGTCGCCCAGACGAGCGCCGCCGGCTCTTCTAACATCACCCGAGCGCTACCCGCCTCGCCTGTCCGCGCCAGCCACGCCGGCGCCCGTGAGCCGAGGCGGACCCCCGACGTCCGGCCGACCAGGTACGGCGTGGCCAGGGGTGCGACCAGAGCGGCATAGCGGAGCAGCTCACGCTTGGTCACCGGCCCCTCGCCGTGCTTCGCCGGCGGCAAGAGCTCCCTGTCCAGGCCGCTTACCGGGAGCACCCTCCCGAAGACGTGCCACACGCCCGAGGGCCCGAGGGCCTCCAGTTCGGCCAGTTCGTCCTCGCTTACCCTTAGCCCCGCCAGCAGCGAGGCTCCGGTGCCGCCGGAGGACGGCAAGACGCCGGTACCCGAGGTGCTGCCGGCCGACAGCGACCGCTCCTGCTCCCGGAGCCGCTGCTCAGCCCCTGTGCCCCGGTCACCGGTCGGCGACATGCTATGGCCCACCCCTGGACGGAGGGACGCCGGCGCCTTCCCTGCTCGCAGGTCGACCCCGGCCTCCGAAGGCGGCAGGGAAGAGCGCCACATGCGCTCGGGGTCGGCCTTCACCTCGTCGTTCGTGCGGCCCGAGAGGACCGAACGGGGGTAGTCCTCCGGGGCCCAGCCTTCCACCGCGTGGCTGTCACGCTTTTTGAGCAGCAACCACTGCTCCTTCACGCCGTCCCGCCCTCCTGCGTCTTCGCCGTCCCGCCCTGGGCCTCGCTCCGTTACGTCGCTTCGCCCAGGAGCCCCGGCCGAGCTGCTCCGCCCTGCCTGGCGGTCCCCGATGCGCGGGCGCCGGGAGGGACCGGTCCGGACAAGGAGGAACCGCCCGGCAAGCTTGTGGCCGAACAAGTCAAAATGCAACTCGCCGTCTTGCACCGCCTTGAGGGGGTCGGGCGGGTCGCCCGCTGCTACGGGCACCCATGTCCCTTCGTCCCACACGATCACGTCGCCCCCGCCGTACTCCCCCTTGGGGATGACTCCTTCGAAGTCGAAGTACTGAAGAGGATGGTCCTCGACATGAACGGCCATGCGGCGCGCCCCCGGGTCGAGCGTCGGTCCCTTGGGGACCGCCCAGCTCGCCAGGACGCCGCCCATCTCCAAGCGCAGGTCATAGTGGAGCCGCCGGGCTCTGTGGCGCTGGACTACGAAGCGCAGCGGGCGCGTGCCGGCTTGCGTGGCTTCAAGTTTGCCCGCCGGCTCGGGGGACTTGGTGAAATCGCGTTTGGCTTGGTAAGCAGCGAGGCGGTCTTCGGTGCGCGCTACCACCGGCTCACTACCCTAGCCCCCAAAACCTCAAATGGCCGTCCCAGCCAGCACAGGGCGCTAACGGCGCATATGCTCGCTCGGTACCCACAGTCAGCCCGAGGGCTCAAGGAGTAAAAACCATGAAAAAAGCTAACCCTCTAGCGCAGTTTAGTGCCCTGGTCGCCACGACCGCTGGGCTTTTAGCGTTCTTGCCGGCACCCGCAAACGCTGCGACCTCGACCTACTACATGCGTGCCCAGATCATCCCGGCCCAGTACGCGGCCGTAGGAACCGCCCTCACCGGCGGCGAGAACGGCACGAAAAACGGCTTCGGGCTCGTCGCCAACGGCATAAACAGCAATTGGGGGACCAGTGCCAGCGGCACTATCCATTTCATCGTCTTCACCTTCAGCAGCCGGGCCGAGACCGGCACGGTCTCTTTCAAGGTCGTCGGACCGAGCGGTGGGACCGTCTATAGCTACTCCTTTGGCCGCGAGCAGGTCCCAGCCGGGCCCAACTGGTACGCGATCAGCGCTCAGGGCAACTACGCCGCTCCCGGCCTGTACTTCGCCGAGTTCTACTTCGGCTCGAGCATGATCGGCTGGGCGCCGCTCAACCTCAACTCCTAGCCGCTCGAGCTCAACTCCTACGGGGCCCGCCGGCCTGCTCCTAGCACCTACCGAAGAGCGGCTCACAAGGGCCCTCACCGCCGCGACGCGCCCGGCCGCCTGCGGCGGCCTTCGCGCACCGACCTCACGCGCCGCGCAGGCGGCACAGGCCGACAACGATGGGCTACAGGTCGTTTTTCGCTCTCTACCGCCAGGGCCAGGCAACAGGGCCACGCCGTCTCGCTGTGTGAGCGTAAAGGAGGACGGCTCGGCTGGCGATCACGAGCTGCGTAGCACCAAAACCCGCGCTGGCTTGCCGGCCTCGGAGGCGTGACGTGACCGCTCCCCCACTAAGGGTGGGGTGCCCAAGGCGCGCCGTCAACTGCACCTCTCGCTGTCCGGCGCCCGGGCCGTCGGCCCCACGCCCCGGGGGGCCTAAGACGGTAAGCGCCTTCAGGTTGCCGGCCGAGTTGTCGGCCCCACGCCCCGGGAGGCCTAAACCTGGCACGCTGTAAGTTCCCGCTTATGCGGCGGCTAGGGTGGCCAAGATGAACGAGCGACCGCCTTACCGCCTGCCCCGCAGCGTCTTGCCCCAGCACTACGCCATCACTTGGGAGCCGGACTTCGCAGCTGCCAGCTTTCGCGGCGACGAGACCGTGGACGTCGAAGTAAAAGAGGCCACCAACCAGGTCGTCTTGAACGCCGCCGAGCTCGAGCTAGGCGAGGCGCGAGCGCTCCTGCCGGGAGGCCGGTCGCTCGAGGCCAAGGTGTCTTACGTACCCGAAGAGGAGCAAGCGGTGCTCATGTTCGCTGAGGATCTCTCGCCCGGCCCGGCACAGCTGCAGATCCGGTTCTCAGGTAAGCTGAACGACCTGCTCCGCGGCCTTTACCGGAGCAAGTTCAAGGCGCCCGACGGCAAAGAGCATTGGATCGCGGTTACCCAGTTCGAGTCGACTGACGCTCGGCGAGCGTTCCCGTGCTGGGACGAGCCTGACCTGAAGGCCACGTTCTCGGTCTCTGTCGTGGCCGACGAGGCGCTAGCGGTCCTGTCCAATGCTGGCGAGCTGCAAAGTGAGCCTGCTGGCAACGGCAAACGGCGCACCCGCTTCAAAGACACAATAAAAATGTCAACTTACTTGGTTGCCGTTGCGATCGGGCCGTTCGTGGTGGGCGACCCGCATAACGTGGAGGGCCTGCCCCTGCGCATCGTCTGCGTCCCAGGACGCGAGGAGCTGACCAGCTTCGCTGAGAGGGCTGCGGCGCACGCGCTCTCCTTCCTGAGCGGGTACTTCGCAATGCCCTACCCCGGCGACAAGCTCGACCACATAGGAATACCGGACTTTGCAGCTGGCGCCATGGAAAACCTAGGCTTGGTGACCTACCGAGAAACGGCTCTGCTCGTAAGAGAAGACGCCGCCCAAATCGAGCGCCAGCGCGTCGCTTCGGTGATATCGCACGAAACCTCGCACATGTGGTTCGGCGACCTAGTGACCATGAAGTGGTGGGAAGGGATCTGGCTCAACGAAGCGTTTGCGACCTTTATGGAGCTTCAGACAGTGGACGCCTTCGAGCCCCGCTGGGAGGTGTGGACCAGCTTTGGGGCGGACAGGCTCGCTGCCTTGACGACCGATAGCCTGCGAGCTAGCCGGCCGATCGAGTACCCGGTCGGGCGCCCCGAGGAAGCCGACGACATGTTCGACACCATCACCTATGACAAGGGCTGCTCGGTCCTCCGGATGATCGAACGGTACTTGGGTGACGAAGCCTTCCGCAAAGGTCTCAGGACCTACCTAGGGCGACATCAGTTCGCCAACACCGCCACCACTGACTTGTGGGACGCGCTGGAAGAAGCTTCAGGCGAGCCGGTTCGCGCGGCCATGGGGTCGTGGGTGGGCCAGGCCGGGCACCCCTTGGTAACGGCGGAGCTGGTCGGGCCTTCCACCTTGAAACTGTCGCAAAGACGCTTCTTCCTCGACGGCGGCGAAGGCGCGGGCGAGCGCTGGGTGGTCCCGGTGACGCTTCGCTACGGGCTAGCAGACGGTGCAAGCAAGCAGGTAAAGCGCCGGCAGCTAATGCTCGACGGGCCCGACGCCACGGTGGCCTTGGAAGCCGAACCGTCCTGGTTGCTCGTAAACGAGGGGGCATGGGGCGTCTACCGGACGGGTTACGGCGGGGCTCTGCGAGAAAAGTTGTTCGCCAACTTAGCTGAGCTCGACGCCCGAGAGCGCCTCGGCCTGGCCGGTGACACCTGGTCGCTCGTTGTCGCCGGCCTCCTCCCGCTGGACGTGGCCTTCGAGCTGTGGAGGCTGCTCAAAGCAGACCGGGACCCAGAAGTGTGGTGGGCCGTCCAAGCAGGCGCTGGCATGGTGGAGCTAATTTGCAGCGAACCCGAACGCTCTCTGCTACAGCGCTTCGCTCGCGAGCTCGCCTCGGGACTTTTCGCCTCGCTCGGATGGGGGCCGCAGGCGGGTGACGAGCCCCCGAGGCTGGCGAGGTTGCGAGCGAGGCTGGTCAGTTTCCTGGGGACGCTCGGCGGCGACGAAGCAGTCCGGGCTGAGGCCTTGCGGCTGCTCCAAGAATCGGCCGCTGGCGGGGCACAACTGCCGCCAGATCTCGCTACTGCGGTGGCCCAAGTAGTGGCAGCCGGCGGGGGTGAGGAGCAGTGGCAGCTTCTCTGTTCTCGCTACAAAGAGGCGAAGACCCCCCAGGACGAGGTGCGCTACCTACAAGCTTTGGCCTGGTTCCCTGAACATGACCTGCTGCGCCGCTCGCTCGACCTGGCTCTCTCGGACGAAGTACGCACCCAAGATGCCCCGTTTGTGGTCATGGGAGTGCTCGGCAAGCGTGAGGGTGCCCTGCTCGCGTGGGAGGTGGTCGAGGCCCACTGGGACGACATGTTAGGGAAATGGCCAAAAAACGCCATGCCCCGCGTGCTCGAGGCGCTCCCCGCGCTCGTCGCCGGCGGGCCCGCGGCCGCCGAGCGAGCGTTTTCGTGGCTAGACGCCCACCCGGTCCCGAGAGGCGCGCTGAAGGTTGCCCAGTCCCGCGAGCGCCTAGGTGTCAACCTGGCTTTCGCCAAGCGCGTCGGGCCAGGACTACAAGCCGCCCTCGAGCGCGCTCTGGCAGCAGGGCAGGGCTAGAGCCCTAACGGAACTGGAGGCCAGGATCTGAAGACGGCGGGTGAGCCCTTTTCTAGGGCTTTTCGGCGAGCGGCTTCAAATGTCGCCCCTATAGCGCCTGGGCCGGCGTCTGCACAGTCGCCTCAACCAGCAGGGCTCGAGGTGCTAGAGCCGGCGTGGAGACCGGCGGGTAGGTCGCTGGCGGGTCGGTGGCCGGCGGGTTGGCGGGGCCCGCACCGCCAACCCGGTCCAGCTGGCAGCACCCGCCCGGTCGGAGCAGGGACAGAGGCCCGGCGCGGCCTAGCGGCGTGGCCGCTCGAGGTGTTTGCCGTCGACGACACTTCGGTACAGCTCACATGGCGGGCCTCGCCGCCGGCCGGCCTGCGTCTCGAGATCGGCGACATCGTGACCGAACCGCTCGCCTCTTCCAAGGCCAGCCTTCTGCTCAGCCTCTACGGCCGAGTTTGGGCCCCTAACAGCGAGGTTTACGGTGAGCTGGCAACCAGGGGCCCACGCAGCGGCACGGCTCCGGCGACCGGCGCTCGGCGTAGCGCCGGCGCCCACTCCTGCCTCACCTTCCTCGCCGGTCCCCGGGTACTTGACCGACGGTGGCCGGCGGGGCCTGGCACCGCCGTCGTGGAAGGGCTTTCACCGGGTACCACCTACGACATAGTGGCCAGTGCAGAGGGTGTACCCAGGTTCTTGGCCGGCAGAGTGACCACGCTCTTGCCTCCGCCGGGTGCCCTGCTTTGCAAGCTGGCCGCGCTCTCGGACGTCCACGTCGGCGAGAAGCACTTTGGGGTGCTAGGGCGGCTCTGGGACAGCCTCGGTTTGGGCCCTGGCTACGAGCCGTACCCGGTGAGGGCGCTTCGGGGAGCCTTCCTTGAGGCGGCAGAGTGGGGCGCGCAGCTCTACGTAGTGAAGGGCGACCTTACACGCCTCGCCACGGCCGCCGAGCTGCGCGACGCTGGCGCCCTGCTCGCGAGTGCACCCCGGCCGGTCGAGGCAGTCCTCGGCAACCACGACAACGTCCTCGGCGTGGACATGCGCTCTTTACTGGCAAGCTACGGCGTCAACGTGGGTTGGTGGCCCTGGGCCCGCGACGTGCCGGGCGCGCGCCTCATCTTCGCGAACACAGCAGGCGGCGACCTCCGTCACAACGTGGGAAGGCTGCCGCCGGCGCTCGGGCGGCGCATTGCGGAGCTCGCCGGCGAGGTCGCAACGCCTGCACTGGTGTTCCTCCACCACCCGCCCGAGTTGAGGCCCTTTCCGACCGTCTACCCGCCGGGGCTCCCCCACAGCGAGAGCATGGCGCTGCTCGAGGCTCTCTCGGCTGCCAACCCGAGCACTCTCATATCCTGCGGCCACCGCCACCGCAACCGGCGTTATGGCTACGGGCCGCTCGTCATCGCTGAAACGAGCTCGACCAAGGACTACCCGGGGGCCTGGGCAGGCTACAAGATCTACGAAGGCGGCGTCCTCCAAACAGTGAGGCGTACCGGCCGCCCGGACGTGCTGGCATGGACAGAGGCCACCAGGCGAGCCATGAACGGCCAGTGGGGCCGGTGGTCCCCAGGGCGCCTCGGGGACCGCTGTTTCAGCATTACCTGGGGCTCCACTTGAGCCGGCGAGCCGCAACGCCGCCTCTGCTAGGCCGGCGAGCTCCGCAACGCTGCGATGCGCGCCTCCACCGCCGCCAGGCGCTCCTCGGCAGCTGCGTGGAGGATCTCGGCTTGCTCGTAAAGGTCGGTTGCCGCCTCTATGCCTAGCTCGCCGCTCGCTAGCTTTCCTGTGACCGCCTCCAGCGCGTCGAGGAGCTGCTCAAACGACAACGTGTCCAGCGGCCCGGCTACCCCGCAAAGGCCGGGGTCGAACCTTGAGCGCTCCGGTCCCCCTCGTCGTGCGTCCCTAGCCCCTCCTCCACCAGCCTCGGCAGGGGCGGCTTGGAGAGCGCTGGCCTCAGGAGCCTGAGGAGCAGAGCCGTCCGGCCCGAAGTGACCCCCGCCGGGCCTGCCGGAGGAGCCGGCGGCGCCCGAACCAGCACCGCTCACGACCGCACCACCTGCACGCTGACCACGCCGCGGGCCAGGGTCAGCTGGAGAACTTCGCCCACAGCCAACGAGGCCGGGTCGCGCACCACGCTCCCGTCTGGCTTCCTCGCCACGGCGAAGCCCCTCTCCACGACATGTTGGGGAGAAAGAGACCACGCGTGCCTCCGGGCCGCCTCCAAACGCCGGCGGCTCCCCTCCAAACGAGCCGAGAACGGCGCCCTCCAATCACAACCAGCGAGCCGTCGCCGGCTGCCCTCCACCATCGCCCCGGGGTACGCACGTGCCAGCATCTCCCGGCAGTAAGCCAACCTGCTCCCGGCCCGTTCCAGGCCGGCGGCGAGCGCCCCGCTCACCTCGGCGTCGCGAAGCCGCCAGCGGGCCGCCTCCTTGCGCTCGTGCAGGCACCGGGCCGCGCTCAGCATGAGACGGGAGAGGGATTCCTCGATGGCGCGCTTGTCAGGCACCACGCGCTGGGCGGCGTAGGTGGGGGTCGGGCAGGCGAGGTCCGCCACCTCGTCGCAGAGGGGGTGGTCGCTGCCGTGGCCTATGGCCGACACGACCGGGACGGGCGCAGCCGCTACCGCCCGGCAAAGCTCCTCGTCGCTCCAAGCAAGCAAGGCAGTCGGGTCACCCCCGCCCCGGGCCAGGACCACGACGTCCACCTCGGGCTGCTGGCAAAGGGCCTCGAGGGCCTCGACGATCGATGCCGCCGCGCCTGGCCCGCTCACGTAAGTCTCGCAGAACACGACCGGGTACCCCGGGAACTGTGCCCCGACCACCGACTCGATGTCCCTCCTCACTGCAGCGTCGGCCCCGCACACGACCCCGATAGCCCGCGGCAGGCTCGGGATGGGACGGCGGGGCCGGTCGAGCAACCCGTCGGCAGCCAGGCGGGCCCGCGCCTCTGCGATCATGGCGGCCACCGCCCCAGCGCCCACAGGGGTGACCTCGACCGCCTCGAGAAGCAGCTGGCCCCGCTCGTTCACCCATATGAGCTGGCCCACTACCGAGACCCTCTCCCCGGCGACCGCCCGGCACCGGCGAGCGCTGCGGGAGGAAAAGAAAACCGAGATCTGCGCCACCCTGTCCCGCAGCGTGAAATAGGTACGCCCCGCCATCGTGGTCGTAGGCCTGTAGACCTCGCCCTCCACCGCCACCAGGCCGACCTCGGAAACTGCGGCCGCTATCTCGCCCGCCAGGCGGACGAGGCTGAGCCGGCGAGGTCCCTCAGGGCGCCGAGGCGCCTCCGCTCCCCACAAAGGCAGCGTCATCGAACCCGCACCCTAATAGCTCGGCTCAACGAGCGGGCCACCACCGCCGCCAGAGAGCATGAGCGGACACGACAGCTCGGTCCACTTCCACCCCTGACCCCGGCCCCCCGGGGACACCGATCAGCCCTCCGGGCCCGAGGACCAACCCCCCAGCCACGTCCGGGCGGAAAAACCGGCCGGTAGCTGTGAGGTCGCCGGGCAAGCCAAAACCCGGCAACGACGCGAGCGCGACGTTGAACGCTCGGCCCACCCCCGTCTCCACCATCCCACCACAGCGCAGCGAAGCTCCCCGGCGGGCACAAAGGTCGTGCACCCTCACCGCTTCGAGGTAGCCACCGAGCCGTCCGGCTTTCACGTTCACGACCGAGCACGCCCCAAGCTCCAAGGCGGCCTCCACCAGGCCGTAACTGCCGAGCGGCTCGTCGAGGCACACCGGTGTGCGCAACAGCCGCCCCAGCATCGCGTGACCGCAAAAGTCGTCGTCGGCGAGAGGCTGTTCCAGGCACGACAGGCCGAGCTCGTCGAGGCCGCGGAGCGCCTTGGCGGCCTCCTCCGCCCCAAAGGGTGCGAAGGTCCCGTTGGCATCGGCTGAAAGCGACAAACTCGGCCAGGCTCCTCGCACCGCTCCCAGTAACTGTGCCGGAGCGGGCCCGGCAAACGGGGAGATCTTCACCTTCACAGCCTGGTAACCTTCGGCCACGAAGCGCCCCACCTCTTCGAGGAGCTCACCAGTGCTCCTCGCCAAGCCGACGGCCACACCTGCGGGCACCAAAGACGCGTGCCCTGAGCCCACATCGCTCACCTTCGCGAAATAATCGGCCACCGACAGCCGCCTAGCGCGAAGATCGGCGTCCATCACGGCCGCTTCGAACGCCGCTTTGGCCATTTTGTGGCCCTTCACCTTGCACAAGGCCCTCTCCACCTCTGGAGCCGACGAGGGCCGCTCCTCCAACATGGCGGGCACTAAGAACCGCTCCGCTGCGAGGGCAGCCCCCTCGGTGTACTCGCCGCTGTAGGTCGGCCCGGGCAGCGCAGCGCACTCACCCCAGCCCTCTACTTCTCCTTCAGGCCCTTTCAGCACTGCCCTCACGAGGAGGCTGTCCCTGAGGGAAAAGGTGCCCGCCTCGCTCGCCCAACCACCTACCACAGGGAGCTGGACGCGCACTAGTTCCAGGCCCTCCAAAGAAGTTATGGCGCCGGTCGGGCCGCCTTCGCCCACGCCTCGCACTCTTCAGCTTCTATGTCTTGGATCTCTCGCAGGCGCTCTTGGTGGCGGCCGCCCTCGAAAGGTGTCGCCAAGAACACGTCGACGATGTCGATAGCCAGCTCCGCCGCCAGGATCCGGGCGCCTAGGGCGAGGACGTTGGCATCGTTGTGCATGCGGGCGAAGCGGGCGGTGTACTCGTCGTGGCACAACGCCGCCCTTGCGCCGCGCACCTTGTTGGCCGCGATCTGCTCTCCCTGGCCAGAACCTCCAATAACTATGCCGAACTTTTCCTCTCCCTGCACGACCCGGCGGGCGCAGGCAGCACAGTAGGGGGGGTAATCCACGGGCTCGGCGCTGTGGCTGCCGAGGTCGTTCACCTCGTGGCCGAGACCGCGCAGGTGCGAAGCGACGGCCAGCTTGAGCCCGTAGCCGGCGTGGTCGTTGGCGATGGCGATTTTCACTTTGCCTTTTATACTCGCTCGTCGCGGCCGGCAGCGAGCTCGCAAGCGCGCAGGGCGACCGCCCCAAGGGCGAGGTCGGGCACTTTCTGGCCGCGCGCCCGGGCGGCCAAGGTCCTCGCTCGCTCCGCTAGCTCTTTGCGGTGCTCGAGCCAGGGCCCCGGCCCTACCAAGACGGCCTCCCTGGTGGCGTTCGCGCGCAGTTGGGCCAGGCCGTCGCTCAAGCTGTGGAGCTGCCAGCGTTCGAAGCGCCCGCGAGGCGCCCAGCTTGCCAAAGCGCTGGCCAAGGCGTCGAGGCCGAGCCCAGCTTCGACCTGGCCCGTAGCCTCGGCCACCTCCGCTACCGCCCGCCCAGTGGAGCGGGACACTTCCCCAATCTCCCCGGCGGCCGCCTGCGCTCGTAGTTTCTCGACGTCGGCGGCGAGGTCGGCTGGGACAGCTGTGCCGGCGAGCGCGCTGGGTGCCCCCTCGTGGGCGAGTTGTCCTGCGACCAGGCTGTCCCTTTCCACCACAGCTCCGAGAGCCGCCGGCAACCCCCTGGCGAGGTACCAACGGCTGAGGCGCTCTAGGCCTCCCGCCAGCGAGAAGCGCAGCTCGAGCTCAGCGTCAGCAGGCACAGACCAGGCCCGCTCGTCGAGCTTGTCCCGCAGCGAGGCGGCGCCGAGGACCTCACGCGCCGCCCAGTAGGCGGCGGCAGCTTGCCAGGGAGCGCGCCCGTCCTCAGCAGCTGCCTCGTGGGCCCAAAGGCCCCCCATCGTTGCCACCACCTCGTTCGCCAGCTGGGAGGACACGACCTGGTGGAAAAGAGCGTGCGCCGGCACGAGGCTGGCGAACCTGTCGCTGAGCGGGGCTGGGAAGTAACCAACCGCAAGGGTAAGCAGGCTGGCGTCGTCCACGAGCGGCGAGCGCTCAATGCTCCTCGCCAGCTCGCTGCGGGCGTAAGCGATCAAGACGGCTAGCTCGGGGCGGGAGAGGCCGGCGCCGGCCTCGCGCCTCTTGGCGAGCTCCTCAGGGCCGGGCAGCGACTCCACCTCCCTGTCGAGCAGCCCGGCCGCCTCCAAGTCGTCCAAGAGGGCCGCCCAGGCGTCGAGGTCCCTGGCGCTCGTGGCAGCCGCCATGTCCAAGGCGACGAGGCTGCCCTCCACGTCGGCCAGCACCGCTCTGGCGGCGGCTTCGCGCGCCGCGTCGAGGAGCTCTTCCCTTTCGCCGAGAAGGCCTTTCTCGGCAGCGAGGCTCAGGAGGATCTTTATGTTGACTTCCCGGTCCGACATGGCGACGCCTGCCGCGTTGTCCACAAAATCGGTGTTGACTCGCCCTCCGCGCCTGGCGTAGCGCACCCTCGCCAGCTGCGTCAGGGCCAAGTTGGCGCCTTCAGCTACGACGCGCGCCCGCAGCTCGTCGGCGCCCACCCGCACGTCGTCATTGTCGGCATCGTCAACGAGCGAGCTTGCTTCGAGGGGGTCTTTGACAAACGTGCCGACCCCCCCGAAATAGATGAGGTCAACTGGGGCTTTCAACACTGCCCTGATGAGCTCTGGAGGGGTGAGCAGGCCGGGAGGGGCGCCGAGCGCCGCGCTCGCGTCCGCTGAAAGTTCGACCTTTTTGTCCTGGCGAGAGTAGACGGCCGCGCCCTCCCCCGCCGCCGATAGGTCGTAGTCGCCCCACGACGAGCGAGGCAGGCTTTGCAGCCGCTGGCGCTCCCTGAAAGACGCCTCGGGGTCGGGGGCGGGGTCGACGAAGATGTGGCGGTGGTCGAACGCTGCGATGAGCCGGACAGACTTGCTCTGGAGCATCCCGTTGCCGAACACGTCGCCCGACATGTCGCCTACCCCTACCACCTTTATGGGGTCGCGCTGGGCGTCCATGCCAAGGGCGCGGAAGTGCCGCCTTACCGCGAGCCACGCTCCTTTGGCCGTAATGCCGAGCGCTTTGTGGTCGTAACCGTGGCTACCGCCGGAGGCGAAGGCGTCGCCCAGCCAGTAGCCTCGCTCGGCGGCGACCTCGTTGGCGAGGTCAGAAAAACTGGCTGTCCCCTTGTCCGGCGCCACCACCAAGTAAGCGTCGTCGCCGTCCCGGCACAAAATACCGGCGGGGTGGCGAACTTCGCCACCGACGATGTTGTCGGTCAAGTCCAACAGCGCTCCGATGAAGCTTCGGTAGGCGGCCCTGCCCAGCGTCTCGTCGTCAGGTGCTGCCGGTGGCCGCAGCACGAAACCACCCTTGGCGCCAGTCGGCACGATGAGGGAGTTCTTTTTCACCTGAGCCCTCGCCAAGCCCAAGATCTCCGGCCTCAGCTCGTCCTGCCGGTCGCTCCAGCGGATCCCTCCCCGAGCGACTGGCCCAAAGCGAAGGTGGGCCCCGAAAAACCATGGGGACCACACGAAGATCTCGGCAAACGGCCTCGGGAGAGGCAGGAAACCCACTTCCGGTCCCACGAGCTTGAACGACACGGTGTCCTTGCCGAGCGCCCAGTTGCTCCGGGCCGTGGCGAGCACAAGGCTGAGCAGCTCCCCGAGCGCCTCGTAGTGTGCTAGGTCGGGGATTTGCGACAACGCTGCCAACGCCCGGCGACGAGCCTCCTCCTCCTCCTCAGCCGGCGCCCCCTCCAGCGCGGCCGGCTCTTTCTTAGCGGGCTGCCCACCCACGCCTAGCGCCCCGCCCATGCCCGACGGCGCAACCTCGCCGGCACTGCACAGCCGCTGCTCGAAAAGGGTTACGAGGGCCTTGGCCGCTTCGGGGTACAACACAAGGCTCTCCAGCATTGTCCCTGCCTTTTCGGGCGCCCTCGGGCCGCCGACGAGGTGGCGGTAAGCCCTATATGCGGAGAGCAGGTTGACCTGCCTCCAGTCGAAGCCGGCGCTAACAACGAGGCTGTTCAGGCGGCTCTGCTCCGCGAGCCCTGCGAGCACTGCTTCGAGCGCCCCGACGAGGCGCCCCTCGCTCGCCCTCGCATCGAAGCCTCCGCTCGCTCCCGGGGACAGAACGCGCACGCCGATGTCGTCCACGTACAGCGCCGCCCCGCCCGGCCCGAGGCCCGTGAAGTGCCAAGGTGCGGCCTCCACAGCCGCTAAGCCGAAGCTCTCCAGCGCCGGCACGAGCGCCGACAGCTCCAAGCGGCTCGAACCGGCCCGCCTGAGCCTGAAGCCCTCACCGCCAGGCGCTGCCACCGAGAACCGCCCCTGGCCGGAGCCGGCGGCTGCCATCTCCACCCAGTCGCGGGCGGCCTGAGCGGGAGGCGTCGCCTCGGCGTAGCCTGGCGGCAAGGAAGCGACAAAGTCGTCCACCCGGGCTGCCGCTGACCGGCTGGCCTCGCCCTCCCCGGCGGCCAAGCGGCTCACTTCTTGGCGCAGCACCGCCACCCAGCCCGCTTCAGGCCGCATTGGCATAGGGGAAAACCTACGCCGCTGGAGAGCTAAAGGCGAGGGCTCCCCGCTCTGGCGGCACCGAGCTCGGGCACCTGCGCCCGGCGTGGTGCTTTCGGCCTTCTTTGCCCCTGCTGTGCCCGCTCGAGCTGGACCGAGCCGGCGCCGGCGCGCCGGCCGCCCTGCCCGCGCGCGGCGGAGACAGCGGCCCGGCTGGGCACGCCAACGGCCCGGCTGGGCACGCCAACGGCCCGGCTAGGCCGCCAGCCCGCTCTTGCCAGGCGTCTCGCCTGCCAGCTTGCCCGCAGGTCCGCGACGGGGTCGAAACGCAGGTCAAAGCCCTCGCCCACCACCCTCACCGCGCGCAGGCGCCCGAGGCCCTCTGACATCGCCTGCTGGCAGAACATGACGTACCCGGACCTCGCAGCTTGCTCGGAGAGCCCGCTCTCGCCAGCCCAGGCTACGAACACGGTCCCCTGCGCGCGTGCGTCCAGCATCTTGTTGGCCACCTGCTCAGGGCTCGGCGGCCTCCCGCCCCGCTCGGAGAGAGCTCGGAAGCTCTTGGTCTCCACCAAGACTCCGCACGCCGTGAAATCGGCCGTGCGCCCGGGCCCTCGAGCTTCGGGCAAGCTCTTTACGTGGTGGCCCTCGCGGGCCAACAGCTGGGCCACGGCCAGCTCAGCGTGGCTCACACGGCGAGCGGTCTCCTCGAAAGTGCCGGGGCCGCTGTGACGGCAGTACCACACGGCCTCCCCGCTCGCGCTCACTCGCGTCCTCCCCGACAAGGCCCGCCGTCGGGCGCGATTGGCTCCTGTACGATTGCCTCCTGTAGGGGGTCAGGCCGTTCGAGGTCGATGACGAGCAAGGAGGCCGTACCAGTCGCCTCTCGCCAAAGCGAGTTGACCCGGCGGAGGAAGAGCGCTTCGGGGCTCTGCTCGATGTCGCCGCCGCGCGCCCTGGCTGAGAGCACGTAGCGGAACTCCGAGAGAGGTAGGTCGTTGTCGTCCAAAAAGTCGTGCTCTGACAAATAGGCCGTCACTGGGCCGTCGCGGAGGACAAAGCGCGACCCGTCTGGCAATGGCGCGAGAGGAGAGCCGACAAGGTCGCCCAGTTGGCCAGCCACTGCCTCGAGCGGCCGGTCGCTGTCGACGAAGAGGTCCACGGTCCTGGACATGGCAAAAGACCTCCTGCACAGGCACGCAAACCGGCTGCATATGCACGCAAAAACCGGCTGCACGGGTAGGAAGAACTGGCAGGCCTGCCTGAGCTCCGCCCAGGACGACGAACGCCCGAGCACCCCCAGGCCGCGATCGCTGGCTACTCCAGCTTTCCTTAGTATAGCACCGATGGTGTATCATGTCAACTCGTTTCGCCACGCGCCGGGTTGGCCAAGCTGAAAGTTCTCGAAACCACTGCTAGGACGCTGGCACCCCGCACCCCGAGAGCTATACTGGCGATAGAGCACGAAAGTGCTCGTAGGCAACCGACGAAAGGAGAGCCAATGATGTTGAGCTCGTCCGAGGAGAGCGGTCCGCCGGGCTGCTAAGCGACCAGGTGGCCGGTCGGCAACGCTTAAGACGGTCGCCTGGTCAGCCCGAGCGGCACCCCCAAGCGATGTCCTTGGCCAGGCCGTGATCGGTTTACCGATCGTGAGGTGGTCCCAAAAAATAGCCTGGGGTGTGCCTTCGCCAGCGGTGGGCTAAAGCCCACCGCTGGTCTCGTTAATGTCGATTTTTCACCCGTTGCGGACCAGCTCGTCCATAAACCTAAGCGCAGTGGCCCGCACGGCATATCGACTTGATGAGGGCTAGAGCTTGCTCACTACTAGTTCTCGGCGCGCCCGGCACGCTGCTAGTCACGAGCTGCCGGGCCGTCGGCTGCGCGAGCTAGCTCGCTCGGCTGCCAGAGTCTTCACGGGCCCGCAGCCAGCGCAGCACGAGAGCGCGCTCTTTGCGGCGCTCCTCTTCGAGGAGCTTGTGGCGGGCGGCAAAGACGTCGAACTGCGATATCAGGCCCACCAGGTGGCCGGCGCCTTCGTCGGCCACGACCGGCATGAGCCCCACGCCGTAGGCCACCATGCGCTCGACCACGCTGCGGAGCACCTCGTCTGGCCGGGCGACCGAGTAAGAGGAGACCATGGCGTCTTCCACGAGCCTGCCCGGCACTTCCTTGCCAGCGAGCACTGCGGACCAAGGGAGCACACCTGCCAAAGTCCCCTTGGCGTCGAGGACGGGGTAGAGCCTCTGGCGCCTCTCGGGCGAGCCCTCCGGCATTGCCTCGTAAATTGCGGCGAGGCTTTCCTGCCTTGTCACCGTCAAGATGTCTGTCTGCATGACCTCCCTGACGAACGTGGCTTCGAGGGGGTCTACCGCGTACTCGCGCATTACGTGGAAGCCCCGACGTGCAACCTTTTCGGTGAGGATGGAGCGTTTGAGGACCAAGACGCTCACGAGGTGCGCCACGGTGGCGGCGACGAGCAGCCCGAGGACGCTGTTGGCGTCGTGAGTGAGCTCGAAGGCGAAAACGATCGCCGTGAACGGCGAGCGCGTCACTCCCCCGAGCGACCCCGCCATGCCGATGAGCGCGAACACGGCCGGCGTCGCCCCTGGCAAAGCGTGGCCCATCGCTCCCCCGATGGCCGCCCCCATCATGAGGATAGGCGCCAAGATGCCGCCGCTCGTCCCGCTGCCCAGGCTGCCTGACCAGGTCACAAGTTTCACGACAACCAAGGCCACGAGAGCGCCGGCGCTGAAGCGGCCTAGAAGTTCCAAGTGGATGGTGCCGTAGCCGACGCCCAGCGCCCGGGGGTCGATTAGACCGCCTACGCCTACCAAAACGCCTCCGATGGCTGGCCACCACATCCAATGCAGGCGACCCGAAAGGCGCTTGAAGAGGTCCTCGAAGCCGTAGACCGCCTCGGTCATCACCCAGGCCGCCGCCCCGCAGGCGACGCCGATCGCCGCGGCGCTGGCAAGGCCGTAGGCCCCAAGCGGCCCGTGTGCGGCAACTGGGAAAAGCGGCTGAGACGATATGAGCCCTGCATGCGCGAGCGACATGCGGATCCCGTCGGCCGTAGCCGACGCCAGGGCGATGAGGACCATAGACCTCGGACGCAGCTCGAACACGAGCAGTTCGACCCCGAACAGCGTCGCCGCCACGGGGGTGCCGAAAACTGCGCTCATGCCGGCGGCCGCCCCCGCCACGAGCAAAGCCCTTCGCTGCGCTGCTGTCAGGCGGAAAAGCTGGCCGATTATCGAGCCGACCGCCCCGCCGGTCAAGATGATGGGCCCCTCGGCGCCGAACGGCCCACCTGTGCCGATGCTTATAGCCGAGGACACCGGCTTCAGGACGGCGAGGCGAGGCTGGACCTTGCTCCCGTTGACCAAGATGTTCTCCATCGCCTCGGGGATCCCGTGCCCGCGGATCTGCTCCGAGCCGAAACGGGCCATGAGCCCCACGACGAGGCCGCCGGCGACGGGTACAGCGACGGTCGCCGGGCCCAAGTAGCGCAGCGTCGGTGCGACCAGACGGTCACCAAGCCGGCCGTAGTAGACAAGGTTGGTGAAAAAGCCGATCATGTCTAAAAGCGCGAGCGCTATGCCGGCGGAGAGGGCACCTATGAGCACCGCCAGCGGCACAAGCCTCAAGGTTCCCGGGGTGGTCGTGAAGTCGCCGAGCCCACGTTCTCTGGCGCCTTTTGGCCGTAGGTCGGTGCCTAGGTAAGTGGAGCCCTCGGGCTCACGCTGGCTAACGGGAGGGCCCGGCGCCGCGGTCCCCGTCAACGCCACGACAGTCGCTTCCTCGCCCGCCGGGCCGGCGGCCTGCGCCGCGTCGTCGCCGGCCCGGGCCGTGGCAGGCACTGCCAACTCGGGCGCGGGCGCTCCTTCGTGCCTTGGCGCCGGTGCTCCCTCGTCCCCGCTCACCGGCGCCGCTCCGGCTGCGGCCGACGCCGCTGGCTCCGGCGCGTCCTCCGAACGCGCCGGGCCGCTGGTGGAATCAGGTCGCATTACGATCAAATCTTACCAAGAGACGGTCGTCTAACGCCCAGGCGATCTGGCATCGTGGAGGCCGTGGCCCTGCCCGACGATGCCTACGCCCGCCTGCTTGCTCTGCGTACGGGGCTAAGGCGCTTCGAGCGCTGGAGCGAGCACCAAGCCCGGGCCGCCGGCCTCACCCCCGCGCAGCACCAGCTGCTGTTGGCCATCCGCGGCCATGGGGCCCCCGCTCCGACCATCGGGGACGTGGCAGGCTACCTGCTCCTGCTCCACCACAGCGCCGTGGGCCTGGTGGACAGGGCGGAGGCGGCCGGCCTCGTGTACCGCACGCGGGACCCAGAAGACCACCGCCTCGTGCGGCTCCACCTGACGCCCGAGGGCGCAAGCAGGCTGGAGAGGCTCTCGGCCCTCCACTTGGAGGAGCTCGAACGCCTCGCCCTTGACATCCCGGGGGCCTGGCGGGGCCTCGGCCCAGGAGGTGAGCCAGCCCCTCCTACTGCCAAGCAGCCGGCTCCCAAAGCAGCGGGCCGCCCCCGCCGGCGAAGAGGGCGCGCCTAGCGTCGGCCAGCACCGGTGGCGGTGGTAGAGGCCGGCCCGCCCGCCACCTAGGATGTCCGCTGACTGAGGGAAGAGCTCGACGCAGGCAAGGGCACAACGATGAGCCGTGACGGCAGGGCGGGCGCCGCCCCGAGCGTCTTGTACCCGCCTGGCGCCCGCCCCCGCCTGGCGGAGGGGCAACCGGCGTGCTTCAAGGACTTGAACTTGGACCAGGTCGTGAAGGCGGCCCTCGCCGGGCGAGAGGAGTACGACCTCGCTCAGTTTTTCTACTCTCCGCTGCAGGACGAAGCCTCGGTCCGCTACCGCCAAGAGGTAGCCCGTGACCTTGAAAAGCCAGGCGCCGAGGAAGTCGTGCGGGTCTTCGCCAAACAGATGCGTCAAGTGCGCGTCCACCTGCGGGGCATGGCGGAAGTCGAAAGCCCCCAGCTAAAGCAGGGCCGCTTCCTCGAAGCGGCCTGGGGCTACTGTTCAGCCGTAAGGGCCTTGCTTGGCGGCCTTCAGCGCCTCGACCTGGCATCAGAGGGGCTCCTGGGGTTTGTCGCCTACCTGCGAGACTACGCCGGGTCTCAGCAGTTCAGCAGGCTCACCACTGAAGCCGATGCCCTGCGAAGGCAGCTCAGCGCGGTCGAGTACTCGGTCCTCATAGCAGGCAACCGGGTCACCGTCGGGCGCTTCAGGTCCGAAGCGGACCTGTCGCGGCTGGTGAGCACTGCGTTCTCGAAATTCACCGAGGGCTCCACCACGAACTTCTTGGCGGACTGGAAAAGCCAGGGCGAGCCCAACCACGTCCACGCCCAGATCTTAGAGAGAGTGGCGCGTCTTTACCCCGAGCTGTTCGGCCACCTCGAGCGGTTTTACGGCCGGAGGGACGACTTCATGGACGCCGCGGTGGTGGCCTTCGACCGCGAAGTCCAGTTCTACCGAGCTTATGCGGCCCTGGTGGCGCGCCTGGCGGCGACGGGCACCCGCTTTTGCTACCCTGAGGTGTCTAGCGCCTCCAAACAAGTGGCGTTCCAAGGCGGCACAGACATAGCATTGGCTCTCGTCCTCGCACGCTACGGCGAAACTGCGGTGAGCAACGACATTGCGCTCCATGCGAACGAGCGCATCTTGGTCGTGACCGGGCCCAACCAAGGGGGCAAGACGACCTTCGCCAGGATGTTCGGCCAGCTCCACTATCTGGCTGGCTTGGGCGTGCCCGTACCGGCAGAGCGTGCCAGGCTCTTCGTCCCCGACCAGGTCTTCACTCACTTCGAGCGCGAAGAAACCCTAGGCAACCTTCAAGGCAAGCTTCAGGACGAACTGTTACGCGTACGCGACATCCTAGCCAAAGCGAGCGAGCGCAGCGTGATAGTGATGAACGAGAGCTTCAGCTCGACGACGCTCTCCGACTCGCTCTTCATAGGCGCCAATATAATCGCTAAAATAACTGAGCTCGGGGCTCTTGCCGTCTACGTGACTTTCGTCGACGAGCTCGCTAGCCTCTCGGACGCCACTGTCAGCTTGGTGGCTGAGGTGCCGGCGGGAGATCCGGGCTTGCGCACCTACAAAGTCGTACGAAAGCACGCAGACGGGCGCGCTTACGCTGCCGCGCTCGCCAAAAAGTACGGTCTCACCTTCAGCGAGCTCAGCCAGCGGCTAAAGGAAGGAGCCCGCAAGTGAAGCCTAACTTGATGTACATAGATGCGGATTTCGACCTATCCGCCCCCCTGCCGCCCCAAGCGCCGGCGCTCAGCCAGGATCTCGGCCTAGAGGCGATCTGTGCGGCCATGGCGGGCGGTGACCGGCTCGTCTTCGAGTCCGCCAAAAGGGCTCTCCTGCTCGGCCTCAGTGAAACCGGCGAGATCGTCTACCGCCAACAGGTCCTTTCGGATTGCCTGGCCCACCCCGACATCGTCCACCAGCTGTACCGCAACGCGGTCGAAGCAGTGGAAGAAGAGCGGCGCGTATGGGGCCTCTACAGCGGTTCTCCCCTCTCGGTGCTCTCCCGGGCCCTCGGCGCCGTCGAGGTGCTCGTCGCCCACCTGCGGGAGCTCCGCCGCACTGCCGACGAGGAGGCAGGCAAGTTTTCCTCCGAAGGCTTCAGCCGCTTTTTCAAGATGGTCTCGTCTGAGCTCGACGACGGTTACCTCGCCGAAATGGAGGCTTACACTGAAGAACTGAAGTTCCGCAACGGCCTACTGCTGTCAGGGCGCCTTGGCGAAGCCAACAGCTTGACCGGCTTCGTCCTGCGCCGGCCTGGCCCAGCGAGCCCGAGACGACGGGCCGGGCCGTTCGGCCGGGGCAGCTCGAGCTTCGAGATCTCTTCCAGGGACGACGCTGGCCTGCGCGCGTTGGACGACCTACGAGCGAGAGGGACCAGCACCGTGGCCAACGCGCTCGCGCAATCTGCTGAGCACGTCCGCCATTTCTTCACGGTGCTCGCCGCCGAGCTCGCCTTTTACGTTGGCTGCTGCAACCTCGCCAAGGAGCTCGCGTCCAAAGCAGCTCACTGGTGCGTGCCCGAGCCGGTCACCGAGGGCAAGGACGTGCTCCGCGCCGAAGGGCTCTACGACCCAGGGCTCGCCCTCCGCCTAGGCGGCCAAGTAGTCGGCAACGACCTGAGCGCCGACGGAAAGCGCCTCGTCATGGTCACCGGTGCCAACCAGGGCGGCAAGTCAACGTTTTTGCGGGCAGTGGGGCTAGCGCAGATGATGATGCAGGCAGGCATGTTCGTGCCGGCAGCGAGGTTCTCTGCCAGCGTGTGCCCGGCCGTGTTCACCCACTTCAAAAGAGAAGAGGACCCCACCATGAAGCGCGGCAAGCTCGACGAGGAGCTCGCCCGCATGAGCGCCATCGCGAGCGAGATCAAGCCTGGGTGCATGCTTTTGTGCAACGAGAGCTTTGCCTCGACCAACGAGCGCGAGGGCTCGGAGATCGCTCGCCAGGTGGTCAAGGCCATGACGGCGGCTCACATCAAGGTTTTCTTCGTCACCCACCTGTTCGAGCTCGCTAAGGGCCTCTGGGACGAGCGGCCCTCCGACGCTGTTTTCCTGCGAGCGGAAAGGCTCGCCGACGGCCGGCGTACCTTCCGCCTGGTGGAAGGTGAACCGCTGCCGACGAGCTTCGGGCAGGACTCCTACCGCGCCGTCTTCGGCCCGGCGCTGGGACCGGTCGCCCGCTGAGCGCTCCTCGCCCGAGCGCCCGACGGGGCAGAGCCTCCTGAGCCGGAGGCCTGAGGCCGCCTAGCCCCACACCAGGCGGTGCGCCAGAAGCGGGACCATGGTGGGCTGTTAGGCTCGCTGAGCAGCCCCGCCAAGTGGGGTACCGCCCTTGCCAGGTCTAGCGTTCCCTCCGGAAGCTACACTGAGCCAGGTACAACGCGGGCGTAGCTCAATGGTAGAGCTCCAGCCTTCCAAGCTGGTGGTGCGGGTCCGATTCCCGTCGCCCGCTCGCTCGCCTCGCCAAGCTCGCCTCGCCAAGAACCTCTGGTCAGAGGCGGGAACGTTTGTTTGGATGTTGCTTAGCGACCCATGTCGCGAATCACGCGCGGCTGAACTGAGTTGTAGGCGCAGCCTTGCTTTTTCGCCCCGTAGACCTCGACGTCGGTCGGGTCGAGATCTATCGTCGGCGAGCTCGTCACGGCGGGCCTCCGCCAAGAAGGCAACAGCCTTGGCCACGAGCGCTGCATTGGCCTGCTCCACGGACTGGCGGGTGCCCGCCGAGAACCGTTTGCCTAGCCCGGTCACCGTGGTCGAGGCTGGCACCTCCGGCACCGCCCGCTGGTGGGCCCGGGACGGTTAGGGACCTCTCTACCAGGGATTTTGTCCCGAGAAAATCCCCGGCAAGCGCCTAGCTCGGCGCCTGGCGGCGTGCGGCGTTTCCTAGCACGCCACTAGCGGCAACGCTCGCGAGGCACATCCCGGCCTTTCCTCAGCGTAGCTCGTCGGGCTCCAAGTCGCGCTCGTAGCCGACAGATAGTAGGGAGGCCATAGGGTCACCAAGGCCGAGTCGTAAATATAGTTTTTTATGTAGCCCGTTCCTCCGACGAGCCCGACCGGCCCGCGGAAGTCCTGCGCTATGGAGCCAAAGACGCTGAGAGTACCCTCAAAGCCGTGCTCGCTCCACCCTTCCACGTAAAACGACCCACCGAGGGCGAGGATAGCTGCGTCAATCGTCACATTGCTGAGGCCAGGCGCGACCCTGACGAAGTACGCCCCGATCAGGCCGAGCGCGTCGTCGGGGTCACACGGCGTTGGAGCACCGCACGTCGCAGCGCCCTCGATGTGCGACGACGGGTACTCAATATTGCCAGCGACGGTGATGTCACCAGCCGCACTGCTGTCAGTCTCATTGCCCGGCCTTATGCCGGCCGGCGGGCTCCCGTCATCTCCCGCTACAATAGTCAAGAAACCGGCTTCAGTGCTGCCCCCGTTGATAGTCACGTCTCCGTTCACATATATCAGCGCCGATTTCAACTGGTTCGCGTACGTGCCGTTCGGGTCGCAGGTGTTCGGGTTAGTGCTGCTGTTTTGTACGCTCCCTCCCGTCCAGCTGATTTCCGTAGTCGTGGGAGAAGTCGCAGGATATGCCGTAAGCGTCACAGACACGTTAGCGGCCGAGCCGCCGCTACCAGAGATGTAGCACCCCACCTGCTTGGCAGCAGCTTCGTCCGCGGAAGTAGTCGGCAAGGGCTCGCTTTGTGCCCTCGCGGGGAAAGCGGAGCTCGGGAACTGCGCCGCGCTGGTACTGCCGTCGCAGCCGCCACCGTTGGAGCCGACGTCGAGAGGCTCGCCGCGCGTCCACGCTGCGTCGTAGACTGTGCCCTCGAAGTGCGGCCCGCTGCCGCCGCTATCGCAGATCGACAAGGTGTCGTTCGAAAACGCCGGCCCATTTACCACGTCCCCGGGGCCGAACACGATCCTACAGCCAGAGCCACCGTTAGGGTAATAATAGTCGCCATTTACACTGGAGCAATTCCCCTGTTGGATGTCTGGATCTGTGTACTCATAGTTCGTCCAATAGATGTTGTCGAGAAAACTCGACTGCGGCGCTATTTTGTACACGAACGTCCGCACCACTACATCTGGCCCAGTGCCTGCTTTTCCACTGACGGTCAGGGTGACCGCCCCATTGGTCTTCGGCAGGGCGTACTCGTACCACTCAGGGGGGCTCGACGAGACCTGCACCCAGCCACAAAATGGGTCCGAAGAGTGAGACGAAGTGCCAGAGAACGGGTCTGGGTTGGTACTGCACGGCTGTGAGCCAGCGCTCCAAGCCGTGAAACTCTCGTCAGCATCTAGGTGCTGAACATAGTCGTTCAGGCCTGCTTGAGCTGCTTCATACGCGGCGTTCCAGTAGAGGTTTTGCGACGTTAAAGGCAGCTGGTTGATCGTCGCAGCCAACACGACGCCTGGTATTGTCACCAGCACCGCCACCATCGCCAAGACTATCAGCATAGCCTGGCCCGAATCGGGCCGTTCTCGCCACTGCCGCCTTTGCGGCCGACCTGGCCTACGCCCTCGTAATTGCTTCCCCGTGCCTCTCCTGCTCAGCACGGCTCCACCCCATTTCCTGGGTCTTGCTGCCAGGCCTTCTGGCACGTGTACAACTGGTTCCACACCTGTACGCTCGGGTCCGCGACGGTGGTCTTGACGGATCCAACGCCTCCGGGCGCTGGGGTATCAATCGTCAACGTAACACCCACCGAAGTCCAGAAGCTGTACGAGTTGCCCGTTACCGTGCCCGTCCACGACGCGCCAGGGGGGATGCTGAACGCACTGGCGGAGCTCAGGCCCGAGGCTAGCGTCGACGAAGCCGACCACGTCCCGCCCGGCGGGCAGCTGGTGGCAGTGGCGACAGTCAGCTCGCCAGAGGACAGATTCAGGTCGAACACCGGAGACGCCGTTCCTGGAAGGTCGGCGCTAAAGCTCAGCTGGCTCGTCGTCGGCGTAGAGCACCACGTAACGGCCGCGTGGATCTCTCGGACGATCGTTTGCTCCGCTGTCTGGAGCTCGTCTATTGCCTGCGTCTGGCGCGATAGCGAGGACGTCTGTCCGCTCACCACCATCATCGACGACGCGACAACAGAGATGAGGATGGCCGTTATCGCCATAGCCACCGCCAGTTCGACGAGGCCAATACCTCGCTCGTCCCTCTGCGCAACGACCCGACGGCCCTGCTGGCTCACTTGACTACCACGACGACTGGGGAGCCTGACGAGACCGGGGCCCATGTAGCCCCGCCATCAGTCGTATAGGAGACGCCTGACGCTGTCACCTTCACAACCAGCTTTTTGCTCCAATTAGCCGTGCTCCAGTCGTCACCCGACGCTGAGTTGGTATATGTCGCCCCGATCAAGAACGTGCCGTAGGGCAAACCGGACAGTGCGAAGGCCTGTGGCGGCGGCGAGGTAGTAGTCGTGCTTGCCACGGTGGTGGTCGTCGTCCCCGAGCCTGCCGTCGTCGTAGTAGTCGCCGCTCCTGCGGTGGTTGTTGTACTGCCCGACCCAGATGTAGTGGTCGTCGTAGCAAAGGAGCTCGTCGTGGTCCCGCCGGTGACAACCTCGGTGACAGGCGCCGCAGAAGACGAGCCGAACGTTTCCGGAAAACCGTAGGTATTCGTCTCAGTCTCGCCGGTAAAAGACGCTGAAATACTATACGTACCGGGAGCAAGCGACGAAGTCAGGTACGAGGCCGTGGTGCCTGCGGTCGACGAACAGCCCGGCTTGGTGTACCCCCCAATACCGACACAGGCCACGACTGTACTGTCGACGTCGAACGTCACAAACCCGTACGCCGATTGCCCGAACGACGCGGTCACTACCGCCGTGAACGTTACTGGAGCGCCCGAAACGCTTGGGTTCGCACTCGATGCCAGCGCAGTCCTCGTCTTGACGTGGAAAGCAAAAGACGCAGTTAGGACGTCCGAGCGGTCCCTGCGGCTCGGACGGTCGTAAGCGGTCGAGACAGCGCATGTCGCCCCCGATTGCCAGTCTGATAGAGGGCACGTCGGCCCGAGGTCCAGTACAGGCATGGCGGTCATGGCACCGGCTGAAGGGCAATTTGGGTCCGTCCCACCGGAGGGGGTCGAAGCGCTGGCTGTTACGTTCGCGCCCTGTAGGACGTGGCCATTGGCATCTTCGACAGCAACCTCAAGAGGAGTAAGGGTAAAACTCGCGGTCGCCGAGCCGCCCGGGGACAAAGATCCGTTGGCGGGCACCGCTACTCCGTCAGCTGCTATGGAGCCGTCGGGGACGCTATCGCTCCCACAGCTTCCCGCTACCGCGGTATACCCTGACCATGGGAACACCTGTGCCGGCACCGCGGTAACGTCCGGGTTTGAGGCAAGGTTGGAGTTGTACAGCGACAGCGGCAGTGCCGATATGTTCTCCGGCGGGCTCGGGGTCAGGCCGTTGTCTGGTGCGACCGAGTACTGGGCGCGGATCGTTGCCGTCTCCGCGTAGTACGGGTCAGCCGATCCCGGTGGTGGCAGGTTGGTCACTTGTTGGGCCGCCACCAAACCGCTCCACGACGGCGCCACGGGGGTGCCGCTGCTGTTCACGTCGTTATTAGAATCGATCCAACCGGCCTTCCAAGCGGTAGCCGTGTAGGAGCCAGGAGGCAAATTGGTGAACAGGGCGCAGCCATGGTCCGTCGTCATAACGGACTGACCGTTCGAAAGAGCTACATCGACTAGCCCCTGACCAGTGCCAGTCTGGTCGGTAACCTTGACCAGCACTGAGCCGTCCGCAGGGTTGAGCGCTGTTGCTGGCACAGCCACCAACGTCGATTCCTGGACGTCATCGGCGGAGTAGGCGTTCGCCGTCCACCATGTACCCGTCGGGTTGGGAGCCCAGGTTGCCCAAACCGTGACCTCTAGCTCGACAGGCTGCCCTCCAGAGGGCGCTGCACAAGCGCCGTTGCCCGGGGCCACTTCTCGCTCAACAGTAAAAGTGACCCCTTGCTCGGTCACCTTGTTGGGGCTCAACTGAGGCACCCCGGCCATGCCGCTGAAACCGATCTCGCCGAGTAGCGCGCCGCCCCCTGCCTTGATCGCTGAGTCGAGCTGGCCTGAGGCGACGTCGGTGGCGATCTGCTTGAAGCGCGAGTTGCTGCTCACACGGAGCGCCGTCATGATCAGGGTCGTAGAGGCCCCCAGCACTACAAGTAGCACCAGCATCGCCAAGGCGACCTCCGCCAGTGCGAAGCCGCGCGCCTCGTCGCCGGAGCCCCTTTCGCTCCTCCTACGCTGGCGCGACTGAGCTCGCTGCCTCCTATCCGCACGCCTTAGCTTGGGCATTTCGCCCTTCTTCTTCGCCATAGCTGCTTTAGGTTTAGGAGACCCGGTTTGAGGCCGCATACGACCTCATCCCCCGCTCGCCAGCCTTGCTCGAGGCACCGCCACCCGGTTATTTCTGGCCGTTACCATCCTCATCCTGCCCCGGCTTAGCCCTCGGGGAACGCCGGCACGTTGCCAGCAGCCGACATGGCGAAGCCTCCTCCGTGGTGAGAGAGGCAGACAAAGCTCCCAACGACCGACAGGCAGCTCAAGATGAACGAGTTGAGGACGTAAGAGCCTCGGCTGCTTGTCGAACGCAGGCACAGACATGCACACGCGCGCCGACAAACACCGGTGAGCGGCGCACTGACACCTAACGGTCGGGCCTCTGTCGTTGTCCCCACTGCAGGGGGCCCCTTCTGGGCAGTCGCGACGGACCGTCGGTCAGGGACCTCCCCCTCGACCACCGACCCTGCCGGCCAGCCCACTTGAGCGAAGCGAACTAGCTCACGATGCCTGGCATCGGTCACTGCCTCAGCAGCCCTGACAGTTGACGAGCCGATGTCGAGCCTTGTGCTCGCGCGCTTACGTACCGGCTGCCCAAACGCAAAACCCACTGCAGCAATATCGGCAGCCTTAGCCCAATGCTTGAGCTATCGACACCGTCCAATACGGGTGAGCCGTCGTAGCAGCCCCTGCACTGACTTAGAGCCCCGCGCCCCCTCACGCTCGCAAGCAGAACAGACTGCGCCTTTCGCACATGTTCGGTCACCCTGTGCCTCCACGCTCGCCGGCTAACGAGCGAAGAAGCTAGAGGCACCTTCGTTGAGACTGGCGAGGCAGGGCCACTGAGCACACAAACCCACACGGTCGTAGTTGTTGTGACGTGGCCGAGGGGCCCAACAGGAGCCGCTGGTCGCCTACTGGCATGAGATAAGCGGCGCAAACTCTAGCCGCAAGAGAACGACGGGCTGAGGGCCAGGAAATGGCCGGTTTGCCCGCTTGCAGCCCAGACGGAGCTGATTGAAAAAGTTTAGTCCTGGACCAAGCGTGGTGCCCGCTCCATAAGGGCTCGGACGGCGAGATCATCCTTGTGCCGTACGGGTTCCCGGCTGAGGTGACGCAGGTCGGTGCGCAGGTTTCTGGTGAACGGTAACGGTTTGGGCCCGGTCGGCCTGGTTTGCGAGCCTGGGCACGTGAAGACACGCTCCTGATATGGGAAAATCGAATCGCCAAAACGAAATCGCCGTACAACAGGAGGGCGTTCCCATTTCTTGTGATGGCACAACGGCGTCATCGCCTGACGGTCGGCTCCCCACGTCGGGTACACGTGAGCCCCACGTGATAAAACAACCCCTGTTCAGGTGGCTCTTCGGGTACATGTGCTTGGTCGGCAGGAGGCCCGGGGAGTAAGTGTTGTCGTGCACCATCGGCTCCCTCAGTTCCCTGTCTCCCCGACCCGCCTTTGCTAGTCCTGTTCGCAAGTCTGCACGACCTGGGCCGTGTTGCACTAGGGACCTTGGCCCCTGGCTGCTCATCGGAAGTCACTGCTTGGACGCCCGCGGTGGTGGAAGCGTTTGCGCTTGATGCAGGGTGGGCGACCCGCGAGCGGGAGCCCGCCAAACCAAAAGTCGGCCCTAATGCGAACGCACGTGCGGTAACTGGGGTACCTACAGGCGTTCCAGTTCTCCCGCCGCCACCGGGCCATCGGTTCGATGTTGCCGCTCTGGACGTCTAGGAGCAGGCCGGAGGCCTCGCCGATCGGGTGACGGAGGTCGCTAGCTGCCAGTCTGTCGGCATCTTCCCGGAGTGCCACGGCGTGGTCAGCTATTGGGAAAAAGCCGAAGTCAGCACCCGTACGGCGTCACAACTTCTCGTCGCAGCATCTAGGTGTACGACGAAAAGGTCAACGCGAGCTGCGGCTCGCCCGGACATTTGGCACAATCCGGGGCGGTGGTTGTTGTGCCTGTAGCTCGCCGCGCCGTTGACCGTCGTCCCGCCGTCATTGTAGTCACAGTCATGGCCGCCGCTGCTTTCCTGGCTGCATGCCGGTCCGGCTCCAGCCAACACGCCGCGGTCACAGCTAGGGCAACGACGACGACAGCTCGGGCAACGACGACCAGCACGCCTCTTCCGCCCGACCCGCAGCCGACGGCTGAGGACGCCGCGAACCTGTTCATGCAGAGCTGGATCGATGGCAACCGGGCTGGGTCGGCCTCGGTCGGCGTGAGCTCTGCCGTCAGACCTACATCCGCGGGTAGACGCGCGAACGTAGGTTCGAAATACGTGACAAAGGTGCCTCTCGCTTGGGAAAATGGCGGTTAGCAGAACGGCCAAGCCCCTAGCGAAAGGCACCCGT